>Ga0172371_10006581_pt1 | contig 16861 bp, 18 predicted proteins | sample Lak12m_FD_114543 | JGI IMG/M metagenome (GOLD analysis project Ga0172371, IMG submission 114543) | Freshwater microbial communities from Kabuno Bay, South-Kivu, Congo - kab_022012_12m | ecosystem: Environmental > Aquatic > Freshwater > Lake | place: Democratic Republic of the Congo: South-Kivu...
GCTTTGCCATCGTTATCGCTTCGTTCTTCTTCCTTTATATCGGATACAAGCTCGATGCCCTGCTCGGAACCGCCCCCAATTTTATGCTAGGCTTGTTCATGCTGGCGGTCGTAACGAGCATTGCTCGCTTTTTCAAAGAAGCTTGGCAGGCGCGCTTGATGTAGAAGCATTTTTTTGAAAAAACAGAATATGCCGTAGAAAAAGCCCATTGTTTCCAACGATGGGCTTTTGATTTTTAGCGAGCGTCAAAGGCTAGCAGAAGGCTGTTAGTGTTAGCAGTAATCGTCCCTTGTGATTATTGCATTACCAATGCGCGGGGAAAAACGAAAAACTACTGATATAAGTTTGTAATCGATTTTACTTTTCTAAGTTCGGCGAGCTTTTGATTATCCGACATTCTTTTTTTAAAGATACAATAAACGCAGCCAATACCCATAAGAGCAATTAGTATGAGCACATAAGAAACTGTTAGGAAATAAGCACTACGAGCAATAGCGGTTTCATCGAAGATCGAAAAGGCAGTTAGGATAAAGATAATCCCCGCAATAGCATTAGAAATCAGCAAACATGATCCGGTAATTATCTGAGCTATTTCAACAACCAGAACTCTTCCCCCTCCCTCTTGCTAGGGAACCGGGGAAGCCTTCTTTTGCGCCAACTTGTTCCAGCAGTGTGGATGATAAAGTTACAACTATAGAAAACACCGCAGCAGAAAGGATAAGCAAAGGAGAAACATAGTTGATTATATTGCTTTCGTTCATCAACATGCCACCTCGTTTGCGTTGCTTTTTCCCGCTGCTTTTTCATAGACTGGTACGCTTTCTACATTCGATAAGGTTATCTTTTCGGAATCTCTTTTTAATCGCTCGAATCCCTTTTTAAACATATTCCGATAAGTCCTTGTTGCCCGCTCCGTGCATTCCACCAGCTCATAGGTTTTTTCAAAATCGTGGTCAGATTCGATCATTATGTCGTCCGCAAGCATAATGGCGTGCTCGGCAGGCCTGCGGTATTTGTTACGCCATACAAAAAACCTTCCCTCATATTGTTCTACAAGTTCACCGAGCTTCTTTTTTTGTTCGTCACTCCAAATTTTGTCACCAAATAACAGATGCAAGGAACGACACTTGGAATCGGCAAGGGTATCGATTATAAAATCAAGACACTTGCATTCACCATAGATGCAAAAAGCATCGTAAGGCTTTTTTTGTTTCTCACGCCATTTTTTTTGAACTTGTCTTACCGGATTATCTTCTTTTTGTTCAGTTAGGTTCAGCGCGTAGTAAACATCGCCCATTCCCCAGAGCTTGGTGGGTTGTGAAACTCCGGAAACATAAGCTTGACTGTCCATTTCCACACCTCTTTAGTTTTTAAAATTTTAGAATTAAGAACAATTGGTTACGCGGTTATTACATATGGTTGCGGGCTAACAAAGATACGAGATAGTGTCAAACTAGATAGTGTCAAATGTTGTGGATTGGATTTTGTGCCCTCCGTTGTTGGTTTAGCGCGTAGTAAACATCGCCCCTTCCCCAAACCTTTACCACTTCGGAGATTCAGGGAATTTGCTCTGCCATTTTCGACATCCCGTTGTAACCTCTATGCGAGTTTTTATGACAGCCATATTTCTCTATTATTGGGAACAGATAGCAAAAAACATACCTTTTGCTATGGTCAGCTAGAAATTTGTGGATGGCTTGCTATCGAAACGGACATCTAGTAGGTGGGCAACCATGTTGGACAAGATATTTACCGTTAGCGCTCTCAACGACCTCATCAAGGAATTGCTGGAGGGGTTTGTAGAGCGCCTGTGGGTGGAGGGCGAGGTCTCCAATGTGGCGCGCCCTGCTTCTGGACATATCTATTTTACCCTCAAGGACGAGGCAAGTCAGATTCGTGCCGTGATTTTTCGACGGGCAGGGAAAATGGGAGACTTTGCGGCTGTCGTCGAGGGGGCGCATCTTTTGTGCCGTGTCCGCTTAGGGGTATATAAACCGCGTGGCGAATATCACCTCATCGTAGAGACCGTCGAGAGGCGCGGTATCGGCATTCTCCAAAGGCTTTTCGAAGAAACAAAGGCGCGTCTTTCCAAAGAGGGACTTTTCGAAGAGCGCCATAAAAAATCCCTTCCTTTTCTGCCAAAGCATGTTGCTGTCGTTACTTCACCTAGTGGCGCGGTAATCAGGGATATTCTCACCATTAGTGCCCGGCGGTTTCCTACTATTCCTATTACTATTGTACCTACCCGGGTACAAGGCAGTGATGTTGCCGTTGAGATAACAACGGCTTTGCAGCGTGCGTCAGAACTGGCTAAAGTCGAGGTGATAATCATCGCCCGCGGCGGTGGCTCTTTAGAAGACCTCGCTGCCTTCAACGATGAACAACTCGCCCGTGCCATCTTTCGATGTCCCATTCCAGTTGTATCCGCCATCGGGCATGAAACGGATTACACAATCGCCGATTTTGTGGCTGACAAGCGTGCTCCAACCCCTTCGGCGGCAGCGCAGCTGGTCTTCCCCGATAGGGATTTACTCCTGGGTATAGTTAGAGATTTTAGCGAAAGATTATCCCAAGCGCAAAGCAACGCTCTGATAACGGCAAAGCAGCGTCTAGAGGAGTTACAAGAGCGCCTCAAAGTGCCGGAACGCCAACTCGATGAAATGCGCATGCGCCTCGACGAGCAATGGGCAAGGGCGCAGCGTTCCATTGCCGCAATTTTGATGTCGAGAAAAGAGCGCCAGCAAAACATCGCCACACATTTATTCAACCTCAATCCGCGCCAGAAGCTACTCCTGAACAGGCTACTCTTGCAGGGGTTGAACAAAAGCCTAGCGACAGCTTGGGATCTGACTTATGCGCGCCGTTGGGGCATATATGATACCCTTGTAAAAAGATTATCAGGGGTCAATCCTTTGGATGTCTTGAAAAGAGGCTATGGAATCATCAGCAGAGCCGCCGATGGTTTGCTAGTAACCAGCGCGGCTAGTGTCGCTAAGGGCGAAAGTATAAAAATCAGGCTTGCACACGGCAGCTTGAGCGCTTGTGTGGAAGAAACTTACGAGGAGTGAAGGATGGCTAAATTGAACACAGAAAGCTTCGAAGAAGCGCTCAAACAACTAGAAGCCATTGTAAAGAAAATGGAGGCTGGCGATATGCCTCTGGAAGCATCGCTAGAAGCCTTTGAAGAGGGGGTTAAACTTACCAATTTTTGCGCCCGGAAGCTTGATGAGGCACAACGCCGAGTGGAGCTACTCTTGGACAAGAATGGCAGCCAAGAAAGCGTTCCCTGGCAGGAGACAACGGCTGTTGAGGGAGAACAGCGGTGATAAACGGCAATGCGGAAGAGTATATCTCACAAAAGAAAGCGCTGATAGAAGAAGCGTTGGCTGATTTTATGGATTGCTATTGCAAGGAAAAAGGACATGACTCGCGCCTTGCCGAGGCGATGCGCTATAGCCTGTTGGCATCGAGCAAACGCATCCGACCGATGTTTGTGTTAGCCGCCGCCCAAGCTGTTGGGGGAGGGCACCTCCAGGCGCTTCCAGCGGCATGTGCAATAGAGATGATCCACACCTATTCCCTCATCCACGATGATTTGCCGGCTATGGATAACGATGATTTACGACGGGGTAAACCCACCAACCACCGTGTTTTTGGCGATGCCACCGCCATTTTAGCGGGGGATGCCTTGTTGACACTTGCCTTTGCGTTGCTTGCCGATGAAAAACACAACCACGCTATTGCACCCGAGACGCGCCTTGCCGTGATTGCGGTCATTGCCGAGGCGGCTGGCATCAAAGGTATGGCAGGGGGGCAAATGTTGGATATCCTTGCCGAGGGGGGTGTTGGTGTTGCGGAGGAACTCCTCGAAGAGATACATATTCGTAAAACCGCCATGCTCATCGCCGCTTCTCTGAAAGTTGGCGGTTTACTTGCTCGAGCGAACAGCGAGCAACTATCAGCCCTACAAGAGTATGGCTCGAAAATAGGTCTTGCCTTTCAAATTGCCGATGATGTTCTGGATATCGAGGGATCTCCGCTTATTTTGGGGAAAGAGGTGGGCGCTGATGAAAAACGGGGAAAACTTACCTATCCTGCCCTTTATGGAGTTGACAAATCTCGCCAGCAAGTCGCTCTCCTAATAGAGCTTGCCATAGAAGCCATTGCCGCTTTCGATGAGAAAGCCGATGCTTTGCGGATGCTCGCCCGCTACATCGGCACCCGTAAAAAATAAATATATCTAGCAAGCGTTAATTTGCTATCTCGGATTTTCTATCTACGGTTATCACCACCCTCCGCTTATCATTTCTTGTTACCGAACGAGCCCCTTTCCCCTGAGTCTCGTCAGGGGCTTCCTTGACATCTGTTTGCGCGTAACTATATTGGCGTCAACCCAACTGGTTGGTAACAAAAGTAACGAAAAAGGTAGCGGAAGGAGGGAAGGAGCAATGAGGAATTTATTTCCTGCGCTTTGGAGTAGGGCTATTGAACAGGCGGAGCGTAGAGGAGAAGCTCCTCTGACGCTTTTGCAAAAAGAAATGAACACGCTCTTCGACGATTTTTTGCAAAACTTTGCCACACCGGAGAGTGCCGTAAATTTTATTCCCAGTCTCGATGTGCGAGAGAACGAAAAGGAAATCGTAATCAAGGCAGAGTTGCCGGGGATGGACGAGAAGGATGTCGATGTTTCTTTGCATGGTGACGCTTTGATAATTAGCGGAGAAAAGAAGGAAGAAAGCAGCGACGCCCGCGCCCATCGCGTCGAAGTCAAATATGGCTCGTTCCGTAGAGAAATACACCTGCCCCAGGGCTTGGCTTTGGACAAGATCGAAGCGGTTTTTTCCAAAGGTGTTTTGAAAATTTCCTTACCCAAAACCCCACAGGAGAAGGAAAAAACCAAAAAAATCGACATCAAAAGTAAATAGTTCGTAAGAGCCTGGTAGGTTCTAAGGAATTTTCGGGAACTTGCCAGGCTTAATTAATAACTAAGGGAGGAAGCAATGAAGGTCAAACCGTTACACGATCACATTCTCGTAGAGAGATTAACAGGGGAAGAAAAGACCAAAGGAGGCATCATCATTCCTGATACGGCAAAAGAAAAACCTATCGAGGGGAAAATTGTTGCCGTTGGTAGTGGTAAATTCGACGAAGCTGGCAAGCGTATTCCCGTGCAATTGAAGGTGGGGGAGATGGTGCTTTTTAGTAAGTATGCAGGCAGCGAAGTAAAGATCGAGGGGAATGATTATCTAATGATGCGCGAGGATGACATTCTTTGTGTGTTGGATAAGTAAGAAAGATAAAGGAGAACGCCAATGGCAGCCAAAGAAATTCATTATGACGCGCTTGCCCGCGAAAAGACCGTCCGTGGGGTAGAAACCCTCGCTAAGGCGGTAAAAGTTACCCTTGGTCCAAAGGGGCGTAATGTTGTGATAGCCAAATCGTGGGGCTCGCCAACCATCACCAAGGATGGGGTAACGGTGGCAAGAGAGATCGAACTCGAAGATAAATTCGAAAATATGGGAGCCCAGATGGTAAAGAGCGTGGCGGCACGCACCTCGGATTTGGCAGGGGATGGGACAACCACCGCCACCATTCTCGCGGAGGCTATCTATAAAGAGGGTGTGAAGTTAGTTGCCGCAGGCATGGAGCCAATGTCTTTGAAAAGGGGCATCGACAAGGCGGTAGATATTGTTGTTAGTGAACTAAAATCCTTAGCAAAGCCAGTTAAGAGCAAACAGGAAATATCCCAAGTTGCTTTCATTTCCGCCAACAGTGATAGTGCGGTTGGCGATATAATTTCCGAAGCTATGGACAAGGTTGGCAAGGATGGTGTCATCACTGTCGAAGACGCCAAAAGCATCGATACCACCTTGGATGTGGTCGAGGGAATGCAGTTCGATCGGGGTTATATCTCGCCTTATTTCGTTACCGATCCTGCCAAAATGGAGGTTCTTTTGGAAGAGCCTCTAATTTTGCTAAGTGAAAAAAAGCTTGGAGCGATGACGGAATTGCTTCCCTTGCTCGAACAGGTGGTAAAATCTGGACGCTCTTTGCTCATTATTGCTGAGGATGTAGAAGGAGAGGCACTAGCAACCCTGACGGTCAATAAACTACGAGGGACATTCAAATGCGCTGCCGTTAAGGCGCCCAATTTTGGCGAGCGTCGCAAAGCGATGTTGGAAGACATTGCCATTTTAACGGGAGGCAAAGTCGTTTCCGAGGAAATGGGCATCAAGCTAGAATCCTTGAGCATCAAGGATTTGGGTTCTTGTAAACGGGTACGCATCGACAAAGACAACACAACCATTGTCGATGGTGCTGGGAAAAGTGAGGCAATCGAAGCACGAATCAAGCAGATTCGCGCTCAGATGGAAGAGAGCAAATCCGATTACGACAAGGAGAAAATGCAAGAGCGCCTTGCTAAACTCATAGGCGGTGTTGCCGTTATTCGGGTGGGTGCCGCAACCGAGATCGAACTGAAGGAGAAAAAAGCGAGGGTGGAAGATGCCCTCAACGCAACCAGAGCGGCTGTCGAGGAGGGAGTTGTCCCCGGTGGCGGGGTGGCTTTGCTCTCCTGTTTGTCCGCGCTTGCCAAAGTGGAATTGTCCGCCGCCGAAAAGGCAGGGGTGAGCATTGTTAGTCGAGCCATCGCCGAGCCTGCTCGGCAGATAGCCAATAACGCTGGCTTCGAGGGTTCCGTTGTCGTGGAAAAGATAAAAGCGGGTGAGGGGACTTATGGTTTCGATGCCGAGAGCGGGGAATATAAGGATTTATTCGCTGCGGGTATCATTGATCCGGTGAAGGTTGTTAGACTTGCTCTCATCAACGCCGCCTCCGTTTCCTCCTTGCTGTTGACCTCCGAAGCAATGGTAGCTGAAGTTCCCCAAAAGAAAGCCCCATTGCTGCCCCCCGGAGGGGGAATGGGTGGAGGTATGCCCGGGATGAACGGTATGGGTATGGATGATTTCGATTATTGATTCAGCAACCCTGCTTCATAGCCTCGTAGTAAAGGGGTAGAAATAGATAGCGGGATGATTTTATAACCATCATCCCGCTATTCGTTTGTATAGCCTCTGATAAAAAAGGAGGGTAGTCTAAAAAACAGAGGCTTTATGCTCAAGCTGCCTTACTACTGGTGCTGGCAACTTTGATTAAGGCTTCGGTAACCCTTATCTCCTTTTTGATCCTTTCCGCCTCGGGATCTTCTGGAGAAAGTTTAGCCAATCTCTCCTGCAATTTTTCTTTATCCTTTTGTGCCTGCTCGACATCGAGCTCGACTAGGGAACGGGCGGTTTCTATCAGCACTATCACCTTCGCGCCGGTAACTTCGGCATATCCCTGCCCGATGATGTAGAACTCCTTTTTACCTCCCTCGGCGGGAGTGTAGCTCATTACTCCGTAATCCAAGCCTGAAAGGAAGGGGGTATGCCCCTTCAAAACTCCAAATTCACCTTCCACGCCCGGCAGCAGGACATCCTCCATTGCCCCGCTAAAAACGCGCCTGTCCGGGGTTATCACATCCAGGTGCAGCAAAGTTTCCGCCATTTGTCGTCCTCCTCGAAATTGCCCTATTGAGAGAGCCGTTTGGCTTTCTCCACCGCCTCTTCGATGCCACCGACCATATAGAAGGCTTGTTCAGGCAGATCATCGTGTTTGCCTTCCAAAATCTCCTTGAAACCGCGGACCGTGTCGGGAACCGAAACAAATTTGCCTTCCGTGCCTGTAAACTGTGCCGCAACGAAAAACGGCTGCGACAAGAAGCGTTGCACCTTACGAGCACGAGACACCAATAACTTGTCTTCTTCAGAAAGCTCATCCATGCCCAGAATGGCGATAATATCTTGTAAATCCTTGTATTTTTGCAGTGTTACCTGCACTTGGCGCGCCACTTGATAGTGCTCTGCTCCCAAGACATTCGGATCTAGAATGCGCGAGGTGGAATCGAGCGGATCAACGGCTGGGTATATGCCCAACTCCGTCAAGGCGCGCGACAAAACGACCGTTCCATCCAAATGGGCGAAGGTCGTTGCCGGAGCGGGGTCGGTCAAGTCATCGGCGGGGACATAAACGCACTGCACCGCCGTGATGGAGCCTTTGGTGGTGGAAGTGATGCGCTCTTGCAATTCTCCGAGGTCGGTTGCCAGAGTTGGCTGATAACCGACGGCGGAAGGCATTCTCCCCAAGAGGGCGGAAACTTCGGCACCTGCTTGTGTAAAACGGAAGATGTTATCGACAAAGAGCAAAACATCCTGCCCTTCCACATCGCGGAAGTACTCTGCTGCTGCCAAAGCGGTTAGCGAGACCCGCGCGCGCGCCCCTGGCGGTTCCGTCATCTGTCCATAAATGAGAGCGGCTTGCTTGATAACTCCCGACTCCTTCATTTCTAGATAAAGGTCGTTACCCTCTCTGGTGCGCTCACCAACACCAGCGAACACGGAGATACCGCCGTGATGCATCGCGATATTGTGAATCATCTCCATCATAACGACGGTTTTGCCAACGCCCGCGCCGCCGAACATCCCCATTTTACCACCACGGGGGAACGGCACCAGCAAATCGATAACCTTGACGCCGGTTTCCAGGACATGCACCGAGGTGTCTTGTTCTAGAAAAGATGGCGCCTCTCGATGAATGGGGGCATAATTTTTTGCTTCTATGGGACCCAAACCGTCCACGGGCCTGCCGACGACATTGAGAATCCTACCAAGACACTCCTTGCCAACGGGAACGGTGATCGGTTTTCCCATGTCTTTGGCTTCCATGCCCCGCACCAAGCCATCGGTGATATCCATCGCTATGCAACGAACAACATTGTCACCAAGGTGTTGGGCGACCTCTACTATGAGGTTATCCGCATTATCATCGATGGCAGGGTTGGTGATGGCGATAGCGTTCATTATTGCGGGCAGCTCACCACCCTCGAACGCCACATCAACAACCGGACCAATTACCTGAACAATTTTTCCTACATTCATGTTTGTCTCCTTATCTGGGTATTCATCGTTCTTATTGTATTTGTCGAACAAGAACCATCAACCACCACCCTTGGCAAGGGCTTCGGTGCCGCCAACAATATCCATCAGTTCCGCAGTGATCGCGGCTTGCCGCGCTTTGTTGAACTTCAGGGTAAGAGAGTTTATCATCTCTTCACAGTTTTTGGTGGCGTTATCCATTGCCGCCATCCGGGCACCGTTCTCACCGGCGTTGGTTTCTAGTAAAGCGCGATAGATGATGACATTGATGTACATCCGCAACATAGTGTTGAGTAAAACCTCTTCGGATGGTTCGTAGGTGTATTCGATCCTTTGCGAGGCTTCCACTTCCTCTTCTTTACCTATTTGAGGCAGGGGGAGTAAACGAACCACCATCGGTTTTTGCGAAGAAACATTCCGAAACTCATTATAGACGATATACAACTCATCATATTCGGCGTTGATAAAACGAGGTATCAGCTCTTCTCCAATGCCCACCGCCAAATCCATCGTGAGCTTACCCATGATGTCAACGCATTCCATTTCTAGGACTGCTTTTTTACGGAAATAATCGCGTCCTTTTCTTCCCACGGGGATAAGGGCGATATCCTTACCCTTCTCCGCTTCGGATTTCATAAACCTCTCTGTGGCTTTGATGGCATTGGTGTTAAAGGCACCGCAAAGCCCACGATCAGAGGTCATACAAATTATCTTTACCCTTTTCGGATCTCTAACGGCGAGTAAGGGGTGACTTTCCATATCCACCCGCAGGGACAGGCTGTTGATCACATCCATCAATTTGATGGCATAGGGTCGAAAATTCTCCATCCGTACTTGCGATGATTTGAACTTCGCCGCTGCGACCATGTTCATCGCTTTGGTGATCTGTCGTGTCTTTCTAACCGCGGTTATCTTTCTTTTTATATCTTTTAGCGCCGCCATGCTTTCCCCTTTCTAGTCAACCTCATATCAATCGAACCCTATGGGGTGAAAACGGCGTCGAACTCTTGTAGCGCCGTTCGGAGCTTTTGCTCTAAATCGGGAGAAATTATCTTTTGCTCGTCGATCTCGGTGAGAATGCCAGGGTATTTACTAGCCATGAAGGCAAGAAGCTGATTTTCATAAGTGCCTACCGCCGTAACGGGGTATTTATCCAAAAACCCTCTCGTCCCTGCAAAGAGCACCACCACCTCTTGTGCCAGCGACATCGGCTGATACTGGGGCTGCTTGAGTATTTCCACAAGGCGTACACCGCGTTCCAATTGTGCTTGCGTTGCCTTATCGAGATCACTGCCAAATTGGGCAAACGCTGCCAACTCACGGAACTGTGCCAGGTCCAATTTTAATGTTCCCGCAACCTGTTTCATCGCTTTGACCTGCGCGGCGCCACCAACTCGGGAAACCGATAGACCAACATTTATAGCGGGGCGAACACCAGAGAAGAAAAGGCTCGGCTCCAGATAGACCTGACCATCGGTGATGGAGATAACATTGGTGGGTATATAGGCGGAAACATCGCCCGCTTGGGTTTCGATTATCGGTAAAGCGGTAAGCGAACCGCCACCTAGCTCCTTGCTGACCCGTGCTGCACGCTCCAACAAACGCGAGTGGTTATAGAAGATGTCGCCCGGATAAGCCTCGCGCCCGGGGGGACGGCGTAGCAAAAGAGAGATTTGTCTATAAGCGACAGCCTGCTTGGAAAGGTCGTCGTATATGATCAGGGCGTCCTGGGCGCGATCACGAAAATACTCGCCGATGGAGCAGCCCGCATAAGCCGCAATATACTGCAAGGTTGCCGGATCACTGGCGCAGGCGGAAACTATGCAGGTGTAAGAGAGGGCTCCATGCTTGCGGAGATTCTCCACAACTTGGGCAACCGTTGATTTCTTTTGTCCAATCGCCACATAGATACATTTTACGCCGGTATCCTTCTGTCTGATGATAGCATCGATACAAATGGCAGTTTTGCCTATCTGCCTATCGCCGATGACCAACTCGCGTTGTCCTCTGCCGATAGGGGTCATCGCATCGATTGCCTTGATGCCCGTGTACATCGGCTGATTGACGGGTTGACGCTGGATGACGCCGGGGGCGACCATTTCTATGCGGCGAAATTCGCTCGTTTCGATGGGACCCTTACCGTCGATGGGCTTGCCTGTGGCATCGATAACCCGTCCTAGTACCGCCTCGCCAACGGGAACTTGGGCAATCTTGCCCGTTCTTTTCACGATATCACCTTCTTTGATATGCGCAACATCACCAAGAACGGCAACGCCCACATTGTCCCGTTCCAGATTGAGCACCATACCGAGAATTCCTCCCGGAAACTCCAAGAGCTCCATCGCCATTGCCTTTTCCACACCATAAACTCTGGCGATACCATCACCGGCCGAAAGGACGGTGCCAGTTTCGCTCACATCGATTTTCTTTTGGTACTCTTTGATTTGTTTAGAAATAATTTGCGTTATTTCTTCTGCCCGTATTTGTTCCATTATCTATCGTTCCTCCCCTAAGAGATTGCTTATGTTCACAAGATGAGTTTTAATGGAGCCATCATAAAGGGTATCGCCGATCTTGACGATGATGCCGCCTAAAAGAGAAGGTTCCGTAACGATGTTCATTTCCACCTTCTTTTTGGTCAAATCCCCCAGCGCCTTGAGCAATCGCTCCTGTGTTGCCGCGCTCAGGGGAAACGCCGTTTGGACATCGACACGAGCCTTTCCCAAAGCCTTATCCATCATCGTTTCGTAGCTTTTTTGGATGGCGACGATGATATCGATGCGTTTCTTTTCTGCCAGCAGAGTCAAAAAATTGCTGGTCATTGGGGAAAGCTCCAGCCGCTGTGTCAATTCCCTTACTAGGGCGATTTTGCTTTCTTCATCGAAAATAGGATTGGCAAGATAACCCTGTAATTCCTTATTTGCCCCCACAAGGTTCGCAAAGGCGGTAAGCTCGTGATAATAAGCTTCTAACCTACCCTCTTCGGAAGCTATTTCCAGGAATGCTTTGGCATATCTCTTGGCAATATCTTCTCCGCTCACTGTTTTACCACCACCTTTTCTAAGTATTCCTGCACCATCATTTCGTTATCTTCTTGCTTAATGTTGCGGCGCAGGATCTCTTCCGCCATCGCTACCGAAAGCTGCACCGCCTCCTTGCGTAATTGTGCGGAGGCTTCCTTATACTCCTGTTCTATCCTTGCCTTGGCATCCTCTCGTATCTTTTCGGCAATCTTGAGCGCTTCGGCGACTATCTTGTCGCGTTCAGCTAGCCCCTGTTCACGAATCGCCGTAGCAATTTGCTCTATCTCTCCAGATGCTTTTTCTATCTTACCCACATACTCTTCGTATTTTTTTTGTGCTTCCACCACATCGCTTTCGGAGCGAGCCAAAGACTCCCTGATTCCCTCCCGACGGGATACAAAGAATTGCTTAATTTTATCAGCTAGGAGCCAATAAAAAAGACCGAGCAAGACCAAAAAGTTGATGGAATGCCAGATGAACTCCGTGCCCAAGGTCCCATTTTCCCCTGAGGAAGCAAGCGCCCCTCTTGCAACGCCAAGAGTTGTTGATAAAAGCACCAAACCTAATAAGGTTTTTTTCATATGCCCCTCCCCAGAACCTTCACCGCTATCTCGGAGGCGATATGGGCGGAACGCTCTTTCAGAATCAACCGAGATGCTTCCAACTCCTTGTTTAGCTGCTGATGAAATGTTTCCAGCATGGCTGGTATCTCATTATGGGCAGCGTCCGTAGTTTCTTTTGCCTTTGCCAGCGCTTCGGCAATGAAACGGTTCTTCTCGCTCAGAGCAGCGCTTTTAGCCCGATTGAGAGCATTTTCGTAGGCGGCGGCTTTTTCCTCTATTTTACTATGGAGGGCGTCCACCCTGCCTTGGGCTTCGCTGAGGCGCCCTTCGCGTTCTTGGACGAACCTTATAATAGGCTTGTACATAACGACATTGAGGACAAAAACAAGCGCAAGGAAACTCAACCCTTGAACGAGTATAGTCCAGATTTGGATGTCAAGCATGGCAATCTCCCTACCTGCGAATTAAATAAAAAAGCCATATGCAGGGTCGATACCCCATATGGCTTTTTTTTATTTTCCCCAAATTGCTGCTACAGAAACCATCAGAAAAAATACCAAACATTAGATTGCTATATCCAATTAGCGGGGGCGCCTAATCACGACCGTCGGTTACTTGTCAATGATATTTTCTCCATATCTTACAGATGTTAGACATTTTTCAACACCGTTTGCTTCGCTTGATAATGGGAATTTTTTGCGAATTTTTCCTATTTTCGAAACGATGAAATAGCAGCGCCCGGCAATTTCCCCTAAATATCAACTTTGGAGAGAAATGAAAAAGCACAGCAAAACCTTGCTGAGGCAATCTAGGAAATAGTTTCTCGATAAGGTTCGGCAACTAGAAATAAGAGAGGCAGTGTTCCTTCTAAGAGTCGTTTTTCTAGGACATAAAAACCCACTTCTTCCACCATATCGGCAAAATCGGTGGCGCTGAACTTTCTAAAGGTAATTCCGCTCAACATTCCCAGCAGAGAGGAAAGGAGGCGTATTTTCCATCCCTCGGCATGACAAAAAGCGGCGACTATCAGTACCCCCTTGGGGCGTAAAATCCGCCACGCCTCCTGAAGACAGGCAAGTGGTTCTGGTAGGACATGGAGGACATTGATAAGCAAACAGGCATCGAAGCTACGGTCGGGGAAAGGTAACGCGGTGGCATCACCCACGACAAATTCGACATTTTTTCTGCCCATTTTCTGGGCTTTGGCAATGGCGATTTCCAGCATCTTCGGCGAAAGATCATTTATGGTAACACTCTTTACTTTTCTTGCCGCCTCTAGAGAAACATTCCCCGTGCCCGCGCCGATTTCCAGAACATCCTGTCCTTCTTCGAGGCGCTCCCAAGTTCTTTCGATTATCTCCGAATATTGTTCGGAAACAAAACGACGGATAAAAGCGTCATAACGAGGTGCAATACGGTCCCAAATTGACATAAACTTCCTCTTCGGGCTGTTTTTTAAACTCTATACAGGCTACCTCCCTTTATTGACAGCACATTTTTTTTTGCCTATGAAAAAAAGCATAATGGGAAGATGGTTAGGGGGAAAATATAGGCTGATTTTTTTGCTGGCGATTTTTGCTTGGTGGGGGTTGGTGCTACCTTTGTTTTTCTCTAGCGCCTTTGCCGATGATGTTTGGGTGTCGCTAAAAACCCGTCTTGTTCAAGAGGGGTTTGCCACCGCTTATATAGAAAAGCTCTTTTCCCATCCCCATTTGAGCCTCGATTCCCGTCCGCTAGCCGCGAAAACGAGGGAGCTATACAACACCCGCATTCCTCCCAAGGAACGGGCATTACTGCTAGGGCAGCTGAGACGCTCTTACCGAGCCTATGAGCGCGAAAGCACCGTTCAAACAGCCTGTGCCTATTTGAAGAAACATGGGGGGCTATTGCAGGAAGTAGAGAAAAAATATGGTGTTCCCAAAGAAGTCATCACCGCCATTGTGCTTGTAGAGAGTAGAATGGAGCGCAATATCGGCGCTTACTCCGCCTTTATCTCCCTTGCCTCGCTTGCCAACTACAGCAAATTGAGCGATGTCGAACCACATCTCGCCTTGGGCATCAGCGAAGAAGATAAGCAATTCATCGATGCCGCGCTTCGCAAACGCGCTAACTGGGCTTACGCGGAGCTGAAGGCATTGATACTCTATTCCCTAGATAACAGCCTAGACCCCCTCGCTATAAGGGGTTCTATTTACGGTGCCATCGGCATTTGCCAGTTCATGCCTTCCAACATCTATCTTTACGGTGTGGACGGTAATAACGATGGCGTTATCGACCTTTGGGAGAGAGCCGATGCCTTTGCCAGCATCGCCAATTATCTGGTTAAAAACGGTTGGCGCAACGATATGAGCAGAAAGGAAAAGCTGCGGGTCATCTTTCGCTATAACAATAGCACTCCTTATGCGGAAGGGGTGCTATTGATTAGCGAACGCCTGCGGGGATGTAATAGGTAGGCTGCCATTTCCACAGAGCCGATGCTCATAACGCCCCGCTCGAACACGAGCAATCATTACTGGCAATATCGATAAGGGGAAACACCATTAGTAAACTTTACGGCAACACCGCGGGGCTTAGCGCGGCGCAAATAAAGACGCTGGAGAAACTCTACCACCGTCGCTGCCCACCAACGGAAATAATCAGTAACGAGCTTGCCAATGCTTTGGCGGGAATCTCGCGGCAGATTGGCAGACAGGTGGCGCTGCTGATAAACCGCAAAGGCGATATCGCTTTTGTTATTGTCGGCACCCACCACCAAATAATGATCCCTTCCCTGGAGGCTTATCGCTCCGCCTCGGCGCGGTTCAATGGCTTGCGCCTGATTCACACCCACCTTGGCGATGAGGGTTTGAGCGATGATGATTTGAACGATCTGGCGCTCTTACGCCTCGATTACATTTGCGCCCTTGCGACCAAAGAGAACGGGACGATTAGCGCGGCATACGGAGCGCATCTGGTGCCTCGTAACGATGCCGATATCTATTGGGAACAAATCAAGGTTGCCTCGCCTGCGGTTTTCAATATCGATTTTCCCGCCTTTATCAACGAGTTGGAAACGGAGTTCGTCAGAAAGAACCCCGCCCGTCGTATCGATGTTACCGAACGGGCGATACTCGTTGGTGTCGCTTCCCCTTCTGCTCGAGAAGAAGCTCAAGAAGCGCTGGCAGAACTTCAGGAGCTTGCCATCTCCTGTGGGGCCGCCGTCTATGATAGCGTTCTGCAAACCCGCCCCCAGCCAGATCCCAAATTTCTGTTGGGTAAAGGCAAGCTTTCCGCTTTGCTCATTCGCGCCTTGCAGATGGATGTCAATGTGTTGATTTTCGATGGCGAGCTGAGCCCCGCGCAGGCATGTTCCCTTGCCGATTTCGTACAAATCAAGGTTGTGGATCGCACCCAAGTCATTTTGGACATCTTTGCCCGTCGTGCCCATTCCCGCGAAGGGAAGCTGCAAGTAGAGCTCGCCCAGCTCAAATACCTGCTACCCCGTTTGCGCTTCAAGGATACGGCGATGTCTCGACTCACTGGGGGTATCGGTGCGCGTGGACCAGGTGAAACCAAGTTAGAAATAAATCGCCGCCGCATCCATGAACGGATTGGGCATTTGGAAAAGCAATTAAAGTCTATCCAGCGCTCTCGTTCAGAACGGCTCTCGCTGCGCCAGAAACGCGGCTTGCCGATAATTTCCATCGTCGGCTACACCAATGTTGGCAAATCCACCTTGCTCAACGCCCTTACCAAAAGCGCCGTGCTCGCCGAGGATGTGGTTTTTGCCACCCTGGATACCAAAAGTGCCCGGCTTCGCCTTCCTTATGATCAAGATGTTATCATCACCGACACGGTCGGCTTCATCCGCAATCTGCCGGCAGATCTCTTTAGCGCCTTCCGTGCCACGCTTTCGGAGTTGCACGAAGCGGATGTCCTTTTGCATGTAATCGATGTGAGTAATAATGGCTTCGAAAGGCAAATGGAAGCGGTGGAGAAGGTGCTCGCCAGCCTTGATCTTTCCCCAAAACCCACTTTGCGCGTCTTCAATAAGATCGACAAGCTGCCCGCGGAGGCAGAGATTGCCACTTTATGCCGCCGCTTCAATGCCCTTCCCGTTTGTGCGCTCCAGCCACAGAGCTTTAAAGATCTGTTGGAAGCGCTGGCGAAGGTGGTTGCCAGCAAATAGTGGTCGGTGTGGGGATTGGGGGGTTGGTCTTTGGTTTTAGGGGTTGGGGGGTTAAGGTTTGGTAGCCGCTTCCTTTTAGACTGCGTGGTGTTCCCGTTGGCACGGGGATAAGCTCCAGCGGAAATCCAGTCAGCC
>Ga0172371_10006582_pt1 | contig 16861 bp, 16 predicted proteins | sample Lak12m_FD_114543 | JGI IMG/M metagenome (GOLD analysis project Ga0172371, IMG submission 114543) | Freshwater microbial communities from Kabuno Bay, South-Kivu, Congo - kab_022012_12m | ecosystem: Environmental > Aquatic > Freshwater > Lake | place: Democratic Republic of the Congo: South-Kivu...
CAAAGGTGGTATGGGAGGTTTTTCTATGCAATTGCATATTCCTAGCATACCATCTTAAAAGAATCGCCTAAAGGCGAGGGTTTTGCTCCCAAAGACAAGACAACAAAAAAAATGAAAAAGAACCCGGGTTTTGGGTCATTACTAGTAGCTAGTCTGCTGGCAGTGTTTTTTGTCTTCCCGCTCGGCGCAAAGGCAATTGAAGACAACACCGCGCCGGAAGTAGTGTCCTTGTCGCTATCGCCGACAGAAATAAACACCGCAGACGCGGATCAAACTGTCACCGCCACTATGGAAATAAAAGATACGGGATTGGGTTTCTGTGAATACAATGCCGCCGGCTGCCCCAGTTATTCCGAAAATAATTCTTCCTACGCAACCGTACTGATGGTTCCGTTAATCGGAACATCCACCCAGCAAAGAAATTTTTCGAGCTGGACCAGAATATCCGGCAACGATAACGATGGAGTGTGGCAATCCACGGTAACCTTTCCCATGGGAAGCAAGGTCGGCATGTGGGAAATCGGCAACTATCTGGCTGTCCAGGTTGCCGACAAGCTAGGAAATTTGCGGATATATTCGGAAAATAACAGCTACGCTAATTCTTACGGCTATGACCATTTGGATACGATTCCCAATGTCACTAGACAAATTGCTAACATAGCTACCAGTAATACGGTCACGATTGAAAAGGAATGGACCTTGTCCTCGTCTAACGTTTCGGTTACTTTTCCCGCGAGTACTATCGTAACCCGGGGAGAAGGCGGAGAGTTTGCCTTTTACCAGATGGTCAACCAAAGTTTCGAAATTTCCGACGTGACCACTGAGGGGGTGACCGACGGATCGGTGGTTGCAGGCAAGGTTAAAGTCGGAATACCGGGGCTCAATTTGAGCTTCAGCCGGCCGGTGCAGGTTAATTTCACGGTGGACGGTAAGTATAACGGGCAGACGCTTAACATCGTGGGGCTCACCGATGGCGCCAGCAGCTGGGCCAATGAAACTACTTGCACGGTGAGCGCGGGAGTTTGCTCCTTTACGGTAAGTCACGCTTCTTATTTTATGGCTCTTTCCAGCGGCGGAGGAACGGGTATCGCCGACAGCACGCTCAGTGTTTCCTCAAGTACGCTCAGTCTCCCCTATACCACTAAGAAGAAAACTAGAAAGACCAGCCTTACGCTTACGGGGGTAAGCTTGGCCAAAAAAAAGCACGTCACCGTGAAATTAGGGAGGCGGAAAGTCAAAGTTACCAGCATTCGCAGGACCGGCGATGGCACTCGGATTGGAATCAGCTTCAATTACCACAGATGGAGCCGCAGTGATTATACTATTACTCTCAGCTATAAGGTAAAGCAAAACAAACACTGGAGTAGAGGGAGCTACTCCCAAGCTAGTTTTCTGAGCATCTACTAACCAAATCACTGAAGTCTGGGATTGAAGTCCCGTTTGGTTCAATATCTTTGGGGAGATTGGGGGTCGGTGGGAACTGGAAAATTCTGAGGATTGGACAAGTCGCCTTGCATTTTTTGAAGGTCTTCGGGGTTGGGCATTGTGTTGCGGAAATCGGCGGATTTTTGCTCCCATTGCTGAGCTTCCTGATTGAATTTGTCGATATTCTGCTGGGTCTGGTCGATGGTCGGCTGATATTTTTGAATCATATTCTTGGCCGAGCGCAAGCCGAGCCAGCCCAGAATTCCCAAGCCGATAAGGGTAATGATTATCAATATCAAACAGCCGCCCAAGATCCAGGGCCAGACCGGTTTTTGTGCTGAGGGCGGAGTAGCGGAGGCGCCGGGCGGCGGAGGGTTGGTTGCTGCCATAGTTTTATTTTTTTCTTAAAATTTTACCGGAGCGGACGCCTTTCATCAGCCTTCCTTTGGCCACGGTGACTTCGCCGTTCACAATCACGTAATCAATGCCTTGGGGATAGCGATAGGGAGTGGCAATGGTGGCGGTGTCGGCGATTTTGTCCCAATTCAGCACCACGATGTCCGCGTGATAGCCCACTTTCAGCCGGCCGCGCTTGGGCAGGCCGACTTTTTTGGCCGGTAGCCCAGTCATTTTGTTGATGGCGCGGGAAAGTCCGAGCACTTTCTTTTGTTTAACGTAGTGCGCCAAAAAACGGGGAAAAGCCCCAAAACAGCGAGGATGGACCAGCCCACCGGAATATTCTTCCTCTTTTCCGTAACCGACGCCGTCTGAGGCGACAAGCGCCTCCCTTTCAATGAGCGCCGCCAGCACGTTGTTCTCCGCCAGCAGCTTCATGATCACGTTGCACTGGTCGCCGCTGGCCAGCACCAAGTCAACAATCACTTCTTCCGGAGTGGTCTCGCGGGTCTGGGCAATTTCCTCAATGCTTTTGCTCACCAGCAACTGGGAAAGCGGGGAAGAGGCGATAATGATTTGGGAATAATTGAGGGAATTGCTTCTGATTTCTTTTATGATCTTGCGCCGGACGGCGCCGTCGCGCAGCATTTTCAGCAGATTTTCCCGGCCGCTTTCGGTGGCCCAGGTCGGAAGCAGGGTGTAGAGCACCGGTCCGCTGGAAATGTAGGGGTAAACATCATAGTTGATGTTGGCGCCGTGATCGGCCGCCTCCCGGATCATTTCCAGGGCCCGCGCAAAAAGGTGCCAGGCCTTTTTGCCCACCGCCTTGAGATGGGAGATTTCCAAGTTGACGTTGGTCTTGCGTGACAATTCAATCACTTCCCGGATCGCGGGAATCAGGTCTTCCCGCTCGCCGCGGGGATGGACCGAGAAAATTCCCTGGTGATATTTGACCACGTTGGCCAATTCGATTAGCTCGGCCTCACTCGCCACCCGGTTGTGGGTGTAGGCCAGACCACTGGACAAACCCCAGGCCCCCTCGCGTATTGCCTCGCCCAGTTGATGCGCTAGAATCTTGATTTCCCCCTCGTCGAGCGGCCGGATTTCGTCTCCGATCAAGCCCCGACGCAGGGTGGCGTGGCCCACCAGAGTGCCAAAATTAATCCGCAGCGGACGGTTGTCCTCCATAAAATCCAGAAACTCGCTCATCCGATCCCAGTCAATCTGGACTTCCCGCAGATCAACCCACTTGCGCAATGATTTGATGCTGCCTTCGCCCAAAATGGGGGCCAGCGAAGAGCCGCAATTGCCGCCAATAATGGTGGTAACGCCCTGCATCACCATACTTTCCTGATCCGGATATTTGAAGAGGGTCCAGTGGGTGTCGGAATGATTGTTGATATCAATAAAGCCGGGGGTCACCAACCGACCGCCGGCATCAATTTCCACGTTGGCCACTTCCTGGGCCAAATCGCCAATTTCCAGGATCACTCCGTTTCTCACCCCAATGTCCGCGCCAAGCGGCGGGTTCTTCCCCCCGCCGTCCACCACTTTCCCGTTTCTGATAATAATATCCAGCATTTATATTTATTATTTTTGTTTCGATTGTACAAATGATATACCCTTTTTATCGATAGGTTAACACGCAATTTCTGGTGCGGTGAAAAAATTTTTAACGTCGGGGTTACCCCGGTGGGGCAGACGTAAAAATTTATTTACCGTGCCAGAAATTGCATTATCTACTCACTCCTCAATCTTCTGCTTTTTCAAGAAGCTGACAATATCCTTCTGACTGACGATTTGCTGAATGCCGGTCACTTGGTCGCGCACGATCACGTTCTCCTCAATGGCTTCCTTATAGCCCATCACCAGCACCCAGCGGGCTTTTTCCTGCTTGGCAATGCGTAATTGCGCCCGCAAGCTGGTTTTGGTGAACGATTCCTTAACCGGCAGTCCGGCTTCCCAAAGCTTCTCGAACAGAATCAGCGCCTGATGGCGGGATTTGTCTCCCAACTGAGCCAAGAAAACCAAAGGATGGTCGGTCTTTCTTTTCTTCTTTTTCATCAGCTCGCTCACCAGGCGGTCCAAGCCAAAGCCCAGCCCCACCGCCGGCGTAAATTTGCCGCCAAACTCTTCCACCAAGTGGTCGTAGCGGCCGCCGCCCCCCAAAGCGTTCATCCGGCGCACCTCGTCGCCCTCGCGCCAGAATTCAAAGACGGTGTGGGTATAGTAGTCCAAGCCGCGCACCAAACGCACGTTCAGTTTGTAGGGAATTTTCAAAGAATCCAGATATTCCAGCACTTCTTTGAAGTGTTTGTTGCAGGCTTTGCAAAGATTATCCACGATCAGCGGCGCGTCTTTGAGCTGCTCCTGACAGCCCGGCTCTTTGCAGTCAAAGACCCGCAGCGGATTTTTCTTGGACCGCTTGATGCACTCCTGACAAAGCTTCGGTTTCACCCGGGCAAAGTAACGTTTTAATTGCTTTTGGAATTCCCGCTGGCAGTCGCGGCAGCCCAGTGAATTGATCTCCAGAATCACGTTGTTGAGGCCCAATTCCCGCAAAATATAGAAAGCCACTTGGACCAGCTGGGCTTCGGCGATCGGCGAATCCACTCCGATCATTTCAAAATCGGCTTGGTGCGATTCGCGGTAGCGCCCTTCCTGCGGCCGTTCGTAGCGGAAAATGCTTCCCATGGTGTAGAGTTTGATCGGGTGGCGCCAGCTTTGCATTCCGTCTTCGAGATAGGCCCGCACGATGCTGGGAGTGATTTCCGGTCGCAGACTGACATTGTCGCCCCCCTTGGTTTCAAAGCTGTACATTTCCTTGCTGACCACCCCGATGCTGTCTCCGCCGCGAATGTACAGATTGGTGTTTTCCAGGATCGGAGTCTCGAGATAACCAAAATCGAACATCTTCGCCACTTTGGCAATCGCGCTTTTCACCCGTTCCCATTCTTCCGCTTCGGCGCCAAAAATGTCCCTCATTCCGCGCAGAGTCTGAAGAACGAAATGCTCTTTCTGCCTTTTTTTGACAATTTCCTCCGCCTGACGTTGACGTAGTTTTCTTCGTCCCATTATTGTTGATTAATATTATTAGGTTACAGCTTCATAATCTCTTCTTCTTTGGTCTTGGCCAGTTCGTCCAGCTCCTGATTGATCTTGTCCACAATTTCCTGCAGTTTGTCCTTGAGGCGAAATTTTTCATCCTCAGTCATCTCCCCCTGCTTACACCGATTTTGGGCTTCCTCCCAAGCGTCTTCCCGGATTTTTCGCACCGTCACCCGCGATTCCTCTTTTTCCCGGCCGATTATTTTGGTCATTTCCAATCTTCTTTCTTCGGTGAGCGCCGGCAGGATCACCCGCACCGCTTCGCCGTCGTTTTGGGGATTGACTTTCAAATCAGATTCAGCGATGGCTTTTTGGATACTAACCAAATCATCCTTATTCCAGGGGGCAATCACGATTTGGCGGGGTTCGGGAATGTTGATGGAAGCCACCTGTTTCAAAGGCGCTTTGCTGCCGTAATAATCAATCTGAATGTCCTCCACCAGGGCGGGAGTGGCTCGGCCAGTGTGGATTTTCCGGATTTCCTCCCGAAAGTGGCTCACGGTTTTCCCCATTTCCTCTTCGCAATTTTTCAGGATTTGGTTATAATCCATAATTTATTTATTAATTAATAAATTAGTCCGTGCAATAATTTGCTCAAATTGACCAGCGCCTGATAGACATACAGAGCGATCGAGCCCAAAAGGCTGATCCCGAACAAAATAACGGCGATCAAAATCACCCAGCCGTACCTTTCCAGGGTATTGCGGATTTCGCTCTGACCGGCCGGAAGCAGCTCAAATAAAATTTTGGACCCGTCCAACGGCGGAATGGGCAGCAAATTGAAGATTCCCAGCATCACGTTCACCAAAATGATTACGTAAAACAGGTTGAAAAAATCCTGGCTCCAACCGGCAGTGAGAGCGGGAGGGAACACGGCCAGCAAAACCACCACCAAAATAGCCAGCAGGAAGTTGGAAAACGGTCCAGCCAAACTCACCAGCAATTCGCCGTGGCGGTGCTTCAAATTATAGGGATTCACCGGCACCGGCTTGCCCCAGCCAAAACCCAATCCCAAGGTGAATAAAAAAATCAGCAGCAGAATCGTGCCAATCGGATCAAGGTGGCGCAGGGGGTTAAGCGAGAGCCGCCCGGCGTATTTGGCAGTGGGGTCTCCCAGATAATCGGCCACCAGAGCGTGCGAAAATTCGTGAATGGTGAGACCCAACAATATGGCTATTAAAAAAGATAGCGTCTGCAAATTGATTATGTTTTCGAGCATAAAATCAGATTTTTAGCGGCCAAAACCCCTTTTCACAAAGATATCTTAGCACTCTTTGGCCCTTTCGGCAAGCCGGATAGAGCCCCGGCCCTTAGTAGATAAACCCTTTGACGAAGCCGGCGCCGCTGCTGATGGTGCGGCGGTCCACTTTCCCGAAACCCGCGTAGTTCATTTCGGAGATGGTAAATGAGCCACCACCGACGCTTTCCACAATTCCCACGTGCCCGTAGCGGCTTTCGCCAGAAACCATAATCGCGCCCACCTTTGGAGTTCGGCCGATGTTGGCGCCGTAGGCCTTGGCGTGATAGAGCCAGGTTCCGGCGTTGCCGCCCCAAGGAACGTGCCGGCGGGAAGCCACATACCAGGTGCACCAGCCCCAGGGGAAGCTGTGGGCGCCGCTGGAATAATAATACTTGTTGAAAGTGCGCGACGTGCTGGGACCGCTGACTGCGCCTGACGTGCCGGGGGTCTGGGCTCCGGCCACCGGAGCGGGACGGGCGGTTTCCGGCGCCACGCCGTCCGGGATCATGATTTCTTCGCCTTCATTCAGCTCGCCGCTGGCCGGCAGGTCATTGAAAGCGATGATCTCGTCCACTTTACCGCCGTATTTTTTGGCGATGCCCTGAATGGTGTCGCCGGATTTGACCACCGCCTGAACGCCCGAAACGGGCAAAATGAACAGTTGGTCGCCCGGATGGATCATATCCACATTGTCCAAACCGTTGGCCCAACGGATAGTGTTGGAATTGATATTATATTTGACCGCGATTGACCCCACCGTGTCGCCTTCTTGAACGGTATAGAGAAAAACGTCTGTTTCCGATTTGGTGAAATCTTCGGGCGTGGGATTGCTCAAACCCACCAGGGCCTGGTTGACCACGGTGGCTTTTTCGCCTTCCAGCTGCAGTTGTTTCATTTCCTCGGGGGAAATGCTTTCAGCGGCGTCCGCGATGGGAGCCGAAGCCAGTGAATGGAAGACCTGGTGTGACTGAGCCGCGTCGTAGCCCACCATCACTTCCGACTCGCCGTTGCCGGTTTCCAAAGCCAGCCAACCCAGGGTACGCTTGCTGGCCAAGTTGGTGAGCGCCACCGCCGCCGCGCAAAGAATCACCATAAAACGGGTGATTTGCACCCGCCCCCAGTCAGCCCGGCGGCGGAGGTGCGGTTTGAGAAAAAGGGCCGCTTGCTGCTGGCGGCGGATCAGCTTTCCGTGCAATTGCTTCAGCCACCAAGCGGCTTTGGAATGATGATTTCTATTGTTCGGATTACTAATAGAATCAAATTAAAATTAGTGTCACGAGGTCACGAGTTTTCTTTTAACACACTTTTTTTCTTTCGCAAGTCTCTTGGGCAATCCTCTCTTTCAAGGCGGAATGACCGCTTTTTGAGACTGCGGCCCGACAGTCCTCGCTTCAAAAATCGGTCATTCCGCCTTTTTTGAAGCAGATTTAGCTTTTTCGTAATAATTCTTGGGCAGGAGGGAAACGGTCTTCACTTCGCTGTGGGGAATCACGTGAGTGACTTTTTCGTCTTCCGAGTAGAGAACGGTTTTGCGCAAAAAGATCTTTTTTACCCGCCCGGTCACGCCGGCGGTCTTGATGATCTCACCCTCGCTGTAATTGCCCTCGAGAAAAATGAAAACTCCGCCCACCACGTCTTTCATAAAGTTTTGCGAACCCAGGCCAATGGCCAAGCCGATGATTCCCGCGCCGGTGAGCAGGGGGGCGATGTTGTAGTTCAGATCTGACAAAATCGTGGTGAACAGGACAAACAGAATGAGGATGCCTCCGGTACGGTCAATGAAAAGTGACCAGTTCTTGATCTGGCGCTCGCGGGATTTGCGCAAACTGCCGTTTTCCACCACTTTTTGCAGGACGTTGCGCAGCCAATAATTCGAAACTCTTGAAAAAATCAAGTAAGCTACAAGGGCTGCTGCCACTGAGATGGCGACTTTGAGGAGAGTCTGATTGATATTGGGGGAGGATAAACAGGCTTGGAGGTCTTGGATGTTGGTGGGAAGCATAGCGAGAATTTATTTATGATGACGTTTTCCAGTATAAATTAATTTTTTTAATTGAAAAGAGATGATCCTGTCTACCCATTTTCTGGCCGGCGCCGCAGTGGCTGCCCAAACCGACAATCCGGCCGTCCTGATGATCACTGTGCTCGTAGTGCATCTGCTATTGGATATATTACCCCATTGGCAATATTTTTACGCGCTGGAAGAACTGAAAAAAAACAAGGCCAAACTGCTGGTTGATATAGTTGCCGGACCGGCAGCAGTCCTGGTTTTGGCCTTGGTCAAGTACGGATTGGATTTTCCAATAATCTTTTGGCTGATGCTGGGAGGTCTGATTTCGGTCCTCCCCGACGGAGTGACCTTCCTGTTTTATCTGTTCCCCAAAAACAAAACTCTCAGGAGAATTACCGATTTTCACGAGTGGATTCAGGGCAAAAGAAGATTTGCCGGGCCGCTGGGGTTCGCTTTCACTCTCCTTGTGGACCTGGCCGCCATTTACCTGATTGTCTTGCCAAAAGCGTAGGAATGGGCTAAAAATAAGCAATATCCAAAATTCTGAAGCTGCGGATAATTTTGTGACTATTGATATTTAGGTTAAGATGAAAAAAAATTTGCTTGATAAAATTCTGATCCCTTACTTGGCTTGGTGTGTGCGCCGGATCGTGGCCAGGAATAAACCGCTGATTATCGGCATCACCGGCAGCGTGGGGAAATCCAGCACCAAAGAGGCGATTCACTGTGTTTTGAAAGACCGCTTCCGGGTGCGCAGCAGCCAGGGCAACCTGAATAATGAGATTGGGCTGCCGCTGGCGGTTATCGGCGAAGCGGATCCCCGGGGAAATTGGCTGGAATGGCTGGAAATTCTGCTTAAAGGTTTTTTACTGGCCTGGAAAAAAGTCAAGCGCTACCCCAAGATTTTGATTTTGGAAATGGCAGTGGACCGGCCGGGCGATATGAAATATTTGGTGAATTTGGCTCCGCCCAAAATCGGAGTGATCAGCGACATTGGGGTGACCCATTGGGAATTTTTCCGCGACGAGAAAAAAATCCTGCAGGAAAAATCTTGGCTGGTGAAAAATCTGCCGGCGGACGGCTTGGCGGTGCTCAACCATGACAATGCCCAGCTGCGCGGTCTCGCCAAAACCTTGAACCGTCCGGCGCTGACCTACGGATTTCGCTCCGGAGCGGACATCCTTGCGAGTGATTTGAAAATTGGGTATTTGCCGGATTTGGGCGAAGGGGTGAACCTGGCCAAAGGGGTGAGCTTCCGTGTCAGCTACAAAACCATTTTCCTGCCAATCGAATTACCCAACATCATCAGCCAGACTCAGGTCAGTTCCGCTTTGGCGGCCGCGGCTATCGGGGTTCATTTGGGAATGAATTTGGTGGAGATTGGGAAAAGCCTGAAAGAATATCAGCCTTTACCCGGAAGAATGCGGCTGCTGCGCGGTAAGCGGGGTAATTTGATTATCGACGACACCTATAATGCCGCCCCCGATTCGGTGAAATCGGCCTTGGAGACTTTGGCCCAGGTGAAGTCCAAGAAAAAAACCGTGATTCTGGGTGATATGCTGGAGCTGGGCGCGCTGGAAGAAAAGTCCCATCGGGATTTGGCCAAGCTGATCTTTTCAGTAGCCAACAAGATTATCCTGGTTGGCCAGCGAACCACCGCCACCAACAAGGAACTGCGCAAGCTGGGTTTTCAGGATAAAATCTACCATTTTCACTTGGTCACCAATTTAGTGCCAAAACTGCCGAGTTTGGTGGGTAAAGGCGAAGTGGTCCTGGTGAAGGGATCACAAGGTTTGCGGATGGAAAAAGCGGTGGAGGCTTTAGTGATAAAAAAAGAATTGCCAAAATTAACCAGACAAGACAAATACTGGAAGAGAAAGGGTGTCAAAGAGGTTTAAGAAAAATAATTTATAAGATGTTTGAGAAAGAATATCGTGAGTTAAAAAATGAATTGACTGAACTGGAGCGGGAGTTTAATGACCCGGGGTTCACGAGCGACCCTGAGAAAATGAGGGATTTGGGGAAGCGTTACGGAGAAGTCAAAGAACTGGTCGGAGACATGGACGCGCTGGAAAAAACCCGCGCCGATATCGTGGAAAACGGAAAACTGGCCGTCACCGAAGAAGATCCCGATCTCAAGACAATGTTAGAAGAGGATAGTATTAAACTCAATAAAAGCGCCAAAGCGCTGGAAGAGAAAATAAAAAAAGCTTTGGTTCCGCCTGACCCCAACGACGGCCGCAACGCGATTTTGGAAATTCGGGCCGGCGCCGGGGGTGATGAAGCTTCGCTTTTCGCGGCTGATTTATTTCGCGCCTATTCCCTTTATGGCCAAAATCACGGCTGGAAAATGGAAATCCTCAACCACCACCGCAGCGAAGTGGGGGGCTATAAAGAAATAATCGCCTTCATTGGCGGAAAAAATATTTACAAAGCTTTGAAAAATGAATCGGGCGTCCACCGGGTCCAACGTATCCCGGCCACCGAAAAAAGCGGCCGCATTCACACTTCCACCATCACGGTGGCGGTGATGCCAGAAGCCGAAACCACCGAAATTGAGATCAATCCCAAAGACATCCGCATTGATGTTTTTCGATCCTCCGGTCCGGGCGGCCAAAGCGTCAATATGACCGATTCGGCCGTGCGCATCACCCACCTGCCCACCGGCATCGTGGTTTCCTGTCAGGACCAGAAATCCCAACATAAAAACAAAGACAAAGCCATGAAAGTCCTGAGCGCCCGCCTGCTGGCTCTGGAAGAGGAAAAAAAGCAGAAAGAAAGGGAAGACCTGCGTTCTTCCCAAGTGGGCACCGGCGAACGCTCAGAAAAAATCCGCACCTATAATTTTCCCCAGAACCGGGTCACTGACCACCGGCTCAAACAATCCTGGCACAACCTGGACCAGATCATGGAAGGGGAGCTAGGAGAAGTGGTCGAGGGCTTCGAATAAACTTTTGGTTTTTATATTCCATATTTATTGCGGGCAGGAGAGAGAGTATTTCTGAGAGGAAATTACTTTGTCCAATTGGGCCCGGTCAAAAGTTTCCGATTCCAGCCGGTCGGTCACGTAATGGGATACGGTTACGGTAGCCGGGCCGCTTAGGCATTCCACCGCGCTATCCTTAAAAATTTTCTGGTCGTTGATCCCAAATAATTTTTTGGCTCCGGCTTGGTCTTCAAAGCAAAACCATGGCTCCCGCGTGTCAGGATTACCCGGGCCCCAGAAATCCGGTTCGCGGGGAATCAAATAGCCAGTTTTTTCATCAGGAAAAAAGCATAAATACCCGCCCAGCATCGTCTCGGGATTGTATTCTACGTATTTGCCGGATACCGTGATGCTGCCCTGATAATTAGTGTACCGGTCGCCTTGGCTGGTCTTTCTCAAAGTAGTCTTTTTTGTTTGCTTAGCCTGGTTGGAGTTGAGATTCGAGCTACTGGTCACCGGAGCGGTAGCCTTAGCGGGAATGTTCTGATATCGATTTCGGTCCTGAGAAACTATCAGCCCGCCGACCTGCCAGTAGACCAGCCAAGCGACAATCAGCAAAAGTAGAATTATTATAATAGCCACAATTTTCAGATTTATTTTTTTATTCATCGTTTAGTAATCCAGACCTTTGACTTTTTTAGAGAGGTCGGCGCCCTCTTGGGAAACTTGTTGGGCCGCCGTGGTGATGGCGTTGTTGGGGGTGATTCCCTGGTCGCGCACCGAGTTGATGGCGTCCTCAAAGATCTTGCTGATGCGCGCGTTGTTGACTTCGGGGAAGCTGCTGGCGGAAAGCGCTTGATCGGCGAAAACCCCCAGCCAGGGGTCCTCTTTTTGCTGCTGAATCAGGTCGAGGCGCGGGGACACCCGGTGAGTTTGGGTGGCGTAGGCTTCGGATTGGTCCTTGTCGCTGATGTATTTCAAAAAGTTCCAGCACTCAATGGCTTTCTGATCGCTGGAATTGGCCTGTTTGGAAACGGCCATGCCCCAATAGGAAGCGAAATTTACCGGTTTGGCGTCGGCGCGGATTTGTGGCAACGGCGCGATTCCCACGTTCAAATTGGGCGCTTTTTGCTGAATGGTCTGGATGCGGTGGGAATAGTTGATCATCATCCCGACTTGGCCGGCGTAGAAAAGGTCCACCGAATTCCACATTTCCTTGTTCCAGGTGTAGGAAACCTGGGCCCGGTTGGAAAAATTAGTGTAGAAAGCCAGGGCCGCTTCGCCGGGCGAAAAATAGCTTCCGTCCGAGGAAACGATTCGGTTGGTAAAAACCGCTTGCCAGCTGTCGTCCACGATGGGACTGCCCATTTGCATCATCAAAACAGACAGGATGTCCGGCGCCCGGTCAACGTTTTTGCCGTAGCCAATGGCCGCTCCCGCCCTTTTGATATTGCCATATTGATCAATGCTGGTCATTTTGGAGGCGTAGGACTCAAAACTGGCTCCTTGCGGCGTCAATTGCTGCCACGTCCAATTTTTGGGCGGTGGCGCCAAACCGGCCATATTGAAAATATCGCGATTGTAATAGACAGCCAGATCGTCAATCCAAAGCGGCACGCCGTAAATCCGTTGGACGCCGTCACTGTCCTTGCTCACCAAATCTTTCATCGCCACCGGCACAAATGTCTCGCCGTAGTCCCGCAAGGTCATAATTTTCTCCTTGCCGGCGGCGGTGAGCTTGTCGTTGACCTCATCCAGAGAAAGCATTTTGTCTTTTTGTGCCGGCACCCAGGTGCTGTTGATCTGGAAAATGTCCGGCCCGTTGCCGGCTGCCAGACCTTGCACCACTTCCCGCAGGTAGTCCTGACATTCGGTTTCGTTACAGGGAAATTTACGGTAGGTGATGTTTTTCACATTGCCGTGCAACCGCTTATAATCGGAAATAAACTTTTGGTAGACATCTGAGTCGTCCCAGGTCCCCCAAATGGTGATGTTGTCCACCACCGGGGTGGCCGACGGCGCGCAACCGCAGCCGCTCAGCAAAACCGCCGAACTTATCATAAAACATCCTGCCAAAAAAGTCCGTATAATTTTATTTTTTCGCATGTGAATTGCTCCGATTTTCATTTTTTTGTTTTAAATCGAGAAGTAATTGATATTATATTGTATACCGATAAAATTATTTAAGCTTTTTAGAAATAATCTTTTTCACTTTCTTCGCCGCTTTGTAGGCTTTTTCGGCCTTTTCCCAAGTAAAGGGATCCTGGTTCATCTCGGCAGGATAACGGGTCCCCACATAAAACGGCTCCAAAAGAACAATTTCCCTTTTGAGTTCTTTGTTGATGGCAGGATAATATTTTTCCAAAAGCAACGACAATCGTAGCAAACTGTGGATTTTGGGAAAGTCGCCGCTTTTCGAAACCAACAAAGCCTTGAAATGTTTCTCCGCCATTTGCTGGGATAAAAAGCAAACCAAAGCGGGTGTTCCGTCCCGGTGTCTTAATATTGACGAGATATTCAGCTCATCGTCCTTAGCTTTCTCTTCCCATTCACCAACCAAAATTTTTTTATTTTGACGCATATAATGTTACGCCATTCTCAATAATATTTCTTACAAAAGGATCGCCAATTTTTTCTCTTCTTTCCAATTGGCTTGGAGTATAAACCAAAATATCCACCGCTTCCCCTTCATCAAATATTATCCGGTACACATCCCGGCTTCTCTCAATGGAATCCTTTTGGGATTCTTTCACGATGAACAGGTCAATGTCACTATCTTTCCCAGGGTTTCCCCAAGCGTGGGATCCGAAAAGAATAATTTTTTCCGGCCGGTATTCCTCGGCGATTTTTCGAGCGATTTTGCGCACCTTCGCCCGGATCGGTATTCGTAGCATATGGTTTTCTTGCTTATTTTATCCGCAGGAAAATAATATAACAAAAAAACTAGTTTTCAAATAAACCGGCTGATATTCCCTCAGCGCTGTAGGCATTTACAGCACTGGCCGGTGCCCGGATCCAGCTGCCCGACCCAGCCCTGGGGCAGGGAACTGTTATTGTTCAGTTTGCGAATTCGGCAGCCCGGTGGCACAACATTATCGCCTTTTTTGGATTTCACATATCGGTTGGAATCGGCCGAATCGGTATATTCAAACTGAGTGCCATACGGATCACGAATGATAATTCTACAACCGTCGGAAGACCCTTCACAGCCGGCGGGCCGGCCCATGCAGTCCCTGTCGCCGGTGAAACCGTGAACGGCGCCGGTGTAACCGCCACAAGCGCCCAACGCAATCGGAGATTTACACATCGGTGTACAGCCTAACTTGCCAAAGCCCAAGTTAGGCAAGCAAATCGGCACATAAGTGTTGCCGACTTTTCTTAACACAACATTGCTGCAAGTGTTGATGCAGCATCCGCAGGCAGCCAGCTCAGAACAGGTGGGCACTTTCCAAATCGACTGCTCGCCGGTGGGCGGTCCGCCGGTCTGAATGGGATTGCGCATGTCGCGGTTGGCCGCCCCTCCCACCCGGGAATAGAGCACGTAAGTGTTCTGGTCGCAAATTTTACGGAATTGGTTCGGCTCAATGTAATAGGGAGATTCGTCAGTGCCGTTCTCGCGGGCCGCTTTGCTTTTGATGGAATTGACCAGCTCATCCAATTTACCCTTGTCAGAGCCGGCATATTCAGTCACCGCTTTGCTTGAATAGCCGGCGTATTGCTGTTCCAATTCCAATGTTGACTTCAGATCCGGATCTTCCGCTTTATCGGAGTCGGAATATTTATCCGAAATTGTTTTTTTGAGCTGCTCGGTCCAGCTGGCTGCCGATGGGGAAGCGGTTGGATTTTGAGTCGGTCGGGATGGCTGGCTGAAAATGGAAAATTTTGGGGCATTGGCGGAAGAATAGGGAACGTTGAGAATGGGCGGGAGCGGTTGGGCGTTGGGACTGCCCGGAGTAATATTGTTCACTTTCTCGTTGGGAGGATTGAACACTTTTGATTTGAAAACTTCAAAAAAGTTCCCGATGTCATTTTTCGCATTGGTGGCCGTCTCCGGAACAGAATCGGCAATTTTGCTGAAAAGGCCGCTGAACCCGGAGGGGGCGGCGGTTCCCGTGCCCACCGCCAATGAGTATGCTGGATGTGTTGCGAATAGCAAAAACAGTCCGCCGGTAAATAATATTTTATGTTTAAGAATGTTCATAAGCATGCTAATTTTGAGTTTTATCGCTTTGCTCAGTCTCTGAACTCTTTTCTTTCTTATCATTGTTATCTTGGGAACCCGATTGATCAATCGGAGGCTTTTCCCCTTCTCCGAGCATCTCTTGCATAAAAGGAGAATTGTCTGCCGGCTGCATCATATTTTCATAAGGACTGCCAGCTTCGGGCCCAGTGGGAGAAGCTAAATTTTCGGGACTGTCATATCCAGGATTGATATGACCCATTTCAGACACTCTCGATTGAAAGTTGTCAAAATCGGAGACACTTTTAAATGTTGCTTCATAAGGAGTTCCCCCTGTATACGTGCCCAACGGGTCCTCAAACTTCACAGCCCCGTTTTCCATTAAAGTAGACGAGGTTCCATCCCCGTATCTTACCACCGCACCTACTGAGCCATCAGGAAGTATTTCTTTAAACTGAGTAAACATAGTGTTGTTTGGTCCTCCAATGCCATTTATCCCTGATAGAACCCCATCGTTTCCTGGTCCAAGGTTACCTATCACATTATTACTAAAATTTTCTGCTCCATCTGGGAATTTTATCGTTCCTCCAGTTGCTTGATTCGTTATCATACCACTTGGATTTTCCACAACAGACCTTGGCACTGGGGATGCGGGGCTCCCAGTTGTTGGGGGAGAAGGTGAAGCGCTGACGGGAGGAGCGCTTACCGGGCCTCCGGCAACCGGAGCTGAAACGGTAGGAGCGCTTGGGGAATAGGCTACGGGGGATGGGCCGGTACTGCTGAAACCGCCACTATAACTTCCGCTGAAGCCACCTGTGGAACCTCCGCTGAATCCTCCGGCGCTTGGGGCGCTGGCCGCGCCACTGATTGCCCCGCTGCCGCCACTGCCAAAAATCTGGCTGATAAGCTGGATAAGCTGGATTCCAGCCCCGGAAGCCAGGGCAGATTGGGCAGGGGTTGGCTGAACGGGTGTGGTCTGAATGGGTGTTGGCTGGACAGGTGTGGTTTGAACGGGAGTTGTGGTTGTAGGCGTATTGGTTACAGGATTGGTTGAGATGGGAGTGGCTGCGCTGACATTCAGCGCCTGGTCCAGTGCACCGGTGGAAATAATATTCAGTAAAGCCACTTTCAGTAAATCCAAAACTTGGGGATTGTTTGAATCCAGTAACTTCAAAAGTGTTTGGGCGTTGTCGGAGGCGGTGTCGGCGGAAGCGGGGGTGGCCAAGGCGAATATTTTCAGCAGGCCCCAAGGAAAACGGTCTTCGGAAGACAACCGCTCGGAATCTCCCTGATAAGCCATGGCGGATTGGATTTGGTCTTTGAGCGAGCCCCGGACAAATTCAAGCGTATTGTCTTTGCCCGATAACGCGTTGTCCAAAATGTCCGGGAGGTTTTTCGCCACATAATTATATTTCTGATCGTCAATAGCCTTTCCCGACCCGAAAAAAATGCTCCTGGTTGGCTGGAGGGTGATAAAATTGTCATTTCCTTTTTGGTAATAAAACGTGGGCGGATAAATCCAGAGGTGGTCGGTTCCCGGCTCGTCACCCAGAATATTCAAATCCAGCTTGGCCG
>Ga0172371_10006584_pt1 | contig 16860 bp, 18 predicted proteins | sample Lak12m_FD_114543 | JGI IMG/M metagenome (GOLD analysis project Ga0172371, IMG submission 114543) | Freshwater microbial communities from Kabuno Bay, South-Kivu, Congo - kab_022012_12m | ecosystem: Environmental > Aquatic > Freshwater > Lake | place: Democratic Republic of the Congo: South-Kivu...
AGGAGCCCGCTCTTGCCGGAGTGGTTGATGACATAGGCAATTGCGAAGAAGACCGCCGCGGAGAAGACCGGACGCGGGGCGCGTTTCCACCACGTCGCCAGCGTATCCCTGACCTGCGCCCGGCTGGCTTTGAGGAACGGCAGCGCGAGCACGCTCGAAACGAGTATCCACCAGTACGCCTGCCAGAAGACGCGCAGTTTCTCCGGCTGCCCCGGAATGATGTTCCACGGCATCGACACCTTGTCGAACAGGAACTTCTTGATGCCGAGCCAGGGCTCGTTCGACACCAGGCTGAGCACGATGAGGATGATCCACGGCGAGAGTGCCCGTGCGAGGGACATTCCACCCTCGATGCTCTCATCCTCGGCCCCCAGTCCGCTCCGGTCGAAAACCGGCTTCTTCAGGACGACAAGGTACAGCGCCATCACCAGGGCTACACCCGCGCCGCTGGCGATTCCGGTCAGCGTGACCAGCCCGACCTTGTTCATGCCGATAGCGATGAAGCCGGCCACCAGCCCGGCGATAATCGCCGGAAGCATTCCGCGCAGGACGAGCTTCCACTTGCCCACGATGTAGAGCATACCCAGCGCGATGAGCGAGGTGATAACCGGCATGAACCGGGCGAAGTAGCTGCCGACCGCTTCCGGCGTCTGGCCGGTGAACTGGGCGAAGACAACGACCGGCGTCCCGAGCAGCGCGTAGGTGCAGAGCGAGTCGTAGCCGATGGCCGGCAGGGCGATGGCGGCGAAGGCGGAGTAGCCCAGGGCAATCATAATCGGCGGCAGGATTGAGACTGGTACGGCTCCGAGCGCGGTCAGCAGGGTTCCGACGCCCACGTTGATGATGAGAATCTGGACGACCTGGTTGCCGCGGGCCACGGTCTTCAGCATGACGATGATTCGCTGCAGCGCGCCGGTCTTCTGCATCAGGGTCATCTGGAGGATCGACGTGGCGACCACGAGAGCAATCGGCAGCGATGCGATGATGCCGGAAAGCGACGCGCGCAGAATGACCGGCCACCCGGTCCTGAACGCCAGCCAGGCGAGAAGCGCGGTGAAGATCCAGCCGAGCAGGCCGGTTACGTCGGCCGGCCGGCGGAACACCACGAGGATGAGGAAGATGAGAACGATCGGCGAGACCGCGAGCAGCACCATTCCGAGCGACATCAGCGCTCCTTTCGACGAGTGTCGGCGGGCGTCGGCATGACGGCAATCATAGGCCGTTCGGTCTTGCGGTCAAGCGGGGGAAGCGCGGTTGCGGGGGCAGCCTGCGGGCCGTTAGTCTCGCCGTCGCGAGAACTCGCAGCCGCAGTAGTTCTGCCGGTAGAGGCCGAGGTCGCGCGAGAGCTCGATGCTGTGCTTGAACCCGTCGCGCTTCTTCCAATCTTCCTCGACGAAAACGAGACCGAAGCGGGAAGCTGCTTCGCGGCCGATCGGGTTGATGGTCGCTGCCTTCTTCATCGGGGCGATGGTCAGCGTGGTGGCCAGGTGCGTGCAGCCGTTCTCCGCCGCCCGGCGCGCGGCCTCTTCCAGCCTCAGTTGATAGCAGGCGAGGCACCGCTTGCCGCCTTCGGGCTCGCGCTCGTACCCGCGCGCGACTTCGAGGAATCGCTCGTGGTCATACGACCCGACGTCGACCAGCACCCGCCACAGAGCCGAGATTCGCTGTACGTCCATGAGCCGCCGGTGGTATTCTTCTTCCGGGTGGATGTTCGGATTGTAGAAGAACCCGACCACTTCGTAATCGTCCTTCAGCCGGCGGATGACCTCAGTCGAACAAGGGCCGCAGCAGATGTGCAGCAGCAGCTTCGGCTTCATACAATCAGCCTATACCCGGTGCCACGAGAAGTCAAAGCCGCGGGCCCATTGCTGATTGCGATTCGCCGCCGACTTCCAGCGTCCAACTTCCTGCTACGTCCCTTGACCCTGGCCGCTGCCGCCCCTATCCTCTCCGCCGTGCCTATCTGCCGCAACCGCGAGTTGATTCGTCCTTTCCTTGTGCGAAACCTGCCCGCTGCCAACTCCGTATCCAACCTCGCCAATAATACCCTCAACTCCTCCGTACGCTGGGTCAGGACCGACGACCTCAGCGACCCGCACGCCGTGCTCTGTCGCACGCACCGGTTCTCGCTGTTTGCCGACTCAGGTCGGGCCGCGGTTCGCGTCCTGGCCGAAGTCCCGCGCAACCTGCAGCTGGTGTTCAGCGCCACGCCTTCTCGCTTCTGCCGGCTGATAAGAGAGCACTGGCGCGGCCCTGATGCCGGCCGGCGCCTCTGGTACAATCACTGCTATCTCTATGTACTCACGCCCGGCCGCCTCGTCATCGACCGGACCCATCGGGTGAGCCGGCTGCGTCCGGACGACGCGCCGCTCATCGCCCGGGCCTGGCCCTATGGCCGAAGCCCCGACCGCATCCTTCGCCGCATCCGGAGCGGGCCGGGCTACTGCATCCGCCGGGAGGGCATGCCGGTGGCCTGGGGACTGACCCACGATGATGGCTCGATGGGCTTCCTGCACGTCATCGAGAAGTACCGTCATCAGGGCATGGCGAGAACGCTCACGACCGTGCTGGCGCGAAGCCTGCTCCGGCTCGGCGTTCAGCCGTTCATGTACATCGTCACAACCAACCGGGCCTCGCTCCGTCTCACCGCGAGCATGGGTTTCTCCCGCGCCGGACGGTTCTCGTGGTTCGGGACCAACTGACGTAGAACCGACCGATTCTCCGGTAGCCCGCGGACGGGAGCTTCGCCGGTCGCCGGGCCGGCAATCTCAGCACGGACAATTGGGCGGGTGGTTACAACTACGGACCGGAAGGTCAGAATCGGCTCAGTGGAGACTGCCGATCGTGACTTCTTTTAAAGCCCGCAGTTCGTTGACTACCTGGACGGCTTCGTGGGCGTCTGCCGCGCGGAGCAGGATTGTACCCTTGACTTCCTTCTCTCCGGACCGGGGAAGCGTGCCGAGGAACTGCTCCGCCTCGGTCGGGTCGATATTCAGAAACCGGCCAAGATGCGACGGCCCGGTATCGACGGCGACGATCACTTCGTCCGGCTTGGGAAAAGGCCAGCGTTCAACATCGACTGAGAACGCAATCGTTGGCGTGGCCCCCAGCTCGTCATCGGCAAGATAGTACTCGAGCCCCCTGCGGGTCAGACCGAGGTCGTCGAGCTCCAGCAGGTGGCTGAGTATCTCCTTCTGCCCGGCGGTCGCATCAAACATCGCCGGCCCCTTGGCTTCCGCCGGTTCCTCGGATCGGGGCTGAGGCGGAGCCATCGGTGCCGGATCGACCGGGGACGATACGGTCTCGGGGATGTCCGCGTGGGGCCGCGACGGCGCCCGGGGTTCGGGCTGTCGCGGCTGCGGCTGGGCCGACCGCTGCCTCGTAACGACCCGGTCTTCGCTCAGTTCCTTGGGCCAGACCAGTTCGTCGCCGCCGCTGGTCAGACACATGTAGCCCATCACCCGGACCTGCTGGTTGACTTCCCGGAGATAGTCGAGCGTTTCCTTCACCGCCGAGTCGATCTCATTGACGACGATGGTTATCGGGAATTTCCCTTCACTCATGCTGCGCTCGAGCCCGGTCCGGAACCGGTCGGCCGACCAGTTCCCGCCGACGCGGCCGGAAACCCAGTCGGTCAACGGCATCCCGAGGAATTCCTGGAATGGTCCGGCCAGCGCATCATACCGCTTGCGCCAGAAGCGATGACCGGTGGCAACCACGTCGCCGACAACGATAGCCGAGTCGCCGCCCGGCTCCGGGCAGACCGCGAGCTGGATACCGCCGAACTCGTCCACAACCACGAGCACCCGGTTCGAATGCGACTGCGGCGAGGCCATCGCCGCCCGCGGCACCGACTCGCTTCCACCCTGACCGAGGAACTCGGGAGCGTCAATGACGAGTTGAAGAGGGTCGAGCGTGCTCGTCCCGTCCCGGCCGTTGAAGGCGAACCAGCGGTCTCCGAAACGCTTGAAACGAGCCCAGCAGGGACCCTGCAACGTCATGTGTTTCTCCCGGTGGCCTGTTCGTGCCCCCGGTACGTCGACGGTCCGTCACCCGGCCGCCGCGGCGGCCGCTTGCCTGCCATCACTCCGGGCATCGTGCCGTCCCAGATCGGCCGGGCAGGTGGCGCCTGCGACCTCGCTGGGGGGGGGCGGGGCAGAGCTGAACGGTTTGGATTTGGCCGGGGGCGGCACTGCCGCTGAGACCGGCTCAGCGGATTCACTGGTCCACGGGCTATTCTCGACCGGCGTCGCTTCGGCCGGTGGTTCGGCAACCGAGACCGTGGTGTCAAGGGGCGTTTCCACCGGTGGCGGCTCGGCCGCGACGGCCGGCGGCTCGTCCGCCCGCGGTATCTTTCTCGGCGGGGTTGATTCAACGGTCTCCGTAGCCGCAACCGCGGCGCGGGAAGACGTTGGCCGCGGCGGAGTCCGGAGCAGCGGTGCCGCGGACCGTGATGTCAGCTTCGCCGGCTCTCTCTCCTCGGGCGCCTCGGGGCCGCCGACTTCCAGCACCCGCGGCATGATGACTTCGACCCCCGAACTCTCGTACAGCTCGACTCCAAGCGACCTGACCTCAATGTTATGGGACCGCAGGTGGGCGACCGCCTCGGCCACCTCCGGGTTCGAGCCACTCAATAGCAGCACGACCGGGAACCGGCCGCGCTCCAGGCTCCGCCCCAGCCCGGAGCGGAAACCATTCTCAGACCAGCCGATGGCGGCCCGGCTCGAGAAATAGTCGCCGAGGTTTCCTCCCATCCGCTTCTCAACCACCGCCGCGAACTCGTCGGGCGGCATCCGCCAGAGCCGGCCGTTGAAGACCAGCAGTTCCTGCACGACGGTGGTCAGCGCCAGACGGTTCGGCTGGGACGGGCACCCGACCAGCCTGATCCCGCCGAGCTCGTCAACCGCTACCACGACCGTCGCGTCACCCCGCTCGGAGAGCACGACTGCGGCCTGACAGACGGGCTCGCCCCCGTCCATGCTCAAAAACTCGGGCGCGCCGCACACGAGCGCGGCGAGGTCAACCGTTGTTTTTGCGGGAACGAGGTTTAGCAGGCTCCAGCCGGGTCTTTCCTGCTTTGCCCGGAAGCAGAACGTAGTTCCGGGCTGGCCGGTCTTGGGCAGGGAGTCCGTAGGTGACTCGGGACTCACGCGGTATGTTAGCCGCGCGGCATATCTGTGTCAAGCAAGAACTGGGCCGGGTTTCAAAGCCCCGCTGTTACGGTTTCCGGCTTCTGCCGCGCCCGCCGGAAGCCTTGCCGGGCCGCCCGCGCAGACCATCAAGCGTCGGCCCCGTGACAAGGGGGCAGCCCGTTTCAGCAATTGTCGCTCGCTGGCCGCCGACCTGGCTGCGTATCAGACCGGCGGGCCGGCAGTTGCCGGCCCGCTTTGAACTACTGCCTTCGACGCCCTACGCTCCGAAGGCCTCCTGCCGCCGGTGCAGCAGCGCCCACTGCGCGTCGATCTGACGCTGGGCCTCGGCGATGACCGCCTTACCCACTTCGCCCTTGAACAGGTGGCTGAACCGGCCCTGCGGCCTCATGAACTCCTCGACCGGCTTCTTCTCCTTCGGCTCGTACGTTATCTTGTACTTGCCGTTCTCCCACTCATAGATGGGCCAGAAGCAGGTATCGGCCGCGAGCTTCGACATCTCGATCGTCAGGTTGCCGGGATGCTGCCAGCCGAGCGGACAGGGCACGAGCACGTTCAGGAAGCTCGGCCCGTCCGCGGCCAGAGCCTTGCCGACCTTGGTCACGAGGTCGTTCCACAGCGCGATGGTCGTCTGCGCCGCGTATGCCGGACTGTGGGCAATCACGATTTCCATCAGGTCCTTGCGCGGCATCGTCTTGCCCGGTATCACCGACCCGGCCGGCGAGGTCGTCGTGTGGGCGCCGTAGGGCGTGGCTGAACTCCGCTGGATCCCGGTATTCATGTAGCCCTCGTTGTCGGTGCAGACGTAGAGGAACTTGTGTCGCCGCTCCAGCGCGCCGGAGATTGCCTGGAACCCGATGTCGTAGGTGCCGCCGTCGCCGCCGAACGCGATGAACTTCAGGTCTTCCTTGATGGTGCCCCGCTTCCGGTGGAAGTTATAGGCGGCAACGACGCCGGATGCGGTCGACGCCGCGGTCTCGAACGCGGTGTGAATCATCGGTATCTGCCAGGCCGTGTGCGGGTAGATTGAAGAGAAGATCTCGGTGCAGCCGGTCGGCATGATGCCGACTACCGGCTGCGGCGCGGCCAGGAGTATCTGCCGCACCGCCAGCGCCTCACCGCAGCCCGCGCAGGCGCGATGTCCGCTCGAAAAGAGCTCGGGATTCTGACAGAGGTCCTTTAGTCTTGCCATGGCTTACCTCACTCCGATGTAGGTCACGAGGTCGTCCTTCTTCCCGGCGTGCGCCTGTTCCAGCACCGCGGCGGCGTCGGCCGGCGAAAACTCCTTGCCGCCGAGCCCGTAGACGTAGGAGAGCATCTTCGGCCGCTCGCGCAGGCCGTAGAGCGCGGACGACGTCTCGGTGAAGAGCGCGCCGCCCCACGCGTTGACGGTGTCGGCCCGGTCCATCACCGCGACCGTCTTGAACCTGCCGAGCGTTTCCTTCAACACCTTGTGCGGCAGCGGCCGGAACACGCGCAGCTTCACCATGCCGACCTTCTTGCCCGCGTTGCGCATCTCGTCGACTGCCTCTCGCATCGTGCCGCAGGCGGAGCCCATCAACAGCACAACCGCCTCGGCGTCCTCGGTACGGTACTCTTCTACTACGCCGTAGCCGCGGCCGAACTTCTGCCTGAACTCGGCCTGCACCTCCTCGATAATGGGCAGCGCCTGGTTCATGCCCTCGATCTGCGACCGCTTGAACTCGAAGAAGTAGTCCTGCATCGTCGCCGGTCCCACGAGGATCGGCTTCGCGATGTTGAGGAGATTGTAGTTCGGCTTATACGCGCCGATGAATTCGCGCACCGGCTTATCCTCAAACGTCTCGATCCGCTCCATGCAGTGGGACAGGATGAACCCGTCCACCGCACAGATTGCCGGCAGCGACGTCCGCTCGGCAATCTTCACGCACTGGATGAGCGTATCGTAACCCTCCTGCACCGTCTCGCAGAAGAACTGCAGCCAGCCCGAGTCGCGCGACGCGAGCGAGTCCGAGTGGTCGCCGTGGATGTTCAGCGGCGACGAAATCGAACGCGACGCGATCGGCATCACTATCGGCAAACGCAGCCCGCCCGCGATAAAGAGCATCTCGTGCATCAGCATCAGCCCTTGCGACGCGGTCGCGGTCATGGTCCGGCAACCGGACGCGGCCGACCCGATGCAGGCGGCCATCGCCGAGTGCTCGCTCTCCACCGCTACGAACTCACTGTCCACCTTGCCGTCGCTCACGAACTGGGCGAAGATCTGGACTATTTCGGTCGAAGGCGTTATCGGGTACGCGGCGACCACGTCCGGATTGATCTGCCGCATCGCGTACGCCAGCGCCTCGTTTCCCGTCTTCGCAAGTATCACGACACTCCCCTTTCTCTATTCGTCATTCGGCATTCGTCATTCGTCATTTTACTTGCGCTCCTCTTCCATGGTGATCGCCTGCACCTTGGTCGGGCAGGCCTTCGCGCAGATGCCGCAACCCTTGCAGTAGTCGTAATTGATTCCGGTCATTTTCCCATCCTTAACGATGATGGCGGCGTCGGGGCAGTAGACCCAGCAGGTCAGACAGTGGATGCACTTCTCGGCGTTCCAGCACGGCCGCTGCGACCGCCACGCTCCGGTCTTGTTGTCGAGCACGGCCTTCGTGTCGTCGACGATCGCCCCGCAAGGCAGCTCTTTCCAACTCTTCAGCTTTGCCATCTTAGCACCTCACTTCTTCGTAGGCCCGGCGGATGCTCACCAGGTTCGGCTCAACGAACTTCTCCTTGCCGCCCCGGAACTTCTCGGCGAGCTTGTGCTTTACCGCCTCCATCAACGGCTCGAACTCCAGAACGCCGGTGACTTTGACCAGGGCACCGAGCATCGGCGTGTTGGGCACATTCTTGCCCACGGTCTCCATTGCGATCTTCGACGCGTCCACCACGTAAAGCTTGATGCCGGGCGGCAGCGCGAGCCGCTTGCGCATCGCGCCCGGGTCCTCGGTCGAATTCACGAGCAGGATACCGCCATCCTCCAGCCCTTCGGTGACGCGGGCCGGCTCGATCAGCGACGCATCGAGCACGACCACCACGCGCGGATTCTTCACCCCGGCGTGGGACCGGATCGGCTTATCGGAAAGCCGGTTGAATGCGGCCACCGGCGCGCCCATCCGCTCCGGCCCGTACTCCGGAAACGCCTGGATGTACATCCCGGTATCGAGCGCGGCCTCGCCGAACAAAAGCGCCGCGGTCTTCGCGCCCTGCCCGCCGCGCCCGTGCCAGCGGATTTCCAGAGTCTGCCCGCCGAGCATACTGCAAGATTCAGCCATCAATTTACCTCCAATCATTCATCAATTGCCGAACTGGAAAGGTCGTTGCCAATGCCCGCGTCCGGGCCTCGCCATTCGACATTCGCCAATCGACACTCGTCATTTCTATGTTGTCGTTGCGGACTTATATGTTACCCGACCGCCGCCGAAAGTCAACCGGCCGGCCCCGACGCTCGTAAGCCCTTCCGTATCGGGCGCTTGGCGTCTGGCGAACGGCGCGGTTCCCGCGTCGTGCCGACCGGGAATCCTTTTCCCCACGGAGTGGTCAAAGTCTAGTCTTTCAAGGATGGAACGTAAAGGAGGATACTATGAAGCTGACATTAGCGCTGATTTTGGTCCTGGCCGTGGCAACAACTGCTGCGGCGAACATTTCCGGCTACAGCATGTATCGCCCACAGGCAGTTGCCGTACCGCAGAATGCGCAGAAGCCGGTTGCCCAGAACTGGGCTCCCGTGATTCCGCGTGCACTGACTCGGTACCTCTTGCCGGTTTACCAGTTGTTCAGCTACAAACAGCATCTGGACTGGGTCCGGGTGCCGGTCTGCACCCCGGTGACATGCGTGCCGATTACGCCGCCGTTCAACCGAGGTGTATCCATGGGGCGTCTTGAGCGATGAGAAACGCTGGTGGCAGAAGTTGAGGGGCGCGGATTGTTGCGCCCCTCACGTTTAACGCCGCTCGGTAGTGATGGCTACAGGCAATCGATTCCGGCTTCGCGAAGCGAGGCGACTATCTTGTCGCCCATGCGCTTCATCGCCTCTTCGGGGTATCGCATCTTGAACAGTAGTTGGGCCGCATTGCCGACCTCCATCCGCGCCATTATCCGTGCAACCTTGTCGGTGAAGTCAGGTCGTGACTGCTCGTCCATTTCCAGCGCTTCCTGATAGGTGCGTCGGAAATATGACTTCACGTCAGTCGTGAGTTCGCCGTACTTCTCGCGGTAGAGCTGCCTCAACTCTGCAGCCGTCTTCTCCTCATATCGCTCGGAGTGAACCACCGCCGAAAGCGGCAGTTTCGTTATCCCTGCCGGCACCTTCTTCGGATATCCGACACAGAGCGCAATAACCGGCACGACCCTCTCCGGCAGTCCGAACTCCCTGCGAATCTCAGTCATCGCGGCGAGCACCATCCCGATGTAGACCGTGCCGAGTCCAAGGCCGGTGGCGCAGAGCACGACGTTCTCGGCCGAGCAGAAGACGTCGGCATACGCGAGCAGGAAACTCATCAGCGCCTTCTCCCCGCCATAGGTCGCGCCCTCGGCCTCGGCCCACTTGCCCGTCCGGTGGAAATCGACGCAGAACAACAGGCAGAGAGGTGCCTTTGCCACCCACGGTTGGTTCACCGCGAGCTTCGCCATCTTGTCCCGGCCTTCAGGCTTCTCTATCCTGATGATGGAAATCGGCTGGATGTTGCCGCCGGAGGGCGCCTGAATCGCTGCGTCGAGTAGTTTCACGACCTTCTCTTCCTCAACCGGCTGGTCCGTGAAGGAACGCACGCTCCTCCGCCGCATGATGACGTCATACACGCTTTCCACGGCCGGGACACCTGTGTTCATCTGTGTCAATCCGTGGTTGCCTGCCCTAGAATCTCAAGACCGATGCCGGGTCGACCGGTTTTCCGTCCTTGCGGATCTCGAAGTGCAGATGCGGGGCAGTGGAGTTGCCGGTCATTCCGACCCAACCAATAGTCTGGCCGGCGAGTACCGAGTCCCCCTTGGCCACGTTCCAGTCCTTCAGATGCCCGTAGTAGCTTTCGTATCCCTGCCCGTGTGCAACCAGCAGGAAGCGGCCGTACTGGCGGTCGTTTCCACGCTGCTCGACCACCCCATCCGCGGTCGCCAGCACCGGCGCTCCTGCCTCGGCGGCGAGGTCAACGGCGGGGTGCGGTTCAGTGGCCCGCTGAGAAACGGCATAGTCATCTATCGGTACGAGCTTCGGCACGAGTTGACTTCCCCAGACCTTGTCTTTAACCCATCCGGGCAGCGCCTGCGAATCCACCGGGAACGAGTCCCAGTTCACAGGCGCAGGCGTCTTCTCTACCCCGAGCATCGTCGCCATCTTACGGCTCTGCGCCTCGACCTGTTCGAGCTGTCTTCTCAGGGCCACGACCTTGGTGAATTCGGCTTCGAGGGTCCGGTTCCTGCGCTCGAGATACGAAAGCCGGCTGAGCCGATAGGTTCCGGCCAGCGCCATCACCAGCGACGCGACTGCGAGCAGCGCGACAAAGCCGGCAAACCCCGCAAGCAGCCGGACAGTCCACAGCGGCAGACTGAACCGCAGTGAGTTCGTGCTGTAGTTGCTGGCGATGAAGAACGAAAGCTCTTTCCTTGCCATGCTCTACGCCCTATGCTTGACGCTCAACGCCGCGATACCGCAGTTTTGGCTTTTGGCTCTTGGCCTTTGGCTTTTGACTTCTGCCTGGGTCCGTCCATCCGTCTGCACTTCCGACCTCTAGCTTCCAGCTTCTGACTTCGTCCGGTCCTACTGGCGCCCTCTCATCTTCCCGACCACGCGCTCCAGGTCCTCGCCCGAGAAGTAGCGGACAACAATCTCTCCCGCTCCGCCTTTGCCCGGGTTGATGACGACCCTGGTGCCGAGGTACGTGGTCAGCCCCTCCTCAACCTCGCGCAGATGAATATCTTTCTCCGGCTTCGGCTTGTGCTCTTTCGTCTTCTGCTGGCCGCAAAGCTTCTCCACCTGCCTTACCGACAGCCCGTCCCTGACGATTCGCTCGCAGACCTCAACCTGCACGCGCCGGCTGTCGCTCATCAAGAGCGCCCGCGCGTGTCCCGCACTTATCTGCCCCGCAGCCAGAACGTCGCGCACCTTGAAAGGCAGCGAAAGGAGCCGCAGCGCGTTGGTGACCGTCGAACGGTCTTTGCCCACCTTCTCGGCGATAATCTCGTGGGTCTGGCTGAATTCCTCGTTCAGGCGCTTGTAGCCCAGCGCCTCGTCAATCGGGTTCAGGTTCTGTCGCTGCAGGTTCTCAATCAGGGCGAACTCAAGCATTTCCAGTTCTTCCACCTCGCGAATAACGGCCGGAACCTGCTCGAGCCCGGCGAGCTTCGACGCCCGCAGCCTGCGCTCGCCCATCACCACTTCATAGCCATCCCGCCGGCGCCGCACCATGATGGGCTGCAGCACGCCGTGCGTCTTTATCGACGCAACCAGCTCGTCGAGGTTCTCCTCGGCCTTGGTGCGCGGCTGGAATGGGTTAGGCCGGATTTCCTCAATCCGGATGGGCCGCGCCTCGGCCGCCATCGCCGCCTGCGTTTCTTCCGGAATTATCGCCCGAATGCCCTTACCGAGCGCCTTACGCATAGCACGCCCTCCGGGCAAGTACAAAGGACAAAGGACTAAGGACAAATGAGGAAGCCGGGCTCGCGCTTATTACTTTGTCTGGACTTGCTTTGTCCTTACGACTTATCATTTTGTCCTTCCTTCCTGTGTCGGGCCAGCACTTCATCCGCCAGCGCCATGTACGCCTGCGCGCCGGCCGAATGGCCGTCGTAGCCGAATATCGTCTTCCCGAAGCTCGGCGCCTCTGCCAGCCGCACGCTGCGCGGAATCACGGTATCGAACACCTGCTCCTTGAAGTAACTCCGCACCTCGTCGGCAACCTGCTGGGCAAGGCTCAGCCGCGACGAATACATCGTGATGAGCACGCCCTCAATCGCGAGGGACAGGTTCAGCCCCTGCCGCACCAGGTTTACGGTATCAAGCAACCGGGACATGCCTTCCATCGCCAGGTACTCGGCCTGAACCGGGATGAGGACGCTCTGCGCCGCCACCAGGCAATTGACGGTGAGAATGCCGAGCGACGGCGGGCAATCGACAATGATAAACTGGTACTCGGGGTCCACGAGGCCCAGCGCCTTGTTCAGCCGGAACTCACGCTCGTCAGCGTCAATCAACTCCACCTCGCCGCCGGCCAGACTCACCGACGCCGGCAGCAAATCAAGGTGCTCCGCCCGGTCCTTCAGCACCGCATCGGTCACCCGCTGCGCCTCGCACATCGCCTCATAGACCGACACCTCGAGCTTGGTCCGGTCCACTCCCAGACCAAGCGTGGCGTGCGCCTGCGGGTCCATGTCAACGAGCAGTGCGCGCCCTCCGCGCAATGCCAGCGCCGCGGCCAGACTGACCGACGTCGTGGTCTTGCCCACGCCGCCTTTCTGGTTACAGACTGCGATGCGCTGCGCCATGCGGAAATCTACAGGCTAGGACTCAAAGGTCAAGAAGCCGGGATTAGCCACGAAAGCACGAAGCACACGAAACGGACACTTCGGCCTGGGAGTGCGGCAGCAAAGCTTCCGCTTTCCCCCTGTCCGCTAATTCCATCTTCCGGCATCTAACTTCTGATTTCCAGCTTCGTCTGGTGTGTGCCTGCGTGCGTTTTGGCTTTTGGCCGTTGGCTTTTGGCTTCCCCGCTCCTAGTCGGTTCGCCTTACTTCCACTCCCGCCGCCCGCACGAGGAACGTGCTCTTTCCCTGCCTCAACCTTGCCACCACATCCACCTTGATTCCCGGCCCCCACTTCGGCCCGCCGCGAACTGCGGTCTCAAGGTTTGTGGGCGTGGTCACTCCCCGCAGGCTGGCCGCCTCGGGCTGCGCCGACCACCGGTCCCTGCCGTTCACCACCCATACCCGGTCAATGGCAAGATCGCCCGGCAAAGGCTGGGCGTCGGTGGGCGACACCTTCACGACGACAATCAGCGGCTGACCGTCCGGTGGCGCTACCGGCTGGAAGTCCCGCCAGGCATTCGCCGTCAGGATGTACTCGTGCCCATCAATCTCCACCCGCTCCGGCGCGGTGGCCACTGATGTCGCTTCGGACCGGCGGCACCTGCACGCCGTCCCGCAGCCGGTCATCACAACGGAAATCAGAACGAGCAGCCAGGCTGCGGCCGACGGGGATCTTGCGTCTTTCATCTTGCAGTTTGCATCTGACATATTGCGTGACTACCTCGCGCCCATTCTAGTCGCCCCCCCCCTCAAACGCAAGTAATCCGCCGGCCCTGCGCCACCCGGTCTTGCCTGCACCGGAGGCGTAAAGGCGCGCCCTCGGCGCTCGCCTCTTGACTGAAACAGGATTGGAGTGTCCGCGGATCATCTGAAACCCCACCTCGCATTGACCCAAATGCTCCAGCGGAGTATACTTGCCTGTAACTGAACGCAGGAGTAAGAATGAGCACAGTGAAAGAAGAAGCGAGAGAACTGATTGACGGCCTGCCCGACCAGGCCACTTGGGATGACGTGATGTACACCTTCTACATCAGAAAGAAGGTCGACGCGGGCCTGAAGGCTGCCAAGGAAGGGGACGTCGTCACGCACGAAGAAGTCAAGCAGCGATTCCTCAACCGGTGAGAATCGACTGGGCCGGACCGGCGACCCGGGACCTGAGCAGTATTCGATCCTACATTGCCCAGGATTCCGAGCACTACGCAGACCGCTTCATCGAGAGAGTCGTGGGCGCGGTCGAGAACCTCTCGACGTTTCCTGAGATGGGACGCGTTGTCCCTGAGACCAACACGCCGGACATCCGCGAACTGCTATTCCACAACTACAGGATCATCTATCGCTTGGAGAACGACCGCATTCTGGTAATCGCCGTTGCGCACGCCGCCCGCGACCTAGCGAGACTGACGCCGAAGCCTTGGGACATCCTCTGACATCAGCGGTTCTCTCTGCACGCTCCGCGCTATCTGCCACGTCCCCGCCCATGGCGAGTAACGTCGTACTGAGAACCGCGTGACATTTGCCCGCTGCGCCATAACCTGAACTCACAATGCGTATGCGCACGACGTGGCTCCTGACCGCCCTGCTGGCGGCAGTACTACCGGCCCTTGCCGGCAAACTGCCCAAGCTGGAATGGACAAAGACATTTGCGGGGTGGGCCGGTGCCAAGGGCTTCTGCGTTCAGCAGACATCCGACGGCGGGTACATTGCAGTCGGCTACACCGGTTCGCCCGATAGCACCCCGAGAAACGCGATCCTGTTGGTCAAGTTGAATGCAGCCGGGGATAGCCAGTGGGTAAAGACGTTCAAGGGCGTCGGTGGAATGAAGGGGTCGTCGGTCATCCAGACCTCCAACGGCGGATTCGTCCTGGCCGGGTCCGCAGCCGCGGATATGTTTTCCGGCCACTGGGACCCATGCCTCGTCAAGACCGACGCGTCCGGAAACGAGATCTGGTGGTCCCGACTTCCGAACGATGTCTCCGCGAAGGCCTGGTCTGTCGTCAGTGTCGGTGACACTGCCTATGCCGTCGTCGCGAGGGAGAGCTGGGGCGACAGCTCCGTTGTGTTATGGAGGACCGACGGCAGCGGAAACATCAGATGGCGTCACGAATACGATGTCTCTTACGGCTTCGGACAGAACGATGAGAAACTGTCTCTGCGCCGGACCTCGGACGGCGGGTACATCATTGGGACCAGGACGCTGCTGAAGGTTGACTCGCTCGGGGCTCAGCCGCAAATCAGGACCTTCAGCAGCCAGGTGGCCAACTCAGTCATACAGACGTCAGATGGAGGGTACGTTGCGACCGGGACGACGGAGGATGAATCGAGCATCTACCTGTTCAAGACAATGCGAATCTAGACGTCGTGTGGGGGAAGTTGTACTTGCCGAGCGAATGGAGCCGCGGACAATGGGTCGAGCAGACGACGAACGGTGGCTACATTATCTGCGGGACGACGAGACCGGGCGACGGTGATGACAAGGTGACACTGGTGCGCACATCGTCGAACGGAGATACGGTGTGGACCGGCACGCTGTCTGCCGACTATGGGTACTGCGTGCGTCAGACCGCGGACGGTGGCTATGTGATCGCCGGCACGTCCGATGATGAGCTGTTCGTCACCAAGCTCGCGCCCGAACGAAGGGGCAAGACCAGTTCCAAGCAGCATCATTGACATCTTTGGCAGCCAATCCTAGAACACGCCAAGTGAGAACCAGGTACATCCGGCTTCTCTCCGTACTCGTCCTCGTGACGCTATGGGACCTTAGCTGCCACAAGAAGGCATCCCAGGGCTGGTTTCCACTGGTGCTCGGCAGCAAGTGGACGTACAGGCTGACGAACGCTTCGGATACCGGAGACTTCACCATCACTATGACTGAGGTTGGCGATGTGAAGCACTATGTCAAAGCCGTCACCGATAGCGGCCTGAGGCTTGCGAGCGTGTTCCCATTCAACAATCTCGACGGCGACACTTCCTGCTTCTACACGGTGAATGGTGACACGACCTGGCTCGGAGCCAGCGGGGGCTCAGCGCCGCTCATGGTTATGGTGCAACCTTTGGACTCAGTCGCATCCTGGCGCTGGACCTACCTGCTCTGGACCGACTCGGCAGTCGTGGCCGGCAAGACTGACGTGATTGTGCCGGCTGGAACACTCAAGAACTGCTACGAGGTGAACTACTACGGCCTCCTCGGGCAGTTGTACTATCGAGTCTGCTACGCCAAGGGTGTCGGCGCGGTGAAGGGCGAGGGCTTCACGGCTCCGACGTGGAAGTTCGAGCTCGTATCCTCCGACCTCCCGTAGTACGGCCGCATCCGGATAGTTCGGAATCCAGAATCACCAAATGTGCAACCACGGATGAACGCGGATGGACACGGATTGTCACCTGGTCCCAATCGCCCGACTTCACCTCGCAACCATCCAAACCGCCCTGCGAACTGCCCCCGGAATAACGTGCCATATTGCCCTGCAGGCTGCCCTGCAGGCAATCCGGCGGGTAGCGTCGCGAGTTGCCTTCGGAGCTGCGGACGAGACAACATGGAGAACCGTGCTCCGGGTTGCGCTCCGGACAGCACTCCAAATCGCTCTCGGAATTCACGCCCAGATGGCTTCCGCAATCGCCCGGACAACTGCCGTCCGCATCGCCTGCAAAGCCGCTCTCCGAACTGCCTCGCATACTACCCTCCGAACCATCCCGGTCCGGACTCAGGACATAGGTAACAGGTTATTATCAGGACATAGGTAACACATTGAGTACATGGAGGTGTGAATATGTCCTGGTCGATTCGAGATCTGGAAGATGCCCGAATTGAGTTTGTGACGATTGCTCGTGAGGCTGACGTCAACATGAGCGCGGTGTGCCGGGAGTTCGACATCAGTCGGAAGAGCGGCTACAAGTGGCTGCGTCGCTATGAGACGTCCGGACTGGATGGGCTGAAGAACCGGAGCCGTCGGCCCCGGTCCAGTCCTCTGCGGTTGAATGGCGATGCCGTTGTCGCCTTGGTGAAGTTGCACGACGATCATGACGACTGGGGTCCGAAGAAACTCCGGGCACGGCTAATCAAGGACGGCTCGTGCCAGGATAACCGATTCCCCAGCTTGGCGATGGTAGCCCGACTGGCGCGGCGGATGGGTTGGACCGAAGCCAAAGGTCGTGGTCGACCGCGGCCGCAGCGAGC
>Ga0172371_10006585_pt1 | contig 16858 bp, 19 predicted proteins | sample Lak12m_FD_114543 | JGI IMG/M metagenome (GOLD analysis project Ga0172371, IMG submission 114543) | Freshwater microbial communities from Kabuno Bay, South-Kivu, Congo - kab_022012_12m | ecosystem: Environmental > Aquatic > Freshwater > Lake | place: Democratic Republic of the Congo: South-Kivu...
CCCTTGGTAGAATCAGTTGGCGTAGTCATTCTTCTCCTTCCGATTATCCCGATTTTGCCATTATCCATCTTTCGCTAAGTTGTTTCACTTCGTGGAAGCCAGCTTCTTCTAGCCAGCTGAAGTAATCTCCGGATGTATAGGCGATGCCGCCGAATATTCCCCAAAAAACCAGGGAGAGAAAGTTGGAATGCTCGTCCAACCCGCCTGTACCCATCGGCACATCCAACACCAACTTGCCGTAGGCCTTGAGGGCGGCGTGGACGCGGCGGAAGATATCCTGATTCCGGGTTGCCGTCAAGTGGTGAGTAACCTGTCCCATCAGACAGATATTGTATTGCGCCCTGCCCAGGTTGGCAGCGTTCAAATCAACAGGGCGGCACGGATCAGATGCGGTTTGTAGATACCGTCGAAAAGGCCGCTGATGAACTCGGGATCAGGTGCGTCCATGCTCCTCCTACCAAATACCAGGGATGAGCTTGAAATTCACACGGGCAGCGTATTCTTTATAACCTTCGAGTTCGTTTTGCAATACTCTATCTTCCAGCGCGGTGCGAACGACCATGTTGATGATAAGCAGCGCAGCTGGGATGCACGCCCAGAGCGAGCCGAGTGCGAACGGAGTGGTTACGTACGAGCACAACACACTGAAATAGCCCGGATGCCGCACGAAGCGGTATGGGCCGCCTGTCTGGACGGTATGACCGCGTTCCTTCTGAATGCGGACGGTGGTGGCGAAGTACCTGTTAGAGACCATTGCCCAGGTAAAGATTGGATAGGTTACTGCCAGGAGGATGAATGCAGCAATCTGGACCTCAAGCCTGATCGTGCCCGGCCAGCTGAATCGTTCGTCCAACCCCGCCAGCGCAAGGATGAGCAGTCCGCCGAATGCACCAATCCCACCAATGATCTTATCCCAGCCCTTCGTCCCCTCGCCGATATGGGCACGCTCCTCAACAAGTTCCTTATGTTTTCGAAGCAGGATGGAGGCATTGAAGACCAGGAAAACCATATAGAGGCCAAGATAAACCCAGGCATTCCACCAGTCCCATTTCCAGGCCGAGAAGAATAGGACTATTACCTGGAGCAGGACAAGGAACAGGATCTGTGCGAGCCGTTTAAGGATGGCGGGGGTCATGCTTTATTAATTTTCTCCCACGGGTCGCGCAGAATATTGCCGAAGATCTTATCTGCCTCACCTTGCGTCGGCAGTACATCGCCATCCGGTTCGACATAGAGCCAAGCCTTGCCTGCGCCGGAGGGGACTTCGTCCTCGATGGTTTCGTGCGCCACCGGGTTCTCTGCCGAATACGGCACAGGAAGATCGAACTTGACCGCGAGACCCAATTCAGCGGCGCGCTGGCGCAGCGCGGCGAGGGTTTCCTTGAGGGAGGCCTCCGTGGCGCTCAACGAGAGGCTCTTGACCTCCAGCTTCGACAGCCTTTCGAGAATGCCCGTTCCCTGCGTGGCGTTCTGCGGGGTCACGGTGAGATGCACGGTGGTAAAAAGGTCTTCGGGCATGATCCTTCCAAGCGCCTGCCAGGAAGCCTCGTTCTCCGGTTGGAGAATGAAGAGCAGGTGGTCGAGTCCTGTTTGGAGCAGGGTATGCAGATATTCCTTATCAGCCAACTTCAACCCATCGGAGAGCAAGCCCGTAACCTGACCGTTCTTCTCGGCATGGGCAATGAGGGTGGGCAGGTCGTCACGCAGGGTGGGCTCGCCACCAGTAAAGGTGAGATGTGGGATGCCCGCAGCCCAAGCCTTGTCCATGATAGACTCCCATTCCTGGGTGGTCAGCTCGCGGTCGACGCGCTTGGTGGGGGCGTACTCGGCCTGGGTCGCGGCTGGTAAACGATAAGTCAGGGCACAATCAAGGCGCAAAGGGGCGGTTAACGCCTGTGAATACGGCGCGACCCGCTCGAAATCCAGGTAAGTGACCGGATCAAGGTCTGGCGTATGGATCAGGGTGAGGACGCGTTCCGTGAAGTCCAAAAAATGCTGCCTAGCCGTTGTACGCCCCACGCGATAACGTTTGGCGACCTGCCTGGCGGCCTCGTCGGAAGCCGTCCCTTTGATCATGTGGAAAGCATACTCAGTCGCGGTTGGATTAAGATGTAAAACCGTTGCCGCGTTGACAATGAGGATGCCTGTTCCATCCGGCATCATGCGCAGGTGCAGGCGGTAGGCGGGTTCATCGGGTCTGGATTGGCAGTGGTGTGTGCTGGCAGGCAGTGGCTGAGTGTGAGTAAATTGTTCGCGCAGGAAATTAATGATGGAAGCCATGGAAGACTCCTTTTCGATTGGCGATTTACGATTGACAATTCGTAATTTCCGATTCTCAGATACCAGATTGCTGATGGAGTTTTCGTAATTCTACTCTCTAATCTCTTTTCCCTTATCTCTCACAAAATGTGGCATTTCGAAAGGAATTTCAATGGAAAGCTCAACGAAGCCAGAATAAACACCATTCAAGTGCCAGGGTGTCTGGTAGATAAGCTTCTTTTTACCATTCTTCTCGATGGTGTAGACGTTCTTTTGCTGCTTATCCAGCAATAATTCCACCTTGCTGCGAGCCGGTTCAGGGTGACAATCGAGCAGGTTCTTGCCAATCAATTCGCACCCGCCATCCTCGGCGAAAGACTCGATGGCTTTGTCATTCATCTCAAGGATGACCCCCTCCGTGTTGCAGACAGTGACCGCGGCAGGGAATTCTTTGACCCAGGAATAGTCAGCATGTTCCATTTTCAACCTCTTAGAAAATTTGGTATTTCCTCCAACACTGCGAAGGAGATTTCGATGAACCCAGCATAGTGACCATCTTCATACCAGGGAGACTGATAATAGAAACGTTTCTCACCGTTTTCGGTGTTGAAGTAGGCGTTTGAGGTTTGCTCCTGCATCATGCCTTTCAGCCTGGTTCGCACCGGTTCGGGATGGCAATCCAGTACATTCGTGCCGAGCAAGCCTCTCCCGCCATCCGCCGCGAAGAGAGAAACAGCGTCAGCGTTCATTTCGAGCAGGATACCGTCTTCGTCGCAGACCACGATCTCGAAGGGAACATCCTTGACCCAGGAATACTCCGAATACCTCATCCTGACCTCTCAGGCATCTCGAACCGCAAGGGGCAACCACCACCGCACTCGATCAGAAGGGGGCAGTCATCACACTTTTCTGGTAGACCTTTACGCTCTCGCAGGCGCACGGCCAGCTCATGGTTCCATATGGCATCCCATTCGTCTTCGAGCAGGTTGCCAAGTGGATGATAATAAGACTGGCAGGGCAGTACGCCGCCATCCGGTTCGACACACATATTGTAGAGCGCAGCTGTACATCCCTTTACGCCCAAATCCAAATGCATCGGGTCGAAATTACAGTACTGCGTTGGCGTGTACCATATGAGGCGTTGTTCGTGGGCTTCGGTCTTGGCGCGGGCAATCTCCAGCAGAGGCATCAGCTCGCTTTCAGCCAGGCCAGTGCCAACCGTCGCGCCACGACCGGAGTAGATCAATGCGTTCAAGCCAACGGTCGGGACACCAAGCCTTGCCAGAAAATCAAGTGTAGCTTGGAGCGTGGAGCGATTATCTTGCAGCATCGTGGTATTGGTCATTACATAGAGCGGCGCGGCGAGGGCATTCTTCAAGCCTTTGACCGTTTGTTCGAAGGCTCCTTTGGCGTGCACCATGTGGTCATGGATTGCGGGGTCGTGCGATTCGAGCGTGATCTGCACGTGGTCAAGGCCTGCCTTCACCAGCGTCTCCACGTAATACTCATCCGCAAGGCGACGGGCATTGGTGTTCAAGCCGGTAATTTGGCCAATGGATTCGGCGTGGGCGATCAGCTCGGGCAGATCCTTTCGCAAGGTCGGTTCGCCACCTGTGAAAATGATATGCGGGATGCCGAGATTCCAGGCTTTATCGAGGACTTGTTTCCAGTGTTCGGTACCAAGTTCGTATGGACTTAACCCACCCTTCCTCCCTTCCCCTAAAGGGAAAGAAGGCATAGGAGGGATAGGTCTAATATTATAGCAATGCGCGCAATCGTTATTACAGCAATAGGTCAGTGCCAGATCTAGGCGGTATGGAGCTGAGGGTCGGGCTGAGAACGGCGTGGTGGTCTCCAGTTCGAGATCGTGGATCGGGCAAGCGCCGTCGGGACGTAATAGCTCGTTGATCTGTAAACGGAAAAACGAAATATCCTTAGTTACTTGTCTCCTTGATACGCTAAACTGTTTGGCTGTCTTACTTGCAATCTCATTATCCTGCTTACCTTCCAGGATCATGTAAGCCATCAACGCCGCGGTTGGATTGAGGTGCAGGATGCGGTTAGCGTTGACTATCAGCGTGCCATATCCATCCGCGTCGAGGCGGAGGTGGATGCGGGATTTCTCCTCGTTGTTCTCGTGCCTGTAATGGTACAAGCCCGATTCTGGTTTTACGACATTTCTACTATGCTCAACTCGGGTTTTTAAATTCCGATTAAACCAAGTGGCAAGCGATGCCATGGAATGACCTCAAAAAAAACAAACACTCATTAACCGTCAATCTGAATATGTAAATTATCGTCCTCCTCCGGCGCATGCGCAGGCGCAACCGGCGCAAGCACAAGCGCAGGCGCACGAGCGACCGCCACCGGAAGAACCGCCACCCTTCCAACTTCCACCAGAAGAGGCCTTTGGTACCGGGTTGGTGCGGTTGGTCACGCCGGAGGTGAAGGATTGAACATCGCCAATGACACGGCTGGAGAAATTCTGTACGCCGCCAACCACTGATGCAGCAAACGTCGCACCGGGCAAGCTCGTACGCCCAACACTCGTCGCAGGAGTAGGCGAACCAACCTTAGGCATACCGCTCACCGCTGGACGGTAGGTTGGATCATAGCGCCCCCACCACATTGGGACGAATATCGGACCGGTGAAAACGCGCCGCGTGCGGTTGTCGTAATCCCTGTCGAGCATCGTCCATTCCATCGCCTCTTCGTACATCTGGCTCTTGACCTCGGGTGTACCGGCGGCTTCGATCTGCTGCCAGGCGCGTTCCATGATGCCCTTGTAGTAATCGATCGTCTCCTTGCGGCTGAAACCTTTCATCTTGTCGCCAGCTGCTTTAACCAGGTTGACTGTCATCTCTTGCAGACCCTTCTTGGGCAGCACGTTCGGGTCGCTGAAGGCTTTGAGGAAATCCTTCTCGTACTCATGCAGCTCTGCCGGCTGCGGCTGGGTGAGCTGCAGCTTGAGCGGGTCACGACTAAGTACCGTGGCCGCGTTCTTCTTGACCACACCAAACAAGATCATGGTCATCACCTTATCGAGCGGCTGCTCCATCAGGATGGCGGCTTCGACTGCGGTAAGACCGCGCTTAACCCCGTGCCCTTCGATGGAGATCTTAGGTGGCAGGTATTGCATCTTGCGCCGCCGCCCGTTGAACGCGCCCAGAATCGGTATACCAATAAAGAACAGGCCGCAACAGCCAAAGAAGGCGAGAGAGGTGAGCGTATCCGCACTTATACCCAACTGCTCCCAGATGGATGGCTGGGTGATGGCTGAAGCAGGCACGTACTGCTTGGGAAAGGACATACCAAAGGTGTACCGGGTGGAAGGGCTGGCATTCGTGCTGTGCCACGTGTAGGTAACGCGATTCTGGCTATCGTACTCTGCTTGTGGCGCGTCGTTACCTGGCCAACCTCCCTGCGGTGTGTGGTAACGCGGCTCGCCAGCGGTCATACCTGGAGGCAGGTGGAACACAACCGTCAGGTCGGTTATACCGTGTCCCGTGGTCCAGTAGGCAGGTGAGAATTCACCGCTGGTGTAGTTACTTGGATCGTTCGTATCGTTATTGAGCATATGGGTGACCCGCCCGACGACAACATGGACATGACCTGTACCTCCAGGCCGAATGGCATACGCACCCATGTCCACAGAAAAACCGTAAGGGCCATCTCCCTGGAAATCCGTTGAGGGGGCCAACGACTGACCGTCCACGTCGGCGGTAATGCTGCTGAAGTCAAAATTACCATTTGGCAGACCCACATCTACGAAATCTATGACATGGGCGCCTGGATCGTTGGTAAATACAAGGTAATAGTCCGCCGTAACAGTACCATCGTTGTTCCAAAAAACCTGAACAATCTGCTGGTTAAGAGAAAAAGAATACTCTTGCGCGGCTGCACTGCTCGTCAGGACAAAAACTTCAACGAGAATGAGTACCAAAACAAGAAGGCGTTTTTTCATGGTTCCTCCGACACCTTATCACTTACCCAGTTTCATGTATCAAGTGTCACGTTTCACTGAAATTACCACTTCGGTTCTTCTGTCAACTGATAAACCGTATTGCAATACGGGCAGGTGACCATCGGCGCGCCATTGACCAACTTGATATTGTCGGCAGTCAGCTCACCACCACAGGAACGGCACTTCATCGCCTCGATCTTTGTCTCGCCGGGGAGGTCCACCTTAAGTGTAACATTCTGGGCGGTTTCCTGCTTTGTCTTGCGGGCGGCGAGAACCAGCAGGACGATTCCTGCCAAAAGGGCGACAGCCCCGAGGAATAAGCCAGTTCCGCCGAGACCGGTTACGCCCTGGGTTCCACCGGATGCGGCGAGAAGGAGAAAGCCTCCCAGGCAAATACCAGATGCAGCCAGGAGAAGGAGGATAACGGCGCCGACATACATCCACGTTGTAGGTTTCATGCTTGCCTCCATATCTAGGTAATATACGTTCCAGGTGTGTTCCTCGTCTCAATTTTACTCGTTTTGGTTGATTAAGCAAAATCGCCGAGAACCTGAACGGTTTCGGCGATCTCAGTCGGGGTGGGCGGACTCGAACCGCCGACCACCGCGTCCCAAACGCGGTGCGCTACCAACTGCGCTACACCCCGGCGGATATGAGTATAATGCGAACCATGCGTGGAAGTCAAGCGGCTTTAATCGTCTTTTCAATATTGTGTGCCATACTTACCTCCTGCACGCCACTCCTTACGCCGACTCCCACCCTTCTCCCCACCTTCCTTCTCCCAATCCCATCCCCGCACTCGCCTCCACCACCTTATACCTCGCTTTCCCCGTCATTCCGTACTCCTCCTTCTTCCACTTCCACCTCCCCAAGCGATAAGTTCACCAATCCTTCTCAAATTATAGCTGAAAGTATATCCAGTCAATACCTGCCCTCCCCCCTGGATTTTCTTGTCTATCTTCCTCCTGGTTACAATAAGAACATCAGCCAGAAATATCCTGTCCTTTATCTTCTACACGGGCAAACATATGATACTCAGCAATGGGTCCGCATCGGTGCAACGATGACAGCGGATCGTCTTATTGCTGCGGGCGACTCTCCACCATTCATTATCGTCATGCCCCACGATGCATCCTTCAAGCAACCGACAGAATATGGCTTTGCCGATGCGTTCATAGGGGAGTTGCTCCCTTATGTGGATGCTCACTATCGTACCCTTGCAGACCGCGCCCACCGCGCCGTTGGTGGCCTTTCGCGCGGAGCAGGCTGGGCAATCCACTTTGGATTGACCCGGCCGGATCTCTTCGGTGTGCTTGGTGCACACTCGCCGGTCGTCTTTTGGACAGACTTTGCCCATCTTGACGATTGGTTAAAAGCCATTCCAACCGATTCTCTGCCACGCATCGCCCTCGATATAGGCGAGGATGACCCCAAGCTGGAAACCGCTCTTGAGTTGGAAGTTACGCTAAATCGACAAAACATTCCCCACGCGTGGCATCTTTTTCCCGGCTATCATGAAGAGTCTTATTGGAAAACGCATGTGGAAGAGTATATGAGATGGTATACCGAGACATGGCATTGACAGGTAATGCGCAAAGCCACACCTTAATATGAAATAGAACCCCACGTTTAACGTATAATTCGATTATGCCCCTCTCACTCAAGGAAGTAGATCATATCGCATCCCTCGCCCGGCTGGAGTTGACCTCCGAGGAGAAGGACCTCTACCGCGACCAGCTATCGGCGATTGTGGATTACATCGACCGGTTGAAAGAGTTGGAGATCGAAGACATCCCGCCGATGTCAGGGATGTCCCAGGCTGGTGAAAGTCACCTGCGCCTCGACGAGCCACAATCAGGCTTGGAGCGTGAATCGCTCCTGGCGAACGCTCCGGAAGTGGAAGAAGGACAGTTCAAGATACTGCCGGTGTTCGAGTGACAGGTGGCGGGTGATGAGCCACGTGTTAAAGAGGTGTGTGACTGTAACTTGCAACACGTAACTGTGTATCCCTGCTGATGGAACTTACCGACCTCACCCTCACACAAGCCATCAACGCTCTTCACCGCGGCGAGATTTCCAGCCGCGAGTTGACCCGCGCCTGCATGGAGCGCATCTCGCGGCTGGAGCCTCGATTGCACGCCTTTCTTCACCTGGCTGCCGACTCTCCCTTGGCACAAGCCGATTCTGCCGACCGTGAGCTATTTACTTTACGCCATTCAGCTTCCTCCCCCCTTTACTCTTCAGCTTCTCCATCCTCCTCCGCACTCCAGATTACACCCTCCACGCTAATAGGTACCCGTCCTCTTCTTGGTATCCCCATCGCAGTTAAAGATGTCCTCACCGTCTCGGGAATGCCCTGCACCGCTGGATCAAAAATCCTAGAGGGCTTCATCCCTCCGTTTTCCGCAACGGCGGTGGCACGCCTGCAAGCAGCAGGCGCAATGGTTATTGGCAAGACCAACACCGACGAATTCGCCATGGGTTCATCCACCGAGAATTCTGCCTATGGCATGACGCTCAACCCCTGGGACACCACGCGTGTTCCGGGCGGTTCATCTGGCGGGAGCGCGGCGGCAGTTGCAGCGAGACTCGTTCCTGCCGCACTCGGTACGGATACGGGTGGCAGCGTCCGGCAGCCAGCATCCTTCTGCGGCGTGACCGGCCTGAAACCGACCTATGGGAGGGTCTCACGTTATGGGCTGGTGGCTTACGGCTCCTCGTTGGATTGTGTTGGTGTGTTGGCTCGTACAGCGGAAGATTCCGCTCTACTCTTCAGGATAATGGCCGGTCACGACAAGCTCGATGCCACCACGCTGGATGCACCAGTTCCTATAAAGAATTTAATTGGGAAAGATGAGGTAAGCCCAGATAATAATCCTTCCCTGCGAGGATTGAAAGTCGGCGTTCCGCGCGAGTATTTTATAAGTGGGGTGCAAGCTGAAGTCGAGGCGGGTATCCGGGAGGCCATTCGTATGCTTGAAGGCCTCGGCGCGGAAGTCCACGAGGTCAGCCTGCCACACACCGATTATGCTCTGCCGGTCTACTATATCATTGCCCCGGCGGAGGCTTCTGCCAACCTGGCGCGATATGATGGAGTTCGTTACGGTCCGCGCGCCGAGGCTAATAGCTTGTGGGGGGTTTACACCCATACGCGCGGCAGGGGCTTCGGCGCGGAGGTGGCTCGGCGTATCATGCTCGGCACATATGCCCTATCAGCGGGTTACTACGATGCTTATTACGGCCAGGCGCAAAAGGCGCGCACGCTCATCCGTCGCGATTTTGAGCTGATCTTTTCACAGGTGGACGCGCTTGCTGCACCTGTCGCCCCAACCACGGCCTTCCGCATCGGTGCGCACAGCGATGATCCATTGGCCATGTACCTGGAGGATATTTTCACGCTACCCGCCAACCTGGCTGGCGTGCCAGGCCTGGCTTTCCCGGTCGGATTCGACAACTCGGGTTTGCCTATCGGGATGCAACTAATGGCCGGGCATTACCGCGAGGAGACATTATTCCAAATGGCGCACGCCTACCAGCAGGTCACCGATTGGCACATAAAAAAACCAACCATCTAAACGCAAAGGACACCAAGTACACGAAGGAAGAGCCGCCAAGTATTATTATTATTTCCCTTTGTGCCTTATGTGTCCTTTGTGGTGAGAAAAAGAGGCATCATGAACATCTTCATAACCGGAGGGGCGGGATACATTGGCTCGGCGACAGCGGAAGCCTTGCTCGCTGCCGGGCATACGGTCACCGTTTACGATTCGCTCGTGACCGGGCACCGGGCCGCGGTTCCGGAAGCAGCGCACTTCATCCAGGCCGACCTGGCTGACACGGTTGTCCTCTCTGGAGCCTTTTCAACCGAAAAGTATGACGCTGTGCTGCACTTCGCTGCCTTCATCGAGGCAGGTGAGAGCATGAAAACACCAGGATTATTTCTCCAGAACAACCTGGCGAACTCGCTGCGCCTGATAGAGGCAGCGCAGCAGGCAGGGGTGAAACGCTTCATCCTTTCCTCCACAGCCGCCGTTTACGCCTCCAGCGAGGAGCCACTGACCGAGGATTCACCGCTCGACCCCGCCAACGTCTATGGCTTTACGAAGCTGGCCATCGAACAGGTGCTGGAGTGGTATCGCAGAGTCCATGGTCTGCATTACACTGCGCTGCGATACTTCAACGCCGCGGGCGCGCTGCCCGGACGTGGCGAGGTGCACCAGCCCGAAACACATCTCATTCCGCGGGTACTGCGTGTGGCTCTCGGTCAGGCAGAGGCTGCCCAAATCTATGGTACGGATTACCCCACACCGGATGGCACCTGCATCCGTGACTACATCCACATCGCTGACCTGGTGGCTGCGCATCTCCTGGCGATGGACGCGCTGGGTGATAAGGATAAATTGATCTATAACCTTGGGAATGGGAATGGCTACTCGGTGCGTGAGGTGATCGAAACTGCACGAGATGTGACCGGCATCCGGATCCCTCTCATCGAGCTGCCGCGCCGGCCGGGCGATGCGCCGCGCCTAGTGGCATCCTCCGGACGCATCCGCGACGAGCTGGGCTGGGTGCCACGGCATCCCGATCTGGAGGCCATCGTCGCCTCGGCCTGGGAGTGGCACAGGTCGCATCCAAATGGATATAGGTAGATCATGAACAACCGGATGTCCACCCCGAGCGACCCGCGGATGGGTGCAGATCATGACTTTGCTCGGGCGACTCGCGGATGGGTCGTAGATCATGATTTTTCATTGGAATGAATCCAGAGGGAAGGTAGGTCCATGTCTGCAATTCAAATCGGTCACCTGTTGCGCTCCGGTACTACCGGTTTTGTAGCTGGTTGCCCGGTGGCACAACTGGATGCGCCCACCCTTGGAGCGCTTGTCCGTGCCCCGCTGGAGAACGATTACAGCGTCTATGGTCTCATCACTGACATCCACATCGAAGATGACGGATTGGTTCGCCAACTCGTCACGGTGGAGAACATCAGCACCGAGGTGATCCGCGACAACCGCGAGCGGCGCATCGTGCCGATGGAAATGTCGGTGCTGGCGGTGGGCTACGGACAGGGTAAGGAGATCTTCCATCTGCTTCCACCGCGCCCACCTCTCAGCCTGGATGTAATTTACCTTTGCCCTGATTCGGAGTTGGTGAAATTTACAAGCGCGGGCAAATTCGGCTATTTCCGTCACATCTTGCAGGGAAAGGATTTTCCCATCAGCGAGGTCCTGGCCGCGCACATACTGGATGTAAAACGAAAGACAAAAAACGAAAAGTGGGTCGAGGATGCCACCCATGAGCTGATCATGCTGCTGCGAGATGATTACCCAACACTGATGTCCGTTCTGGGAGCACTTGGGGAGGTGAATTAAAAACAAATGAAACCTGCAAGTCATGTCCAATGCGTCGACTTTCCATGCCTCGATATTCGCAGGGGAGGTTACCTCGTCCCCTCCATCGAGGTTGATCCGAGGTGTACTTTCATCCTACTCATCTCGGAGGCCGCGCCGGAAAATCCCGCCGATTATTACTATTCAGGGTCAGAAGCGCTCTTCGCCAAGACCACCCTGCTGGCCTTCCAGGATGCCGGGGTGAAGTTGGCGTCAGTCCAAGAACTCCTCAACCTGGGTGTCTACCTGACAACCGCGATCAAGTGCAGCAAGGTCAACCCCGGTATTGCCACCCCGACGATCGAGCATTGTTCCTACCTGCTTGAGAAGGAACTCACCTTGTTCCCCAATATCAAAGTCTACCTTCTGATGGGTGACGTGGCGATCAAGGCGATTAATACCATCGCTAAACGGAATGGCGAGCCGCGCGCCATCCCGGCTGGATCCACCTATAAGATACGCGGTGGGGCATTCACCTTCCGCGGGGCAATGGCGCTGCCCTCGTACGTACAGGCCGGACCGGCATTCTTTGTCGAGAAGAGTAAGCGAAGGATGATTGCCGAAGATATCAGAAAAGCATTACAGGTCGTCTCGAACTAATTGTTTACATAATATCAGCACGGAGAGGGGAAAACCAACCGATATTCCTTCAGTGGTAAAATCGTCCCATGCCGTTCTCCATCGAACAGGAAGTCCGGAAAAACCTGCGCTTTAATGTGACCGTTAACCTGTTCGACGGTGCGTTTTTCGGTTTTGCTTTCGGTTTCAGCTCCCTGACGTCTTTCCTCCCCCTTTTCGTAAGCCGATTGACCAGCTCAGCCATTTTCTTCGGCCTGATCCCATCCTTGCACGTTGTTGGCTGGTACTTGCCTCAATTATTTACCGCCGGCTGGGTGGCACGCCTGCGGCGTTACAAACCGGTCGTAATGCTATTGACCATCCAGGAGCGCATCCCTTTCTTGGGACTGGCGCTCGTCGCCTGGTTCCTGCCCAGCCTGGGTAAACAGACAGCTCTCATCCTGACCTTCCTGATGATGGCCTGGCAGGGGATCGGTGGCGGGTTGACGGCCAACCCGTGGACGAGCATGATCGCCAAGATCATCCCCTCCGAATATCGCGGCACGTTCTTCGGAGCGCAAGCTGCAGCCGCTGACGCGTTGATGAGCATCGGCGCGATCGTAGGTGGGATCATCCTGGAGAAAATCCCGGATCGTTACGACTTCAGCCTGCTCTTCCTCTTGACCATCCTATGCATGGTCGTTTCATACATTTTCTTATCTCTGGCACGTGAGCCGGTGGATCATGCCAAGCACATCCCCGAAAAACGCCTGACGATATGGCATGGCGTAGGCGCCATCCTGCGCCGCGATACAAACTTCCGCTGGTTTCTCGTGGCGCGAATCACCTCCCAGGTGGCGTTGATGGGCTACGCTTTCTATATAATTTACTGCGTGCAACGCTTCAAGATCACCGACCTGATGGCGGGGATCCTCACTGCCACGCTAGCGGTCTCGATGATCGCTATAACCCCTTTAATCGGCTATCTTGGAGATCGCTGGAGTCACCGCCATACCCTGATTGTGGGCGCGCTGGCGGCGGCAGTTAGTGGGCTGATCGCCTGCTTCGCGCCGGTGTTTTGGTGGTTCTACCCAGCCATGATCCTGATCGGACTGGCCAGCGCAACAGTCTGGACGATCGGCATGACAATCTCAACCGAGTTCGGTAACGAGGTGGAACGTCCGCTCTACATCGGTATGGCGAACACACTAATCGCGCCAGCGGCGATTATTACCCCTTTACTGGGTGGCTGGCTGGCGGATGCTGTCGGTTACCCGGTCACCTTCATCGCTTCTACCATCGCTGCACTGGTCACGGTGGTGATCCTGTTCCTGCGCGTGCAGGATCCACGCCAGATTCAACCGGTTGACGCCAACCCTATGATGGTAAAACAAGTCTGAATAAGCAATCCATGCAACGCTTGTGTATTGTCACCGGTGCGAACCGGGGTATCGGTTACGAAATCTGCCGCCAACTGGGTCGGCTCGAGTGCCGCGTTCTGCTCACCAGCCGCGACCCTGCCAACGGTCAAGCCGCTGCGCAAACTCTGGTCGAGGAAGGTTTACCTATCATTTATCATCAACTTGATGTCACTGACGAGGCCAGTATTGCCACGTTGCGTAAATTCGTAGGGAAGGAATTTGGCCGGCTGGATGTGCTGGTCAATAACGCTGGCATCTCCATCAGAGGCGACAACAGCATTATGACCCTTCCGCTCGATACTCTCCAGCGCACGCTGGAAACAAACCTCTTTGGTGCATTACGCATGTGCCAGGTCTTCATCCCCCTGATGAGAAAGCTCAATTACGGGCGCGTGGTCAACGTATCCTCCACGATGGGACAACACGCGCACATGGCAGATATGTCAGCGGCCTACCGCCTCTCCAAAGACTCGCTCAATGCCATAACGCAGATGATCGCCAGTTCCATCCGCGGCAAGGACATCCTGGTCAATGCTTGCTGCCCTGGCTGGGTAAGGACGGAGATGGGCGGGGCTCACGCAACGCGCTCACCCGAAGAAGGCGCTGATACCATCATCTGGCTGGCTACTTTGCCACGCGGCGGCCCAAGCGGGGGTTTCTTCAAAGACAGGGAGAGGATAGAGTGGTAAGAATGCCAGCAATCCATTTTCTCAGATAAAACGGGTTCCTTCATAGAGTAAAATAAACCACAAGGAGCCTCTCATGCTTCCTGTCGCAGTTATTGGAATCGGACAGACCAAAATAGACGAACACTGGGATCGCTCGCTACGCGACCTTGCCTCCGAGGCGATCATGATCGCGCTGCACGATGCCGGGAGGGATTCCGCCGAGGCGCTGTTCGTGGGCAATATGCTATCGGGCACCGTCAGTGACCAAAATAACCTTGCCGCGCTCATCGCCGATTGGAGTGGCCTCGTTGGCATGGAAGCGGTCAAAATAGAGGCGGCTTGCGGTTCGGGTGGAGCTGCATTTCGCGCCGGGCTTGTTGGTGTGGCTTCCGGTGAGATCGAGTCTGCGCTGGTGGTCGGCGTCGAAAAGATGACCGACCGCGGCCCGCACGAAATCACGGAGGCGTTGGCGACTGCAGCTGACGCGGATTATGAGGCGCAGTCGGGCATCTCGTTCGTTGGGTTGAACGCGCTCGTCATGCGCCGCTATATGCACGAGTACGGATGGCAGCACGCTGACTTCGCCCCTTTCTCGATTAATGCCCACGCCAATGCCATGCACAACCCGTTCGCCCGCCTGCACCACCGGATCACGTCAGATGGTTTCGAGAAATCAGCGATGGTGGCGACGCCGATCAACCTTATGGACGCTTCACCAATCAGCGATGGCGCGGCTGCCGCGCTGCTTGTTCCCGCTGTGAAGCTCAATCGGAGAGCCCGCATCCTGATCGCTGCCTCAGCCGCGGCCACGGATACACTTGCCGTCCATGACCGGCATGATCCGCTGTTCCTTTCGGCAGCGTATAAATCAGCGCAGGCGGCCTACAAGATGGCGGGACTCACGCCTCAGGAGATAGACCTGTTCGAACTGCACGATGCCTTCTCGATCATGTCCGCACTTTCATTGGAAGCTTGCGGTTTCGCCGGGCGCGGTCAGGGCGTGCGTCTTGGCCTCGAAGGCGAGATCAGCCCCAAGGGTTGCTTGCCGGTCTGCACAAGAGGTGGGTTGAAGGCGCGCGGGCATCCTGTTGGCGCGACGGGGGTTTACCAGATCGTGGAAGTTGTCCAGCAATTGCGTGGCGAATGCGGCGAAACGCAGGTGGAGGGGGCGCGTATCGGCATGGCACAAAACATCGGTGGCTCCGGCGCGACCATCATTACACATATCCTAACCCTGGAAAGCTGACACTTGCAAGCCAGAGGTGAACACAGGTAAACATTGTCATGATCTGAGAAGTTACGAATGATTGAGAGCATTGTGTTAAGGTGGTATCTCTCTGAGCAAAGCGAAGAGTCTCTACATTTTGATGGAGATTTTTCGCTCACCTGCCCACAGCTCAGGTTCGTATCGTTCAACATAACAAAATCATGTAATTAGCGTGAACTCATCATTGTTAATCGTCGTTTATCTCCGGTAAATTGGAGTTTTCATGAAAGCATACAAGGTAATCCGCTTCATCGTCCGCTTGCTGTTCCATGTTATCGCGCGCATCGAACTGGTTGGGACTGAAAACTCGCCCACCTCCCAGGGTTTTGTCATCGCCTCAAACCATATCGGGCGATTGGACGCCTTCCTGGTCTATTATGTCCTTGACCGACCGGATATCGTCATGCTTGTCGCGGAGAAATACAAGGAATACGCCCTCACACGGTGGATGGCTAACCTGGTGAATGGCATTTTCATTGACCGCTTCAACCCGGATGTACGCGCCTTGCGCGAGGCGATGAAGCGGATGCAGAACGGCGGTGTACTGGCGATTGCCCCCGAAGGTACACGCTCCAGGTCCGGGTCGTTGATAGAAGCCAAGCCGGGCGGGATATACCTGGCCTGGAAGTCGGGTGTTCCCATCCTTCCGGTGGCAGTGACCGGCACGCAGGATGCGATCGTCATGGACAGGCTGAAGCATTTCAAGCGATTGGATATCAAGGCCACGATCGGGACAACATTCACCCTGCCGAAGGAGGCCAAGGGTGAAAGCCGCGACGCCTTGTTGCAGGAATATACCAACGAGGTGATGTGTCGCATTGCCGCGCTATTGCCGGGAGAGATGCGCGGGGTGTACGCGGGACACCAACGGCTGAAGGAATTACTGAAGTAATGTAACGGTTTGAATAGATGGGGTAACGGATCAGAAAAACTGTGAAAGTTGAGCCGGGCGGCCTTCTTGGTTTTAGTGTTTCTTACCAGGCGCGAAATAACGTCTCAGCCAAAGAAAGGGGCGGAAAAGGAAATAAAGAAAGAAAAGCGGGTCGGGTAGAGGCAGGTCATCCCAGTCCTTCATTGTCACCCAGAGCTGAGTAAAGGCTTGCAGTTTGTAGTTCCATTCCTTCCGCAATCTCATCTGGTAGAAGCGTGTGGTAAGAAGATCCGCTGCCCACTTTAGGCCATCCCTTGGATTAATATCTGTTTCCTTCATGACTCCACTGCAATAACTTGCACATTACCAACCGAGAACTGATCGGGGCGGGCTGATCAGGCCATATAGTACTGCGCAGAGGGTATCTGCGAAAGCAAAAAAAGAACGCCCTACCCCTTCC
>Ga0172371_10006586_pt1 | contig 16856 bp, 22 predicted proteins | sample Lak12m_FD_114543 | JGI IMG/M metagenome (GOLD analysis project Ga0172371, IMG submission 114543) | Freshwater microbial communities from Kabuno Bay, South-Kivu, Congo - kab_022012_12m | ecosystem: Environmental > Aquatic > Freshwater > Lake | place: Democratic Republic of the Congo: South-Kivu...
ATTTTTGTCGTGTAAAACACAGTTGCTCACCATCCAATCCAGAAATACTAATGCTAGAACAAGGCTAGTTCTTGATATAATGTTCAAAAATAAGGTTTAAAAACCATCCTCTTTGGCAAAAAATTAACCCTAAAAAATATTCAAAACAACCCGAATCAAATAAATAATACGCGTTATTTTGACAAAAGAAATAATATTATTCATCAACTTCCACAAAAGTCATGCTTCGTATATAAGCAGTTTTTCCCCCTTCTTTTCTTATTCTTTGTCTTAGGAATTTGTCATTTGTTGCAATAATATATCCTTCTTTTGATTTTTCAACCATTTCAGCATCCACATCTTCAAGTGTACTATCAAGAACTTTTACGTTATTTGCTTTTAGTATTTGTTGTACAATTGAGGCTTCTCTTGCAATTTTTTTTTCTCGTTTTCCTAGAACCTCAATTTCAAAAAGTACTCTTCCAAGAGTAAAAAATTCTGTAGGTTTGTCTTCTTTTAGTTCTTCAAGCCCGTGAATTTTGTTTCGAACAAGCGTTAGTAAAAAATTAGTGTCAAGCATTATTTTTCTTTTTGTTCTTATTTCTAATTGATTCATCTTGTCGCCTAAGTTAAGAAAAATTATTAAAAGATTATATTATTTGTGCAAATGCTACAAGTCTCCATTGGCCGTTAATATTTTTGCTTACTGCAATTTTTTCTCCTTTTTCTACAACTACTTCATTTTTCAAAACAACGATTACTTTCCCGCTTTCAGAATAGGTTACAAGTCCTACAGCCGTATTTGTCCCAATTGTTAGTACTAATGGTTCGGTAGTTTTGATTATAACTTTTTCTTCAAGTTCATCAAGCATTCTTTCAAATAAACTTACTTGCATTGTAATTGTTTTTGTTGGAGCAGGCATTGTCCCTGGTTTTGCGGCAATTATCCCTCTTAATCTATCTCCTTGAGTTACGCTTGGGTCCAGTGTTGTTCCTATTGCAATTAATCCACCCGGTCTTGCGTTTAAAATTAATCCTTCATTTGTTGATAAACTTGTTACTTTTGTAATTATTTTTTTTCCATCAAAACCAGGACATAATTCTAATTCGTCCCCTATTTTTATTTCCCCTTGAGAAATACTTCCCCCAATTACTCCACCCTTTAGTTCTTTTATTTTTGTTCCGGGTTTGTTAATATCAAAGCTTCTTGCTACAAATAATTTTGAAGGTAATTTTGGATCGTAGTGTTTTGTTGGAATATGTTCTTCTATTGCTTGGATTAGTAAATCAACGTTTGCTCCAAAGTTTGCTGATACAGGAATTATTGGAGATTCTTCATAACCATAATTTTTCAAAAAAGATTTTATTGCTGTGTGGTTTGCAATTGCTTGTTCTCGTGTAAGTAGATCTACTTTGTTTTGTGCTACAACAATTTTTTCTACACCTGCAAATTTTAGTGCCATTAAGTGTTCTATTGTTCTTGGTTGAGGACATTTTTCATTTGATGCGATAACAAGTACTGCTCCGTTCATTAGTGCTGCTCCTGAGAGCATTGTTGTCATTAATGTTTCGTGTCCTGGTGCATCAACAAAAGAAACTATTCTTTTTCCAATTACTTCTCCTTCGTCGCTTTTTAGTGAATAAATAGTTCCTGAAGGTGTTTTTAGTTTGTAAAAAGTTGCATCAGCGTAACCTAATCTAATAGATATTCCTCTTTTCATTTCTTCACTGTGAGTATCACACCATTTTCCAGTTAGTGCTTTTGTTAGTGAAGTTTTACCATGATCAACATGCCCTATCATCCCAATATTAATTTCAGGTTGTGTTACGGGAGCTTTTTTTGTTTCAGAAGTTTTATTCTCAGAGGGTTTTGTTTCTTCAGATTTATTTTCGTGTTGTTTTGTTTCGTGTGTTTTTGTAGAAGATTTTTTTGTTTCAGAGTGTTTTGTTTCAGTAGTTTTGCTTTCAGCAACTTTTGTTTCTTTTTTTGCTTTAAGCGTTTTTACTTTTTTTTCTTTTATTTTAGTTTCAGCATTTTCGCCTTGAGTATTTTTGACAGTAGTTGTCTCTTTGTTTTCTGTTTTTTTCTTAGGCACTTTTGTTTCACCGTTTTATAAAAATAAAGAAGCAATGGTTTATTAAGAAAACCAATTGCTTCTGTTTTATTTATTTTTTGCTAAAATCTTTTGATTTTAGTGTTTAGCTTTTTTTACTCCGCCACCAAGTTCTGCACTACCAGCAAGTTCTTTACTTTTCTTTAGAGCTAATTCTTTTGCTGACAATAGTTCATCACCTTGCGGTGCTTTCTTTCCAAGAATTGCATTTATATCCACGCTTCCTTCTTTTACAATCACAAGATTTACTTGTGCTGTTTCAGGACCGATTGCATTTCCTCTTACACTTACTCTTTTTTTAATTCCTTTCCCTTCTGCCTTGAAGCCTATATCTCCAGCAGTAAAGATTTTTCTTCTTGCAACACCAGTTAATGATGGATGCATTGGAAAACCTTGTTTATCGCTTCCGCCAGTGATTTTTGCTTCAAAGCCAGTTAGAGCTATTTCATCCAGCTTTACTGTGTCCCCGATTTTTTTACCTACAAATAGGTCTTTGTCGGATGTTGCTGAATATGCTTTTCCAGACTTTGTGCTTACAACGAATTTCATTTATTCACCTCTATTCGTTTTGTTACTTCAAAGCAAAGGGATTATAATTTTCATTAAAATCCATTGCTCTTATAACTATAATTTATTTTTCCAAATCTTTTTATTACTCTGTTTATTCCTCATTTTCTTCATTTTCCAGACTTTTTTGTTTTTTCTTTATTAATTCAATTAATTCTTGTTCATCCGAGTTAAATTCTTTTATAAATTTTGCAATGTCACAATATTGTCTTGCAGGAATACAAGAGTATAACATTTCGCCTTCATTGAGGTTTCTTCCAATAACGGCCCCATCTATTGATATTGCAACTTCTTGTCCTTTGTGTGCTTCACTAACTGTTTCCCCATTGTTTTGCATACCTGCAATGGTTCCAACTATTTCTCCATTTTTGTTCATTACTTTCCATCCTTCTTTTAGTTTTCCTTCATTAATATGAACTCCAACTATAGCGGGTTTACAGTTTCTAAATACTCTTCCTCTTAGTATTTCAAATTCAACTGGCCAAACAATGCATGAGAGTTCTTTATCTTTTTGAGATTTTTTATAATCCTCGCACCATTTCTTATAATTGTCCAACAAATTGTAAATTACTTTGTCCGTGAATATTTTTACTCCCCTAAAGTCAGCTTCTTTTTTTGCTTCTTCATCAATCTTTACATTGAATCCTAAAATGCATGCATGTAATGGATCTTCACATAGTGAGGAAGCAGCTTCCATCACATCTTTTCGAGTTATTTTTCCAATATCCCCTTTTCTTAGTTCAACATTATCTTTTTTTAGTAATTCTATCATCGCTTCCATTGAACCTATAGCGTCAGTTTTAATCATTATTCCTTTATTATTTGATTCGAAGTGTGTTTCTTTGAATTCTAATTGTAGTTCATTAACTTCTTCGCCTGTTTTTACTACAAGCATTGAGGAACCAACAAGTACATCATCAAGATTTGGTGCTGATATTTTAAGTCCGCATGCAGCGTAAGCATTTTTTACTGAAGAGAATTTGTCTTTTGCATCTCGCATTTCTTGTAATGGTTTTGGTTGTAAGAGTGCTCTTACTTTTGTTTTTATTACTCCATTTTTTCCCACAACAGCAATTTCATCATTTGTTGATATTGTTCCTTTGTAAAGTATTACATCAATTGTTTTTCCAAGTCCTTTTTCTTCTTTAGCTTCAAGCACTGCTCCGCGTCCTGCTTCTTCTTGTGATATTTCAAGTTCTTTTTCTAAATATTTTTGGCTAAGTCCTGTTAGGAGTGTGATTAGTTCAGGTAGTCCTTCTTTTGTTCGTGCTGAGCAAGGAACGATAGGTATTTGTTTCCCAAAAGCACATCTGTCAAATCTTTCTCCTTCAAAACCGTATTTATAAAATTCTCCAATAAATAAGTATAATTTTTCATCAAGTAATTGTTTTGTTTTTTCGTTATGTGTTGCAAGGTTTTCAAGAAAGCTCCCTTCTTTTGAAGAGTAGAATGGAAGCATATCAATTTTGTTCATAGCAACAACAAAGGGACATTTGTATGCGCGTAGTATTTCTATTGCTTCAGCAGTTTGGGATTGTATTCCTTGCATTGCGTCAACTACAAGTATTGCAAGGTCAGCTATACTTCCTCCACGTTTTCTTAAATTAGTAAATGCTTCATGTCCCGGAGTATCAATTAGAAGTAATCCAGGTATTTTTAATTGAAAACCAAATTTCACTAGTAGTGGTCCACATAATTTTTCAATAGCATCAGCAGGCACTTCAGTTGCTCCAATGTGTTGGGTAATCGCTCCTGCTTCTTTTGCTGCAACCCTAGTGCTTCTTATTGCATCAAGCAAGGATGTTTTTCCATGATCAACGTGTCCAAGCACTGTAATTATTGGTTGTCTAATCACTTTTTCCCACCAGCTATAAAAATCAAATTTAATCAAATCAATGTTACTTAAATAATTCTGTTTTTATTTTTTCATATTCAAAGATTTCTTTTTTCTTAAAAAATCTTTCAATCTCATATTTTGCAATTTCTAAATTTTGGGACACGTGCACTTTTTCGTTTCCAAAAATTTTTTCAATTTCTTTTCCTTTTTGGATTGCATTACCCCCTTTTGCAATTATTAATACGCAAGGCACTTTTAGTGCTTTTTGTATTTCTTTCTTTTTTTGCAAATTTTTTTCTTTTTGTTTTTGTTTTGAGAGGTTATGAATATCAAGGGAACTCATTTTGATTCCCAAAATACTCACCCCCAACTCATCAAGTTTTGTTATTATTTTCCCAACATAGCTTTCGTTTATCGCACTAGGCGTTGCTATTATGAGAGTTTTCATTTTCCCACTATCTATGCATTGTCTTCTTGAGGTTTGTAACCTTTTGCTTTTTTTATTTCTGTAGCTTTTTTGTGTAATATGTGCATGTCATGAACTGATTCATAGTCATATATTTCGTTCCAACTAAACCATAAAGCTATTTCTGCTTCTGCTTCAGCCAAGTTTCCAGAAGAATGAACTACATTTCTTACTGCTTCATTTACTTTGTCAGAATATGCAAAGCTTACGTGTGCATAGTCCCCTCTTATTGTTCCAGGCATTGCTGATTTTGGTTCTGTTGGTCCACACATTTTTCTTACCACTTCTACTGCACTAATTCCTTCAAGAACTACCGCAACTACAGGCCCCATAGTTATCATGTTCATTAGGCTGTTGTATACTTTTTCTCCCCTTCTTTCTTTGATATCAAAGTAGTGTTTTGAAGCGAAAGTTTCATCAACCCAAACCATTTTCATTCCAACTATTTTTAGACCCACGTGTTCAAAGCGTTGGATTATTTCTCCAACAAGTCCTCTTTCCACAGCATCGGGTTTAACTAATACTAGTGTTCTTTCAATCATCATTTAGCTCACCCCATTTTTTTATATTTTTTTATTTTTATTCTTTTTTCTTTCCTTTAGCAGAAATTGTTGCTTCTTTTAGTTTTCTGTGTGCTTCGGTCCATTTTACTTTAACCGGTTTTCTGTTTAGTTTTAGAAGGTTCTTTTCGCATTTTGTTGAACAGAAATAAAATGTTGTTCCGTCCTTTTTAGCGTAAAGTTTTCCTCCGCCAACTTTTAATTCATCTCCGCAAAAACTGCATTTCACCATATTCGCTCACCTTTAAGCCTTAATCTCCTTTACTTCCGACCGTTCCGCCAGTCGACGTCAGGGCATCATCTTCGCTTTCGCTCGATGAAGCTAACTTGACTGTTCTCTTGGTCATTATGCTTTAATCTCCTTAGCTTCTCTTTCTGTGTCAAGCAATAATAAAATGTCTCCTTTTTGTACATTCCCTCTTGCATTTCTTCTTTTGATTCTTCCTTTTTCAGGTCCGTCAAGAATTTTACACAGTATTTGTGTTACTTCTCCGTGAACTCCTGTTTTTCTTACTACTTCAACAACTTCAGCCGGAGTTCCTCTTTCGTCAGCCATTTATAATCACTTCCTTAAGTCCGCAATTTTTTTTGCAAGTTCTTTCCAATCATTATCAACAGAGCTTTCGATTACTGCGATTGCACTTGTTGCTGTACCTAATTCTGCTTTTTCTCCAAGATCTTTTTTTGTTGCAGCGTAACTGAATGGAATATTTTTTTCAGCACATAGTATTGGTATGTGCATTACTATTTCTTTAGGTGAAACATCTTCAGCAATTATTACAAATTTTGCTGTGCTTCTTTCTATAGCTTTTGTTACTTCATTTATTCCTGCTTTTAGTTTTCCTTTTTTTGACTTATCAAGTAAGTCCATTGTTTCTTCTCTTAATTCATCTGTTAGTTGAAACTTTACAAATTCCGCCATATAATCTCCTCCGCGTCAATTGTATAATATCAGTGAAAATCAAACCAATTATGGTTCTAACCCTCAGCTGATTTCTACATCAGCTTCATCGGCTCTAAAAAGAGTCCTTAGAAACTAAAATAATACCTCCAAGAAACATTTAAAAAGGTGGGTTTTAGGAGTAATTTTGAGGAATAATTGTTCGGCATTGAATAGGTAGGTCTAATAATTCACTTGGAAAATCTCTTGAAAAATTAGTTTTTTCAGAGTAATTAAAGTATTCAGAACCGACTATTTCTTGAGTTAGAGGAATACAATATTCTTTGTTAATGTAGTCCCCAACACTAACTATTTTTGTATTTAGTTCTTCAGCGAGATTGTTGTTAATGTTCATTTTCCATCCAGTTACAGAGTTTTGTATTAATTTAGTTTCTCCAGTAAATTCATCCAAGTAATATATTACAGGACCTTCTGTGAAGGGATTGTTTATTGTAGCCAAATTGTGTTGTGTTGCACTACAGTACCCCTCAGAATTAGTGTAAGTAATAATACTATTATTTGTAGCAATAGTCCAGCTACCTTCCCCTAGCGGGACAGTACTTATCCTTTCCTAAATCCTAAAACAATATTTCATTTATTGTTTTATATTTTATTTCCACAGTCTAGACAAAATTTTGCACCTGGCGCAAGTTGAGCATTACATTTTGGGCAAGTTGTAGTAGCTTGCACAAAAGAATTTCCACACCCTGAACAAAATTTTGAAGAAACAGGATTAAGGGTCCCACATTTTGAGCATTGTTTTTGTGGTTGTTGTGAGTTTTGTTGCATATTTTGTTGCATCATTCCAGGCATCATCATACCCATACCCATTCCTGCTCCCATCGCAGCCATCCCCGCGCCACCTTCTCCTTTAGCCATCCCTTGGCCAGCCCCTTGCATCATTTCACCAGTTTTCATAGTCATATATGCTCTTTTCATGTTATCATCTTGAAGACCCAAAGCTCCAACACTTGAACGTTGATCTATAGCTTTTTGAACTTCTTCAGGAAGATTAATATTTAGTTCACCCACTCTTTTTATTTCAATTCCATAGGGTGTTAAGTCATCTTTAACTTTTGCAAGTAAGATTCCTGTCATTTCATCAAGTTCTGCAGGGAAATCAACAACACCCATCCCCTTTTTTTTAAGTTCACCCAGAGTATCATTTAGAGTTCTTACAAGTTGTCCTTTCATCCAACCTGTTAGTTGATCTGCTGTAGTAAAATTAAGAGTTCCCACAAATTTTGTAAGAAAAATTTGAGGATCAACTATTTGAAAACTATAAGAACCAAAAGCTCTTATTCTCACTAAACCAAAATCACTGTCTCTAAAAACCATTGGTTCAGTAGTGCCAAATTTTAAATCAGTAAATTCTTTCATCCAAACATAATAAACTTCCCCAACAAATTTTCTCCCAGTTACAGACTCCATTAGTCCACCAAGCCAAGGAATATTTGCACTTGTCAAAGTATGTTCTCCTTCTTCAAGTAAGCCATAAATTCGTCCATCCCTTAAAAAAAGGGCTTTTTCATCTGCCGAAACTATAATATGATCTCCAGCAATTATATTTTTTGGGAGTTTCCACAAAACCATCCCCGCCCCTTTAAGCTCTTTTGGCCATTGATGTGTTGATACTCCCATTAAACTCATTTAATACACCCCATAAATTTCATAAATTAAATATTATTTTCCATCTTTCCTTAATTTTTTCAGAAAACTCTTTTAGGTTTTCAATAACAAGCAACATATCTTTTTTAGAAAAATTTTCTTTTGCAGCACTATCAGCCAAAATTCTTGTGTTTTTTTTAATTTTATCACATACTTCAATTAAACTAGCATCATAATCATATATTCTCTTCAAGTCCTTTTCTTTTACAGTTATTGGAGCATTATATCCAGCATAACCAGATTCTGCGTGTAAGATTTTTTCTCTTAACGTATCAAATTGATTAATAGATTTTTGGACTTGTTCTATATTTTCTAAATCAGTGTTTTCTGCTAATATTTCTCTTGTTTCATCAAGAGCACTTTTTGAGATATCAAGTTCTTTAACTAAGTATGTTCTAACTATTTTATCCGCATCCCTTAAATCTTCTCTTTCACGATAACCATGAAACCCAGGAATTATTCTTTGAAGAGTTTTAACTACTGATCCATCATTGGAAACTTTTTTTCTAATATCTTCCATTCAAACACCCACAACACTAATTAATTGATAAAAAAGGTTTTCCCCCTTTAATAATTTTACCATTACTTCCATCAATTAAAATAATATAAGTCTTTCCCTCAATAGTATAATCAATAAACCAGATAGCTGCATGAAGAAGTTCCCCATCTTGAACAGACACATTTGTTGACATAGATTGAACAAAATCAAGCTGATTATTTGCTTCCTTTTCCTGAACTTCAGCTATCATCCCTTTTGACTTGTCTTTTGCTTCAGCTTCACTCACATCCCCATTTAAAACTTTAGCCCCTGCAATCTTGCCAGGGTCAAATAATTGCTTTTCCATTACTGAAAATTGATAATCTTTTATTTCATATTGCTCAAGTCCTCTTGCAGCAATAACTGGCAAATTATAAGATCGATTAATAGAACTTGACACTGGTCTTGCATTACCATTATTCATCATTCTGTCAAAACCCCCTCCTAAAAGACCCATAGCAAGTCCCCCAATATTCCCTTGACTTCCTTGATTCATCGCACTTTTTATTCCAGATAAACCCATCCCTTTTTTTCCAGTATAGTTTGTTATTCCGTTTGCAGGAATTATCCAATAAGGAACATATTTAAGTTCCATCTGTCCGATAACTGCACTTTTTGAAACACCCACTCTTAGTATCCCTGAATCCATCCACTTTTTTGCTTCTATTGATACTTGCTCTGGAGTGAGTTTGTTCAAAAGCATAGTATGTTTTTGTATTTCTTTCCAATTACCCCCATCCCCACCCACAGTCATTGAATTTCCACAGTATTCACAAGTAAAAACTGAAGTTCCAAAAGGAATCTTCATTGGAGCTCCGCACTTTTTACAACCCATTTCAGTAACACTATCAACCATATCTAACCACCAAATTAATCAATCTTTTCTTTATAAACAAAAAAAATAATTATTAAAACTTTGCTTAGCTAGTTTCAAATTCCTTTGAAGAAATATTCCCGATTACTAATTCTGTTGCTTTTACTACGCTTCCCCCTTGAGAATCTTCAATGTCATTTTCTAAAACTATAGCATAATTTGGGTGATAACAAGTATTTGATGTGTTTGTTTCACCATAATGCATTTTGAAGCATTTTGTTTCTACTCCAAGTATTTTTTTTGTCCCTAAATAAGATATTACTGATTCACTTATATCAATATTTGATTTTAAATTTTGTTTTTTCAGTAAATCATTAACATTTTCACCCATGCTTGTTAAATCCACACACATTTTTTTCCCACCCATATCCATACAAGTTTTGTAACTAATTATTTCAGTTAGAGTTCCACTAGAATCATTTTTACCAATAATATAAGAATCAGAAACAAAACTTTGTCCCTCAGCAAAAGTATTCATGGAAATTTTTAATTTTGTCTGACTTTCATCAAATTGAAAGTATAAAGTACTATCCATAATTAGTGAATTATTTTTTTTAGAAAAGTAACTATTACTTATTGTATAAGAAACTGGTTTTAGAGTATTAAAAAAAATACTAATTTCTTCTTCACTCATGTTACCAGAAATCAATTCCCCACTCTGATTTTGTAAAGAATTTAGCCCAAAAGAATTATTCTGATTACCCTCCTCACCAACACTCAAATCCTCAACACACCCATTTGTAAAAAAAATAAGGGATATTACAAATAAAATTAATATTTTTTTCAAAAGAATCCCCTAAAAAAATTATTCAACCTTTGGAATCGTTTTTGATATATTATATCCAATATATATCAAAGCTATATAATAAAATGCTGAAAACCCTCTTTCAATTACTGATCTTACCAAAGATATTGAAGGTTCAACAAAACCAAGCCATTTGACAGCATCATAAGATAAAATACCTGTGCTTAGAAAAGCACCTACAGCAGCTTCAATAACCAATAATATAATTAATGCTCCAACCAATGTTACAATTAAAGATGTCGCCTTTTCATAAGGAATTAATTCTTTCGAAAACTCTTTAAGTAAAGGAAGTCCCTTTATATAAACAACAAAACCAACAACACAAACTACAATTAAAGTTAATATTGCTTCAACAACAATAGCCAAAAAAAAACCACCAATTAAATTATTGCTTTAGAGTATATAAATATTAGCATTTTTGGGGTTCTGGTGAAATCCTATTGGATTTCTAATTGGATGTTGATTTTTATTATTTTGTTTAGGTGTTCAATGTTGTAGGTTATTGCTTTGATTGTTACTGTTTTTTGTTGATTGCTCGCAGTACGAGCACGAACAAACCCTCCAAGGGTTTGTTTGATGGCTGAATTGACTGATTCAGCTAATGCACGTTTGTTGTAAAGCTTTTTGTCAAATAATTGATTTGCTTTTCGTCTTTGTTTTTTAAAATGTTGATTATCTAATCTATCCATTCTAATTTTGTGTTGTCTTAAAGGGATGTGAACAGTTATTTTATTTTTCCAACAGAGTTTTCTGTTGCTCATCGAGTCATATCCTTTGTCTGCAAGAATAGTTTTCAAGCAATTTATTAGTTGTTTGACGAGTGATTTGAACACGGTCGTCTCGTGTATGTGGTCAGAGAATGTTTCTGTCGGTAGAATGAGTTTTGTTTTTATGTCGCTTAGAAATACTATTTTTGTGTAATTTTTGACCTCTTTACCGTCAATCTGTTTTTGATAATAATGTGAGGGGTTTGTGTTTGAAAAACCTGTCCCATCTATTGCTGCAGTAACGTCTTTGAGGTTCAACAATTTTGTACATGCTTTTAAAAATTCTTCAAATAAAGTTAATTAAGGTTTATTGGTTTTTAGTTAACTGTAACCATATATTGAATTATTTCTCTTATTCCTTCTTGCCCACTAATAGCATAGTAAATAGAGTCAAGTGTTTTAGAAAAATCACCCAAACCACTTGTTTTTTCATTTTCTTCACTATAAACCCCAACAAAATAGATTGGTGTTTTTAGAGCTCCTTTTTCAATAAGTTTGTTTGCATCAGTAACCAGTATTCCTTCTCCGTCAGTTATGAAAACAATTCTTTTGTTCGGGTTTATTATATTCTCGTTTAATTCTAAACTAATTTTTAACGCAGCTATTATGTTTGTAGAATAATCGCTTTTAACACCCCTAATTTTGGGTATAACCTCATTTAAGTCATTTGAATTAAATGTTAATTCGCAATTTGATATTTTAATCAAGTTATCAGATATTTTTTCCCACACTAAATTTCCTTCTTTTTTACACAATATTTCTTGTTTCCCACAAAATCTAATTATCTGGAATTCTTCACCCCTAAAGGAACTGAGTAGATTTATGATTGAATCTTTTGTAGTTTCAAGTTTTGTCTTTGTGGAGTCTTTTGTTGGATCATCCATGCTTCCAGATATATCAAAAACAATAGTAACATTATTTTTGTTTGAGTGAGTGGTGTCAATCATTATTTCTTCACTCAAGTCAAAGATTTCAAATCTACCTATACTAGGAACATCAAGCATTTTAGTTGAAACATCTATTGATTTAAAATATAACTTACCCCCAGTATTGGATGGAATAATTAAATAAAATTCATTTTTTGCATTAGGCTCAATAGTCACGTATTTTTTTGTTATTTTTTTATCAGCACTCATGAATGTCAAAAATCCTTTGAGTCTGTTTTTTATTTGATTTCCAACACCTATTTTTACTTTAATCGCTGAAACTGCTAATCTTCCAATGAAAATATTTTTTTTAGAATTATTTTTGTCAGTCACTACTTTTTCGCTTTTTATTAGTGTATCCCCAATATAAATTGATAACTCTGATTCAGAATCATATTTAACACGCACATTTTCAAGTCTTTCCGTACCTATAGGAAAATATTTAGTATTCTTATAATTGTAGTTAGAACCATTTACTTCCAATTTCAGGAGTTTACTTGTCTCTTTTACCTTACTTAAAAATTCCAAAAACTTGTTTTTATAGTCCTCAACTTTTTCATCAGAAATTTGAACAATGTTAATACCTTCACCAAAATTATTTTTATTTTCAATATTGTATTGATTATTAACTAGTAATTTTTTTATGTGTCCATTACTTAAATAATTAAAGTTAAAATTTTTTAAAAAATTGTTTTCTTCTTCATTCTCAAAAATGTTATTTTGAATATTTATACTATTATTATTAATACTAAGGAAGTTATTATTCATTGAAAAATCTTCAACTTCATCAAATTCAAGAACATATTCTTTTTCATCATTTGTATCAAAATCTTTTTGAACCACCATCACTTTTTCTATTAATTTATCATTATAAATATAATTTAACTCATTACTAAAAAACTGTTTTTGATTATTATTTTTTTTGTAGAAATAATCTTCTTTTATTATATAAGGAAACCCTAATTGATTAAACGTTACTGTTTGTTTTATCACCATATTAGGATATTCCAGAGCATTATCATACCCCATTATCTCTATCTCGTTTATTTGAGCATTTTCTTTGTTATCAAAATAGTTTTTATTAAGTATTTGCGAATAACCAAGTTCTTTTTTTAACTCATCTTTTATATTTATTTTTGCTGAATAACCAGAATCCGTTATATCATAGAAATTTTGAAGAGCATTTTCAGTATTATAATTTTTAGAACTATCAATTAGGATTCTAGATACTTGATTTTGTTCATCAAAATATGTTTTTACAACTTCATTATTAGCCTTAGTTATACTTATTGTATTAACTTCTGGAGAATATTCATATATTTCAGAAAATGTTTCATCAGTTATTAAAGATTTAAGTGTTTTTGTAATAATATTTCCATTTTTACTATAATCAAAATTCAATTCATAATCTAAACCTTTTTCCTTAGTTATATTTCCTTCAGAATTATATTGAAAACTAACCTCTCCTTGATTAGTAATAATCCTTTCTATTAATCCTTCATCATTCAATTGGTATTTTGTAGAATCCCCTGAAGAAAAAATATTTTCTCCACTAACATCCCTACTAACTATTTTTAGTTCTGCTGATAAAGAACGCCCAGCAACTCTTGGCATTAAATCACTCATGAATACTTTATTTGAAAGTTTTTGTTGGACGGAAGGGTCCATTACTAGTTCAAACCTTTTCCAAGCCCCTCCTGACGGAAAGACATGGGCCATTTCTCCTAAAAAATAAGATGCGTTATGAAATTCACTTGGATTAGTAGGAGTTATTTTCATTGCAATATTACTTAATTCACTTGCTGATAAAACTCCAGAACTTGACAAAATATTTTTTGTTTGATTAAAAAGCCTGTCCCCAATTTTTGATTTTGTTACTCCATATATCCCTTTTACGCTCTTTAAAAAGTCAGCATCAGCAAGCATTTCGCTTTTAATTTTTCCTAAATTTCCAATACCTGCAACAATATGTGCTTCATATATCCCATCCCCTTTATTTACAAGCAATAAATTTCCATACAACTTACCCCCTTTTTCTAAAGCTTTTTCAACCGAAGTTTTGGAGAGGCTTGATATAACAGTATTTTTCAATGCGTTTTGAAAATTTAATGGGATTCCTTTTAAAATTTTTTCTGAAAGAAAGTCAGTAATTGCTCTTCCTGTTGAAGCATTTATAAATGGTAAAAAAGCTATTACCGCAAAAAATTTTTCTAGTTTAGTAGCATGAGGGTTTGCTAATATGTATGTGTTGTGAATCCAATCGATTGGTTCATAGAAAATCCCCGCTAAATCAATTAATAATCTCCAATTACTTTTTGTAAAATCCTCATCAAAAATAACGTCCAAAAAGCTAACTTCAAATAGCCTATCACAATTCCACCACGAACCAACAGTATCTATTTCTGCTAAATAAAAATTAGTTGAATCATAATCTTTATTCTTCAAGTAACTAATTTTGCTTGTTTCTGATTTAAACACCCACAATCCTTTTTCATCATCAAAATACCAAATATCCATTCTTTGGGGATAATTAGATTCTTTTTTAAAATAGATTTTAACTTTTTTCCCATTAACAATATTTAAATCATTTCCAGCATCATCTCTTACAAGTATTTTTGCAAAACCAAAACTCTCAATTGGCATTATGGTGTTGTTTATATCTGTTTCAAAACTCCCAGGAAATATATCAATATTTTCTGAATCTCTTGGATCAAAATAAGTGATTGATACTTTTACTTTCTGAGGAAATTCATTTTTGTCATTTACAAAAGTATTTGCATCAAATCCAAGTTTAATATTTAGTTCCTCAATTAAATTACTTCTATTTTGATCGACAAAAACATAGTCATTCAACTTTTTTAACTTTAAACTAAGAAAAATTACCCCTTCTTCATTATTATCAATTACTTTATGGATTGGGGTATATCCTTCCATCTCAAAATTTATTAATTGCCTATTTTTTACTCTAGGAATAGAATATTTACCTTCAAAGTCACTAAAGGTAACATTCCCAAAATTATCATAAACTTTTACTCCGCCCAGTTCAGCATCAAACTCATTAAAAACAATCCCTTGTACATAGTTTCTATTTGAAAAAAATAACAAGAATAAAATTAAAGCAACTATTAATACAAGAGCTAATGCAATTAAAAATTTTTTTTTCATAAAAACAACTTTGTTTAACAATTTTAGAATAAATTAAATCTTGAATTACCTTTCTTTGCATGAAGTAAACTTTGGTTTATGCTCATTAAGCATCTTATCAAAAGTTACAAACCCAATACAATCCTCAACTTTAGATACATTCCAACCACTAATATCACCATTAAAATCCGAAGCTTGAAACATAAGCCCCATATCTGTTACACTAGAAACATCCCATTTACTAATATCACCATTAAAACTCGAACCAGCAAACATACCATGCATATCTTTTACATTCGAAACATTCCAACCACTAATATCACCATTAAAACTCGAACTAACAAACATTTGGCTCATGTTTGTTACATTCGAAACATTCCAACCACTAATATCACCACTAAAATCTGATTTAGAAAACACCTTACTCATGTCTGTTACACAACTAACATCCCATGTAGAAGAATCGCCAGAATATGCTTCAAGCACCATTCTTCCTTTTGAATCAATGAAGCAATCCCTATTTGAATTATTTCTTTTTTATTTAAATTAGAACTAGTATTACCACCACTTAAAAAATTAGAATCAGTATTTTCATTATCCGTGCAACCACTTAAAAGAATTGCACTCACCAAAATTAGAACTAACAAAACACAAAGCTTTTTTTGCATGATAAAACAATACAATTCACATATTTAAATGTAATTCTTTAATTGGACCAGTAGAAATCTCTTAGATTTTTATTGTAATCCGAATTTTTATTGTTCGTTTGATGTATTTGATGTTGCATCCCAATAATATTGATGATATTAATATTATTATTGGAATTAATTATAAAAATACAAATGAATTAATAAAAGAGATACTAAGTTTAGATTATCTTTTTATTGTATTTCAAAAATAAATATTAGGGCGCTTATTTTTTTTAAAACTTTAGCACCATTTGAAGGTAATTTTTTTCAACTTTTCCAATCTCATTTTTTAGAACAACAAAACCAAATTTTTCATAAAGTTTAATTGCATCAGGGGCATCAGGTGTTTTCATATCAACTGTTAGAGTAATTGTTTTTGCTTGAGCTTTTTTCTTAAGAATGTCAATTGTTTCAGCAAGTATCTGTCCCGCAATTCCTTGTTTTCGCATCCAAGGTCTTGTTTCTAGATTATATAAATTATAAACTCCTTTCATCCCACTAACCATACTAAATTCAATTTCCCCAAGTGGACCATGAGCTTTTGAATTTATTTCTACTTTTCCAAAAGTAGGAATTTTTCCTTGCATTTGGTGAAAATGAATATTTTCATTTAACACACCAAGGAGTGTATGTTTTAATTCCCTACTAAAAAAAGGAGATTCGTTTAGAGGCTTGATTTGTCTTAATTTTATACTAGCACTACTCAAATGACCTTGTTGAGCAAAAGGAAGCTTTCTTTTTTTAAAGTAAGAACTCTTTTATTTGAAGGCATTATATTCACTTGTGAGCAAATATTAGGGTTATTTTATTTGGTGTTTTTTCTTCAATATTAACATACCCTATTCCTTCAATTCTTATTACTCCTTCTTCATTTAGAATTGTTTTTGAAGTTACTCCAAGTATACGTGTTCCATCAGATAAAAGTAGTTCTACATCAATTGGATGAATAATCCAAGACATTGTAGGGTAATTACTTTTTAGG
>Ga0172371_10006587_pt1 | contig 16855 bp, 13 predicted proteins | sample Lak12m_FD_114543 | JGI IMG/M metagenome (GOLD analysis project Ga0172371, IMG submission 114543) | Freshwater microbial communities from Kabuno Bay, South-Kivu, Congo - kab_022012_12m | ecosystem: Environmental > Aquatic > Freshwater > Lake | place: Democratic Republic of the Congo: South-Kivu...
AAGTTCACCCGAGAAGCGCTCGCCGATCTCATGCGGCGGCTCACCGAAAGGGAGCCACTTCTCGCCGCGAACTGAGCGCCAGACACCGATACGTCACCGAACTTATGATTGAGACCACTAAGTACCGGAGTGCAGCCCCGTTGGTTCACCAGTCGCTCACGTTCGGCCGGGAAGCGTCGGGAAGGCCTACTCCGAGGTTGGAGAACGCCATACGGGAGGCGACGGACTCCCTCAACGCAAGCACGACGCTGCCAGCCGCCCTGCGTGATCGAGCGCTAGCCAACCTGCGGGCCGGTACATACGAAACGCGTACGCCCGGGATGGGCAACGCTCGAAGCTCGGGGGTGAGGTGAACAGATGAGTGATTTCGACCCTGGCAGAAAGCGCCAGTCGATTCTGGGCAATGTGGGTGCCGAGTGGAGCCTAGGGCAGGACCTTCCGGATGCCGCCGATTACCGGGCGCTCTGGCACATGTCAAGCTCCATGTTCCACGAGGCGATCTACTGCCACATCGTTGGCCTGGACGCCTATGTCCTTCCATTGCTGCGCAAGGCAGACGAGTGGTCCCGGCTCGCGGTCGGGCCCAGGGAGGGGCCCTGTTGGCCGGGGGTGCCGGGCTTCCACCTGTGTATGTCATCGTGGATGCTTGCGGGCACGCCCGATCCTGATGCGTGTCAGAAGTCGATACTGTGGAGGGACAAGGACCTTGCGGAGACTGGGTACGATCCCATCGACGTCCGCTTCACGCTCCAGGAGATCGTGTTCTGCGGGGGCTACGCCGACGCGCTCAGGATCTTCGGCCTGTCGCGGAAGCTGACGCCGCCAGCCACGCTGTCGAGCATTCGTACCGACGCACCGATGGCCTATGCGGTGGCGAACCACCTTCTCAACGGCGAGCACAGCCGCGACGAGATGTCGCGAACCGTTGCCGCGTTCTTGCGCCGCAGCATGAACATGTGGCTCGGCGGCGGCCACTCGGTCCGCGCCGCGACATGGCTCTACATCGCTCACGTCCTCCTAGGCCAGAGCGAAGAGCCGCCGCTGGACATCTTGCTGAAGTGCTATGACTACCTGCCTCCTTCGGTGCGCGCGCTGCGGTGAGCGGTACATGCCGCGCGCGCCTGGCCAGCCGGTCCTGCGCGAACTGGTCCTCGGACGCCAACGGCAACCTCACTGTCGAGAACTACGTCGGCAACATCACGAACTGCACCTTCGACACCGAGAACCGCCTCACGAAGGTCGTCCAGGTGAGCGGCTACACGGAGGAGAACGAGTACAGCCGCGACGGCCTGCGGCGGGTGCGCCTTGCCGGGGACAGCACGGTCACGTACCTCTGGGACGACTACGTCCTGCTGCGCGACAACAGCATCTTCACCAAACTGCCCGGCGCTCCCGGTGGGCTGCTCTCCGCCAAGGTCGGCGGCGACCATCGCTTCTACGTCCCCGACATGCAAGGCCACGTGCGGCAGGTTACCGACGTTGACGGCGACGCCATCGCCGAGTACCAGTACGACGCCTGGGGTCTGATCCAGCTCACCGCCGCCTCGGCCATGGCGTTCGGCGACTGGGGCTATACGTGGGACGGCAAGCCGGGCCGCTACTACGTCCAGCAGCGCCACCTCCGCGCGGACCTGGGCCGGTGGATGTCGGTCGACCCGGTGGAGACGGAGCCGCCCTACTCGTATGTCGGCGATAGGCCGACCTGGGCGGTGGATCCGACGGGGGAGCAGAGCGTCACTCCGCCGGTAGATAGGCGGGCAGACCGGGACTTCATCCTGCACCACCGCGACACGCCAGAGATGCGCGAGCGGCGCCGTCAGTATGACGAGGAGCAGGAGGCCCTCGCACTGCAGGAGTGGGAACGGGCCAACGGTACGATTGATCGGGGCGGACGGCCCGGAGGCGTGGAGTACGCGCCCTGGCGCCGGAGCTACCACGGCCCGCTGGCCGATCCGTTCAGCGCGCTGGCCAACGGTCTCGACTGGGTGGTGAGCATGATGTTCGCCGCCAGCGAGGCGCCCTACAGGTTCATCGTCGAGCAGGGCGACGAGGTCGCGGCTTCGGCCATCGGCGCCACAGGACTGGGCCGTCCCGGCCGCGCACTCAGGCAGTCCTTCGTGAGCTACGTCAAGAGCTCGGGGAACGAGACCTTGGCGGCCCTGGTGCCACCCGGCCCGGTCGAGCCCGGTCGCGTCGCGTGGTACGGGGGGATGTACCGGGGGATCGCGGAGGCATGTGCCTTGTGCGTCCTGAATGCGCCTTCGGATATCCTGCGGCTCGTCAGCGTGTTCCTGTCCGAAGACAGTCCTTTCCTGACCCTCTGGAAGGGCGTCGTTCAGGCATATGACGGCCTACTGAAGGCTCCGGCTGACCTGCGGAAGCAGAAGCCCTACGACAGAGGAAAGACGATCGGCATCCTCCTCGGAGGTGCGATACTCCTTCTGGTCACTGCCGCTAAGGGGGTCCCTACCGGTCTCACCCGGCTGCTCAAGGTGCCGGCAATTGAGAGGGCCACCAGGACAGCCCGGGCGGTTGTTGCGCTGAAAGTGTCCAAAGTGCCGTCGGCGCAGGACTTCGAGGCCCTGGCGAGGAACGCGTTCACGGCGTCGCGTGCAGCGGCCCATGTTCATGTCCCGAAGATCATACGCCTCCCGCGAAGAACGATCCATCAGGCCAACACGCCACACGGGCGGTACGAGGGAGCCGTGCTCGGGAATCACTACGACGGATTCCTCATTGACGGAAGGCAGGTGTGGATGGATGGTGTCTACGACCCGGTCGCCAAGGTGATCACGGACGCCAAATGGGCCGGCGATACGGCCAAGCAGTGGGCGATTAGCCGGTACAACCCTGCATCGACGAGGTACCTCCAAGCAGCTGTAGACCGTTGCATCGCGCAGGCTCGGTTGTACATCATGCTCAACAGAGCACTCAAAGGCAACGGGATTAGACTGCTCGTCTCGTGGCCGGGCGCCCGTCAGCACTTCGAGGAGGTGATGCGGCGGCACTTCCCCAATGCGGTTGCCAGCGGCGGACTTCGCGTGTACCATGTGCCCAATCCCGAGTGACGATTGACGATCGCCCTGTCGCGATGGTGGAGGACACCGATGCTTGATATCTCCGCAACCCAGCGCGCGGCCCGGGAGGCGGCGCAGTGGCTCATACAGCAGGACCTCGGTCTCGCCGCACGGGACTGGTTGTCGTTCGTGCGCCGCGCCGAGCTTACTCCAGCACCTGCTGACGGTCGTGCGACGGCCTACTCGATACCAGGCGGACACCGGCTCAACGTGCAGCTACAAGCGGGCGCGCTGTTCCTCGCCTCCGTCATGCTCTTCGATTCAGAAGACATGTATGGATGGGAGGAGGAGGCGTACGAGGACGCTCTCGACCAATACGAGTCCGCGTTCTGTACGGTGGTAGCCGGTGCGGAGTCGGTGCTAGGCAAGGCTGACCATGTCGGTGATCCCGAGGCTGACGGCTTCCAGTGCGACAGCGGGGCCATGCGTTCGGCCGTCTGGCGGCGCGGTGATCTGACGGTCGAGCTAACCATGGACGCGCTTGACGATCAGGGCCCGGTGGACATCTCTCTGTTGGTCTGGCCCGCTGCCGTGAACAGCACCAGAGGCGACCCGTGATATGCCCAACCGTTGCACCACGTCGGACACACGAGCAGGTGGCCCTGTTCGAGGTGCCACGAGGACCGGCGGAGAGAAACCGAGACTACCCAGGCTCAGACAGCCACGCCAGCCCTCCCTCGGACGCTACCACGACCTGCACACGTTCGACTACGCGCGTGGCCGGGGGGACCTGGTGCGGGCCCTCGGCCGTGTCTACGGCCAGCGCTTCACCTTCGACGCGGCGGGTCGCGAGATCCTCAGGGCCAATCTGAAGCCCGACGGCTCGGCTCTCGGCGTCTACACGGCGGGATACGACCCGATCGGAAACCGCCTGACCGTCCTCGATCTCGACGGCACGCTCGTGACGCATGGGTACGACGCGCTGTATCGCCTGGTCACGGACCAGCGCGACGGGACGTACTCGTTCAACCGGACGTACACTTATGGTGAAGTGGGTAACAGGCTGACGAAGAGTGACTCCGGCGCCCTGTGCACGTATGGGTACGATCAGGCGGACCAGCTTCGGAGGGTCGGTCCTTGGGGAAGCTATCCCTATCCCACGGTCTGGTCCTCGGACGCCAACGGCAACCTGGTCACCGAGAACTATGTGGGGAACATCTCCAACTACACGTGGGATACCGAAAACCGCCTAACGAAGCTCGTGCAGCCCAGCGGCTACACGGAGGAGAACAAGTACAGCGCCGACGGGCTCCGCCGCGTCCGGCTCGCCGGAACGTCCACCATCACGTACCTCTGGGACGACCACGTCCTGCTGCGCGACAACAGCATCTTCACCACGCTGCCCGGCGCTCCCGGTGGGCTGCTCTCCGCCAAGGTCGGCGGCGACCACCGGTTCTATATCCCCGACATGCAGGGCCACGTGCGGCAGGTCACGGACGTGGACGGCGATGTCATCGCCGAGTACCAGTACGACGCCTGGGGACTGATCCAGCTCACCGCGGCCTCCGCCATGGCGTTCGCCGACTGGGGCTACACCTGGGACGGCAAGCCGGGCCGGTACTACGTGGAGCAGCGGCACCTGCGCGCTGACCTGGGGCGGTGGATGTCGGTGGACCCGGTTGAGACGGAGCCGCCCTATGCGTATGTGGGTAACAGGCCGACCTGGGCGGTGGATCCGAGCGGGGGGCAGGGGCGACCAGGACTGGCCGACTTTGTGTGGTGTACCGAGACGCAGCGATGGGAGCCCGTAAGCCCCGCCGCGCTCGGCGCCGCAGGGACCCATCGTTTCTATGTGCTCGAGTTGCCTTCGCTGCTCGGGAAGCCATATCGCGATGTGATGGCCGCCCTCGGCCAAGCGCCAGCTGCGCTTCGGATGTCGGCGCAGGATTGGCAGGGCATCCCATTCGCCCTGCGCGCCGAGATAGCGGAGGAGGCTGGAGCCACCCAGCCCGTTTGGCGCTGGCTGGATCGGACCAAGGATGTCCTCAACCCGCCGCGTGCCTCGATGCGCCGGGACAGCCACGCGCCGGGAGTGCCAATCACCGACGACCTCATCCGTCGGATGCGAGGCATCTCCGTCCGCGACTGGGAGATACGGTCGATCCTCGATCCCGAGGCGCCCAGAACGCACGCGCCGAACACCGACTTCCCAATCCTCAAGCTCCTGGGCGGTGAGCTGAACCGGGTGGTGTCGTTCCTCAATCCTGGCATGCAGTTGCGCTACCTCGTCGACACGGAGCACCCCCGCTCCTACTCGGACCTGACCGGCACCAGCATGTGGGCGAACATAGCGCCACGATACTACGCGTACGCGCAGGGCACGGGCTTCGGACCTGGCGTCGCGCGCAGCGCGATGGAGTTCACCGAACCGGCGACAGTCATCACCTTCGCTGTAACCAGGTACATACCCGTGCCTGCTGGCGCGGCCACTGCCCTGGGCGCGGTGGGCGTTGCGACGCAAGCGCCGGAGATACTGCAGCGCGCGCGCTCAGGAGACGTCGCGGGCGCTGCGGGCGAAGTCCTTGTGCCGGTCGTTCTGCTTATTACCGGGCGTGTGTGCGACATCGAAGCGGCGGACACCGTCGCCGCCAGGCAGACGATAGATCGGGCACTGGCGAGCGCGAAGGTGAGGGTCGCCAAGCAGACTGGCCTGGTCGAGGGCCAGAAGGGATACGGCTCGGCACTACACCACGAGCTGGATTCGCAGATCCGGGCGCTGGCAGGGCGGAACATACGTGCGGAACTGAGCTACCGCAGCGGAAAGGTCGTGGACTGGAGCGATGCCGGCTGCGTTCGCCTCGACGTCGTCATCGGGCGGAAGATCAGGCTCTTCGTGAAGGTCTGGCCGAAGCAAGTGCTCGACCTGAAGACCGGCCGGGCACACCTGACGCCGGCACGCATCGCGCAGATTCGGCGGAACCTGCCGCTCTACGGGCAGTTGAGCCCCATCTTGGAGATTCGCCCATGACTTGGCGGGAGAAGGACCGCCTGATTCGTCGGTATCTGCTACCGGCGTTTCCTGACTACGGCGTGTCCCGCGGCATCATGTATGCCCAGCCGCTGGAGTGGGTGCTCAGGGGGCTATGTCTGGGCAGCAGCCGCACACCGAACGCGGTGTGTGCCTACGTGTTCGTGATGCCGCTCTATGTGCCGAGCACTGTCGTGTCCCTGCAGAACGCGGACGAGATCGGCTACGAGTACATCACGCCGGAGAACGAGGCGGAGGCCATGTCCAGGATCCTAGAGGCCATGCGGCGCAACATGGCTATCATCACACGGTACGATAGCCCTGCAGCAATAGCCCGACGCCTCCTGTGGCCCCTGCCACGCTATCTCCTGGCAACCGAGTACGAGAAACAGGCCGTTCACTACGCGCAGATACTGACCGGCCAGTACCTTAAGGCGAGGCTCGGACTCAGGATAGTACGTGCAGCGATCGCCCTGCGGGTGCGCCTTAACGGTGGACCCGACTGGCTGGAGGAGGCTGCCAGGGTTGAGCAACTCATAGGCGCGCTGCGCTCCGACCCGCGTCGCGCTCTCGCGCTGCTTGAGGAGTGGACCGCGTTCACCAAGAAGAGCCTCCATCTGCCCTGAGGGCGCCGGGACGCCGCCGGGGGGGGGGCGGCCACTGGCCGAGAAGGTGCGGCGCGATGGCTACGATATCATCAAGTACACGTCGGAGCGCGGCCGAGGGTGCAACTACGCGGTGATCGACCACTTCAATGATCTGCTGGAGCCTCTTGGTCTGACGGGGGTCAGCCCGTAAGGGGGAGGAGCCTATGCCCGAGGACGGTGCCGCGACCACGGAAGTCGTTTCGATGCGGGTCATCTGCGACGCATGCCAACGCGTGTATGTGGCGTACGAAGCTACGCACGACGCGTACGGGTTGGTGCCCGCCGTGACGCCGCATGGGGACATTCGCTTCGACGCACCCGACGCGCCGCTAGGCGCCGAGCTGGACGACCTGGTGCACGCCGTGGCAGACGACAAGCGGCCGTACAGCAACCACAACACCGACAACCTGCAGGCGGCTGAGGAAACCAGCATCGACCCGTCGCCCAGCGGCGAGAAGTACTACCTGTGGGGGCTCACACCGTGTCACCATTGCGGGCAGTTCGCCAACGGCCGGCTCGTGCCGGGCACGCGACGAACGGTGGTGCGGGTGCCGGTCGTGATGGTCGAGCGCACCATCTGGAACTCACTCGCGTTCGCGGAGAAGCGCGCCCGGGTTCGCGCGGCGCTGAACCGGTTGTGGGCGTCGTACGGATACGCTCCGCTCCCGGACGAGTGAGACGACGTAGTGCTTGCCTATCATGCGTCCCGAGGCTCCCGGGCACAAAGCGCAACAGCCGTGCGGCCCGCGGTTCGGTCGACCGGCATGGGTCTCTTCACCACCAACTGGACCTCCGACGAGAACGGCAACCTCACTGTCGAGAACTACGTCGGCAACAAGACGACCTTCACGTGGGACACGGAGAACAGGCTCACGAAGGTCGTCCAGGTGAGCGGCTACACGGAGGAGAACGAGTACAGCGCCGACGGCCTGCGGCGGGTGCGGCTGGCGGGGACGAGCACCATCACGTATCTCTGGGACGACCACGTTCTGCTGCGCGACAACAGCATCTTCTCCACGCTGCCCAGCGCTCCGGGCGGGCTTCTCGCCTCAAAGGGCGGGACGACCCACCGCTTCTACGTGCCCGACATGCAGGGAGGGCTGAGAGCCAAGAGCCAAGAGCGGAGAGACACGAGGCAGAGGGGCCTGATCCAGCTCACAGCCGCCTCGGCCATGGCGTTCGGCGACTGGGGCTACACCTGGGACGGTAAGCCGGGCCGGTACTACGTCCAGCACCGGCATCTCCGCGCGGACCTTGGGCGCTGGATGTCGGAGGACCCGGTAGAGACCGAGCCGCCGTACGCCTACGTGGCGAACAGGCCGACGTGGGCGGCGGATCCGAGCGGGGAGCAGGGCGGCACGGGCGGGTGGTACGAGTGGGGTCGCTTCAAGCAAGAGCACAGAGAAGGGCTGGGCGTGCCGCTCGAGCAGTTCCTCGACATGATGGTTAACCTGCCTCTGCAGGCTGGTGAGACGCTCTGGCGCGGGTTCATTGGGTGGGAAGCTGCGGTCGGGGACACGGCGCTCCGGATACTGGGGGTGCAGATGGAGTCGGCGCTGTGGTCGTCCATGCGCCACAGCAAGAGCTCGAGCATCCTTGCGCTCGCGCCTCCCCAGCCGGGGCCGAACTTCGTGCGCTGGACGGGCGGCCTGATCTGGGGCGTCTTCGAGACCACGGCGAGGATGGTGCTCGGGCTCCCGGCGGATGCCGTCCGGCTCGTGAAGTACCTCCTCAAGCAGGGGGCCCATATCCTCGGCGACCTCCTGCAGTTCATCCGCTCCACGTGGGGCTCGATACTCGGGGCGCTTCCGGAGCTATCGAAGCTCGACGAGTATACTCGGGGCAAGATACTCGGTACGATCATCGCGAGCACCATCGGCCTGTTCCTCGCCGGCAAGGGCGCGCTGGCGCTGATGAAGGGCCTCCCGGTTGCGCTGAAGAAGGGGATCGAGGGCGCGTCGAGGCTCTCCACGTCGCTTGGGCGGGCTGCAGGCGCGCTGAGTATCCGCCCGAAGCCGGAGTTCCTCCGGGACGCGTGGAACCAGATACAGGCTTGGCTCGACGGAGCATTGTCGAAGGGCGCACGAGGTGGCACCGACAAGGGACCCTCGCAACTGCCGACGAAGAAGCCCCTTGACCCCGTAGCGTACGAGCGACATCCGCTCTCTCACGCACTCGCACCGGGCGAAGCCCCGGGCACTTACTGCTATCTCGTCGATGCCAAAGGCGTTCTCTATGTCGCCCCGATCGGTCAGCACGTCCATCCGAAGATCCTCGGGCGCGGAGCACCGGCAGCAGCGGCAGGCGCGCTGCGAATAGGTGCAGATGGACGCGTTGTCGAGATCGACAACGTCTCGGGTACATTCAGGCATGGACCGGAGACCCTGCCCCTCGTTGCGCAGGCGGCGGTCCGCCAGGGTCTTCAGGTTGCGCCCGGTGCCCTGAAGCCGTTTCACTGGGAGGAGTGACTGACGTATGTGCGCTAGTACTACGACAGTCCGACGATTGTCAACTGGTGCGGTGGCGACCGTGTCGGTCGTACTGGAGGAGGCAGACCGGTACACCATCCGGTCAAGACTCGCCTCCGCGTACGATGTCCGCAGCCCCGATGGTGCCCCGCTCGCCCTGATGAGCGTTGAGTCTGCATGCATCTCTGGCGCGGCTTTTGCCTGCCGCTTCTGTGAGGTCGGCTCGCGGCGTGTTGTCGTAGCGTCGGCCCAGGGGTGCTCCTCGGAACGAGAGGTCGACGGGTTCGCGATCGCGGCGTCGATCGCCGTGGCGCGGGCGCTGGGGTCAGAGGAGCTGCTTCCCACCGGTGACCTGGACGACTGGGTGCCGGACTAACCCCCGCTTATCATCAACGTGAAGGACGTCCGCCGACGCTAGCGGGAGCCAGAGCGATGAGACGCGATTTCGAGGCTAAGGCGTTCCCAGCGTGGTGCAAGCCCTGCGGTCCGCGCGTGGGCCCGTGGGGCTCCTACGTCTACCCCACGAACTGGACGTCCGATGAGAACGGCAACCTGACGGTCGAGAACTATGTGGGCAACGTCACGAGCTACACCTTCGACACGGAGAACCGCCTGACGAAGGTCGTCCAGCCCAGCGGCTACACGGAGGAGAACCAGTACAGCCAGGACGGGCTCCGCCGGGTGCGGGTGGCGGGGACGAGCACCATCACGTATCTCTGGGACGACCACGTCCTGCTGCGCGACAACGCCATCTACACCACGCTGCCCGGCGCTCCGTGCGGGCTTCTCGCCTCAAAGGGCGGGACGACCCACCGGTTCTACGTCCCCGACATGCAGGGCCACGTGCGGCAGGTGACGGACATTGACGGCGACGCCATCGCGGAGTACCAGTACGACGCATGGGGCCTCATCCAGCTCACCGCGGCCTCGGCCATGGCGTTCGGCGACTGGGGCTACACGTGGGACGGCAAGCCCGGCCGCTACTACGTCCAGCAGCGGCACCTCCGCGCGGACCTCGGCCGGTGGATGTCCGTGGACCCGGTAGAAACCGAGCCGCCCTACGCGTATGTGGCCAACAGACCGACGTGGGCGGTGGATCCGAGTGGGGGGCAGTTCGGGCCGCCGCGGACCGATCCGGGCATCGAAGCCAGCTTCTACAACTGGGTGATGGGCAAGCTGTGGGGTGGCATGGAGTCGGAGGCCCACACAGCCGGAAGGGTCCTCACGAATCCCCGGACGTACGAGCAACCGATCGAGTGGATCCTCGGCCTGGTGGAGTCAGGCTGGCGCGCCGCGTTCGAGGCGCCCGAGAACCTGACGGACCACTTTCTGCGCAAGATGGGGCTTGACGTCCTGACCCAGAGCAAGTGGAGGGCGTTCGGACATGAGTTCCCCAACCTCTGGAAGAACGCCGCCCCTCCGACGACGAACCCGGCAGCGCTCGTGAGCTACGCTGGTGGGTTCGCGTTCGGCGCCCTGGAGGCGGGCGTGTGGAGCGTGGTGGGGCTACCGATCGACGCCCTGAAGCTCGTTCACTACTTCGCCGGGCTGCCGCAGGATGTGTGGGGCGATCTGCGGAAGTTGCTCTGGAACTCGATGGGCAATCTGCGCCACGCGCTGAGCACGCAGTTCTACTGGCGTCCGTACGACCGCGGCAAGTTGGCCGGGGCCCTGCTGGTGACCGCGATCGGCCTCATCCTCGCCGGGAAGGCGGCAGCTTCCAGACTCCGCGGGCTCACGGGGAAGCTCAGAGAGATGTGGAACCTCGGTCCCGCGGCGTCGCCGCCGGTGGCCGGGGAGGCTGTCGCCAACCAGCTCGTGGGCAAGATCGAGCAAGGGGCGGCGCGCCGCGCAGGTCCTCCCGCCTGGACCGAGGTAGGAGGGCTGTACAAGAAGCTACGCGCCAAGACACCTAGCCGGAGGGCTCAGATGGACATTCAGAGCCGCTATGCTGGCCGCCCCGACCCCGTCTACGGGATCACGATGGAGAAGCCCGCAACGCACCACCTCGTGTCCGTCAAGGAAGCCGTGCAGTACCCCGGGTTCGCCGAACTGAGCGAGGCCGACCAGTTGGCCATCCTTGAGGCGGAGTACAACATCGACGCGCTCCATCCCAGTATCAACTCCTCCGTGCAGGACACGCCCTTCAGAGACTGGTTCGCGAAAGGTGGACACCGCGAGGCGGCCAAGCGGGGATGGACCGAGGTGCAGAATGCGCGGGCGCGCCTCATCGCCAAGGAGGATGCGGCACGGCGGGCCATGCGCGCCGACATCGACAAGCTCCTTAGGGGGCAGCGTGGGCCGTAGCGTGTGGGCAGGGCGCGGGGGTCCCGGCATGCAGGGAGACAGCATCATGGTGAATCTGAGACTTGATACGAGGCGCGGCCCATTCGTACTGGAGTGTCCAGACAGCGACGAGTCGCTCGGCTGCGCGTTGCTCGAGCGGTTCGATACTGACGGCCAGGAGCCATCGGTGGAGCCCGGCCTGTTGACGCTGCACGAGACCGCCTGGGAATGGTACTTCATGTCCTGGCGCGATGGGGTGTGGGTCGCGATCGAGCCGGACACGAGCCCAAACCCGGCGGGCCACGCGCGCACGTGTCTGCTCCTCCTCCCCACATTCGCCAGGGTCGAGGACTTCGTTCGCCGTGTGGGCGCTGGCTCCATCGATGTTCCGCACTGGGATACCATCGTGAGCTTCGAGCGAAGCGCCATGCTAGCCCGACACGTGTATATGAGTCGGCCAGTCGGCGTACACATGTACCAGGATAGCGGCTGGTACGTTACTGGCGAGAAGCACCTGCCCGATACAGCGCGAAAGGAGCGCTATCTGCGCTTCACGACGGTCGGCGTGACCGATGTACTTCGGCACCGCCCGGGGATGTTCGACGTGATGGGCTTGCCGAGCAGCGACCGGATCATTGAGATCGATGGAGACCGCGTGGTGGCCGTGTGGGATCAGTCCGGCCGCGACTCGTACGACGGCGCATAGGAGGCCTTCAGTGCAGGACAGACATCCAGTGCGGCGGCACACCATGGAGAGCCCCGCTGGGACCATCGTCCTCTGCTGTCACTACGGACTGGCGTCCCATGCCGACTTCGTTCTGCGGATCGTTGCCCGTCTGGCCGACCGACTCGCCGACGGTTTTCGAGTTCAGTTTGGCTGGAGCCTGCTCACGGTGCGCCGCGAGGGCGGGGAATGGGTGATCTATGAGCCGGACTTCGGCGGCGACCCGATTGCCGGGCTAAGGCGTGACACGACACTGACGCTGAGGGTACAGGCCGAGATGAACGCGATGCTAGCCCGGTGCAAAGTGGATACACCCGACTACCCGCTGTATACGGACACGGTCGTGACCCGCAAGGGGGCCCTCAGGGCGCCGCGCGCGTATCTGCTGCGATCGCCCAGGACCGGGGCCAACGACTCGGGGTGGTTCCTAGGACTGCCCGACGAGGAGGTCGATCCCGGCGTGGTCGACGACGTAGACAGGTACGAGGTGGTCGCAGTCTGTGGACTCGTAGCCGTGAGGCCGGAGTTCGCGAAGGTCCTCGCGTTGCCTGCAGGGTACGTTGCGGTGTTCCGCGGTCGCGATGTCGAGGCTATCGAGGGACCAGAAGACCGATGACGGTGTCGCGCACATTAGCCCGAACAGGCACCGAGATCGCCCGTCCTCACAATCGCGTGACGGTCCTCGAGTTCGACGGCACCCGCGTGACCCACGAGTACGACGCCCTGTACCGCCTCGTCACGGACCAGCGCGACGGGTCGTACGCGTTCAACCGGACGTACACTTACGACGAAGTCGGTAACAGACTGACGAAGAGCGACTCCGGGGCGCTGTGCACGTATGGGTATGATCAGGCGGACCAGCTTCTGAGGGTCGGGCCGTGGGGGAGCTACGCCTACCCCACCGTCTGGTCCTCCGATGAGAACGGCAACCTGACGGTCGAGAACTATGTGGGCAACGTCACGAGCTACACCTTCGACACGGAGAACCGCCTGACGAAGGTCGTCCAGCCCAGCGGCTACACCGAGGAGAACCAGTACAGCCAGGACGGTCTCCGCCGGGTGCGGTTGGCGGGGACGAGCACCATCACGTATCTCTGGGACGACCACGTCCTGCTGCGCGACAACAGCATCTTCACCACGCTGCCCGGCGCTCCGGGCGGGCTTCTCGCCTCAAAGGGCGGGACGACCCACCGGTTCTACATTCCCGACATGCAGGGCCACATCCGCCAGGTAACGGACATCGACGGCGACGCCATCGCGGAGTACCAGTACGACGCCTGGGGCCTGATCCAGCTCACCGCCGCCTCGGCCATGGCCTTCGGCGACTGGGGCTACACGTGGGACGGCAAGCCGGGCCGCTACTACGTCCAGCAGCGCCACCTCCGCGCGGACCTTGGTCGGTGGATGTCGACCGATCCGGTCGAGACCGAGCCGCCGTACGCGTACGTGGGGAACCGGCCGACGTGGGCGGCGGATCCGAGCGGACGCACCCATCTCGTATTCGTCCACGGCTCCTTCAGCGGCCCTGCGACGTGGAACGAGGCTTTCGTCAGTCGCGTGATGGCCTGCTTCGGTGTCCCTGCTTCCGAACGAAGGGCGAAAGTTCACTTCTTCCGGTGGAGCGGGGCAGCTCACGGCTCGGCCATCGGTGCCGAGGCAGGGCCTGCGCTGGCGGACGTTCTCTCCGGCCTCAGGGGCGAGCCGGTAGTTGTGGTGTGCCACAGCAACGGCGGCAACGTCGCTGTCGGCGCGCTGAACTATGGCAGCGAGGACGCGCGTGTAAATGTCCTCGTGCGGCTCGGCTCCCCGCCGATGGCGAATCTCACGAGCGTCCGCCAGGGCACGATTGTCGTGGACGTCTTCGACAGGAATGACGCTGTCGCCATGCGGTGGGCTCGCCCAGTGAGTGGGGCTGGAAGGGCGGACCTGCCGCCGACCTGGATGGCGATCGAGGTGCAGGCGCCGGGCGGCAGAATGCCCATAGTACGCCACCTGAACATGCATGGCGTCACTGTGTGGAACCAGGTGGAGCAGGAACTGCGCCGGCGCCAGATCCGCGTGCTGGGAGGCATTCCGATCACCCCTCTCGCGCCGCCCGTGCCCATGGGACGTCCAGCCGAGCCGGCCCATGTGCGCAAGCGTCCTCCGCGACGGCCCCCTCGCGCGCGCGCCGGCAGCCCACCGCAGCCCCCTCCGGCGCCGATCCGAGACGCATGGTATATGGGTACCGGCGGCTCGCCGACGCCGTATATGGGGCCCGGCACGGGCATTGATCCCGTCAGCGGGCGCCGCTATTGAGGAGTGCATGACGTGGTACCGGTGACCAGTCGGTTCGTCCGTTCGGCAAACGACGTTCGCTGGTCCTGGCCGATCGTCGCGCTGGTCCATTGCGGGGCATTGGCAGCGTCCCTATCGGGTTGTGCCGCGGGGCCACGCACCGTCCAGCACCCGCGCCCAGCTACGGAGTCTCCGAAGCTGCTAAGGTACGTCCAGACCCGCGAGCTTGCTGCCTTCTGCGTTGCGGCAAGCGGGCGTAGAATGGCAGCCGAGGTGCCCTGGGGCGCCCCCGGGGTGTGGGGCGAGATAACGTTGTACGACACGACGGATTGGCGCCCAGTCCGGACGGTGCGTGAGAAGGACCTCGTCCAGTCGCTCGCACTCTCACCCGACGGACGCCTGCTGGCGGCTGGAGACTGGCGAGGCTCGATCACGGTGTGGTCGACTCCCACAGGGGCAGTTGTGCGGCGTCTAGGGCCACATCCGGTGCCGGGGTATGTCGGTCCGGTCGGGGTTCAGTCGGTGTTCTTCGTGCTTGGCGGCAAGCGCCTCATCTCAGGGGGCGAGGATGGCGCAGTCAGTTGCTGGGATGTCCGCACGGGGCGCCGGCTGTGGCGCCGCAAGCTCGGACCCTGGGTCTGGGGATTGGCCTTGGCGACCGACGGCAGGCATCTCGCTGCCGCTCTGGGCAAGGACGGCGCAGCCCTCTGCATCGCGGGTCCAGAGGGCACTGTGCGCACGCTGCGCTCTTCGCGTTTCGTCTCGGGTGTGGCGTTCTGCGGCCCAGGAGGTAGGCAACTCGCGACCGCTGCCCTGGGGAGCCTGACTGTTTGGGACGTCAATACAGGGCGCCGCGTGCGCGTCTTACGACGACAGAACCGAAAGGCAGCGCACATAGCCGCGTCCGATGATGGACGCTACGTCGCTGTCTCGGATGAGACCGGGCTGACGGTCTGGCGCACGGCCGACTGGACAGCCGTGGCCGAATGGACCCCCGCGGAGGGCAGAGCGTCAGCCCTGGCCCTGGCGCCCGACGGGAGCTGGCTGGTGACCAACAGATATGGCACGGGCTTCAGCGTCTGGGGCCTGGCGGCCAGATGAGCCGGTTCGCGCCGCAGCTGCCCGGCGCTCCGGGTGCCCTGCTCTCCGCGAAGGTCGGCGGCGACCACCGGTTCTACGTCCCCGACATGCAGGGACACGTGCGGCAGGTGACCGACATCGACGGCGACGCCATCGCCGAGTACCAGTACGACGCCTGGGGCCTGATCCAGCTCACCGCCGCCTCGGCCATGGCCTTCGGCGACTGGGGCTACGCGTGGGACGGCAAGCCGGGCCGCTACTACGTCCAGCAACGGCACCTGCGGGCTGACCTCGGCAGGTGGATGTCCGTGGATCCGGTGGAGACGGAGCCGCCGTATGCGTATGTCGGGAACAGGCCGACGTGGGCGGTGGATCCGAGCGGGGAGCAGGGCTTCGGCGATGTGCGGAAGGCGGAGGCGCGCGACCTAGCTGAGATGCGGGCGCGCGCGCAGGCGTCCCGGGGCCGGCGCGTCACCTGTGACGGACGACCGAGCCGTTTCGGAGACGATGACCTGGACGAGACCGGGCCGTTCGGCATTGTGGTTGGCGCCCTTCACTCTTACATGGCAATGGACGACGCAGTGAACCCGCAGCCGAGTTGGGCGATCCTGGCGAAGTTCGCGGCACAGTCGGTCAATGAGCGTCTGAGGGACTTCGTGGAGGCATCGCGAGACGCGCCGTGGTATACCGGTCTCGAGCGCATGTGGACCGAGTGGCGCAGGTCGGGCACGCCGTTGTTCGTGAACCTCGCGCCTACGTCCGCCCGGAAGACACCAGTCTATGTCGAGGGCTTCTGCGTCGGGCTTGGCCAGGCGCTGGACACCATACTGGCGACGCCGCGCCCGATGGCGATCCTGCTCGACGCGGCGAAGGTACTGAACTGGCTGCGGAGCCGGACGGCGCGGGAGCTGTGGGACTTCATCGTCAGGAAGCTCCTTTCGGCGACCGCGTTCCTCTCTCTGCCGCTCGACGAGTACACGCTCTCAAACTGGCGACGGGGCTCTCTGGTCGGGCAGTTGCTCGTGACCGCGCTGGTGGTCGCCGTAACGTGGCTTGCCACGGGTCCGGCAGCGGCGCGGACCGGCATGGACTCGGGAGTCGGTCTCGCACGCACAGGCCGGATGTCGTCGGGCCGTCCCGGACCGGGCGCTCGCCTGCCGCAACTGCCTGCGGGGATTCGAACCGCCGTACGCGAACTGGACGAAGCCCTCGGCGCGAAGGCAGGACAGATGGAGTCCGACCTGCGCGACGGGGTGCAGGCTGCGGCTCGATCCCGCGTCGGTCTCGGGATCTACGAGCGCTATCGAGTGGCGACGACGCCGTGGGGC
>Ga0172371_10006589_pt1 | contig 16854 bp, 19 predicted proteins | sample Lak12m_FD_114543 | JGI IMG/M metagenome (GOLD analysis project Ga0172371, IMG submission 114543) | Freshwater microbial communities from Kabuno Bay, South-Kivu, Congo - kab_022012_12m | ecosystem: Environmental > Aquatic > Freshwater > Lake | place: Democratic Republic of the Congo: South-Kivu...
GAAACCTCTTTATTGCCCTCGTAAGATTCTTCGACTAAATTCTTCCTGATAAGAAAACGAATCGCCTGTGACCGGTTAGGAAATTTGTGCTTCTTAGCGAGGTTATCCAATTCTTTTAAAAGATCATCTTCCAGCGATACGCCAAATCGTCTTATTCGCACCAAACTCCTCCTTTTTATAATTGTATCTTGGAACAGCTTATCTTTGGTGTTACTTTTTTAAAAATGATAACACCAAATAATTCCCCTGTCAAGACTATTAGCTTCTTATCCTCTATTCCGGCCATACAAAAAAGAGCCGACAAAAAATATAAAATTTATCATAACGATAGTGGCACCCGAAGGAAGATTTAAAAAATAGGAAATAAAAATCCCGGCGACCACTGATACAACAGCAAACACCCCAGCAAGAATAATTGTGGAACGAAAACTCCTTACCACCTGCAAGGCGGATATTGCCGGCAGAATAATCAGGCTTGAAACAAGCATAGTCCCTACGATTTTAATTCCCAAAACCACGATCAGCGAGGTTAATAATATTAAAATTCTATTGACTAGCCGGACTTTTATCCCGGATACCTGGGCATATTCCTCATCGAAAGTAATGGCAAATAAATCATGATAAAAAAGCCAGACAATTAAAACTACCGCCAAGGAAATTACAACTGTCATCCAAACTTCGAAGTTACTTACTGAAAGAATATTCCCGAAAAGATAGCTGAATAAATCCACATTAAACCCACCGGCGGTAGAAGCAATAATTATGCCTATGGCAATACCGAAAGATGAAACAAGGCCGATTGCCGCATCACCATAGACAGCAGCTTTTTCATTAAGTTTAAGAATAAAAAACGAAGCTAAAGCAACCAAAGGGATCGAAACCACCATTGGCTGAGCACGCAGTAGAAGCCCGATAGCTACGGTAGCAAAACTTACATGGGCGAGGCCGTCTCCAATAAGCGAAAACCTGCGTAAAACAAGAAATACTCCGAGGGAAGAACAACCCAAAGCCATAAAACAGCCGGCAATAATTGCGCGCTGCACAAACAGGTATTTGATGGCTTCATGAATCTGTTGAAATATATCCATATTTTTTAATGCCGGTGGCAGATGAGATGCTGGCTCGTTCCAAAGTATTCGGACATCTTTGGAGATTTGCAAAATTCATCAAATGTCCCGTAAAAAATAATTTCTCTATCTAAATAAAGCAGCTTTGAGGCATATTTGCCGACCGAAGCTATATCGTGCGAGACCAAAAGCACGGTAACCTGTTTTTCCTTGTTAAGCTTTTGCACTGTATCGTAAAATGTTTCCCGCGACTGCGGGTCAAGAGCAACCGTCGGTTCATCAAGGATAAGTACACTTGGTGAATGCACAAGCGCACGCGCCAAGAGAACTCTTTGCTGCTGCCCGCCGGAAAGCCTGCCTATGGAACGGCTTTTAAGATTAGCGATACCAAGTGTCTTCATGATTGCTTCCGCAGCGATATAGTCTTTATCCGTCAACCGTCTGGGAAACTTTTTACGGCAATACATTCCGGAAACAACTATTTCTTTTGCGGTTGCCGGGAAGCGCTGGTCAAGAAATGACATTTTTTGCGGAAGATAGCCTATATGCCTGCGTAAATCCGATTCGGAAAAATTCTCGCTTTGAAAAATAATCTTTCCGGTAAAAGGAATGAGCCCCAATAGCGCCTTAACCAAAGTAGTTTTACCTGAACCATTAGGCCCGACAATACCGATATAGTCACCGGCATTAATTTTGAAACTTATCTTGGATAAGGCTTCGATATCGTTATACTTAACGCTTAAGCTTTTTACTTCTACCATGTTTCATTTACACTCAAGGCCAATTTCCAATTTCTTTAAATTGTTTTCCATGATTTCAATAAAAGTAATTCCCCTGCCTAATTCATCCTTGCTGACGTTATGCGCTCCGTGCAGCAATTCAAGCTTAGCTCCGGTCTCAGAAGCAATAACCCGCGCCACTTTCGGCGAGAGCAGCTCTTCATAATAAACATACTTTGTACCTGAGGCTTTCAATTTCTCAATTAGCTCCGCAATAGCTTTAGGCGTTGGTTCGGCATTCGGAGAAAAACCTTCATATGGAGAGACATATTTTAATCCATATCTTTTAGCAAAATACCCGAAAGCAAAGTGCCCGCCATAGATAATTGTCTTATGGTGACAACCGGAAAATGTTTCTTTGAACTTGGCGTCCAGCTGTCTGAGCCTGGCATTGTACTCATCGGCATTTTTTAAATAAAAATCTTTCTCACTGGGATCTTTTTTAATAAAAGCATCAGCTATAGTTTGTACCATAATCTGGTCATTACCTAAATCAAGCCAGATGTGCGGATCTTTGCCGCCATGATGATGGTGAGCACCCTCATGATGTCTATGGTGCTCATCGGTGTCTCCTTCATGATGCTCATCTTCTTCGTGCCCGGCATCTTCATCATGGTCTTCTTCGCTCATCAGCTCGACACCTTTACTTGCGTCAACCACTAAAAGATTTTTGTTAGGAACCCCTTTAAGCATATCCTCTACCCACGGCTCCATGTATTTTCCGGTATAAATAAATACATCTGCCTTACTGATTCTCACAATATCTGCCGGCCTTGGCTCAAAAGTATGCGATTCAACTCCCGGTGGAAGCAATAATGTAACATTTACCTTATCCTTGCCGATTTGTTTTGCAAAATCATAAGTCGAAAACAGTGTAGTTACAACTTCAAGTTTTTTCTTATCTTGCGCGCTCTTGGCCATAAGCGATGCTGCTGCCAGAAAAAATATGAACAATGAGATGATTGCGGCTTTCCGAAACATACGGCACCTCCTAATTTAAAATACTTCCGAGGAATGATTGTTTCTTTTTCGTTGCCTGGGCATCTTTTATATAGAAAAGCGTATCCAGGCGTTTTTCACCTTCCTCATTCGTAATTTGCTCCTTCTTAACACTGAATATTCCGGTTACTTCAATAAGTGGCGTAAACGGAGGCTCAACAATCTCTCCTTGTTTCATATCAACAATGATCGTATTGAAGATAGTCGGTGGATCGCCCCAGGTACAACAAGGGCATCCGTAAGCATTTTTTGAAACGCCAAAGTTAGAAATTGGTTCTTTAAAAGAATACGCCTGCGAAGGTATCAAAAAATAACCGGTCACTTTTACCAATTTGCCGTTTAAAGCCAAAATATCTGCCGGTATTTCCTTTAAATCTGCTTTATCGGCGGTAACGTATTTCTCGGTTTTTTCCAATAACTTAAAATTTATGGTAATTATCTGCGGTCCGTCTTTTGAAGGTTTTTCTTTCACCGCACAAAATGCCAGGCTTTGCCAGGATAAAAATGTCAGTAAAAATAGCTCTACCGCAAAGTTTAAATTATTATTTCTTTTATTTCCCATATAAATTAATCTGGCCTCCTGCGCTTATGCTTGGATAATATTTTTTTATCTCCTGTTTGACCTGCTTGGCTTTAACGTTATCCCCTAACGCCGTAAAGCATTCCTCAAGCATAGTTAGTGCGTTATGATGATAATTAAGCAGGCTTACGCCTAAAGAATTATTACCATTTTTGTCTTTATTGCGTATATATTCGAAATACGGAATGGCTTTAACAAATTCTTTTTTTGAAAAATAAGCCATACCGAGATCAAAGTTTGCTCCGCTGTCGCCAGGTTTAAGCGAATAAACTTTTTTGTAGGCATCAAGGGCTTTGCCTATATCGCCTTTTTCCCTGTAGGCATATCCGAGAGAAGACCACGCTTTCGCATTATTACCGTCAAAAAAGATTATTTTATTGCATACGCGGATAACTTCGTCATAAGAGCCGCAGGAAAAATATGAAGACGCCCGCAAAAGCATTTGTTGCTCCATAAACGGCCTGATAAGAAATAGTAAAAACATGACAATCAATATACTCAACAGCCATCGCTTGAATAAACTGCCTTGATGGTGATGATGCCCGCTGCCACACGTACATTTTTCTAAAGCCATTTTTACTCCATTATTCTATGCAAGCATAATCAAAAATATTCCGGTAACTATCAGGATATTTCCGGCGATAAAACCGATGGCTGTTTCGAGGCGTTCGGTTTTTGGCATTACGTGCTTTAAAATGCTTGTTGAAAAGCCTATGATTAAAATCGGGATGCTCTGGCCAATGGCAAAACTGATAAAAATCAACCCCGAATAAAGCAGAGAACCTTTAATTACCGCCAAGCTTGCTATCACCATTAAAACAGCGCCGCAGCAAGGGCAGGCTGGCATTTCCAAAAAAGCAAAGAACACTCCAAGAATAAATGCTGAGTGTATCGATTTGGATTGTTTAATAGTTACATCGCAACGTTTATGAAACCAGCTCTGCCCGCTGGGGATCAAGCCAGCAAAAAGCAGCCCTCCAGCAACAAGCAAAACCCCTAAGCCCAAATAAAGAAACCGGCTGATTTGAATAAATTTACCGGCAAGATCAGTAACTAAACCAAATAAAAAACCGATAATGGTGTAGCTGACAATTAAACCGCAGGTAAAGGCTAAAGAAAGATGGATGCCTTTCTTTTTTGATTCCGCTCCGGAAGCAACATAACCCCAGACAACCGGAAGCCTGGCAATAGTGCAGGAGCTCAATGAGGCAATTGCGCCGGCGGAAGCTACTGCTAATAAAACTACCGGCAATGATCCATGAATTAATATATTTTGGATAGAAGAAGCCATCGATTATTTTATCTTATTTACACTTTGCGCATACACCTTCGATTTGAAGATGGTGCGTCTCAACTTTCGCTCTAAGGTTTTTTTCGATAAACTTTGATATTCCTTTAAAGTTACAAAAATCAACCTCATCGACTTTTTTGCACTTGCGGCAAACAAAGTGATGATGGTGCGTGCCGGGACAATCGCATAATGCATAGCGTAGTTGGCGGTCTTCGGTTGGCGATTGCACTAAAATACCGATGCCCTCCAGCTCATCTAATATCCTATACACTGTCGGCAATCCTAGTTTGGAAAGTTTCTGTTTTAGTTTACGGTAAACCTCATACGGCTCCATACGCATGCCGGACTTTAAAAACAAGCCGATAACCGCCTTGCGTTTGGGAGTTATTTTCAATTTATTCTTTCTTAAAACTTGCAGGTATTTTTCCATAATTATTCTAAATAGAAATGATTTCTATTTATGTAATTATACGCACAGCCTGACGTACAAAGCGACACGATCAGCCGTGAGGATATGCGTCTCAAATTCTCAATGAGCGCCAGCCTTAGCATGATGGGAATAGCCCACAGTTCACCCAGCTTTAAAGGAGAGACTGTTTGATACGCGGTGATAAATTCAGCAAGCCCCTGACTGTCCAGACGCCCATCGCCATGAGAAACCAACTCCAAAGCCAGATCATAGACGCGCGGACAACCAGCCACCGGGCCGCGAAGAAGATGGGGCAGTTCTCGAATATAGCTTTCCGGAAGGTGTTTCCGGGAGATCCTTATCTGCTCTTTAATGAGGTAATAATTATCAAGAAACCATTCTCCCGCCGGCGAGATCCCTCGGCTGGATTGGCCTTCCTCGTTGAGGAATTTGTGGGCCTCGGCAAGGATCTTCTCATTCTCCTTCAGCCGAAGCAAAATCTTATTCCGCCCCCGCTTGTAACTGACCTGATGCTTTTGCGCCAGCTTCTTCGCATGTCTTGTGAACTGATCAACGCTGAAAAGTTCTGCGCGAAAAGGCTGTTCCTCAACGATCCTATTTAAAGGCAAAATAGAGCTGATGCGGTTTTTTATAGCTAGAGTATAATCTTTTATCGACTTTAAAGGCATTGTGGCCTAACCCCGTTAATGGTCGTACTGTTCTTCCTTGTATGCTAATAAATTATTTAGAACGCTTCTAAATATCTTCTAGGCCATCAATTGGTTATGTTAGAAGTGTGTCGCGGCCGGCACTTCTGCTGTAATTCATTAAGCCCCTAAGCGTAAGTCAGAAACGTTCTAAGTTGTTTTTATAGCAATCTTTGTGATTTCGTTGCTATGAAGAGACTTGCCAGCGTCCTTCAATATCTGATATGCAATTTCTTTAAATGAACTCATTCAACAGCTCCCAGTTATCCTTAAAGCGAAGGCCTCTTTTTAGCATGCCTTTCTCGCCATAACGGTCAATCACCGACCGGTTGCCCTTTGGGTTCTTATATAGAAGTCCTTTAATTTCGGTAGAAGGCACAATCCAACACTCGGGCAAAGCCGCGTGATCACTGATTTTGTCCAGATAGGAGACAAGAACAATAAAATGCGATGCCCGTTCTTTCGTGAAGTTATCCATCGGCCAACAAGTTTTGCCTGCCAGTCCCTTAACATCGATCGTCAACAAATTGCCGTCATCTTTTTCGATGATAATATCGACCGATTTCTTGTTGCCCAAGGTCAAATGAGCATCCAGCCCCTTGCGATAAAGCATGGATAGGACGTAATATTCAGCCGCTAAATTGGTGTTATATGCTTTTTGTTTCATGAATTTATCTTACGACTTCAAATATATTCTTCGGGTCGTCCAGAACCTTAAATTCCCACGTCCCGAAACTGCCGCTTGCGTTTACGGCAATAATCCATTCCTTGGCGGATTGCCATTTGACTTTATCCTGTTCGGTAGTCTGGCCTTTAACTTCCAATAGCAAATAACGGTTATCCTCAAATTTAATAATATAGTCGGGATAATATGTTTTTGTCTGCCCTTGCCACAGGTAATAAATCTCGAATCCAAGGTGATCATTCTTTACCCATGAGATCAATCCCGGTATTCTGTCTCGCTCAAACTCAAGGCCGATCTTTTCCCAGCCGCTATCAATTACAATGTGACTAATCTGGCTCTTTTTAACCGGTTGTGCGGGCTTGCTGGTATACCACGTCATGGCTGTCGCCGTGCTTCGGGTTGGCCTGACCGGATCGAGGACAAGAGTCGGCGCTTCTTTGCTCAAACTGCGGATAAAATGGCCTATATGATTGATTATTTTCTGCGCGTTAAGTGCTATGACGATATTTTGAAGCTTTTCAGTACCCGCAAAGATGGGGACTTTAATATCCAGCTTATTAGACGCCAAAAATTCATCAAATAACTGCATCAACTGACTAATGTGACTACCGGGATCGCCTTCCCAGTTTTTACCAAACTGTTCATGCAATCGAACTGCCGCCTGTAGTTTTATTTTCTGAAGGCGATTCTGCTCAGCAAGGCGATCAAGATTAATCTCACTGATTTGGTCAAATTTATGATGCCCGTCAATAACCGGAGCAACCTCGACAATTGTCGGAGCATCTTCAGCGGATAAAACTAATTTCGATAGACTATCCCAGTCTAAATCAAGAAAATAATTGAGTTTATACTCTACTCGCAATACATGAGGCCAGCAAATCTCAAGTGCTTTGCGATCTTGAACCGGCTCGATCTTAATTTTGGGCTTTTCAGGCCGCGGTGGGCCTTCTTGTTGTTCTGCAGGCAGGAAGGTAAACGGGACACCGAATACCGTTACATATTCCGGTTCATATAACCCAGTTTCTGAATTTACGTCATACGAAATACGTCTCAGACCGCGTCCGATTACCTGTTCGCACAAAAGCTGACTAGTGAACGCGCGTAATCCTAAAATATGAGTAACAGTTCTCGCGTCCCAACCTTCAGAAAGCATATTTACACCGATAACGCATTGAATTTGTTCTCCGGCTCTGCCTTTTTTGCCGACCGTGTTGAATTTTTCACGCTGGCATTGCACCAGTTCCTTGCCAGACTTATCAGCATTAATGCGTTCGGCTTCATCCGCTTCAATCTTATCCAATGCGTCTTGATCAATACGAATTAGGCCGTCTTTTTCTCCTAGTTCTTCCACAGCAAAGTATCCGTTCACAATAGAATATTCCAGCCGCGCCGCTGTTTCAGTGCGGTTACAAATCATGATCATAACTGGAGGCGTTTCGCGGGGTGGGTCCTGCTTCTCCCAGCTCTCTTTTTCCTTCAGCCAGTCACCGCCTAATATATTGACCGCGTTTCTTACTAAGTCCGGCAATCCTTCATGCGGCTCAGCTCGCCGATTAAGATCTTCGCGCACTTCAGGATAGATATGAAATAACTTTGACTTTAAGTCTGGCCCAACATTAGAATCGTCACGCACCGCGACTTTGGGCGTCTTGACCAGACCGCTTTCAATAGCATCGTTCAGGCCAAAGTCACTAACAATCCAAGTAAACAGTTGCTCGCCTTGGTTAATCTTTCCTGTCGGTTTAAATGGCGTGGCGGACAAGTCATAGGCTCGTATAACGCCTCGGGACGCGTGAATTCGATCAATGCCGCTTACCCAAATCGTGGCTTTCTCTTTTTCCTCTTCATCTTCGTCTGCAGATGGGCGATGACAATGATGAGCTTCATCGTTGATGACAAGAATATTACTGGCATTACCGAAATCGGGCATAACTCGCCTAAAAAATGCCTCTTCGCTTTCCGGGCCTTTCTTTACTACCTTGGGGCCATAATTCTCGTTGATCGGAGCAAGAGCGTGCCAATTAGTCACTACAATCTTAGCTTGCAATAATTCTTGCCACATCGTGGAATCGACCAAACTAAAAATCTGATAGAAATTATCCGCGTTCTTCGGCAGTAGTACTTGCAATCTATCGCGGACAGTTAATCCCGGGGCTATGACGAGGATGTTTTTTGAAAATCTCTGATCTTTGGCATTCGCAATCTTGTTTAATGCCTGCCAGGCAATGAGCATGGCCATGACAACAGTTTTACCAGTGCCGGTCGCAAGCTTCAGACACTGCCGTTCCCATGCACTACCATCATTTGAAATCTCGATTCCCTGTTTCTCAGAAGGGCTTGCCTCCGCCAGCCAAATCGCTGTTTCAACCGCTTCTAACTGACACCAAAAGAACGGCTGGTTGCGCTGAGAATTATCATTCCAGAATTTAAGGAGCTTCTGCGTGACGCCGGTAACATTAGGATAACCGTTTTCTTTCCACTGTTTAACCCGTGGCCTAATTTTGTTAACCAGCGCAATTGAAATAAACTCGCCCGGATCTTTAGCATTCTGTGCCGTTTTCGCGGTTGACCGCCAATATCCTGATTGCCTACGGCCATCCTTGAGAATGAACTCTTGCGTTTCCGGAACATATAGCCAGTGTTGCTTAGGTTCCTCGTAAGGACTATTTATAATCAACCGATCAATGCCTTTTTGGCTCATACTCACTCCAGCTTTTTAATAACCAGCGATTCAATACCGCGGGTGTCTATAATCTTGATCGCAATCTTTTTATTTTCTCCGGCTGTAAAAGGAATAGATTCAACCCCGGAAAATTTATCCAGCAAATCCTCGTTGACCTCACTTTTCAAAGCCTTGGCAAGCTTCGACCAGTCACGTTTTGAATCTGCCTCTGGGAAAAATACTTGATCCGGATACAAGCTTCGTTCATCGTAGTCAGTATCCAAAAACCACATTGCGATATTCTTTGTGCCCTTAGACTCAATTTCACCAGTGATAGGATTATAGTAATCGAAGCCATGAACTTTAACTTTGTATTTTCCGTCCTTGGCCTTAACTATCTCTACATCAGGCTGACCAATAAGCCAATAGCTGTGGCTCGAAGAACGCTTTTTGCGCAAATCTTTGGTTAAAAGGTCGACGCTCATCTGCGCTTTAAGAATAAGCACTCCGGGCCAGTTAATTTGGTCAATATCTTTTGCCGCTTCAGGGTCAAAATGAAATGCCGCGAAAATAACAAAATCAGGTTTTGCTTTAAGAGCCCGCGCCTCTTTGATCGCTTCTTCGATATGTCGTTGCTCAAGCGGCCCGAAGTCCGGGCCAAAGCTGATATACGCTCGCTTGTTTTTTCCATCTGAATCAAGAATCTCGCCTTCTGCATGCAAAAACCTCGTAGCAAGCATCGGTTCAAGCCGCGAGAATTGAATTATTTTGCCGCCGGTCGCGCGAATACCAGTGGTTTTTAATTCGTCGCGCCATTCAGCCTGTTTGCCAGTTTCACCAAGGCGTGCCAACTCTTCTCTTGTAGCCTCAACTTTTGGCTCATTACCCTCAAACGGCTTTACCCGTAGACAAGGTACTGCTTCGACAGTAAATGGACCTGTTACACGCACTTTACCTTTTTCCACATCTGGCTGGTCATAAAGAGGTTCCAATGCGGGTATCTCATTATTGGCAATCGCACCGAGAGTGATATGCGGAACAGTTTTATATTTAAACCCGCTTTTTATCCCTTCAGTAGGATGTGCAAGTTCGAAATAGTCATATCTTGCTGTCATTAATCTTTGCTTAGCAAGAGTAATTGCTACACGCGAAGTATCACATGTTATCCACCTACGCCCCCATTGCTCAGCCATGTAAGCTGTCGTCCCTGAGCCACAAGTTGGATCAAGAACTAAGTCACCAGGATCTGTAGTCATTAGAAGACATCTTTCAATTACTTTTGTTGCAGTTTGAACAACGTAAATTTTTGCGTCAGAAAACCCAGTAAGCAAAAGATCTTTCCAAACGTTGGTCATTTGTTGATATGGAAAATCATTGAAAAATCTCTTATACATTAGGGAGTTACCAATAGGCTTAAGACGCCCCTTGATTGCTAAGTTATCCAGCCCATCGGGATTGGTAGTTTTCCATCCACCAGAAAAAATCTTCCCTTGATATTCGTAGTTTGTTATTGCATTGCCCTGCGATGTTAAATTGTCTGCGGCAAAAACCTTATTTAAATCAACGTCACGTAACAAGGCATCATTTTTTAACCTCTTATCTTCTGTACCATCTTCAAGCCATACATATTGAGAGGTACCTTCCTTCCCGAGTTCCTTGGGGAGAAAAATATTTCTAAATTTAATTTCTTTCGCATTTTTTGCATACCATAGCAAATAATCTGCGATCCCGCTAACATACTTACTACTCAAGCCACCAGTTTTAATAACAGTAATCAAACTTATAAAATTATCTTTTCTAAAGACTTCGTCTGTCACTTCTCGAACATGATGTATATTTTCATCTCCGATCTGAACAAAACAACTGCCTCCATTATTGAGTAATTCTTTCGCCAACAAAAGTCGATCCCGCAAATGTGTTAAGTAGCTATGCACGCCGAGTTCCCAGGTATCACGGAAGGCCTGTATCATTTCAGGCTCAGCAGGAATATCCGCATCATTGCCATCCTTAACACTGCGCTTATTAACAAACGGCTGAAAGTTGGAATAATATTTAATCCCATACGGCGGGTCGATATAGACCATCTGAACCTTGCCAGCCATGCCTTCCTTCTTGAGCAGAGAATTCATGACCAGTAAAGAATCTCCAGCAATCAATCGATTTGCCCAGTCCTGTTCGTGCTTATAAAAATCTATGGCCTTGGTGAGTGGCGGATCGTTGTCGGGTTGTTCAAATAAATCAAGCTGAAATTGTTTCTGCTCTTTTTTCTTAAGGAAAACTTTAACGATGCGCTTAGGATCAATGCGTTCGTGGATGTGGAGGCTGACATTCTGAACATCAAAGCTCATGCCTTCGGCTTTTCCGGCCCAGCTCAAGAAAGGATCTATATAGGGATCGTGTTTGTATTTCGTGCGGCCGTTTAATTTGTCGGTTGCGCTTGATACAAGGCCAACGTGCGGATTGTTCCTACGCTTCCTGCCTTTATGTGTATACGCGTCAACCTTAATATCTTTGGTCTGTTTTTTCCGTCCTCTTGGCATATTTAATTCCTTCTGTCTTCTTTGTTGCTTCCCGGTGGGCACAACGTTCTGACAATTGGGACGCAATATTACCAGAATCGTCGTAAAGGGGGATTACGCCTCTTATTCTAACTTTATCTCTCTCAAGGATTATTCGATTGACAAGCAGGCGTAATATTTGCTGTTTCTCATCAGCGGTGAGGTGTTTTAGGCGGGATTTTATCGCTTTGCAGTGCTCTTTAACGCTTCTTTTTAAAAGGTCTCTGGGGACATTTTGAGTGCTTTTCTCGGTCAATCTTTGCCTCTCTTGGGTCAAACTGTTTTTCTTTTCCTGAATTTTGACCATCTGCGCCTGTAACTGCTCTATATCAATAATCCCGTTGCGGTAAGCATCCAGCAGTCTGTCCTCTTCGTTCTGGGTGTTCGCTAAGGCAGTCTCAACCCTCTGCAAATCTCTCTCCGTCTCTTTGCTCTGTTTGCTCCTGCTTGATTGTAGATTCTTGACTTGTTTGATAATGAGTTGTGGTTGCTGGACTGCCTCGCTGATAGCAGACCAAACGACGCCCTCAAGCATCGGAGCACTTCTCATCGGCGAACTGCACTCTTTAGGCAAGGGAAAGACCCTGTGCCTATTACCGCATCGATAAAAAAGCCTGTTATGGCAAGGTGTCCCTAAATAGGGCGAATTACACTCTCCACATTGCAAGAGCCCCCTCAGCAAATAATGATGCTTGACGTTGCGGGGGGATAGTTCGCTGTTTCTTTTAAGTTGCGCTTGCGCCAAGTCAAAAATCTCTTTGTCAACGATCCGCAGATGTTCAGGCAGTTGAATAGAAATCCATTGCTCTCTGGGGCGAAGGTGCAGACTGGTATTCTTTCGTCTTCTGTATGTATTTTCTTGCTTCGGCTTCTGAGATTCCATCGCAATATGCTTATTGTAGTAGGCTGTTCCGATATATGCTTCATTGCGGATTATCCTATGCAGGGTGCTTGTCCGCCAATGCTTACCTTTGCGGGGCAGTATTTCTCGTCGGGTTAATTCACGGGCAATCGCTCTTATGCTCATTTGCTTATTGACGAATAGGTCAAATATCAATCCCACAATTATCGCCTCTTCGGGATTAACCTCATAGCACCCGCTCTTGTTGTGCACTTTATCTTGCGGGATATATCTATATCCGTAGGGGGCGATGCTGGTTACCAGCAAGCCTGTCTTTGCCTTGTGCAATTTGCCTCTTCGGGTTCGCTCCAATATCTTCGCTTTCTCATATTCGGCGATGAGACCTTGCACCCCATTTAAGAGATTATCCTCGGGAGTATCCTTGCTGTCTGGCCTGTTCAAGAAGACAATGTTTACCCCACTTTTCTTTAACTCTTCCTGCACCAATCCAAGATAGATAAACTTCCTTGAAAACCTATCGGGAGAGTGAACCAAAACAGCCTCAAACAGTTTCTTCTTAGCGTCGTCTCTTAACTTATCCAGTGCTGGCCTATCTAACAGCTCTCCAGAGTAACCGTCGTCAATGTATTCTCCGCAAGCGACATAGTTATTCTTCTTGGCATAATCCCTTAGGGCTTCGATCTGAGACTGGATAGTCTCCTGCTTCTCCTGTTTCTCGGATGATACCCTTGCATAAATTGCCATCTTCATCGTTTACCTTCTGTCAGGTTTTCAATCTGCATCATCGCTAAAGGGCTGGGTTTCGTCTTATTGTTCTCCCATCGGTTCACCGTCGCCCAAGAGACACCTAACTTTTGAGCGAGTTGCTCTTGGGTCAGCTTCAGCTTCTTTCGAATCTGCTTGATGTTCATGTAAATTAACATATCATATGCTATAGCATTTGTCAATGAATTAATTTTATGCCTTTATGTTTGTTCTTCCAGTGATCTATGGATTTTCTCGGCGGGAAAGTAGACAGGATAGCATAGGGGGCACCCCCCCAGCCCCCTCACTAAATGTTAAAGACCCTGAAAAATTTTCTGACCCATTTTGAGATTTACTAATTTACGCTTCTATGTTTTTTAGGTTTTATCGGCTTTTAATTTTTCTTCTAATATTGTTAAAAATTTTATTTCTGCCGCCGATTTACAACCACATGCCTCCTTAAAGCCAGAACTATAGCCAGATTCCCTTCCGACATGATATGCTCCAATAATAGATAGAAAAAATATAACAACTACACTAAAAATATTTGTCAGTAATGACGACTGTTCTATCCACATATGTCTCTCCCTTGTTATTTATTTCCAAAACCCTCTCTTTTTCTCCCTTGCTTCTCGATAAAATTTTTCGAACAACTCCGCATATTTGACATTAGGCGGAACTGTCATGGGTGTAGCATAGCCGTTCCTGATGATATAAGCGTTGAGAAATTCTGCTGTAACCGCTATACCTTTAGGCTCATCTGAAAAAGTATCAGCAACATCCCACAATTCAAAGTCTGACAAATTTCCGTTTGCGTCTCGTGATATATGGCTGTATGAATGCACGGGCACATAGACATAAGCCAGCAACCGCCCATATTTATCTCTTTTTTGAACATCAAACTCCAACTTGACCTCTTTGCCTTCGACAAGGCCTCTCACAAAATCGGAAGCCTCCTTGCCCATTGCTATTATTGTTTCGATGTCTTTGCCTGTCCTCTTTGAATCACGATCCAGTTTATCTGATGAATAGACTTCTGGCGTATCTATGCCGATAAGACGGACTGTTTCGCCGTTGGAGAGTTCAAGGGTATCACCGTCGATAACATACTTGACAGTGTAAGTTTCGGCGAGGAGTGGAGTGGTTAGAAAAAGTATTGCTAAAATGGGTAATAGTTTTTTCATTTCAACGGCCACTTTTGTATTATTGCCATTACTATTAGATAAACAATGACCCCGCCAACTATTATTTTTGCTATCCTGTTGACTACTTTTTCCTCGTCCCACCCTGTTATATAGCCTATCCATATTGAAAACAACAAAAACAAGAGAGGTGTCGCTAAAGCTAACCAAAATTTAACCACAAAACCTATAAGAACACCCGCCTCAACATCTTCCAATCCCCTTAATAATAAGAGAATTGCTGTTGCGCCGCTTATTCCGATTCCAAACAGTAAATTAGGTGCCCTGTCTTTCATTTTTTGTCAACAATCGATTCAACGAAAAATTTTGAACGACGCATAGCCCAAATAACAAGTGGAAACGCGGCTAAGAGGGACGCAACCCTTTCCACAAGGTGGGGTTTAGATATTAAAACTGCAATTAAACTCGCAGGAAGTTGCAATAACGCCTGTATAATCCAGACCCCGATTACCCAGACAATACGTATAGCAATATTCCAGCCTCTATCAGTGCAAACAGCGAAAATAGCAAAAATCAACATTACCAAAATGATGAATCCAGATTCTTGACTATAAGTAGGGGAATTGCCCGTTCGTGCAATAATTCCTGCACCGACGGTGCTTATAAGCCAAAAAAGAATCAAACCTATCCACCAACGTTTAGGCCTCCATTTCCAGTTTATCTTGTCGGTTTTTTCTGTCATTTGGATAAATGCTGATTATTTTTTCTACTGCTCGTTAAAATTGCGGATTTTTCTTCTCTCTCCCATCTAAATAAAATCTCAAAAAAACCTCTGAGGTTCTGACATATTTCGTCATATTCCTCTGCCGATATAAGCCTTCCGTAAAGCTTGCTCCAATCAGCTATATTTTTTCTCTATCACTTACTGCGTTCTTTTTCATGTTTTTTCTCACAAAATTATCCTTAACGAGTGGGGAGCTATTACACATTAGAGCTACTTGCCCAATAAAAAAGGGCAAGCATTTTTAAGCCTTCCGTCCAGCTTGCGACCAGAAACGAAAGACCGCTTGCCCCATATGCACCGAAGTGCATTGGGACATAGGCCTTTCCTGTCGCAAGCTGATTATTCATAGGAAAAACTATGTTCCTATAGGTTGTCTAAAAGCTTTACAATCTCCTGTAAATCTTTAACACCCCTCTCTATTAAGCCTGTTGATACCTGTTTATCTTTTGATAATAATTCTAACACTGTTATAGCGGCTTGTAACTTGTTTCTTATCTCAGCACTTGTTTCTGTTGATTTATCCAAGTGCTTATATCCTCTCCAGCAACTTAATAATTTCATTTGCGAGCGAGCGTTTGTCAATGAGGTATTCATTCCACTTGTTTGATTCTTTTTTACGTCGGCCAGCTACAAAACCGTAAAGCCCACTGCTCAATTTGTTCGCCATCTTGATGAAAGCTGGCGCTGGAATAAGCCAAACATAGTCCCATATATCTCCTTTATTCGTGTCAAAGAAACAAAACACTAAAGCCATAGAGAATTTATCAACGACTGATTTACTCTTCGTCGTGGCGGTATAAATCAAATTAGGATTATCGCCGAATCTGCTTTTTATCTGGACATAGATAGTCTTTAATGTCCCCTTTTCTTTCACAATTAAGTCTATACCTTCATCATCAGAAATTGGTTTATAACAGGCCAGAGATTTGCTTCCATAAAGAGCAATTAACTCGGCTATCCTTGCCTCTGCAATGTCACCTTTTTGTTTAGGGGACACCTTTGGAGAGATTTTATAGATTTCGTCTAACTGGCTTTCCTTTTTCGGTATGCGAACATCTTTATATTGCGGATTCAGGGCAAAGGTAGAAGGGCTTGCTTTTATAAAGAAAGACTTATCTTTCTTGTTGTTTATATCCACAATCAGAGTGGCGTTCATTGTAGCGTCTGGAGTTTTCCCAGCGGTTTGGAGTAGGCCTCTATCGATAGCTATCTTAGTGATTTCTTTATAGTGGAGAGGTTTTGCCTGCTCTTTTAGGATTTCGTAAGCAATGGATTTGAAAGACATTTTGTATGTTTAGGCTGAAATTATAATTTAAAGATATTATTGATTCTATTTTGCCATTCGTCCCCGAATATTACCTGAAACTCAAATTTCTTTCGAGAAAACTCCAGCTCTAATTCCCGCCAATCTTTGCGCTCACCGATTTTATTGCATAACTTAAAAATGCTTTGCTTATACGCTGTGTATATCTTCAGACCTTTTTGGACACTTCGGCGTTATTTAAGTTTGCGGCTTGACGCTGGTCCGGGTCATTGTTTTGGTTGTTAGTTTTGCCTTCCAGATTATACGCCTTCCTGCGTTCCA
>Ga0172371_10006592_pt1 | contig 16845 bp, 14 predicted proteins | sample Lak12m_FD_114543 | JGI IMG/M metagenome (GOLD analysis project Ga0172371, IMG submission 114543) | Freshwater microbial communities from Kabuno Bay, South-Kivu, Congo - kab_022012_12m | ecosystem: Environmental > Aquatic > Freshwater > Lake | place: Democratic Republic of the Congo: South-Kivu...
AGAATATAATACAGTCAGGCCGCATAGTTCATTGAATTACCAGCCTCCTGCGCCAGAGGCTATTAAGCCAGGAAACACTCTTGTTCTCTCATAAGAAGTGGTACAACTAATGGGGGCAGGTCAATCCCATCCGGTAAAATAGGGTTGAGTACAATCGGAGGTAGTTGTATATTCTGCGCAAAAGCATCCCGTACCCTGGCAAGCCTATCTTCAGGAGCGCTAGGACTGGTATAAATACCATTTACCTGATCCGGAGAAAGCTCAACCAGCACAAAACCTCCGTGTTCTTTAGCAACCTCATACATCCTCTCAGTGCTAACTAATGTCCCATCTTGCATGGCTGTACTATTAATTTCGTCACCAAGTTTAACTGCTTCTTCCGGAGTAAGAGTTCTTGGATAATTAACATTGGCAGCGCCCAAGTTTAATTCTTCCAATTTAGGCATATTAGTAATACTTATGCCTTGATTTGAATAGCTAATGGCTATACTGTTGTTTGTAAGTTCTCCTGGTAAAACCCTGGTAGCGATGATTCCACCCTGCTTGATGGAAGCGATAATTTCTGCCCCCAAAGCAATCCCCCCACTCATATAGTTCCTGATAACTTGGCCCTGAGGGGTATAAACAGGCTCTTTAATACTATATTCTCCTTCTTTAAAAGATTTCTTATACGCTTGAAAATAGGTATCTTTGGACCAGGTATCCCTGGAGGCGAGCCCGCTTAAATCTTTTTTGTCAATCAGTTGGCTATAGAGGCCATTCTTGCCGGAGAATTCTTGCTTAAACCATTGGGCAAGAATAAGTGAATAATAAACCTGCCTTAAGGGAGCATACCTTTTCGCCGTATTAATGTCCCTGGTTAATTTTGGAATGATGGTTTCCCTGATCAATTCAGACGCATATTCGTTAAGCTGTTTTAACCTTTCATCTGTAAAACTGTAGTTTGCCGATTCTTTCAAATAATCCTGCTCAAGCATTATTTTAAGAGAGGCTTTATAGATATAAGCATTTTCCTGGGTTTCGCGAATAATTATTTCTCCTGGGACTATCCAGGGCCGGGTTAGCGTAGGGATAGTAACATTTTCCCCTCCGAATAATTCACCGGCTTTTTGATAGAGCTTTTTCCAGTACGCTTTGCCTTCCGGAGTTTGAGGAGAGGTAAAACTAGCGGTATCTTTCTTAAGCTGAAGGTCAGATTCCAAAAGAACCCTGCCTAAATCAGTCTGGGCTAAATAACTATCAATGATATTGTCTGGGGAGTCTGGCCTTAAGTTTACCCAGAAAGAATCATTAGGAAGAGAAATACCGATGAAAAAATAGTTTAATAATTCCCTGGTTGAATCCTCAATTTCCTGGGTTTGCGGAAGCTTAAAGTCGCCTTTATCTAAAATTAGCTTAAGGCTATTGTTCGTATTGTCATAGGCAAGATACCTTAGGTGGAGAGGCCGGAATTTATCCTGGCTGAACACATTGCGCAACCCGTTAAAATAGCCAGAAACATCCAGTTGACCGGCTACTTGGGCAAATCCTGATTGTTCAAAGATAAGCAAGAAACAAAGCAGAAAATAAAATATCTTCGGGAATTTGTTTTTCATGTTTTCTAAACTTTTTAACGCTTCTGGCGGCTCATCGGCCTTAATACATTAAGTATGCTATATAGGTAAAGGATTACAAGACTAAAACAGGGTTTTTAAGAAAGCGCTTTCTAAAAAACCTTAAAATGCCCTTGATTTTTATTTTACATATGGCATGCTTGGGGTACTCTTTTTTGTTAACTGAAGTGGAGGATGCTGATAGCGAAAGCCATTGAGGATTATCCCCTCCAAAAAGGACCCTAAAAATAGGGCCCTTTTTGTTTATAGGAGAGGATTTTAAGCCTGCGTGCTTATTTTACATATGCCCGGATGATCTTTTGTTCAGTAATTGGGCGGTCTTCTGCGTTAACCGGAGTGTTTTCAATTTTCTGCACCACTTCTAGGCCAGAAACTACTTCCCCGAATATTGTATGGCGCATATTCAACCAGGGGGTTTTGGCACAAGTAATAAAAAACTGGCTGCCGTTTGTATTCGGTCCGGAATTAGCCATGGCTAGAATTCCCGGGCCGTCAAATTTCGCCACCGGGCTTACCTCGTCTTCAAAAGGCCCGCCCCAAATCGACTCTCCCCCCATACCCGTGCCTGTAGGGTCTCCTCCCTGAATCATAAAACCCTTGATTACGCGGTGGAAAATCAAACCATTATAATAACCTTTTTCGGCTAATTTAACAAAGTTTTCACATGCCTTCGGCGCAACATCGGTTTTTAATTGAATTTCAATGTTGCCTTGATTGGTTTCCAGAATCACAGTCTTATCGTCCATAGCAAAAACTCCTCCATAGCAGTTAATCAAACACAGGGTTAATAAAACAACCAACAACTTTTTCATAATTTATTCTCCTTTTTCTTTTTGTTTTTCTAGAATAATTTTCTGGGCAATTTCATTAGGGACCTGGGTATATTTATCAAACTCCATGGTAGCGTTTGCCCTCCCGCTGGAAAGCGAGCGGAAATTAGTGGCATAGCCAAACATCTCGGATAATGGGGCCTCGGCTGAAATAATCTTTTGATTGGCCTTAGCATCAATATTTAAAATTTTCCCGCGATGTGAGCATATAAAACCTACGCAGCCATTTACGTACTCCTCCGGAGTTACAACCTCAAGCTTCATACTAGGCTCAAGAAAAACGGGGCTGCCTTTCATAAAAGCTTCCTTAAATCCAAATATAGCTGCCATTTTAAAGGCAATTTCCGAAGAATCAACTTCATGATATGAGCCGTCAACTAATTCCACTTTGACATCCACAACCGGATAACCGCCATAAGCCCCCTTCTGCATTGCTTCAATTACACCCTTTTCAACCGCCGGGATAAATGAACGTGGGATTGCCCCTCCCTTAATCTTGTCAATAAACTCAAACCCTTCTCCGGCTTTATTGGGTGAAATGTCTAAAACTACATGCCCATACTGACCCCGGCCTCCGGATTGTTTAATATACTTATTCTCTGCGCTGGCCGGCTTAAGGATAGTCTCACGATAAGCAACCTTTGGCTGGCCTACGATTGCCTCAACCCCAAACTCCTCTTTCAGCCTATCCACAATTATCTCCAAATGCAGCTCGCCCATTCCGGTAAGAATAACTTCCTTGGTCTCCTCGTCAGTTTCCACCTTAAAAGTGGGATCTTCCTCCGTAAGTTTGGCCAACCCCTTTCCCAGCTTATCTTGGTCATCCCTGCTTTTAGGCACAATACTTAAAGAGATCACCGGCGTAGGAAATTTTATTGCTTCCAAGATTAAAGGATGGTCCACATCAGAAAGTGTATCTCCGGTTACCGTGCTAGATAATCCCGGAATTGCTACAATATCTCCGGCAAAGGCATAATCAATGTTTTCGCGTTGATTAGCATGCATCTGCACAATACGGCCAATTCTCTCTTTTTTATTTTTCAGCGTATTCAGGATATATGTGCCGGTGGATAAAATCCCCGAATATACCCGCACATAAACAAGCTTGCCCATATGTTGATCTGCCTGCACCTTAAAAGCCAGGCCGCAGAAAGGTTCCTTAATATCTGCTTTACGCTGCAATTTATTTTGCGGATCATTTAAATCATCGCCTTCAACCGGAGGCAAATCCAGCGGAGAAGGTAAAAAAGCAACTATGGTATCCAATAATTTCTGCACTCCCTTATTTTTAAAAGACGCACCGCAGGTTACCGGAACCATCTTGTTGATAATCGTTCCCTGGCGGATAGCTTGATATAGCTCAGCCTGGGTAATTGATTCTTCTGAATCCAAAAATTTCTTCATCAGACTATCATCCAGGCCGACTGCCCGCTCTACCATAATATGCCGGTATTTTACCGCCTGCTCCTTATATTCATCCGGTATTTCACTAACTGTAAATTCTTTGCCCAAAGATGTATCATCATAGATATAAGCCTTCATCTCAATCAAGTCTATTACGCCGCGGAATTTATCTTCAGCCCCGATGGGAATCTCCAGGGGAATGGCATTAGCCCCCAGGTCTTTCTCAATTCCGCTTAACACGCTAAAGAAGTCTGCCCCGGTCCGGTCCATTTTATTTATAAAAGCAATTTTTGGGACATGATATTTATCAGACTGCCTCCAGACTGTCTCTGACTGCGGCTCTACTCCGCCTACAGCACAAAATACTGCTACCGCGCCGTCTAAAACTCTCAAAGAGCGCTCTACCTCAACGGTAAAATCAACATGCCCCGGGGTATCTATAATATTAATCCGGTGGTCCTTCCAAAAACAGGTCGTAGCCGCGGAGGTAATAGTAATGCCCCTCTCCTGCTCCTGTTTCATCCAATCCATAGTTGCCGCTCCGTCGTGGACCTCGCCGATTTTATATGAACGGCCTGTATAAAAAAGTATTCTTTCGGTAGTGGTAGTTTTGCCGGCATCAATATGCGCCATAATCCCGATGTTCCTTACCTTTTCCAGGCTTACACGCGGAGTTGCCTGCGGCTTTGTTTTAGGGACTTCTTCCTTTTGAGCTTGTTCTGCTATTTTGCTATCTACCGGAGGCTCATCTTTGGGAGCCTCAGCTTCCTTCTCCTCAGCAGCCTCAAGGGTTTCCTCTTTTAGGCTTTCATCTGCCTTTTGCCCGCCTGTTTCCGGGAGCTCTTCTTTTAATGGCTCTGCCGCTTTTTGCTCTAGAGCCTCTTCTTTAGGGGCTTCTATCTCATTTTGTACTGTTTCTGCAAGCGGTTCTTTCTGTTGTGGAGCTTCTTCTTTTTCCTGCTTAATCTCCTCTGCAGGTGGCGCTTTCTGATTTACCCCATGGCGTAAATGGGCAATTTCTTCGGCAAAACTCTTTAATCTTTCCTGACTGGACTCCAAATCCTTTTCTAGCTGAGTATATTCTTCATTCAATTTGTTAAACTCTGTTTTAGGAATCCACTCGCTAATTTTCTCTTTACGCTTAAACTCGGCGATAACAGCTAAGTGTTCATTAATATCCTTGAGCTGCTTTTCAATCTGATGTTTTTGAATCTGTACCTGTTCTTCTTTGAGTTTGACTTCCGCATCCCTGGCTTCTAGCAAAACTTTGATCTCGCGGATTTCCCGCGACAAATTTACGTTTTTAGCAAATTCCCCCTGTAGCTCATTTTCTTTGGCAATAAATTTATTCTTTAAATCCAAGTTCTCCGGTTTTATCTTGGCCAATTCTGCCTCAGCCCTGGCTACCCATTCCTCCCTGCGTTTTAGCTCGTCGGCAAACTTGGCCTCTCTTTCCCCGGCGGCCAAAAATTCGGATTTTTCTTTTTCATATCCAAGCCTGGCCTGGTTTAATTCGCCCTCCAAAGCAGCTACTTGTTTTTGCAGCCGCTGTATCAACTGTTCTTTCCCGGCATCCTGAGGTAAATTTGGTTTATTATCGCTTTTCCTTAACTGGGCGCCCCCTCCGGGCGTACTGAATAACCCAAAGACAGCATAAATAACCATTCCTATGCCTAAAACCATCAATATGGATATTCCCGATATCATTTCTGCAGTTTCTCCAAACGCTCTTTTATTTTAGCTTCATGGCCTATATTCGTAGGCTCATAGTAGCGCACTTTTTTACGCGTATATTTCTGTTTCACAAAATGGCCCGGATAATCATGGGCATATTTATAACCTATACCATGGCCTAATTTTTCCGCGCCGCTGTAATTAGTATCTTTCAGGTGGTCTGGCACCTCTTGCACCTTATTCTCCCGGATATCCCGGCTGGCCTTTTCAATCGCCAGATAGCTGGCATTTGATTTAGGGGCACAAGAAACATAAATTACCGCTTGGGCTAAGGGGATCCTCGCTTCGGGCATGCCTACGAACTCAGAGATCTGCAAGGCTGCGTTGGCTAAAACCAGCGCTAAAGGATCGGCGTTTCCAACATCCTCGGAGGCTAAAATACATACCCTGCGGGCAATAAAACGCGGGTCTTCTCCGGCATAAAGCATTTTTGCCATCCAGTATATCGCCGCATCGGGATCAGAGCCGCGCATAGACTTAATAAATGCCGAAGCGGTATCATAATGGCCGTCTTCATCACGGTCGTAGATAACTGCTTTTTTCTGAATAGACTCCTGGGCAATCTCCAGGCTGAAATTGATCTGCCCGGATTTATCCGCTACGGTAGTCAGCGCCCCCAACTCTAAAGCTGCCAGCGCCCTTCGGGCATCCCCCTCGCAACTCTTAGCTAAAAAAGTAAGCGCTTTTTTATCAACTTTGATTTTAAGGTGCCCTAGGCCTCTATCTTTATCCTTCAGGGCATTATTTATTATACCTAATAAATCTGTTATCTGAAGCGCTTTTAACTCACAAACAATTGAACGGGAAAGCAGGGCTGAGGTAAGCGAAAAATACGGATTGTGTACTGTTGCCCCGATTAAAACCAGCATCCCCTGCTCTACATCGGGCAAAAGTACATCCTGCTGGGCTTTGTTAAAACGATGGATCTCGTCAATAAAAAGAATTGTTTTTGTTTTTCCTTCTCTTGCCCTTAATTTAGAGGAGGCAATGACCTTCCTTAGTTCTTCAACATTTGAAGTAGTGGCGTTTATCGATACGTAATTTGCCCGGGTAACATTTGCGATGCACCAGGCAAGAGAGGTTTTTCCGCATCCGGGAGGGCCGAAAAGAATAAGCGAGCTTAAACGGTCGGCTTCAATAGCCCGGCGTAATAATTTACCTTCACCCAAGATATGTTCCTGGCCGAACAATTCGTCAAGCCTGGCCGGGCGCATACGTACTGCTAAGGGCAAGTTTTTGTCTTGAATGCTTAAGTTTTCTTGGGTAAAGAGGTCCATTGGTCTCTATCGCAAGTTATTGAATGATTATCCCTTTCATAAACGCTTGAAAATTTCATAGAAATTTTCTTCGCATTCACGGGATTATTTCGGCCGGACAACTTACGTTCACTATCGTTCCGTAAGTTGTGGCCTCAATAAAAAATCCCCGCAGGAGTGCCGTTGGATAGATAGTTTGAACCGGTTTGGTTTCAAGTGGGAGCCTCTCTTTAAGCACTAATGCTTGAAAGAAGTATTGGCTCCCTTGAAAATAGTGTTGGTTCAATAATTATCAAGTTTCCAACGCGCACCGCAGGGATATCTAAAAGAACATTTTAATTCCAAAAGAAGTATAGCACATATTTATACCAAAAATCAATCCTGGCTGAGTTTTGCTATTTTCTTTAACGCAATTTTATGCCAAAACGCTCTTCCAGCAAAGAACAGATGGAATTATGCAAGGGGGCTATCTCCTCTTCGGTCAACGTGCGATCGGAAACCCTATAAATACAAGATATGGTTAAACCCCTAAAGCCGGAGGGAATCTGTTTGCCCTGATAGTAATCTACAACTTTAGCCAGCGATAACAGCGGAGCCCCACTGGCCGTGATTAACCCAAGCAAGTCTTTAACTGAAACCTCTTCGTTAATTATAAAGCTTATATCCCTGGTAATCGCCGGATATTTGGGGATGCCGGTGAATTTTTTATCCAGGTTTACGTATTTCAATAATTTATTAAGGTTTAATTCAGCCAAAAGAACCTGTTTATTTTTGATATCAAAAGAACTTAAGACCTGCTCATTCAGGGCCAGCATAAAACCCGCTTCCTGCTGGCCAATGATAATATCGATTTGATTATCCGGCCGGGGGATAAAATCATAGGCCCTGACCCCAAGTTTATCAAACAGTTTCTCAAGGATCCCTTTTAAATGTAAAATAGTAACCTCATCCTTAATCAGCCCTTGTTTCACAAAAAAAGACTTGGCCCCGCATAAAGCTATGCCTAAAGACATTTCTTCCTCAGCAGAAACGGATTCAGCAGTAAAAATATTTGCTACTTCAAAAATATTCACATACTCTTGCTGCTGATCCAGATTATATGCCAGCCCGCGGATAAGGCTGGGCAAAAGAGAAAAACGCAAAACCTCTTGTTCTTTGCTCAGGGGATTTAAAATCTCAACTAGCTGGGCATCCTTGTTGATCCCGGATTTTACAAGCAGATTGCGGTCAACCAGGCTGTAGGTAATCGCCTCCTGTAAACCCAGGCTGCGCAGGATGACCTTCATACCAGAAACAATCTCCCTGCTGCCGGGGATAATTTTTTGAGGTTTTACCGCGGGCAGAGAAAGCGGAATTTTATCATAGCCGTAAATACGGGCGATCTCTTCCACTAAATCAATTTGTGTTTTTATATCCTGGCGAAAACTAGGGGTATTAACCGATAAAGCGTTCTTCCCCCGGGTTTTTACAATAAAACCCAGCCTGGATAAAATTTGTTTAACCTTCGGAATAGGGATATCAATTCCCAACACCCTGGTTATATGGCCCATCTCCAGTCTAATCGTTGATTTGTTTGGCTTAATTGAGCTAACGCTTTTATAAGCGCAAGGCTTCCCTAAAGCTAATTCAGTAATTAATTTCATGGCTGAAAAAGTTGCGTTTTTGGCGTTTTCCGCGTCTACCCCTCTTTCAAACCTATACGATGATTCGGATTGCAATCCTAATTTTTGCCTGCCTTTACGCACAACAATAGGATTGAATACTGCCGACTCAATCAGGATACTGGAGGTGCTATCCGTCACCTCGGTTTCTTTTCCGCCCATAACCCCTGCTATAGCCACCGGCCTATCTATATCCGCAATAACCAGGATCTCGCTATTCAGTATCTTTTGCTGGCCATCAATAGTAATCATTTTCTCATTTGGCCTGGCCCGGCGCACACAAATACCCTGCTTGCTTAATTTATCCAGATCAAAGGCATGCAGCGGCTGTCCGGATTCAAACAAGATATAATTGGTAATATCCACAATATTATTTACGCTGCGGCATCCCAGCGACTCTAATCTTTTTTTGAGCCATTCAGGCGAGGGGGCGACTTTGACATCGCGGATTATCATTGCGCTATAGAATGGGCAGTCATTTTTATCATCCACTGAGATTTCTACCGGTTTAAGGTTCGTTGTTTTTATTTTCGGCCTTTGGGCTGTTTTAAGTTTTGAGCCGGTAATTGCGCTAATTTCCCTGGCCACCCCTGTAATACTTAACCAATCAGGACGATTAGAGGTAATTTCAATCTCTAGAACAAAATCCCTCCCGGCCTCTTCCAGGGAAACGACTTCTAAGCCCGCCATAGTCAATTTATCCGCTAATTCCTTAGGGGATATTTTTATATCTACAAAGTCCTTTAACCAGCTGTAGGTTACCTTCACTCTCTTGCAATCCTCCGCTTAAAATCTTAAAACTGTTTCAAAAACCTCAAGTCGTTCTCAAAAAATAACCGGATATCATTAATCCCGTATTTTAACATAGCGATTCTCTCTACCCCCATACCAAAAGCAAAGCCGGTATATTTACCCGCGGGATAACCTACATGCTTAAAAACATTGGGATGAATCATCCCTGAGCCTAAAATCTCAAGCCAGCCTTTCCTACCGCAGACAGAACAACCTTTTCCTTTGCAAATTATACAGGATATATCCACTTCTGCTGATGGTTCAGTAAACGGGAAGAAGTGGGGGCGAAAACGCATTTTGATATCATCTCCAAAAACGCTTTTTACAAAAAGCCCTAAAGTGCCTTTTAAATCCGCAAAGCTGATGTTTTCATCAACTAAAAACCCTTCAATCTGATGAAACATAAAAAGGTGGCTGGCATCCACGGCATCCGGACGATATACCCTGCCCGGGACAACTATAGCCAGCGGAGGTTTATGTGTCTTCATCGCCCTCACCTGCACCGGGGAAGTATGACTGCGCAATAAAAGCTTAGAGTAATTCTTTAGATAAAATGTGTCAAATGCGTCGCGAGAAGGGTGGTCTAAAGGTATATTTAAGCCCGTAAAGTTATTATATTCTGTCTCAATTTCAGGACCCTCAACAATTGAAAAACCCATACGGTTAAATATACCGCATATCTCATCTATAATCTGAATTATAGGATGGCTATTCCCGAGCTCCTGAGCAATCCCGGGAAGCCCAATGTCTAAAGTATTTTTACTTACGCTATCGCCTTTAGTCTTTAAAGTTTTCTCTTTTTCATTAATAAGGCCGAGCAACTTATTTTTTATGGCATTGACCTGTTTCCCAAAAACCCCTCTTTCCTGCGGGGCAAGGGTGCCGATTAAACCGGTTAACTCTGCAAGTACGCCCTTTCTCCCCAGGTACTTAACGCGCACTGTTTCCAGCTCCTGGACAGAAGAAACTCCGGTTAAGTCGTTTTCTATTTGCGCCTGAACAAGGTTAATATCCATATTAAAAGCAAGGCTCCTAATAAAATGAGGCTTAAATTCTTTTTACTCTGTTGTAATTTTCGGACAATCTGCCCGCCCTCCGCGAGACTATGCAATGCCTGGGCATGGATATCCAAATCTCCGCCATGCATAGGGCAGGCGCGGTTAAATATGCCCGTTATTCTTAATTTATCCCCGGAGGTTTTATAGCTACCGGTAAATTTTATTTCTTTGGCCATGGATGAGCTCATCCATACCCCTAAAGAGTTTTCCCCGTCATTTATATTAACCCAGGCAAACTCTCCCCGCATCATCACATCTCCGATTGCCTCTCCGGAAAAAATAACTAATTTACCATCATGCTCTTTGGCGTTTTTAATCAATTCACTGCTGCTTATACTGCCGGAAAAACATGCTTGAGGCAATAACGTAAAAATAAAGAAAGCCGCTGCTAGAATTAATCTGTTTTTATTTTTCATTTCCCTTTGATTGAAGCATATAAAAACCCGAGAATCGTAAACACCGACATAAACTCTAAACGTCCCGCCCACATCTGGATAATATAAGTAATCTTTAATGCTGCAGGCATAGTTGCGCTGGTGATCCCACAGGAAAATCCAATATTAGCCGCTGCTGAAGTCGACTCAAAAAGCGACTCCAGAAAAGGATTACCAAAAAACATTCCAATCAACGCACCTAAGAAGTATAAAATTATATAAAACAGAGAGATGATTAAAGCTCCTCTTACTAATTTATCGTTTAAGAAAACCTCTTTCATATGATAAAACTTTTCGCTGAATACGGCTTTCTCCGGCATAATTATTTTTTTTACATCTTCTTTAATCGCTTTAAAAATTATACCAATGCGCAGCATTTTTATCCCGCCGGTAGTTGAGCATACGCAGCCTCCCAGAGCCATAGCCAGGATTAATCCAACTAATGCCAGGGGGTTCCAATCGAAAAGAAATTGCGGAGAATAAATAGTTGAAAATCCGGTAGTGGTTTGCGCGGAAATAAGCTGATAAAAACCTTTACGGAAAAGGATGAATGCCGAAGGGTAACTGCTAAGCTGCTTAAGTCCGATTGCAATAATTGAAAAGGTAATGATAATGGCAATAAAGAAACTTCTGGTTTCAATATTCTTAAATATTTCTTTGCGGCTCCCCATCCATAAATGATAATGCAGTTTAAAATTAAGCGCTCCTAAAACCATAATCGCTATAGTAATAAGCTCATATATGAAACTATGATAATAAAGTATGCTCTGTGATTGCGGGCTGAATCCTCCGGTATCAAATGCCGCCATGAATATGCAAGCCCCGTGAAAAAAAGAATTAAACGGCTTCATCCCGTTAAATATCCCGGCTATACCTAGGGCGAGCGTACCCAGGACCAGATAAACAATACTTACCGTCCAAATAAAACGCGAAGTATGGATGACATTGGGCATGATCTTTTCATCGCGGCCTTCCCCGACATACATCTTGAAGGCTCCAGAAAACCCGCGCACAAAAAGAGAAAGAGCAATAACCACAATACCTTGGCCTCCGAGGAACATAATAAAATGCCGCCAAAGATTATGGGTATAAGATATATGATCTAAGTCCTGGGCAAGGCTTAAACCTGTAGTAGCAAAACCGGACATCGCCTCAAAACAGGCGTCCAAAAAAGATTTCCAATGACCGCTTAAATATAAGGGGACAGCCCCCAAAAACATTAACACAACCCAAGAGAGGCTGACTACAATCATCCCCTGCATCCAGTTCAAATCTTTGTCGGTACGGCAAAGCGCAATCAGGATTAACCCCAATAAAATGGATATCTCAATGCCAATAATAAAATCTAGCGCAGGATTAAATTCTCTGCAGAATAATCCTGTTAAAATCGGGATAACCATACTAAAGGCTAACCCCAGGATTATTTTCCCGAGGTAAAAACCAATAATCTTTAAATCTTCCAGGCGGGGTTTAAGAATCATAATTTAAAATAGGCAGCCAGGCAGATTAATACGGCTGCCAGTATAATAGCAAAGACGTATAGAAGCTCAGTAGCTATACCGAAGGCAATATTTAAAGCAGGCTTAAATCGCATATTAGAACTTTCCGGCTAAAAGACTCAATAGTTGAGGCTCATTACCAACCAAGGTAAGCGCAATTACATCATCCCCGGGTTTAAGTACCGTATTCCCCTTTGGCAGGATGACTTCTTCTCCGCGGACGATAGAAACCAATACCGCATCCTGTGGCAAAGTAATATCTTTTATTTCCTTATTAACTACCGGTGAATCACTGGGCAGGTCTACGCGAACTATAGCAAGTTTGCCGCGTTTAAAACTCATCAGGTTCACGAAGTCGGAAAAGGAAACCTCTTCTTCAATAACTTTAGCAATAATTTTTGTGGAGTCAACCGGCACATCAATCCCCAATTCGTTAAATGTGTGTTCATTATCGGGGTTATTCACCCGGCCGACTGTGCGCTGCAGGTTAAATTTCTCTTTTGCCAGCTGGCAAACAATCAGGTTATCTTCGTCATCGCCGGTAACCGCTGCCAGGACATCGGCGCGCTCAATACCAGCCTCCTCCAGTATTTTATGATCACAGGCGTCGCCATTAACAACCAGGGCCTCTAACTCCTTGGCAATCTCATCGCAGACTACACGGTCTTTATCAATTATGCTTACCGTGTGTTTTCCCTGGCAAAGCCTTTTGGCTAAAAAATACCCCACCTTGCCGGCGCCGACAATTAGAATATACATATTTATTTCTCCCCCAAATGGAACTTTTCCCTGACCTCCTGAAGGCTGGAAACTTTAACCACGCCCATTAAGGTATCTTTGTTTTTTAAAACAGTCTTGGGGTCCGGGATAATAACCCCTTGCATTCTTTTTATGGCCGTTACGATAAACTCCCCGGAAATATTTATATCCTGGATGGTCTTACCCACCAAGTTATCTTTTACCTCAATTTCAATAACTCCCAAATCCTTTGATTCAATAAGATAACTGGAAAATCTGCTTTCAATTATCTTATCTCTTAGCATGGAAGAAAAAAGCATTGTACCGCTGATAATATCTAAACCAAGGGCAGCGTAAATATGCGCCCGTTGCGGATCATATACGCGGGCAAATACTTTTGGCACGCGGAATATCTTCTTGGCAACCTGAGCACTGATTAAATTAGTATTATCTCCGTTGGTCACCGCGCAAAAGGCATCTGCCTTCTCAATGCCTACCTGCTTAAGAAGCGCCAGGTCAAAACCATTACCCACCATAGTTAAGCCATTAAAAGTATCCCCCAGCCGGGCAAAAGACTCCCGCGATTTATCAATGACTACTACATCGTGGCCTTCCCCGGACAGAAGCTTAGCCAGTTCTGCCCCCACCCTACCGCAACCAGCGATAATTACATACATAAACAGCCCCTTGCTTTAAAAAGCTTATTTCTTGATAATCTCAACTATCTTATTAAAAGCAGGATTATCCCTAACTGCCAAATCCGCTAGGATCTTGCGGTCCAGATTAATTTTGGATTTTTTCAGGCCGCTCATAAAAGCGCTGTAAGTAATCCCTGCCTGCCGGCAAGCTGCGTTAATACGCGTAATCCAAAGCTTGCGGAATTCACGCTTCTTGTTTTTGCGGTCACGGTAAGCATATTCAAGCGCATGCATCAACACCCTTTTCGCCTGCTGGTATTGCTTGCTGCGATCTCCCCAAAATCCTTTAGCCTGTTTTAAAACCTTCTTTTTTCTTTTACGAGTTGCTACGCTATGACTAGCCTTTGCCATTTTTTTCTCCTTTAGAACATCACCTTAACCATAAGGTAACATTGATTTTATAAATCTCACTTCTTTTTTACCCGCAAGCGTTTTACGTTTTCTTAAATTTCTTATCTTGCTGGTTTTTTTGGACGAAGCCAGGTGGCTTTTGCCGCCGGCTGAATATTTTACCTTACCTTTTTTGGTAAGCTTAAAACGCTTAGCTACCCCTCTTTTTGTCTTTAACTTTCCCATTTTTTCTCCTTTAAATGAACACCGGATTTACGGATAACTAATTATACCTTACTTCGGCGCAATCACAAAAGACATAATTCTGCCTTCCAGCGAAGGCGATTTTTCTACTTGCCCTTCGCTCTGCGTATCAATGATAAATTTATCTAAAACTTTCCTCCCTAAATCCAGATGCTCCATCTGCCTGCCGCGGAAGAAAAGATTTACTTTAACTTTATCTTTTTTCTTTAAAAAGCTTGCCGCCTGTTTAACTTTAGTCTCAAAATCATGCTCATCTATGTTCGGCTTAAGCCGGATTTCCTTAAGGCGGCCCTGTTTCTGGTGCTTCTTGGCCTCGCGCTCTTTTTTTTCAAGGTCATACTTAAACTTACTGAATTCAATAATCCGGCAAACCGGCGGAGTAGCAGCTGGGGCAACTTCCACTAAATCTAACTCATGCTGATTGGCAATCTCTAAAGCCCTTTGTACAGACATTACCCCCAATTGACTGCCATCATGGCCGATAACCCTGACCTGCGGCGAGCTGATCCTCTCGTTTATACGAATGAACTTTTTTATAGCAACCACCTCTCTTTCTATTTATGCTGCTGGATCTGATTAATCAGTTCTGTAATAAATTTATCTAAGGCAACCGCCCCCTGGTCTCCGCTGCCTTTTTTACGCACGCTTACCTGATTCTGCTTTGCTTCTCTTTCTCCTAAAATCAGGCAGTAAGGAACCTTGTTTAATTCTGCATTACGGATTCTTTTGTCTAAAGTCTCATTGCGCATATCTACATCTACGCGTATTTGATTTTTCTCTAACTCCTCCCTTACCTGCTGGGCATAAGGGGTAACTGACTCCTTAATCGGAATTAACAAAACCTGCGTAGGGCTTAACCACAAAGGAAGCTCTCCCTTGTAATGTTCAATAAGCGCGCCGATAAAACGTTCTAAGCTGCCTAATAAAACCCTGTGCAGCATAATCGGCTGCTTCTCTTTGCCCTCCGCGTCAACATAGGCCAGGTCAAATCTTTTAGGCAGGGCGAAATCGCACTGGATGGTTGCGCACTGCCATGTCCTCTTAAGGGCGTCCTTTAGTTTTATATCAATCTTTGGCCCGTAAAAGGCTCCGTCGCCCTGATTAACTTCATAAGGCAAGCCCTTTTCTTTTAAGGCGTCCTCGAGCGCGCTAGTCGCCTTTTGCCAATCTTCATCCGAGCCAATGGATTTCTCCGGCCGGGTGCTCAATTCTATGCCCCACTGCTGGAAACCAAAAACCTGCATTGTCTCAAAAACAAAATCAATTATCTTCTTAATCTCATCCCTTAATTGCTCAGGCAAGCAAAATATATGCGCATCATCTTGGGTAAAGCCGCGCACGCGCAGCAGACCGTGTAAAACTCCGGCTTTTTCCCGGCGGTAAACCGTGCCTAATTCAAACAGCCTCAGCGGAAGATCCCGGTAAGAGCGGCTTTTTGATTTGTAAATCAAGATGTGCCCCGGGCAATTCATCGGTTTTAAAACAACCTCGCGGCCTTCTTCGTCGGAAGAAAAATACATATTTTCCTTATAATAATCATAGTGGCCGCTGGTCTTCCAAAGCGCGACATCCATAATATGAGGAGTAATCACCATTTGATAACCGCGTTTTAAATGCTCTTTCTTTTCATAGTCCTCAATAATGGTGCGCAGAATAGCTCCCTTAGGATGATAAAATACCAGGCCTGCTCCGGCTTGTTCATGACAGATATCAAATAACCCCAATTGCGGCCCCAGCTTCCTGTGGTCGCGCAACTTTGCCTCTTCTATTGAATTTAAATATTCATCCAATTCTTTCCTGGTATTAAAGCAGGTCCCGTAAATCCTCTGTAACATGGGATTAGTTTCAATCCCATGCCAATATGCTCCGGCAACCGATAATAATTTAAAGAATTTTATTTCTCCGGTTGCTTGCACATGCGGACCGCGGCAGAGATCAAAAAAATCTTTTCCTGTCCTATAGATAGAAACTGTTTCATTAGGCAGGTCATTAATTAGTTCGACCTTATAATCTTCGTTTAATTTTTTAAATAAATCGGCCGCTTCTTTCCTTCCTAGTTCTTCGCGCAGGAATTTTTCGTCCCGGTCAATAATTTTTTGCATCTCCTGCTCGATCTTGGCTAAATCTTCGTTGCTAAACGGCTCTTTTTTGTCAAAATCATAATAAAACCCATCTTCTATGGCAGGGCCTATAGCTAATTTTGTCTCAGGCCAGAGAATTTTGACCGCCTCGGCCATGACATGAGAGCATGAATGCCGTAAAGTAGATATGTCGGTTTCCATTGTTTTCCTTTTTAAAAATAAAATGGGCCCATGAGGATTCGGACCTCAGACCTTTGCGATGTCAACGCAACGCTCTAACCAACTGAGCTATGAGCCCGAGCACAATAATCTTTTTTCTAGCGAGGATCTGACACGTTCTCCGTCAGAACCTTATTTATATGGGCAAGAAGGGAGTCGGACCCTTACGACCTTGCGGCCAACAGATTTTAAGTCTGTCGTGTATGCCATTCCACCACTTGCCCGCTTAAATCA
>Ga0172371_10006594_pt1 | contig 16843 bp, 16 predicted proteins | sample Lak12m_FD_114543 | JGI IMG/M metagenome (GOLD analysis project Ga0172371, IMG submission 114543) | Freshwater microbial communities from Kabuno Bay, South-Kivu, Congo - kab_022012_12m | ecosystem: Environmental > Aquatic > Freshwater > Lake | place: Democratic Republic of the Congo: South-Kivu...
CCACGACCACCACCGCTCCGACCACCTCGACGACGGGCACCGGCCCGACCACGACCACGACGCTGCCCGATCCGGTGGACGGGGGGCCGTTCCCCCCGCTGGTCGAGCGCTGGCGGCCGCTGGTGGCGGCCTACTTCCCGGCGAGCCTGGTCGATGAGGCGCTGGCCGTGATCCGCTGCGAGAGCCTGGGCGACCCGGCCGAGGTGAACCCGTCCAGCGGGGCTGCCGGCCTGTTCCAGCACATGCCGCGCTACTGGCCGGCCCGCGCCGCGGCTGCCGGCTTCCCCGGGGCCTCGCCGCTGGAGCCCGAGCCGAACATCGCCGCCGCCGCCTGGCTCGTCCGGGTGTCGCTGGAGGACGGCCTGCCCGCCTGGTACTTCTGGAGCTGCAAGCCCTGAGCCGTTACGGCGGCCGGGTGCCCTACGCTGGCGCCGTCGCTGCCGGAGGTGTGATGGCTGCATTCGATGTCGACGCTTTCATCGAGCGGTTCCGCGAGCGCGCCGCCGCCGTCCGGGAGCGGGGCATCCCGCCCCTCGAGGGCCAGGCGCGCCGCCGCTATGTGGAAGCGGCCGAGCAGGACCACCTGGATTACGCCCTGCTGGCGACGGCGCAATGGGCCGTCGAAGACGGCACGCTGGTGCTGCGCATCCCTCTGCAGTAAGGGGTTGCGCCGGCCGGGCGTCAGGCCGGAGGGGAGGCCTCCCGCCGCCGCGCCTCGGCTCGTCGTTCCGACTCGAGCCGCTCCAGGCCGTGGTCTCCGGCGTCCACGAAGCACATCGCCGCGGCCAGGGCACCGTGGCCGGCCTGGTCGCCGATGAGCCGGTGCATCTCGGCACAGACGCGGCGGTAACCGGGGTGGCCGCCGGCCTGGGTGCGCAGCTCGAGCAGGTGGAAGGCCTCGCGGGCATTGAGCTGGACGCAGAAGCGGATGCGGTAGGCGAACGGCACGGCGTACTGGGCGGCCTCGGGGCCGAGGGCCTCGTCCAGCCGGGAGTGGAGCGCCCCGGCCGCCTCCATGGCGGCCCGCCAGGCGGGGGCGCCACCGGCCTCTTCCACGCCTTGGGGGGTGACGAAGCCGTGGCGGGTGCCCAGGCGCTGCCAGTCGATGGTCAGGATGCGATGCCGCTGCAGGTCGCGGAAGATGCCGTAGTCGCTGAGCAGATCGAACCGGTACTCGACTCGCTCGACCCCGCGGCCGGGCTTGTGGCGGCGGTTGGCCCGCTCCCCGGCGTAGGCCGCGATGAGGCGGGCCACCTCGCCCCGGGGCAGGGAGCGGGCGTGGCGGAGCAACTGGTCGTCGGGCAGGTCGGTGTAGGGGTACAGCGCCGCCGCCGCCACCTTGGCTTCGGCGTCGGGGTCCCAGTCGACCAGGGTGACCTCGGGCCGGGGCTCGGGGGGCGCGGCCAGCGCCGCCGCCTCTGCCTCCATGGCCCGGGCGGTGGCGGCCAAGTAGGCGCTCCACGCGCCGCCCCGATCGGGGCGGTCGACTCGCCGGAGGAAGGCCGGGATGACCTTGCGCAACTCGACCAGCATGCGGCCGGCGTAGTCCCGCGCCTCGGCGAGGGGATGGGCTCGCATCCGCAGCAGCAGGGCCTCGTAGGCCTGGCCGCTGGCGTGGATCCCGAGGTGCGAGATGGTGGCGGCGGGGAGCAGGCCGCGCAGGTCGTCGCAGGCGCGGGCCTGGAGGCTGGCCCGGTAGGCGGCGTCCTCCTCACCTCCGTCGGGCGGGTAACGGCGCCGGTAGTGCTCCAGCAGGGTTTCGATGAGGCTGGAGTAGGTGGCGAACAACCCGTCGAGCGTGACCCGGTAGTCGGCGGCCAGGGGTGAGGAGGCCACCTCCGGTGGTACCGCATACCGGTAGCGGCCGCCGAGAGGCCGGTCGAAGCGCAGATAGCGGGTGCTCTGCTCGAGGTAGGAAGCCAGGCGTCCCCGCTCCAGCACCTTGGTCAGGATGTTCGAGGCCTGCTCGCAGGCGAGGTGGGCCGAGCCGAGTTGTGCCACGGAGTCGTCGCCGTACTCGGTGAAGACCTTCTCGTACAAGCCCTCGGCCCGGCCGAGGCGCACTGCGGCGTCTCCCTCGAGGCTTGCGGCGAGGTGGGAGATGCCCAATTCGGGTGCGGAGTAGAACTCGTCGAGGAACAGGCGGCGCAGCGAGCGGGTGGTCCGGCTGTAGCGGGCGAAGAGGGCCCCCTTGACCACCTCGGGGAGGTTCACCAGGGCGAAGACGGGCTCGCTGGTGTTGGTGAAGAAGCGCGAGAGGACCGCGGTCTCCTCGGGGGTGAACTCCTCCCGGAAGTAGCCGGCGTCCGGCGACGGCTCGGGCTGGGGCGTCATGCGGCGAGGTTACCGGCGGTCGCCGCCCGGCGCGCGGCCCTTTCCGGCCCCGGGCAGGGGTAACCTCGGCGGAGTGACCGGCCTGCGGATCACCATCGCGCTGCTCCTGGCGGCCATCGTGGCGGTGGCCCTGGTTCCGATGCTCGTGCTGCTCGACCTGGCGGGCGGGGGCGACGGCTGGGGGCTCTGCCGTGGCGGGCTCACCTCCTGCCGGGCGGCCTACTTCGAAGGCCCGGAGCTGCTGGCCGCCCTGGCCGTGGCCCTCTTCCTGCTGCTGATGGTGCTGCGCGTGGTCGTGATGATGCGGCGCCGGCTGCAGCAGCGGCGGGACTCAGTGAGCCGGAGTGAGCGCCTCGGCAGTGGGTAGCGGGTCCTCCTCGCCGGCCAAAGCCGCGTAGATCCCGGCGAGGATCAGCGCGGCCCCCACCCAGCCGGCCGCGGTCAGGCGCTCTCCCAGCACGACGGCGGCCACTGCGGCGGCGAACGCCGGCTCGAGGGCCAGGATGATGGCCGTGCGGGACGGCCCGATCACCGTTTGGCTCCAGACCTGGAGGAAGAACGCCCCGGCGCTGACCGCGATGCCGGTGAGCAGAAGGGCGGGCCAGACGCTGGCGGGGGGGAAGCGGAGGCCTTCGAAGGCTGCCGCTCCGGCGAGGCCGCCCACGGCGACCACGGTCAACTGGACGACGGTGAGGGGGATGACCCGGTGGCGACGCGCCACCCGGGCCAGGTAGACGATGTGACCGGCGTAGGAGACGGCGCAGGCCACGGTCAGCCAGTCTCCCTTGCGGAGGCTGAACCCGTCCTCGAGGGTCAGCAGGGCGAGGCCGGCGAAGGCCATGACCGCGCCGATCGTGACCAGGAGGCGGGGGGCGCGGCGGGCGACGGCCGCGGCGAGCAGAGGCGTGAAGACCACATACAGCCCGGTGATGAGCCCCGAGTTGGAGGCGGTGGTGTGGGCCAGGCCGATCGTCTGGGTGGCGTACCCGCCGAACAGCAGCAGCCCGGCGATCAGCCCGTCCCGCCAGACGGCCCGGCCCCTCGGGATGCCGAACATGAGGAGCACGGCGGCGCCGAGGACGAAGCGCCAGCCGACGAAACCCAGTGGGGGCAGGTCCACCACGGCCTCTTTGACCACGACGAAGGTCGAGCCGAACAGGAGGGCGGCGAAGGCGAGAGCCAGGTAGGCGATCCGGGGACGGCGCATCGGTTGCCGAGGATAGGAGCGCACCTTGCTCCCCGGGGAGCAAGGCGTTCCTGCCGGCCGCGCCGCCGGTTACGCTGCCGGGCATGGAAGCCATGCCGACGCCGGTGGAGCCGCTGCGCGAGAGGGTGCGGGGCTACCTGGCGGTCTTCGCGATGGGGGTCGGAGCCGCCGTCGTGATCGGGTTGATCGTGTGGCTGGCGACCTCGGTGCGCTTCGTCGAAGCCCTCGGGTACACCTTCCTGGGACTGGGAACGCTGCTGCTGCTGACCGGCGGGGCCCGCGGCGGGGGCTATTCGAACCTGGGGATCGGGGCGGTGGAGGCCGTCTTCGGGGGGCGCAACCGCGCCCAGGACGATTACGTGAGCGACGAGGAGTTGCGGCGGGGCGAGGTCATGAAGAAGCGAGACCCCATGGCCCGCCTGCGCCGCGGGTTGCGCCCGCAGGCGAACCCCACCGCCTTCTGGCAGGTCGTCGCCGGCTTCCTCTACATCGCCATCGGCGTGGTGGCCATGCTGCTCGGCGACACGTCGGGTTCCTGATCAGCCGATTCGCCGGCTGAACGAGAGCAGGCTGCCCACCAGCGCCAGGGCGCTCCCGGCGAGGACGACCCAGGGCCCGGCGCGCACTGCCCCTCCCTCCACGGCTCCGGCCGCGGCGGCGGCATCGATGGCTTTGGCCACTCCGAAGACCAGGGCGGCGCAGCACAGCACGGCGGCCAGGACCCCCGCCGCCAGCCCATGACCTTCACGCCGGTCGCCGGCCACGGCGAGGAGAGCGACCACGGCCAGCGGCAGCATCACCGGCCAGGCGTCACCGTCGAAACCATCGACCGGGCCGACCACCGGGAAGCGAGCCTGCGGCAGGAACAGGGCCAGGCCGGTGATCAGCACCCCGGAGAGGCTGACGAGGCGGGAGTAGTGCACCGGGCCTCAGGAGAAGAGGTCGTCGAGATCGTCGGGCCACCACGGCTGGACCGGACGCTGCCCCGGGAGGGTCGGCTCGGCGTCGGGGTCCGCCGGGCGGGGGCGCGGGGCGACGGTGGCCGGAGGGCGTTGGGACGCCGGGACGGGGGCGCGCCCGGGGGCGGAGGCCGGCGGCGTCTCGGGGTGGGCCGGGCCCGGGCGCTTCCAGCGAGGGAAGACCCTCTCGGGCGGCGCTTCGGATGGCGTCGGCCGCCTGGCTCCACCGGGCGGCGGGCCCGCCGCCCCGGGCTGGCGGCGCCAGGCCGCGGCAAGCCGCGGCGAAGGGGACGGCTGGGGGACGGCGGGCAGCGCGTCGGGAAGGGCCTCGTCTTCGACGGCCTCGGCTTCTGGTTGGAGCCGGGAGCGGATCAACCCCAGGATCAGGCCGCCCAGGACGACCACGGCTCCCATGACCAGCACCCGGGCCCCCATGCCGACGCTGCCCTGCACTGTGCCGGCCAGGGTGGAGGCGTCGAGGTACTTCACCACGGTGTAAGGGAGGGCGGCCCCGGCGAGGAGCAGCGAGACCAGGGCCAGGGGGCGGGGCAGAGCCCGGCTCTGGTCGGGCAGCAGGGTCATCACGAAGACGGGCGCCACCAGCAGCAGCGCCAGGAGGCCGTCGCCCGCCACCGCCCGCTGGCGGAAGGCCTCGGCGGTCACGAAGGGGAGGCTCATGGCGCCCAGCACGAGCAGGGCCCCTACATCGATGACGATGCGGGACACATCGAACGCCAGCCGGGAGGGCCGGCGCGGGCGCGGGTCGTAGGCTCGGTTCACCTTGCTCGGGTGGATCGGGGGTCGCGAGGTTAGCCACCTCTGTGCGCACGGCCGGGACGAGCCTCCCGGCGGGTGAGGGTCAGTCCTCGAGGAGGGCCCGGCCGCCGTCGAGGGAGACCACCCGGGCCAGGGCTTCGACTCGCCAGCCGTGAGCCAGCAGGCGGCCGCGGCCGTCCTGGAAGGTCTTCTCGACGGCGAAGCCGAAGCCGGCGACGGCGCACCCGGCCTCTTCGGCGATCTCACCGAGGGCCTCGGCGGTGCGGCCTCCGGCCAGGAAGTCGTCGACGATGAGGAGGCGCTCCCCGGGGGCGAGGGCCCGGCGGGACACCTCGACCCGGTACTCCATGCCCCGGGTGGGGGAGAAGACCTCGCGGGAGAACACCTCGCGCCCTCCCGGGCCGAGGTACTTCTTGGCGAAGACCATGGGGACGCCCAGCGCCAGGGCGCAGGCCAGGGCGGGAGGGATGCCGCTGGCCTCGGCGGTGAGCACGACCTGAGGGTCGGCGGCGGCATAGAGCCCGGCCAGGTCGGCGCCCACGGCGGCGATCAAGCCGGGCTCGACGCGATGGTTCAGGAAGTCGTCCACCTTGAGCAGGCTGCCTTCGACGCGCCCGCGATCGATGATCGCCCGGCGCAAGAGGCTCGTCCCGGTGTCGCCCAAGTTCCTCCTCGGCCGCCGGCGCTCACCCTAGAGGAAGGCAGAGGGGAGGGCGGCGGAGATCGCACCGGCGCCGGGCGCGGAGCGGAGGGCCGCCGGCCGTTACGATCCTGGCGTGCCTGCGCCTGCCGCCCCGCCGCCGGAAGAGGTGCGGCGGCGCGCCCGCACCATCCTCGGCCGCCTGAAGAAGCGCTACCCCCTGGCCGGGACCGCCCTGGAGTACCGCGACCCGTGGCAGTTGCTCGTCGCCACCGTCCTGAGCGCGCAGACCACCGACACCAACGTGAACCGGGCCACCCCGCGGCTCTTCGCTCGCTGGCCCTCTCCCCAGGACCTGGCCGCTGCCGACCCGGAGGAAGTGGAGGCCGTGGTGCACTCCACGGGGTACTACCGCCAGAAGACGCGCTCGATCATCAGCCTGAGCGCCGACCTGGTGGAGCGTTTCGGCGGGAAGGTCCCCGGCGACATGGCGGCGCTGACCGGCCTGCGCGGGGTGGGGCGCAAGACGGCCAGCGTGGTCCTGGCAGAGGCCTTCGGCAGCCCGGCGATAGCTGTCGACACCCATGTGGGGCGGATCTCCCGGCGCCTGGGCCTCAGCCGCCACGCGGATCCCGCCAAGGTGGAAGCCGACCTGCAGGCCCTGTACCCGCGGCGGGAGTGGGCCGGGGTCTCGATGCGCTTCATCCTGTTCGGGCGCGAGGTGTGCACAGCGCGCCGGCCGCACTGCGGCGCCTGCCCGCTGGTGGATCGCTGCCCCTACCCCGGCAAGAACCCGGCCGGCTGAAGACGGCGGCTGGCTCAGTCGGCGATTCCCGTCCCGGCCGGGGCGGCGGGTGGTCCGACGAGATCGGCCCCGCGGGTCTCGGGGATGAGGAGCAGCAGCGCGGCGGAGGCGAGCAGCACGCCGCCCAGGCCGGCGATGGTGACCGGCACCCCCCAGGCCCCGATGGCGAAGCGGCCGGCGAGGAACCCGCCGAGGCCTCCCAGGATGCCGGCGTTCACCATCCAGGCGGTGGCGGTGGCCCGCATCTCGGTGGGGAACAGTTCCGCTCTCTGGGCGGCGAAGGCCGGGGCGAATGCCGATGATCCCAGGATCGAAAGGAAGATACCCACCCCCATGGCCCAGCCGGTCTCGGAGAAAAAGGCCAGCACCCCGCCCCCGACTCCCACGATCATCGCCACGAATTCGGTCGGGCGCCGGCCGATGAGGTCGGCCGCCCGGCCCCCGGCCAGCAGCCCGAGGGGGACGGCCGGCGTGCTGGCCAGGACGAGGAGGAGCGAGGCCCCGCCCTGGGCCCAGCCCAGGTCGTTCACCAGGCGGGGGTTGATGAACCCGGCGGCCGGGCCGGTGAAAGCGGCCACGGCGAAAGAGAGCCCGGCCATGGGCCAGAACCGGGCCGCCCGCCCTCCCTGCAGAGCGGCGCCCAGCGAGGCGTGGGTGCCGGCGCGGAAGGCCCGCGACTCCCGGAGGCGGAGGTAGAGCAGGGGAAGGAGCAGCAGCGGCAGGGCCGAGGCACCGAACAGCCAGCGCCAGGCCTCGTCGCTCGCCTGGGCCTGGGGGGTAACGATGAGCCCGAACCCGGTGCCCATGCTCAACCCCAGGGCGAAGATGCCGGAGGCGTAGCCGCGCACCGCCGGGTTCACCTCTTCGGCGATCAGCAGCAGCCCCAGGGCTCCCAGGGCGATGGTTCCGATGCGGGCCACACCCTGGAAGGCGGCGAACACCGGGAGCGAGGGGGCGAAGGCGGTGACGAGGTTGGCGGCGGGGATGAGGGCGAAGGCGATGAGCAGTGGCGCCCGGCGGCCGCGCCGATCGGCCCACCAGGAGAAGAGCAGGGCGAGGAGGGCGGTGGCTCGTACCACCGCTTCGACGTCGGCGATGCCCTGGTCGGTGAGCCCGAAGGTCTCGCGGGTGTACGCCAGGGTGTGGGTGAAGACGTTGGCGGCCCAGCCCTGCGAGAAGGCGGCGGCGGCGAGCAAGGCCAGGATGCCGATCTCGCGGCGCTGCAACGGCACCGGGGGCGCCAGCGAGGCGAGAGCCTTGCCCAGGCGGCGGCGGGCGGGCGGGGGGAAGGGCACCGCGAGGAGGTTACCCCGGGAACAGCGACGGGCCGGGTGGGGTTGAAGCGGCCACCTCCGTCCGGAAGGCGCCGTGGAGATCACCGGCCTCAACCTGGTCAGCCTGGCCGCCGCCTTCGGGTTCGGGGCGCTGTCCTTTCTGTCCCCGTGCGTCCTGCCGCTGCTGCCCGGGTACCTCAGCATGATGTCGGGGTACTCGGCCGCCGACCTGAGCGAGAGCCGGGCCTCGACGAGGCGCATGCTGCGGGTGACGCTCCTGTTCGTGGCCGGTTTCACGGTGGTGTTCGTTGCCCTCGGGGCGGCGGCGACGACCGTGGGCCGGGCGCTCCTGCGCAACCAGCAGGCCTTCACCACTGCCGCCGGGTGGCTGGTGGTGGCCATGGGCCTCTTCCTCGCCGTCACCGCGGTGTGGGCGCCCCGCTTCCTGCTGCCCCTGATGCGGGAGCGCCGGGTCGAGGTGCGCCCCTCGCGCCTGGGGGCCTGGGCCCCGCCTCTCATGGGGGCGGCATTCGGCTTCGGCTGGACCCCGTGCATCGGGCCCACGCTGGGGAGCATCCTGGCGCTGACCGCCGTCGGGCAGGAGGGGACCACCGTGGCGGCGGGAATGGTGCTGCTGGCGGTCTTCTCGCTGGGGCTGGGCCTGCCCTTCGTCCTCGCCGGCCTCGGCATGGGCCGGGCGCTGCGCCTCCTGGCCCGCTTCCGGGCCTGGCTGCGCCCCATCACCGTGGCGTCGGGCCTGCTGCTGGCCGGGTTCGGGGTCCTGATGGTCACCGGTCACCTGCTCGACCTGAACCGCTGGTTCCAGCAGCATCTGCCCGACTGGCTCTGGAACTGGTGAGCCGTCCTCTACGCTTCCAGCCCGGGTGGTGCGATCCGAGCCGGGGTCCCATCCAAGGTTCATCCCGGCCTTACAGACTTCGAACCCTCCCCGAAGATGATGGGAGGGTCGAGGAGGCACGGTGGCAAGCGGCGGGGTAGTGCTGCTGATCGAAGACGAAGAGGCGATCGCCGACCTGGTCCGGATGTACTTCGAACAGGACGGCTTCCGTCTGGTGCACGCCGGTGACGGCCCGGCCGGGCTGAACGCGGTGCGCGACCGCAGCCCCCGGGTGGTGCTACTCGACCTGGGCCTGCCCGGCATGGACGGCATCGAGGTGTGCCGCCGGATCCGGGCCACCAGCGACGTGCCGGTGATCATGCTCACGGCACGAGATACCGAGGTCGACAAGATCGTGGGCCTGGAGATCGGGGCCGACGACTATGTGACCAAGCCCTTCTCTCCCCGGGAGTTGGTGGCCCGGGTGCGCGCCGTGCTGCGCCGCTCCGAGGAGGCGCCGCGGGCCCCGGCCATCATCGAGGTGGGAGGCTGGGTGATCGACGGCGGCCGGCGCGAGGTCACGTCCCCTGCGGGAGAGGTGGTTCGGCCCACCGCCCGGGAGTTCGACCTGTTGTGGTACCTGGCCGACAACCGGGGCCTGGTGCTGAGCCGGGCTCAGATCCTCGAGGCCGTCTGGGGCTACGACTACTTCGGCGAGACCCGGACAGTGGACGTGCATGTGCGCCAGTTGCGCAAGAAGCTGGACGGGGTCCCCATCGAGACGGCCTGGGGCGTCGGGTACCGGATGGCGGGCTGAGGTGCGCCGCCGCTTCTTCTGGGCGCTGGTGGCGGTGGCGGTGGTCACCCTGACCGTCGGGGGCTTCGCCGCTGCGCTTCTGATCAACCGCTCGGTCGAGGACTCGGCGCGGGCCGAGTTCATTCGCCAGGCTGAGGCCACGGCCCGCCTCATCGAGGCCGGGGTGCGGGAGCGGGGCATGATGGGCCCGGCCCCGTTGCGCCAACTGGGGAGCATCCTGGCAGTGGTCGAGGCGGTGGGCGGCCACGACTACGTAGAGGCCGTGCTGGTGGGGCCGGCCGGTGGGGTCACCGTCGTGGGCGAAGCGGCGCCCCTGGCCGAGCAGATCCCGGGCGGCGCCGGCGCCCTGGACCGCCGGGCTCAGTTCGAGGCCGAGGTGGACGGCGAGCCGGTGGCGGCCTTCGCCCTTCCGGTGCAGGTGGGCAACCTGGGCCGGGTGGTGGTGGTCATCGGCACCGACCTGGAACTGGTGCCCTGGCCTCCCGTCGTGGCCCGGCTGGCCTGGGCCCTGGGCCTGGGAGTGGTTCTGGCCGCCCTGCTGGCGGTGTGGCTGTCCCGTTTCCTCGGGCGGCGGTTGGAGGGGTTGAGCAGCGCCTCGCGCCGGCTCGCCGGAGGCGACCTGAGCGCCCGGGCCCCCGTGGAGGGCGGCGACGAGATCTCCGAGGTGGCGGTGGCCTTCAACGAGATGGCCGGGGACCTGGAAGAGGCGCGCCGGCGCGAGCGCGAGTTCCTGGTCAGCGTCGGCCACGACTTGCGGACCCCGCTGACCACCATCGCCGGCTACGCCGAAGCGCTGCACGAAGGCAAGGTGGACCAGGAGGGCCTGGCGCGGGTGGGGGCAGTGATGCACCGCGAGACCGGGCGGCTCAGCCGATTGCTCGAGGACCTGATGACCCTCTCCCGCCTGGAAGCCGGCGAGTTCGCCCTGCGACCGGAAGCGGTCGACCTGGCGGCGCATCTGGGAGGGGCGGCGGAGGCCTATCGCGGCCGGGCCGAGGCGGCCGGCGTGAGGCTGGAGGTGGGCCTGGGCGAGGTGCCTCCGGCGGTGGTCGACCCGGATCGCATCGACCAGGTCGTGGGCAACCTGGTGGAGAACGCCCTGCGCTACACGCCGGCCGGCGGCACGGTGCGCCTGGCCCTGGGCGCGGAAGGGCCCCTGGCCCGGATCTCGGTGGCCGACACCGGCCCGGGGATTGCCGTCGACGACCTGCCGCACATCTTCGAGCGCCTCTATGTGGCGCAGCGCTACCGGGCGGCGCGGCCCGAAGGCTCCGGCCTGGGCCTGGCCATCGTCCGGGAACTGGCCGAGGCGATGGGCGGCCGGGTGGAGGTGGCCAGCGTCCCCGACCAGGGGACGACCATCTCGGCTCTGGTGCCGCTGCGACCGCCCGCGGGGTAGCGCCGCCGGCGCCGTCTACCCTGCCCGCTATGACCGACTTCATCCGCGTGGCCGGCGCCCAGCTGAACCTCACCGTGGGCGACCTGGAAGGCAATGCCGTCCGCATCCTGGAGGCCATGGCCTGGGCCGAGGGGCTGCAGGCCGATGTGCTGCTCCTGCCGGAACTGGCGATCACCGGCTACCCCCCCGAAGACCTGCTGCTGCGCCGCCGGTTCATCGAGGCCAACCAGCAGGCGCTCTACCGCCTCGCCGGGAAGTCGGGGCTGACGACGACGGTGGTGGGCTTCGTGGACCGCACCCAGGGAGCCCCGAAGCGGGACGACGCCGGGCCCGGCCGCCTGCACAACGCCGCCGCCCTGCTGGCCGGCGGCCGGGTGCGGGGCATCTACCACAAGGTGCTCCTGCCCAACTACGGGGTCTTCGACGAGGACCGCTACTTCTTCCCCGGGGAGGCGCCGGCCGCCCTGTGGGATGTGAACGGGGTCATCGCCGGGGTGTCGATCTGCGAGGACATCTGGGTGCCCGACGGGCCCCCTTCGCGGCAGGCGGCCGCCGGGGCGGACATCGTGCTGAACATCAACGGGTCGCCCTACCACCGGGGAAAGGACTCCGAGCGTGAAGAGATGCTGCGCACCCGGGCCCGGGCCCACGGCCTCCCGCTGGTCTACCTGAACCTGGTTGGGGGGCAGGATGAGCTGGTCTTCGACGGGGCCAGCATGGTGTTCGACGGGTCGGGGGAGTTGCTCTACCGCAGTCCCCAGTTTGTGGAGGACCTGTTCTGGGTGGACGTGCCGCTCTCCGAGGCGGGCCGCAGCGATGTGCAGGCGACGGTGGTGAGCCGGGGCACGCTGCTGGAAGGAGACCCGGAGCCACCCCCCGAGAGCCATCCGGCGCTGGACGACGTCGCCGAGATCTACGGCGCCCTGTGCCTGGGCCTGGGCGACTACGTCCGCAAGAACGGCTTCTCCCAGGTGATGCTGGGCCTGTCGGGGGGCATCGACTCGGCCCTCACCGCCACCATCGCCGCCGACGCCCTGGGACCGGAGGCGGTATGGGGGGTGACGATGCCGAGCCGCTACTCGTCGGAAGGCTCGGTGGCCGATTCGCGGGCGCTGGCGCAGAACCTGGGGATCCGCCTGTCGGAGATCCCGATCGAGCCGCCGTTCCATGGGTTCCTCGAGGCCCTCGCCGAGGAGTTCGCCCGCACCACCGAAGGGGTGGCCGAAGAGAACCTCCAGGCCCGGTCCCGGGGGAGCATCCTGATGGCGCTGTCGAACAAGCACGGCGGCCTGGTGCTGGCCACCGGAAACAAGTCCGAGATGTCGGTGGGCTACTCCACTCTGTACGGCGACATGGTTGGGGGCTACGCCGTGCTGAAGGACGTCTCCAAGACCCTGGTGTACGAACTTTCCCGTTGGCGCAACCGCGAGCATGAGGTCATCCCGGCGGCGACCATCGACAAGCCGCCCTCAGCGGAACTTCGGCCCAACCAGTTGGACACCGACAGCCTGCCCCCCTACGACCTGCTCGACCGCATCCTCGAGGCCTACGTCGAGAAGGACCTGGCCGTCGAGGACATCGTGAAGCAGGGCTTCGAACGGGCGGTGGTCGAGCGGGTGGCCCGGATGGTGGACCGCAACGAGTACAAGCGGCGCCAGTCGGCCCCCGGGGTCAAGGTCACGCAGAAGGCGCTGGGCCGGGACCGCCGCCTGCCCATCACCAACGGGTTCGAGGGGTAGGGCGAGCGGCGGGTGCCGGGAGGGGGAGTCGAACCCCCACGAGTGTTACCTCGGCGGATTTTGAGTCCGCTGCGTCTACCATTCCGCCATCCCGGCTCGCCCCCAATGGTAGGGCGCTCGCCTCCCCGGGGAGACCACCATGGCCCTCCTGCACCGCCGCCTGTTCCGACTCAACGAACGCCTGGAGCACCTGGCCGAAGATGAGCGCCTCGCCGCGGCCGAGTTGGAGGTCCACCGCCATCTCGACGACGACGCCCGGCGCGACGCCGCGGTGAGCGGCAACCCCATCGACCGGGAGGACGCCCGCGACACCGCCGCCGACGTGGCCCGCTTCGGGCGCCTGCTCGCCGATCTGGGGGAGAAGCGGCGCCGCCTGGAGGCCAAGCGCGAACGGCTGCTGGCCCGCCTCGGTTAGGGGGTGAGCCAAAAGGCTGTCGCCCCTCGCCGGATAGCAGCCGACAGCGGCCGGTATCCGGCCCTGAGACGTACCTACTCGCGTACCCCCTTTGGGGGCCTTTCTGCTCCTAACATCCGGTCGCTCCGTGAAGCGCTGCGGCGCCGAGCGCCCGACAGAGGAGAAGCCTATGCCCCGTCTCGCCCTGCTCGACGGGCACAACCTGGCCTTTCGGGCGTTCTACGCCTTGCCTGCGGACCTCTCGACCCCCGACGGGCGGCCCACCAACGCCGTGTTCGGCTTCACCTCGATGGTGATCAAACTGCTGGCCGACGAGCGGCCTGAGGCCATGGCAGTGGCCTGGGACACCCCCGAGCCAACGTTCCGCGACGCCGCCTTCGCGGAATACAAGGCCACCCGCAAGGCTGCCCCCGACCTGTTCCGCCAGCAGTTGCCGCTGATCGACGAGGTGGCCGACAGCCTGCGCATCGCCCAGTTCCGCGTGCCGGGGTTCGAGGCCGACGATGTCATCGCCACCCTGGCACGGCGCGCCGCCACGGCGGGGTGGGAGGTGCTGGTCGTGACGGGTGATCGCGACGCCTTCCAGTTGGTGGGCGGCCCCATCAAGGTGGTCTACACCCGGCGGGGGATCAGCGACACGGTGCTGGCCGACACCCGCTGGGTGGAGGATCGCTACGGGGTGACCCCGGCGCAGTACCCCGACTACGCCGCCCTCCGGGGCGACACGTCGGACAACCTGCCCGGGGTGCCCGGGGTGGGGGAGAAGACGGCGGCCCGTCTGGTGGCGGAGTACGGCGGTCTCGAAGGCGTCTACGCCCACCTGGAGGACCACTCGCCTCGCCTGCGGGAGAGCCTGGAGGCGGCACGGGACCAGGTGTTCCTCAACCGGCGCCTCACCTACCTGTTGGAGGACGTCCCGGTCGAGGCGCTGCCGGAAGACCTGCGGCTCCTGCCCTGGGACCCGGCCCGGGTGCGCCCGGTGTTCGAAGCCCTGGCCTTCCGCGGGCTGTGGCAGAGGCTGCAGGAGGTGGGCGGCGGGAGCGCGGTCGCGGCGGGCGGGGTGCTGGATGTGGAGGTGGTGGCGGCGGGCGACCCTGCGGCTCTCGCCTCCGGAGGAGGCTTGCTCGCCCTGGAGCCGGTGTGGGAGGGCGAGACCCTGACGGGGGTGGTGGTCGCCGGCCCCGGCGAGAAGGTCTCCTTCGTCGGCGCCGAGCGGCTGGGGGCCCTGGGGGAGGCCCTCGCCGACCCGGCGGTGCCCAAGGCCCTGCACGACGCCAAACCGCTCACCCGGGTGCTGCTCGAGGCCGGGGGCGACCTGGCGGGGCTGGCCTGCGACACCGCTCTGGCCGGCTACCTCATCACCCCCACCGAGCGGGCCCCGGACCTGAGCAGCCTCGCCTCTCAGGTGCTCGGGCTGGAGATCGAGCCGGAGGGGGCGGCGGCCACCGCCCGGGGGGCGCAGGGAGCCTTCGACTTCGAGGCAGGCGGGCCGGACCTGGAGCGGGCCGGCCGGCGAGCGGTGGCGGTGGCCCGGCTTGCTGAGCCGCTGACCGCGCTGCTGGAGGCACGCGGCGGCCTCGAGCTGTACCGGGAGGTGGAGCTGCCCCTGGTCCGGGTGCTGGCCCGCATGGAGGAGGCGGGCATCCTGGTGGACCGGGAGTACCTGGCGGAACTGGGGGAGCACCTGCGCGATCGCCTCGCCACTCTCGAACGCAAGGCCTACGAGGCGGCGGGGGAGCCGTTCAACATCAACTCCACCCAGCAGCTGCGGGAGCTGCTGTTCGATCGCCTGCGGCTCCCGGTGCTGAAGAAGACCCCCAAGGGGGCGCCGTCGACCGACGCCTCGGTGCTGCAGAAGATGGTGGACCAGCATCCCGTGGTCGGCCACCTGCTGGCCTATCGCGAACTGGAGAAGCTGCGCTCGACCTATGTGGACGGGCTGCTGCCCCTGATCGCCCCCGACGGGCGCATTCACTGCGCCTTCAACCAGACCGGGGCCGCCACAGGGCGCATCTCCAGCGAGCGGCCGAACATGCAGAACATCCCGGTGCGGACCGAAGAGGGGCGGACGATCCGCCGGGCCTTCGTGGCCGCGCCCGGCCACACTTTCGTGATTGCCGACTACTCGCAGATCGAGCTGCGGATCCTGGCCCATCTCAGCGGGGACGCCGGGCTGCTCGAGGCCTTCGCTTCCGAGGCCGACATCCACACCGCCACCGCCGCCCGGGTGTTCGGGCTGGCTCCGGGCCAGGTGACGCCGGACCTGCGCCGCCGGGCGAAGATGATCAACTTCGGGCTCCTCTACGGGATGGAGGCCTACGGGCTCGGGCAGCGCCTCGAGATCCCCACTGAGGTGGCCAAGGAGCACATGGACGCCTACTTCGCCCAGTTCCCCGAGGTAGCCGCCTTCATGCAGGGCATGGTCTCCCGGGCCCGGGCCGACGGCTTCACCACCACGATCCTGGGGCGCCGCCGCTACTTGCCCGAGCTGGCCTCGGACAACTTCCGCATCCGCCAGGCGGCGGAACGCATGGCGTTGAACGCCCCGATCCAGGGGTCGGCGGCCGACATCATCAAGAAGGCGATGGTGGCCCTGGACGGCGAGCTGAGCCGCGGCGGCCCCGGCGCCACGCTGCTGTTGCAGGTGCACGACGAACTGGTGCTCGAGACCCCCGTGGACGAGGCGGAGGCGACCGCGGCGCTGACCCGACGAGTCATGGAGGGCGTGGTCGAGTTGCGCGTGCCGCTGCGGGTGGACCTCGGCACGGGCCGCACCTTGGGAGACGCCAAGGGCTGACGGCTCCCCGCACCGGGTGTGTTACCCTTCCTCCGCTCCCATGCGGTCCCTGATCGCGGGGAAGCCCACCTTCAGGAGACACACAAACCCATGACCGACGACATCCACGACGCGCCCGCCCCCGACATCGCCGAGGGTGAGCAGTTGACTGCGGCTGCGGCTCCGGCCGAAGCCGAGGCTGAGGCCGCCATCGCCACTGCAGCGGAGGAGACCCCCATCACGGCCCCGGCGCCCGGCGCAGCCGTGGTCGAGGAGATCCCTGCCGCGGCTCCGGCCGCAACGCTTTCCGAGGAGATCCCCGCTGCGGACATCCCCTTCGGCCGCCTCTCGGCCGAGGATTTCGCCGCCGCGGTGGAGCGCACCGTGGTGGAGTTCTCCGAGGGCAGCCTGGTCAGCGGGACCGTCGTGCGGGTGGATCCCGACGAGGTGCTGGTCGACATCGGGTTCAAGTCCGAGGGCATCATCCCGATCGCCGAGCTCTCCATCCGCAACAACGTCAACCCCAACGACGTGGTGCAGGTCGGGGAGAAGATCGAAGCCCTGGTGCTGCAGGTCGAGGACCAGGAAGGCCGGCTGATCCTGTCCAAGAAGCGCGCTCAGTACGAGCGCGCTTGGGGGCGCATCGAGGAGATCATGCGCCAGAACGGGACGGTCACCGGCCAGGTCATCGAGGTGGTCAAGGGTGGCCTGATCGTGGACATCGGCTTGCGCGGCTTCCTGCCGGCCTCCCTGGTGGAGCTGCGGCGGGTGCGCGACCTGCAGCCTTACGTCGGCACGGCGCTCGAGGCCAAGGTCATCGAGCTCGACAAGAACCGCAACAACGTGGTGCTGTCGCGCCGGGC
>Ga0172371_10006595_pt1 | contig 16842 bp, 13 predicted proteins | sample Lak12m_FD_114543 | JGI IMG/M metagenome (GOLD analysis project Ga0172371, IMG submission 114543) | Freshwater microbial communities from Kabuno Bay, South-Kivu, Congo - kab_022012_12m | ecosystem: Environmental > Aquatic > Freshwater > Lake | place: Democratic Republic of the Congo: South-Kivu...
ACTGTCTACGAGAAGAGTGATCTCTTCACCAAGTGTTGCTACTGCTTCATCGAGCATCTGACGAAACAAGGTTTCGGTTTCATCTGTGCGTTCTGAAACTTGAGCGAGGAAAACATCTGCACCAAGTGCTTTGAGTTTATCTGCTACTCCTTCAGCTTTCGCCCGGTTTTTATCGTATGTGAGCGTCAACTTTTTGATACCGTGTGCTACCAGCGCACGAGCAATCTCAGAGCCGATACCACCACTGCCACCCAAAACGAGTGCATGACCAGATATATTGAAAAGGTACTTGTCCATAATTTTTTCCTTTCTGTTACAGATTTATTTTACACAAAGAACTATTGCATTTTAAAAAGGGTTTTGAGATAGGCCTCACTAATTTTTTTCTCGCCATCCCATTTACATGCGATATCATCTTTCAAAAGTTCCACTCCGAGCATCGCTACCGCTTCGCGAATAGCTGTGATCTGAGTAATCACCTCGAGACAATCTTTTTTTTCTTCGACCATACGACGTACACCTTTCAGCTGTCCTTCAATACGTGAGATACGTGAGAGGACTGGTGATTTTTTCTTGGTAACTGTCATATGAGTTTTCTAAAAAAATATACCCTATGGGGGTATATTAAATCTTTTCCAAAAATATGTCAAGTAGTATCTAAAGAGATATTACTTCTTTCCGAAATTGTTCTCCGCGATCAAACTCGTTCTTAAAAATTCCGAAACTTGCTGAGCCAGGAGAAAGCAAAACGACATCACCTTTTTCTGCTGATTGCGATGCAATTTCTATGGCTTTTTGCATACTTTCAACCACTATAAACAGATCTTTTTTCTCTCCATCAGGAAGATATTTTTTGAGAGAAGCAACGATCTTGTCAGTCGCTGACCCTCGGAACAAAATTGCTTTCTTCACACGACTAGCTATCTCTTTTGCGAAAACATCAAACTCGAGATTTTTATCACTGCCTCCCCCTATGAGAACAAGCGGTTCAGAGAATGATTTCAGTGCCGAAAGAGCAGATTCTGGAATGGTCGATGCCGTATCATTGAAATACTGTACTCCATTTTTTTCTCGCACATATTCGAGACGATGTTCTACACCAGAAAAACTTTTTATGCCAGTAACAATTTGTTTCATCGAAAGTCCACATGAAACGGCTACCGCTACAGCAGACAGTATATTATTCTCATTATGCGCACCACGCAATTTTTGTTCTGAAAGAGACAGGAGATCATATACTTCTCCCGCTTTGCGTAACCATACTCTATTATTATCGATCCATACTCCATCATCATCTTGTTTTTCTTGTTGAGAAAACCACACGATTGATCCCGGAGCATCTTGCACCATTTCACGCACTCTTTCGTTATCAAAACACGCAACAAGCGTATCATTTTTTTTCTGAAACAGAAAAATATTCTTCTTATCTTTTATATATGCATCCATCGTCTTGTAATAATTCAAGTGATCAGGATAAATATTGGTAACCACTGCAATATGAGGACTCTTTTTAATACTAGATAAAGCTGACAATCTCCACGAAGAAAGTTCAAAAACAACGAGAGTATCTGGTGTGATTTTTGCCAACGATGCGAGTACTCCGACCTGTCCAATACCAACTTTCACCACTTTTTTCCCAGCAGATGACAGAATATGAGCAATAAGTGTCGATGTGGTTGTTTTTCCTTTGGTACCTGTAACACCAATTATGGGAGCTTTACACAAAGCAAAAAAGAGACTGGAATCCATCTCTACTGGGATATTATTTTTTTGTGCAAGTTTGATATATTCGTTGGTCCAGGGTATCGCTGGATTTTTTATCACCATATCCACATGAGAAAAATCTTCCGGTCGATGCTGTTCAAAAACGTACGTGATGTTTTTATATTTGGAAAGTTTATCAAGAGAAGATTGTAATTCTTCTCGTTTCTTCATATCAGTAACGATCACCTCTCGCACTCCATGTTCAATGAGAAACTGCACAGTTCCTACGCCACCCATATTCACACCAAGTCCAAAAACTGTGACTCGTTTATTTTTAAAAAAAGATGCTTGCAACATAATCCTTACAATTCTTTCTCAGACAAGTATTACTAAAAAAGATACCAGTCACAAATTATTTCTTCTACCATTCAAACCAGTGTTTGTCTTTTTTACGAAGGACTGATCCATAACGCGCATCTGGTACAAGTGTACCGTCTACCAGAGCACACTGCCCATTGATAAGAACAAAGGAAATGCCTGTTGCATATTTATACGGCTCTTCTAAAGTAGCATTATCTGTAATATTCTCTGGTTGAAACACGACTATATCAGCAAAATATCCTTCTTGCAAGAGTCCTCTCTTTTCAAGTTGAAATTGCTTCGCCGGTTTTCCAGTCATCTTATGTACTGCTTCCTCGAAACTCAGTGCTTTCTGTTTTCGGACATATTCCGCAAATACTTTCGGAAAAGTACCAAAATTACGTGGGTGTACAAGATTGCCAGACTTTGCGTAGTCTATACTATATCCGACACCATTACTACTTATAACAGAAAATGGATGTTGAATAGCTTTCAAAACATTTTTTTCTGACAATGCCTCAAAAGAAACAATTGCTTGTCCTTCACTTGCCATCAAAAAATCAATCACCGTTTCCTCAGGAGTTTTTCCTTGAATCAAAGCAATATCTGATATTTTTCTTCGTGTCAATATTTTCTGAAAATGAGATGAAGAAATAGTAAGCTCAGAATAATCAATATCATTTTCATGCATATCACGAAGTACGGTACTTCTCACACTTGCATCTTTGAGACGAGCAAGCATCATCTTGCGTCCCTCAGAAGTGATCCATTCCGGAAGCAATGTATACAAAACAGAACCCGTCGTTGTGTACGGATACACATCGAAACTAATCGGCACACCATCGAGTGCAGCTGTTTCTATGAGATGAAAGACATCGTCCATATAGTGCCAATTTTTCTTTCCCACGACTTTCAGATGAGAAATATGAAGAGAAGATTCAGCTTCACGGGCAACAGAAATCGCTTCCTCTACTGCCTTGAGAATATCCGCTCCTTCATCACGTATATACGTCGCATAAATACCCTGATGAGTCGCAGAAGTTTTGGCAAGCAGAGAAAGTTCTCTCGGGCGTGCATTTCTTGCATGCGTATAGATGAGACCAGTCGACAATCCCATCGCTCCTTCTTTCATTGCTTTTTCTAACATTACATCCATAGCGTGAATCTCTTCGGGAGTGATTGTGCGCGTTTTATCATCCATTGATCCGCGTCTCAGCGTACCGTGCCCTACCAAAGTAGCAAAATTAACACCTATACGACGTCGTTCTGTTTCTTTCAAAAAATCTCGCATTGATAACCAATTGAAATTAATTTTTTCAACATTGGTCCATTTCTGGATAGCCCGAATATTTTCCGCCGAAAAAAGTGGCGCAAGCGATGCTCCCGAATTCCCTCCAATGATTGTTGTTATTCCCTGAGCTACCAGACTTTCCATTCCTGGTTCATTAAAAATCTGCCAGTAGGTATCAGAATGATTGTTGACATCGACAAAACCTGGTGTCACATATTGCCCTTCTGCATCGATAATACGTGAAGCTGTTGCCGAAGAGAGATCTCCTACTGATACAATCATTCCTTCTTTAATAGCAACATCAGCACGAAACATTGGGCGATTGCTTCCGTCGATAATCGTGCCATTTTTTATTACAACATCATACATACTTCGTGTATTTTTAGAAAAAACACTGATTATTCTTTATTTGTTTTGACCACTTCTTTTACCTCTGTCATAAACTGTTTATCTTGTTGTAATATCTTTGGAAGGAGAAGATCTATATCAGCAGAATCTTTTAATTCTTTTATTTTTTGTAAAGCACTCTTCTTTGCAATAGTCATAATTTCATCATAATCTTGCATCTGTGGTTCGATAAACTTCACATTACGAAAATCTCTTTTGACTGCCGTTAAAATTACTTTTGATGTTCGGGCGCTTGGTAACATTTCAGCCAAAGCATTCCCAGAATTCCTTGGATTATCAAGACTCGCAATACGCACATTAAAATCTTCATCAATTTTCAATGTTTGAAGATCTGCATAATGCATCGCATACGCTGGATCTATTTCAGCCACTTTCAACATGAAGGCTTTATTTTGTTTTGCCCCTATCGGAAGTTGTTGCAAGAATTCTCCGAGAGATCCTGTATTGTTGTTCAATTGATCGACATAGCGTGCGAACTCACTGTTTTGTTCGATACCTGCACCTCCTATAGATTCTCCACCAAACTCATCATCAGTCTTTTGTGCCAAAGCAGATGGTATATCTATCACTTCTGACTTTTTCATAGCCTCTATTCCCTCTGACTCTTCAAGAAGAGATTTTTTTTCTTCTGGCACATCAACGAGAGCATCTTCTCTCTTTCCTTGAGAAACATTTTCTCCATTCTCTTCTTCTTGAGATTGTATGACAGGTTCCTCGGCAGACTGAGGAATATTTTCTTCTTGCGCTTCCGACGATAGCTCTTCACTTTCTATACCACTCTCAGCATCTAGTTTATCCAAAGCCAGTATCTCTTCTTCCATATCACGTCGTTTTTGAACAAAAGCAAAAAGTTCCTCATCGTTTTTATCAGGAGTGATTAATTGATTCAGTTCTTCAATTTTCTGCCTTATCAACCTCTTCTTTTCATGTCGTACTCTTGCCTTTGACGCTTCTTCTGCTTTTCTTGCTTTCTCTTCTGCTTCTTTTTTTTCTTTCAAAGCTTTCTCTTCTGCTTCTTTCTCTGTCTGTTCCAAACGTTCTTGCTCATGTTCTTGCATCAATATCAATTCCTTACGCTCCGCAAGAGCATGTAAAATTTCATCATCAGAAAGAGAACCAAACTTTATTTGAGCAATTTCCTCAAGACGTTTTTCATAATCTTTTATTCTGTTATTCTTTTGTATTGTTTTTTTCATAACATCTTCTTTTACTGTTGCTCTCTGCTCACTACGTTAACAAGCTCTACTAATCGATTTGAATATCCCCATTCATTATCATACCATGCTACGATTTTTACAAGATCACCATCGATCACTTTTGTTAAGGAAAGATCTACTGTACTGGAATGAGGATTTCCGATAAAATCTGAAGAAACGAGTGGTTCTCGAGTCACTGCGAGTACGTTGTGATACGACGGATTGTGACTCGCTTGTTCCAATACCGTATTGATCTCTTCTACTGTCGTTTTAGTTTTGAGAACAAACGTAAAATCTGTGAGCGAAACTACAATAGTCGGAACACGAAGAGAAAGACCATCAAATAATCCAGCAAGTTCAGGAATAACTTGTGTTACTGCAATTGCTGCTCCTGTCGTCGTCGGAACAATATTAGCAGAGGCAGCACGTGCACGACGGAGATCTTTATGTGGACCATCTTGAAGGTTTTGATCAGCTGTATATGAGTGTGTTGTCGTCATCAATGCTTTAGCAATACCGAATTTTTCATGGATAATTTTTGCCACAGGTGCTAAAGAATTTGTCGTGCACGAAGCATTGGAAATCACCTCTTGTTCCTGATACATAGACTCATTGATACCTATCAGAATAGATGGCACAACATCTCCTGTCTTTGCAGGAGCCGAGAGGATCACTTTTTTGGCGCCGGCTGTAATATGTTGCGAAGCAGAAACACTATCAGTAAAACGACCTGTACATTCAAGAACAACATCAATGTCCAATTCTTTCCAAGGCAGTTTTTTCGGATCAGGTTCTGCATAGACAAGACATTCTTTTCCATTAATAAAAAGTTTCCCCTCTTTTACTTCTACCTGCCTTTTATATTGTCCATACGCTGTATCATAACGCAAAAGATGTGCAAGAATATCAACACTTGTCAAATCATTAATAGCAATGATCTCAATATTACTTTTTTCAAAAGCAATTTTGAAAGCTGACCGTCCGATACGTCCAAATCCATTGATGGCAATTCTTTTTATGTGCATATTTTTATCTTTATTGTTTTATACCGCTTTATGATCACTCCCAAAAGAAAGGATCTTCCTTTTCACTGCTTCTTTCGTTTCATTTCTTGCTTTACCGAGCACTTTGCGAAGATCCGTCTCATCTTCTGATACAAGTGCTCCTCGTAGACCGCTAATAAATGCCAGACGCAAAGCCGTATCAACATTAAAGCAACTCACTCCTCGACGAACTACTTCGGCAACACGATCTTCATCCCAATCTGATGCTCCATGCATGACAAGCGGAAGCGTAACACGTTCTCGTATAGCAGTCAGACGATCATAGTCAGGTATTTCCCTCTCTTGGAAAAATCCATGGGCATTCCTAATAGCAACAGCCAGTGTATCGATGCCCGTTTCATTGACAAACTCCACTGCCTGATCTGGATCGGTCATATACTTATTCCAATCAATATTCTCTCCTTGCACTTCTCCGAGATAGGGAACATTTCCAAGTTCTGCTTGCACCATTACATTTTTACTATGTGCAATTTCTACAATCTTTTTCGTTGCAACGAGATTATCCGGATAGTCCTTGCGCGATCCATCATACATGACAGAAGGAAAACCAATACCGATAGCACGCTCTACAATTTCAAAATTTTTTCCATGATCGAGATGAATACCGACAGGAATATCATTGGAGTAAAATTCCGCAAGATTTTTTATGAGATGAAAAATTGCCCTTCCTCCAGCATAATCAAAAGTTTTTTCGGTCAACTGCACAATCACTGGTGAAGAAAGCTCTCTCGCTGTTTCCAAAATAGCTTGCGTCGTTTCAAGATTGATAGTATTGAATGCACCGACTGCATAATGACCAGCTTGTGCTTCCTCTAACATGGTTTTTACATTTGCTAACATATGTGCGTACTCTCAAAATATTATTCTACTGTTTCTTCTATTCTTCGTTTTGCTTCTTCTTCCAAAAGTCCCATCATTTTGATAAATTCATATGGGAATAAACTTTCTCTTCCTATTAATACTCCATCCATTCCTGCTTCAAAAGATACTGCTCCGAGAAAGGTGCTTTTGACTGATCCTCCATAAATGAGATGCACTCTCTCTGCGGTTTGTATGTCAAACATCGCTTTCAAATTTTTGCGAATCAAAATGCTGACACTCAAAATATCTTCTGTTGTTGGTACAGTATCCGTCCCTATAGCCCATCGTGGTTCATAAGCAATAATTATTTTTTCAGCCTGTAATTTTGAAAGGCCAGTAAAAAGTGTTTTGATCTGATGCAATAAAACTTTCTCAGTATCGCCAGATTGCCGATCTTCTTTCGTTTCTCCGATACAGACTATCGGTGTCATATAATATTTAATTGCAAGCAACGCCTTCTCACGTATTAATGTGTCAGTCTCTCCTGCATAAAGTCTCCGCTCACTATGACCCAAAATAACATATTCTACATCTTCATTCTTTAGCATAAGCGGGGAAATCTCTCCTGTAAAAGCACCACTTTTTTCTGGAAAAAAATTTTGTGCTCCTTTTTTGATTCCTTGAGGCAAACGATCGAATTGCTCCAAGTAGAGAAAAGAAGGGCACAATACTCCAACGACATACTCATACTTTCTCTGGCCAGCTTCACGACGAAGAACGGTCAAATACTGTGACGCTTCCTCGCGTGACAGCATATTCATTTTGAGATTTCCTATCAGGTAAAATTTTCGCATAGACATCTCTATTTTTTCTCAATATTTTCTCGTAAATATTCTGCTGATTTTTCAGGTTCTATCGTTGATACTTCTATACCGGTCGAAAGTTCAAATCCTCCCCACATAGATGTTCTCGGTAATATTTCAATATGCCATTGGTAATGTTGATAATCTTTTCCATCGCAAGGAGCGGTGTGAATATAAAAATTATATGCGGGATCATTCAATCCGTGATATATACTTGAGAGTGCTTTCTGCATCGCTTCTGCAAGAGCAAATTTTTCTTCATCAGTAATACGTTCGAAATACGGATTCGCTCGTTTTCCTATCACCCAGACTTCAAAAGCTACACGAGAAGCAAAAGGACAAAAGACAACAAAATGTTCATTTTCAAAAAGTATACGTTTTTTCATCGTTTGCTCTGCCTTTAGCATTACTGCATATACATTTTGATGATTACTCTTGTAATATCGTTCTGCACCGAAAAGTTCAAGATTGATATACGGAGAGATCGCTGGAAGTGCCATCAATTGTGAATGAGGATGTTCGATAGAAGCTCCTGCTTCTTTCCCATGATTATGAAAAATCTGAATATAATTAATATCCGGTTTATTCATGAGCGATAAATAGCGTTCTTGATACGCATCAAAGAGTTCTGCTCCTTGCCATGTTTCAAGGAGTGCGAGAGGTTTCACTGGGTCACGCGTGACAAAAAGTTCATGATACCCAAATCCAGTCATTGCAAAATACGGTCCTTGAGAGAGGTCTTTCACAGGTTCAGTAGAAGAAAATGCAGGATATTTATTCGGAAAAACTCGGAGACTCCAATCTCCATCCCCCTGACGATACACAAGAATATCATCTTCCTCACGCGTTATTTCTGGATCCACAAAAGGATCATCGTGTGTATCAGAATGAATACGTTCTTGCGAAGCAAAAGTATCTGGACGCTTTGCTCGTCCTGTCGCAATCACTACCCAGTCACCTGTTACAATATCCTGACGTAACTCTGACTGATTCGAATGTATTTTTTGTTCTTCTGTTTTCATTATGTTTTCTTTTTTTGTTGATCTTCAATTTTATTTTTTACTTCTTTTTTGTGTACTCACTCACATGATACCTCCCTGTTACGAGACGCCATTTCGTTTTGAAAAGATCAATAAGTACTTGGATAAAACCATTTGGTCCGGTCAATTTCACTGTTGATCCTTCTTCATTCATCCATCGTACTGGAAGTTGTTTTATTTTAAACCCCAGTTTCAAGGCAAGGATAATCAACTCAAAATCAAAACCAAATCGATCTACTTTCATACGTTTGGCTACTTCACGAGATGCTTCTTGAGAGAGCATTTTGAAACCACATTGCGTATCAGGATATCGCCACAATCCAAGAACAATACGAATAAGCCAATTCCCCAATTCACCAAGAATCTCTCGATGCTTGGGTTGATGTACTTGCACAAATGATCCTTCTATTTTTCGTGAACCAATAATCACATCATATTCTGATTCAAAATATTCCTCACACAAATCAATATGCGTAATCGATGTAGAACCATCCGCATCAAGGAAAAGTCTCCACTCACCCACTGCTTCGAGCAACCCCTGACGAACGACATATCCCTTCCCATGATTTTCTGTATTTTCAATCACGCGTATATGAGGAATCTGTAAGGCATAATTACGAGCAACGAGAGCTGTATTATCAGGTGATCCATCGACAATGACAACGATTTCATACGGGTAACTTTTTGCCTTGAGACACTTATCTATTTCGAGAAGATTTCTTCCGATTCGATCACCTTCTTTGTATGCAGGAATAATAACTGAAAGGAAAATTTTTTCCATAAAGAAAAACAAGAAAATCTATAAATTATATCTTTACTATATCACAAAAAAAGCAAATTGCACACCACGAAATATCTCTCTCGAGGGGTGTTTAATCATTAAAAAGAAGTTTATAATTCTTGGACCAATAAACGATACCTTCGTAGTAATTTTTATAAAAAGCACCAAGATAATTAATAGAAGCACTTCGTATCACCGATTCTTTGCTTGATGTCGCTCCAGCTCTCTGTAATTTGAGTGCCATTGCCATCACTCCATCAGTAATGTTCCAAGGATCAGGATTTTTATGTCCAGTCATCGCAGTAATTTTGGACTCATAACCCTTCCACACATCCGACATAAACTGTGCCACACCCATAGCACCGCCCTGACCAATGTAAGCACTTGACGGAGGTGTACAAGACACTTTCTTCTCTCTACTGTATCCGAGCGTATCAACGATATCATAAAATAATGCTTTCCTCGTATACAAAAGAGCGATAGAGTTCTTATATTTTGAACCATATTTCTTATATCGAGGAATTGCCACGCTTTCTACTTGTTTATAGGTACACTGCCCTGTATTCACACCGATATTCGTTTCTTTCTTCAAGAAACCATACAATACTCCAACAGGAACATTAGTTTTTTTACTTGCAAACTCCACTGCTTCTCGGATATCTTTCGCATTGTAAGATTTTCCAGACAAAATATTCAAATCTCCTTGCAATTGATCAAGTTCTTTTTTGAGTCGACTAATGATAGCTTGCTGATCCTCTATATCACCTTGCGTATCAATTTTTTCGGATACAAGATTCTTTTTTTGTTGATTTTTCAATGCAAGTAGTTGTTCTTGATCCTTCTTCATATCTTCAATCGTTGCTTTTTCTCCCATCACTTTCTCTTTCATTACATCTATTTCCCCGATCACTCCTTGAATCTTTTCCTGTAAAGAAAAAAGTCCATCATATTCATGAAAGAAATGAAAATCTCCTGTCTGGACAAACATAATTTGCGTCAAAGGAATATCACTGGCTTCATACAGTTCTCGGAGCAATCCCTTAAGTACCGATCTTTCCAAAACGAGTTGCTGTTCGAGATCAGAAACTTCTTTTTCTTTCTGTTCAATAGTTTGTTTTGATTCATTGAGCAGTACTTGGGTTCGATAGATAACCTGTTGCGTAGCAGTAAGTGATGTATTGATCTGATTCAAATTTTTCTCAAGATTCTCTTTTTTCTTACTTGCATCTTTAATTTTTTGTTCCAGAGTATCAATACGCTGATTAATACATTCAGTATCTGTATCACTACAATCTGAAGCCAGTGCTCCTGGAGAAAAAAACCACAAACCGAAAAACAATACAAAAAATGTACTGAAAACAAAAAAATAGAATGAAAAAAAATTCTTACTCATATAAGGAAGTATACCATATTTTCAAATATCTCTCTCACAAAAAGAAAAAGAGAGCTCTTTTTCAAAAGCCCTCTTTTTATCAGATACATTTATTCTTCATCATCTGCTTTTGTTCCTGCTTTTTCTGTTTCTATTTTCCCCTCTTTCGATTGTTTGATAAGAGCTCTTTCAATTTCTTTGGTCACTTTCATATTCTCTTTGAGAAAAGTCTTGGCGGATTCACGACCGACACCGAGCTTAGTTTCTCCGAAAAGAAATGAGTTTCCAGATTTTTTAAGCACTCCATATACTACACCAGAATCGAGGATATCCCCTACGAGAGATATGCCTTCATTGTACATAATATCAAACTCTGCCGTACGAAATGGTGCTGCTACCTTATTCTTCACTACTTTGGCTTTGACACGATTTCCTACTACCTCTTCTCCTTTCTTGATCTGCGCACTTCGTCTCACTTCGACACGGACAGAAGAATAAAATTTGAGAGCCTGTCCTCCTGTCGTCGTTTCTGGATTTCCAAACATCACACCAATTTTCATGCGGATTTGATTGATGAAAATAACTACGACATTGGAACGAGCTATGATGGCTGTCAATTTACGTAGTGCTTGAGACATAAGTCTTGCTTGACGACCAACATGCTGGTCTCCCATTTCTCCTTCAATTTCTGCTTTTGGTACAAGTGCCGCCACTGAATCTACTACAATCACATCTACCATATTTGATCGCACCAGCGTCTCGACAATATCGAGCGCCTGTTCTCCGTTGTCTGGCTGAGAAATAAGAAGATCATTTGTGTTCACGCCGATACGTTTTGCATATTCTGGATCGAGAGCGTGCTCTGCATCGACAAACGCAGCAATACCTCCGGTTTTCTGAGCGTTCGCAATGATATGAAGAGAGAGTGTTGTCTTGCCAGAAGATTCTGGTCCATAGATTTCTATAATACGTCCTCGTGGTACTCCTCCGATACCGAGAGCGATATCGAGAGACACCGATCCTGTCGGAATCACTTCGACATCGACCTTGTGCACATCACCAAGTTTCATCATCATCCCTTCACCAAACTTTTCCTGAATCGCATCCAAGACAGTATTGATTTTATCTTTTCCTTCATTCTTTGCTGTAGTTTTTGCTTTTGCCATATGTTTGTATCTCAATAATTTATATGTTACAAAATGATCACTTTTGTTTACTTCTCTTACATAATAACATATACAAAAAATCCGTCTAGAGTTGTCTCCCTGTTTTTGTAAAAATAATCGGATTCTTCAGCTTTTTTTCCTGGGAAAGAGATTCTTTTTCATTGTCATTCCAACGAACAAATGTCTCCGATGGGTTGTCTGAAAGAATAGTCACTTGATTTTTTGCAGTGATATTTTGTACGACATCCAATGCGAGTATATCATCAAAAATGATTTCATCATCTTTAGTAATGGTCACTCGTGCTGGTACTTCTTGCACGAATATTTCGATATGGAACACTTCTGATTCTGTCTCAGAAGCAATAGTTGATAATTCTGTACTGGGCGAAGCAAGCGAAGATTCAACAGAGAGCGTTTCTATCTTTTGTTTCTCAAAACGATCCACTGCCACAATTTTCATAGTATTGACTCCAAATTGAAGCGGGAGTGTACTCGAAAAATTTCCTTCTGTATCAACAAAAACTATTTGATCATTGATAGAGACACGAGATCCTTTATCGGTCTTTCCTTGTACGAGTATTGTATCTTGATTGACTACCGAACCATTGGTCGGACTGAGAATAACAAGACGAGGCACAAGGGCAAATGTCTGAAACTCTCGGAAAACATAAAAGAAAGCCCCAAAAACAAAGAGAACAATCACTGCAATTACGAGGGATTGTGGCGTCACAACGAGTGAAGAAATATGTATTTTTTTTCTGGGAAGAGTATGTGTTTTCGATTGTTGATGGAGATTTTTCTGGATATGTCGTTCCCGCTCATAGAGTTTGATAAATGTACTTTCATCAATATTGAAATACTGAGCATAACTCTTGAGGAAACCTCGCACATACACATCGGCCGGTAATTTGTCGTATTCCCCGTTTTCGAGATATTCCAGATACTTCACTTGTATTTTGGTTGACTTGGAAATTTCGGAAAGGCTCATACGAAAATCTCCTCGGAGTTTTTTCAATTTTTCTCCGAGTGTCAATGACTCAACTTTTTTTCGTGTAAAACCATCATTCATACAGAAAAGATAGAAAAAATAAAATACAACACATCATACAGAGTAATTTTTATTTACCCCTCATCATTTTTTATTATTTTTTTATTTTTTCTTCAAAATTGCCATTTATCTCGTTCTGATTGTTCCCTTAGAGGATCGTCATCATTCTGATTTTCTTCTTCTGCAGAACCAGATACGAGACTCTCTTTTCCTATCAATACTGTTTTCTTGCCATCTACCATACCCACGACACCATTCTCTTCGAGGAGTCGCATCAGTCTGGCTGCACGAGGATATCCTACGCTAAACGCTGTCTGAAAAGATGTTGTAGAAGCCTTTCCTGATTGAATAGTCATTGTCTTTGCTTGTTCATAAAGAGCATCTTCTTTTGCTCCTTCATCGAGAGCGTTGATTGCTTGTGAAATATCTGATTCATCTTCCAGTCCATCTATTCCATCTTCTTCAAGTTCATCTTTACATGTTTTTTCTTGTTCAATCAAAAATGATATGACAGATTTAATTTCTTTATCAGAAACGAGAACACCTTGGACACGGCGTATCTCTTTGCCATCCGCTGCAGAATACAACATATCACCATTACCGAGCAACTTTTCCGCACCACCCGTATCGAGTATCGTGCGTGAGTCGATCTGAGATTTGAGTTGGAAAGAAATACGTGCAGGGATGTTGGCTTTGATGAGTCCAGTGATAACAGTGGCTTCTGGTCTTTGTGTGGCAAGCACGAGGTGAATACCGATCGCACGAGAAAGTGATGCAAGTCGTACGATAAGCGGTTCTACTTCTTTCTGATGTGTCACCATAAGGTCTGCCATCTCATCAATCATAATGACGATATATGGCATCGGCGCATAGTCCTCTTCCGTAACTGTCCCTGTCTCTACATTTACGACTTTGTTTTTCTTGCCTTCAGCTATTATGTCGTGATAACTCTTGATATCTTGTACTTTTGCATCTTCCAATACCTTGTATCGATGATCCATTTCATTCACTGCCCAACGAAGCACATTGATCACTTTTTTATTCTCAACAATGACATTTGCTTTGAGATGAGGTATTCCTCTGTACCGAGCAAAAGATACTCGTTTTGGATCGATCAAAATAAGTTTCAATTCTTCAGCTGTATTCTGGAAAAGAAGCGAGAGAAGAAAGGTATTCATACATACACTTTTTCCAGATCCTGTGCGACCAGCGATGAGAATATGAGGCATCTTGGCAAGATTTTCAATGATCTCATTCCCATTCACATCTTTTCCTAAGACAACCATGAGATCAGATTTACGAGATTTGAATTTATCACTTTCGATCATCGCACGCAGTGAGAGTATCGCTTGTGATTCATTAGGGACTTCTATACCGATCAATGCTTGTCCTGGAATCGGTGCCTCTATACGAATAGATTTCGCAGACAAAGCCAGTGCGAGATTATCTGACAATGCAGTGATACGAGAAAGCTTCACTCCAGAAGCAGGAATAAAAGTATATTTAGTCACTGTCGGACCGATTCTCGTCTCACCAGGCTCTACATCGATACCAAAATGTTTGAGTGTTTCTTGAATAATTTTTTTCTTCCTTTCGATATCACCACTCACCGGATAAGTGTCACTATTTTCGAGCAAACTTACGTCAGGAAGTTCACGCTGAGATCTCCCATTTTTTTTCTTCTTCGGTGGTCGAGGAACAAAAGTTTTAATAAGAGTCGTTTCTGGTTCTCTGAATTCAAAATTACTAATATTATTTTTATTGAGTTCTGGCGTATTTTGTTTCTCAGAAACATTTTCTTTTTCTGTTTCTGTTTCTCTTTCTTTCGATTCTTTGCCTTCTTTGACTGGTTCTGTAGGCGTATCTCCTGCCTTCGCATCTCCTACAAGCGGAGAGGTTTCTGATGAGAGAACTTCTTCATTCGTTTCTTCTTCCTCTTCTTTTTTCGGAAGAATCTTTTTCTGTAATCGTTCGAATGATGCAATAAGAGAAACATTGAAAGATGCTATCACTCCAATAACAAAAAAAGTCAACAAAATAATAGTACCTGCCAAGACCCCAGTAAATCGAAGGAGAAGCGCTGCAAACAAGAATCCGATATATCCCCCACCCTGTCCATCTCTTGCTACTTCGAGGAGTGCTTTGGATGTATCACCACTGAAAAGATGAAACAATCCCAACACAGAAAAAAATGAAGTGACCAAACCAATAAATTTTATTGCATCTGAAAGTGTCGTCTTGCGCCCTTTGAGAAACATGAGTCCAGCAATAACAAGGAGGAGCGGGAAAAGCCATTTCCCCCATCCGAACATCATTCCGAGACCAGTATCAAGCCATGTCCCGAGTATTCCTGCTGAATGAAAAAATCCTAAAAGAAACAAGACAGAAAGCGCAAACAAAAAAACGGCTATAATACTTCGTTTGGCATCGCTGTGGAGAATAGTTTCAAAAGTGGTATCATCTTCTTCTGGTTCTTCCTCTACTTTTTTCTTTCGTCCCATAAAAAATATATATTTTTATCTTACTTTTTGAGTATATCACAAAATACATTTTTCCTCAGCTCAAAGCGTATTTTGCAATAAAAAACAGGTTTTCCCTTTTTTCTCTTACTTTTATATTATATCATATTTTGCTATCTTTGTCCAATATTCATAATGCACTCTTCAATACTATAAAGAATCGTCCTTTTCCCCTCATACAAAAAGAAGGGTCTCCCCTTCTCTTTGTGTTTCGTAATATTCCTTCTTATCATCATCTACATGCCACCACCCTGACTATCTCCTGAGCCACTACTATCTCCACCACTGTCACTCCTACCACCAGAACTCGTACCTGTAGTACTTATATTTCCATCCGACCGCACTTCCTTCCAGCTTGTCTTCGCACAAGCTTGTGTATTACAAGCTTCTGTATATGTACTTCCGAAACAGTTCGTATCTCTTCTTGTCCTGGTTCCTCCACCACATGAGGCAGAACATGCTGACCAATCAGTGTATGTCAGAGGTGGACAGACAACATTCACATTGATATCTTTGCTCACTAATCCAGCTACATTTTGACATGCAAGGGTATAGACACCTGTTCTCACAGCGACGGTCTGAGAACCACTAGGAACTACTCCATTACCTGAGAGTGGCAGAGGTGGTCTTGAAGATAAAGATTCTACCTGTGTAAGAGTAGTGGTCGCTCCTTTTATGAAAGATACTTCAGGTATTGGAGCGTTGGTTTGAATTGTATTTAATCCAGCGGAGGATAATCCAACAGCAGCATAAGAATAAGAGTTTGTGAATGATCCAACACTATCAGTCTTAATATTACAAAATGTTGCACCATATGTTGTTGTATCCCAAGTGAAATTTGCATTTATTGAATTATCATATGAAATGTAATACGGATTACTCGTTTTTCCATTGAGATTAAAGAAATTAATGACAGGAGGGTTGACACATTGATTGATGGAAATATCGTATGCTCTTCCTGGATTACATCCACATGTTCCATTACATGCGTTAATTAAAGTATCATATCCTCTACTGGTGCATGAAGGAGTAGTGTATGGGACTGGAGGAGCTGATAAACCAGTTGCTGGACATGATCCGTCACAAGTATATGTTTCTCGTGAATCTGCATAGTAATCACCACATGCATTTGATGGAGAATACGAGGTACAAGTTGTTCTATATCTGTTCTCACAACAAGAACTATTATTACCAACAACATTACTAAAATATGATCTTCCAGTGTTACA
>Ga0172371_10006596_pt1 | contig 16842 bp, 9 predicted proteins | sample Lak12m_FD_114543 | JGI IMG/M metagenome (GOLD analysis project Ga0172371, IMG submission 114543) | Freshwater microbial communities from Kabuno Bay, South-Kivu, Congo - kab_022012_12m | ecosystem: Environmental > Aquatic > Freshwater > Lake | place: Democratic Republic of the Congo: South-Kivu...
CGATGAATTCGGACGCCGATGCATCCCTTCCGACTTCGTTGCTCTTCCTCGACATACCTCTGGTATGCCTCGTCATCGCGCCTTGCCGGCAGGGCGCCTCGGCATCCTCGGTTCGATCGGGTTGTTTCTTGACGGACCCTTACCCTCGCCAGCGCAGAGCCCCTTGTCTCTCCGACGATTCGTTCCATTCTACGAACAGACCCCGCACGCCTGGCAGACGTCCGGGCAGCAGTCGCCGTACTTGGTGCACATGGGGTCGCACCAGCAACCGCCGCCGTCTGCATCGCACTTGTTGACGCAGCTTCCCGTCGTCTGGCCCGTGGTGTCGATTGTCACGGTCAACGTGTATTGGAGGCCGAAGGTGCCGCCGACCCGGAGGTATAGGCCGCCACTTGCCGGCAGGGATTGCGTGCCGCTGCATCCGGAGAACGGGCACTGGAGCTTCACCGGTGTGCTTCCTGCCATCGGCGCCTCGAACGCTGCGTCGATCTTCTCGGTCTCCTCGGATTGGATGAGCACCGTCACGGTCCCCGGGCCCTTGGGCAACGAGAACCAGTCCTGGTCGCAACATACCGTCAGGTTGTTGAAGGTGGTGGTCTGGCTGACCACCGTCGGGTCTCCGAAGCCGTCATTCGGCTCTTCTACGTCTCCAGAGCACGCGCCGCCTTTCTCGACCAGCACCTCCAGCACGTAGCTGTTCTGCGCTGTCTCGGGAGGATAGCCCTCCACCGCAACGTAGTAGAAGTCCTCCGCAGAAGCCCCGGGCAGGACCACTGTTTCGTTGTCCTGTGCGGTGGTGCTCTGGTCCAGCACTTTCTGGCCGTCCGGTGCGAGCAGGTACAAGTCGAGGTCGCCCGCGGAGCTCGTGAAGCTCGCCCCGGCGTACAGGGACTCTCCGCAAGACAAGAGCACCGCGAACACGTCCACGTCCGACGGGCAGATCGACAGGTTCCCCAGCGGCGTCCCGTTGGTCTGGCCCTCGTCCAGCAGCTTTGCCCCGGCGACGGTGTTGTTGGGTTCCATCGTGTCCGCAGTGCACCCACCGCCCGCTGACCGAGTGATCGTCATCGAGTACGGGACGGCATACGTCCCCGCTCCGGTCCCGAATACTGCCAGGTAGTATGTGCCCGCGACTTGCGCGGTATACGACACCTGCTCCTTGTCCGAGACCCCGGGGCTGTAGAAGACCGGCACCTCCAGGTTGGTGGACGCGAACAGCGCGAGGTCCAGGTCGCCCAGCGAGTGGCTGAACGTGATCACGACTTCGACGTGTTCGCCGGACATGAGCATCAGCGAGAAGATGTCCTGGTCGACCGGCGATAGGCTGGTGTCGCAGATGGAAAGGTCAGGGAACTGCCCCTGGGTCACCGCGGTCGCCTCGGTCGTCTTGTTGTTCGGCTCGAACTGGTCGTCCTTGCAGCCGGCCCCCTTTTCCTTGATGAGGATAGTGGCTTCCGCGTTCACCGCGTACGTGCCGTCCGTAACGGAGAAAGTCACCACGACCGACTTGCCGGTAAACACCGGGCCCGGTGTCCACTTCAGGACGTGGGTCGCGGGATCGAACGATGCTCCGTCCGGAAGCGCTCCCTGCACCGAGTAGGTCAGGGGGTTGTTGTCCGGGTCCGTCGCCTTGACTTCCAGCGATAGCGCATGCCCGACTTCCACGGTCACCGGGTCGATCGGCACGACCTCGGGCGGGTGGTTGGTGGTCGTCCCGCCTTCCACGATGAATCGGACTTCCATCTCCGCTGCCTGCGACCCGTCCGACACGACGAAAGTCACGCGGACCTGCGCACCGGCATCCGCTGCGGACGGCGCCCACCTGAACAGCGCGTTCTCGGCGTCGAACGTGGCCGTGGTCGGAAGCGCCCCTTTGGTCGAGAAGTAGAGCGTGTCACCGTCCTCGTCGGAGGCTTCCAGGCGCAGCTCGTACATCTTGTTCACTTTCAGGAACTGGTCTCCAAGCAGCGCAAACGTCGGCGCGTGTTGAGTCTTGAGCGTTACCGCCCTCAGCTCCACCGTCTCGCTGTCGAAGTCCTTCATGTCCGACACTACGAACGTCACGAAGTACGGTCCCCCGGCCGCTATCGGGGTCCAGGCGAACCTCCCTTCCGGTTTGAAGAACTTCGCATCGTCCGGCATGTCGCCGTAGACAGAGAACGTGAGCTCCGTTGAGTCCGCATCGTCCGCGGCGAGCTGGATGGACAGCTCCTGCCCGACCTGCACCTCCTTGTTTCCCACCTTGTGCAGCGTCGGCGCCTTGTTCCCGTCCGAAGGCTTCACGAACGCATCGTCCAGGTTGACCGCGTCGCCAAGCGCTTCCTCCCCGTGCCCGTCCCCGGAACAAGCCGATGCGACCAGGCCCGCCAGCAGCGTCAGACCAACAGTGTATCTCATGCTGTCCTCGTTTTGCTCAAATGTGGGGCTACGCTTCCCGGGCTATTCTTCCGGCTCGATCGGAGGGGCGACCGGGCTCCAAACGGCGAACGCTGCATCCAGCGCGACGTTCACTTCCGGAGACAGCGCCTCGTCCAAGCTGTCGACATAGCCGAGCAGCATAGCCATCTTCTCACGGCCCCGGTGGTCATTCTCCTGGATCAAGCCGCACGCCACCAGGCAACTCGTGGCTTCGTCCTGCCCGGGAAAGCAAGCCTGGTAGGTTGCCTCTTTCATGGAAGGGCAGCATTCGCTGGGAGATCCCACTTGCTCGTATGCCGGGGAGCAGCCGCGGCATACCATGATCGGGAAGAAGAACGGCGACGAATGCACCTCGGTATTGTCTGCCAGGAACCCTTGCAGCACGATTTCGACATTAAGCAAGCCTCCAGAGTACTGATGATCGAATGCCCTGTCGTTGTCCAGCAGGTCTCCCACCGGGCCTGGGACCGCGTGAAAACCCACGACACTCTCCGCGTCACCGCCGCCCGCAACGGACCCGGAAGTCGGAACGAAGAAGTCGGACGGGAAGTCGGTCGGCACCTCGCTGGTCGGATTCAACGGGTCGTACTGCACCGTCAGTCCTTCCATGTGGAAGTTGAGCCATGCACCCGCAATCGTGATCGTGGACGCGTCCAGGCCCATGACGAGGTTCCCGGCCGCCGACGAATTGGTCCTGACCGGGAGCTGGTTCACAACGATGGGGAAGATCACGTAGTGCCGCGTCAGCAGCAGGTCCATCAGCCCGATGGAGATAACCTCCTGGGCAGCGCCTCCGGCCTTGACGACGCACTGCTGCTTGCGGGTCAGGCTCAGAGCGTTCTTGATGAAAAACACGGTCGGATCTTCAGCGACGCATCCCGAAAGAACGGCGACAGCAAGCACTGCACCAACGATCTTGGATCGCATGGCTCCCCCCAACGTCATACCGTCCCGAGTATAGGTCACCAGCAGGAGGCCATCAAATTTTCAACCACACTGATCGGGACGGAAACGACCGTCGCCTTGCCAACGTCGGAAAGCAGCACCATGCGCACCCGGCTGCCTGCCCGCTTCTTGTCGGACGACAAGTGCCTCGCAGCGGCCGCAGCACTGACTCCCGGTTCGCTTGGCCAAAGCCCGTATCGCTTGGCAGCTCGCTCGACGACCGTGTCCAGCCCCAGGTTAGCGAACCCCAGCCGCATCGATGCTCTCGCAGCCATCACCAACCCCCGCCCCACCGCCTGCCCGTGCGGCACCCTGTATCCCGACGCTGCCTCGATCGCGTGCGCAAACGTATGGCCGAGGTTCAGCAAAGTGCGCGCTCCCGTGCGCTCCTCCTCGTCCCGCACTACAACCGCGATCTTGAACTCGATGCAGCGGGCCAACATGCTCTCGATCCCGCGTTCGGTCAGGTTCGGTTTCCGTTCCAGCGCATCCGTCCAACCAGCAAGCAGCGCAGTCTTGAGGTACTCGGCAAGCCCGTCCGGGTTCCTCCGCTCAGCCACCTCCCGAGCAATCACTTCGACAGGCACGAACACACCAGCGGGTGCACGGAACGTCCCAGCCAGGTTCTTCGCCCCCCGGAAGCTTCCCGCACCCGGGAGGTCCGCGGCGGTCTTGCCCCCGACCGCCGCGTCCACTCCGGCAAGCAGCGTCGTCGGCACGCTCACCACACGCACTCCCCGCATGTACAGGCTTGCGGCAAGCCCAGCCGCGTCCAGCGCGCTTCCGCCGCCCACCGCCACGACCGTATCCGACCTCCCGAGCCCAGCCTCCAACAACGCCCGCAGGTAGAATCCCATCCGGGAGAACCGCTTGGCTTCCTCGCCCGCAGGAATCGGAATGAGCACGTGCTCCGTCCCCGCCAGCTCCGCTTCGAGCTCGCTCCCATACCTGGCCAGCACGCCCTTGTCCACCAGCACTGCCACAAAGCCTCCGGCCACCATCTCCAGGAACGCTGCCAGCCCTGCGAACCCACCGTGCGCGTGCGGGCTCTGCCCGCTCGACAGCCTCACCATGTGGGTCCTGTGCCCAAGCTCGACATATGCTTCCGCCCCTCTGCCAACCTTCCTGAATTCCGGTGGAAGGCAGGTCCATTGGTATCCATCCGGACGGAGTGCAGCCAGCGCTTCCCTGATGGTGAGCGCCACCTGGAAGGGAGATCGGCCTTCCGTTTCCACGGCCCGGTGTGCTCTCCGGTACGAGGGCTCGCGAAGCGAGAGCAAGTCAGCAAGCCTCTTCCGCAGATCGGACGATGGCCTGCCCCGGGCAGAGTCGAGGGGTCGATGGTCGGAATCTTCTCCCGACGACGGGGCCAGCAACGGGTGCCGGGACGAGTCGCCCAGCCGGGCTGCCAGCGCTTCCGTGCTTGCCTTCAGGTACACGACCAGTCCCTTGCGCAACGCTTCCCGCAGGCTTTCGGGCTGTGCGAGCGTACCCCCCCCGCATGCAACCACGCGGGGCGATTCCGTAAGGACTTTGCGCAGCAGCTTCGCCTCGCGCTTCCGGAATTCCGGTTCTCCCAACTCGACGATGTGCTCGGCAGGCGGTGCGGCGTAGACGTCCTCGTAGTACGAATCCAGGTCCAGGAAGGGCACGTCAAGCAGCCGGGCAAGCAGCGCGCCAGACGTGGTCTTGCCCGCACCGGGCATCCCGGTGAGCAGGATCGGTATCGAGCGCACCCTCGATGTCTTGCCCCCACCTTGCGTCCCGGTTAGCTGCATTGGTTTCGAGCGCGCCTCACTCGGAGCGCGGGGATCAAGTCCTGAAGCGGTCCTGCACGTTCTTGCAGACTTCGGCAACGAGGTCTCCTCCAGTCGCGGACAGGACAGCGTCTGCCAGCACGAATGCGGTGAGAGCGCGGGCCGCAACGGCCGCGGGCGCCACCACGCACACGTCGGATCTTATCCGCTGCGCCGGGCCCTTGTCCATCGTGACCAGAGAGACGCTCGGAAGAGGCTTGTCCAAAGTAGGAACCGGTTTCACCACGGCCTTGACGACGACCGGCTCTCCGTTCGTGATGCCGCCTTCGATTCCGCCGGCGTTATTGCTCTTGCGTACAAAGCCGCGGCCCTTCGAGAACGCGATCGGGTCGTGGAATCGGCTTCCCGGCGCCTGGTGCGCTTCCATGCCGTTCCCGATTCCCACCGCCCGTACCGCCGGTATGCCCATGATCGCGGCAGTAAGCCTCGAATCAATGCGTTCCCAGAGCGGCTGTGACGCGCCGAGCCCTGGCGGCACGGGAGCGCAGACCACCTCGAAGACGCCGCCCACGGTGTCCCCCACTGCTGCGGCAGCAGTGATTTCGGCCAGCATCCCGTCGCCGTCAGCTTCATCGAGCGCGAGAACCTTGGACCGGTGCGCAGCGTCCTCGAATTGTGGGAGCTTGACCCCCTTCCTCCACGAACGGACACGGACAGCGGAATTCCCCACCTGAACTACGTGCGCCAACGTGAAGATCCCCACCTCCCTCAGCAGCATCGCACACGCGGCCCCCGCCAGCGTGTACGCGGCCGTTACCCGCCCGCTCGCCAGCTCGACCGCGCTTGTGACGTCGGACAGCTTCCACTTCTGCGCCGCAGCCAGGTCCACGTGGCCGGGACGAGGGAACTCGATTCGGCGGACTTCCCCTTCCGGCGTCCGCGACTTGCCGGAGGAATCCGAGTTCCGGATGTAGAATGCCAGCGGGCCCCCGTTGGTCACCTCGCCATCCAGGCCCGCGGTCACCTCGAAGCCCTCGGCCTCGGCCTTCATCCTCGGGCCCCTGCCCGCAAGGCCCCTGCGCACGGACAGCCACCTCGCGGCAAGCTCGGCGTCGAACGGGACCCCGCGGGGCAATCCGGTCACAACTGCGGTCAGGCCAACGCCGTGAGATTCGCCCGCAACCAGCAGGGAGAGGCGCGACATGGTTGGGCTACAGGTTCTCGGTCCGGATCGTGGCCGCCTGCCGGTTCACGATACGGGGGGTGACGAAGATCAACAGCTCGGAACGAGAGTCAGCTTCCGTGTGGCCCCGAAACAGCGGCCCTACCAGCGGCAGGTCCGCGAAGAACGGCACCTTCTTCGTGCTCTGCGACTGGCTGCGAGTGTAGATGCCGCCGATGACCGTCGTGTCGCCGTCCTTCAGCAACAGCTCGGTGTGTGCCTCCTTCTTGCGGATCGTCGGGTTGCCGTTGGCGCCCGTCTGCGAGAAGTCAGGCTCGTTCTTGGTCAGGTCGATCCTGAGGCGGATGTTGCCGTCCTGCGTCACGTGCGGCACGACCTCCATCTTGAGCTGAGCGTCGAAGAATTGCGTGTTGACTCCCTGCGACGAGACCACGCTCACCGGGAACGACACGCCCTGCTGGATCAGCGCCTTGTTGTTGTCCACGGTCGTGATCTTCGGGGCGGAGATGATCTTCACCGACCCCTCTTCCTCAGCCGCAGACAGCCTGATGCTCAAGTTCGCTGCGCCGCCGATGCTTCCCAGCGACAACCCGATCGCACCGCCCGACCCCTGGCCAGCCGGCGCAGGCAGGTTCACCGCGTAGTACGGAGGCGAGTTGAACAGGCCCGTTGCCGTGGACGCGGTGTCCCACGAACCGCCGCCAACGCCGATGGACGCAGGGAAGATGAGCCCGGTCTGGTTGCCCAGAGCGGGCGACATCATGCCTGCGCCGCCCCACTGGATGCCCACGTCCTTGGAGAAGTCCTTGCTGGCTTCCACGATCCTCGACTCTATGAGCACCTGCGGCGTCTGCGCGTCGAGGCGCTTCACCAGGTCCTCGATCGCAACCACGTGCTCCTCGATGTCCTTCACAATCAGCGTGTTGGTCCTGATGTCCACCGACACCGACCCCTTGCCGCTGAGCAGCTTGCCGTGGATCTGCTTTACCAGCTCCTCCGCGTTGGCGTAGTTCACCGGAATCAGCTTCACCTGCACCTGCTTCAGCTCCGTCAGGCTCTTCTTCTTCTCCAACTCCATCTTGTACTCTTCCTGGATGTCCGCAACCGGGGCTACGCGGTAGATTCCCTCTTCCTTGATGTAGTCCAGCCCGCTGGTCCTCAGGATCATGTCCAACGCCAGGTCCCACGGAACGTCCTCCAGGTAGAAGCTGACCTTGCCCGTCACGCCTTCGCTCGTGACGATGTTTACGCCTCCGACCCTCGCAATGAACGCAAGGACGTGCTGGATGTCCGCATCCTTGATCGACAGGTTTATACGCGTGCCCGTATACTTCTTCTTCTTCTTGCCCGGCTTGGGGTTCAACACCGCAAACGGCGACGGCGAGCCCCCGGAATCCACCGAAACCGAAGGTGTCCCGCCTCCAACGTCCACACCGCCCGACGTCGCCAGCCCATAGTCCTGGCCGCCCGCAGACGACACTCCCGCAGGATAGGCCCCGTACGCCCGGGTCTTGGCGGGTTTGGCCACCTGCCCCGCACCCGCAACCGCTGCGCTCTCGCCGGAACGGGAGAAGGACCAGACCAATGCCCCGTCGCGCTCGGTCAGCTTGTTGCCGCAGGCTCCGTCAACGGAAACCGAGACCACCGTGTCGGACGAAGTCGGCGACCTGTACGAGCTCACCGCCTTCACCGGCCCCTCGAACTCCGACGTGTCCAGCGTCCTCTCCAGCACGGGAAGGAGAGCCGTGTCTTCCAGCACCAGCACGTACTCGCTCGACCCGTTCTGCTGTACCGAGTAGCGCGGCGTGCCCACGACCTTCAGAGTCACCAGCGCGGTCCCGGCACGCTCGTCGAATCCAACGTTGGTGAGTTGCGGCCGGGCCTTCGGCCCGGTCTCGGCGACTCCGCCGTCCCCGGTCGCCTGGGTGGGGGCAACCCCGGCGCCCCGCGAAGCGCTGGCTACGGCCTCCTCCTTGGCGGCAGCGGCCGCAGCATTCGCCTGCTCCAACTCTGCCTTGAGCTGCAGCACTTCCTTCTCCTTTTCCGCCTTCTCCAGCGAGTGCCCCGCATTGGCCTGCTCCAGCTCTGCCTTGAGCTGCAGCACTTCCTTCTCCTTCTCCGCCTTCTCAAGCGAGTGCCCCGAGTTGGCCTGCTCCAGCTCTGCCTTGAGCTGCAGCACTTCCTTCTCCTTCTCCGCCTTCTCCAGCGCCAACGCGACTAGCTGAGATTCGCTGGCCCCCGTCGCATCCTTCAGCGAGGCCAGATCCTTTCTGAGTTGCTCGTCGCTCGCCTTCCTGAGCTGTTCGTCCCTTGCCTTGGCGGCACGGGCGGTCGCAAGCTTCTCCTCCAGCTCGGCGACTGTTTCCTTCGACTTCTTCGCGTCCGCAACCAGCCCTTCCAGCTCTTTCACTCGGGCCGCAAGCTCCGCTGCCTTTCGAACGTCCTGGGCGTCCGCACCCTTTGCCACTGCCAGGCTGCGGGCTTCCTTCAACTCACGGCGAGCCGTCTCCAGGTCGGTCGCAGCGTTCTTGTACTTCGCCAGATCGGATTCCAGGCGTGCGACTTCCTTACCGCGACGCTCCTGCTCCGCCTCGCTCTCCGACAGCTTGGTCTGGAGCACGGCGACTTCCGCGGCACGGCGTTCCTGCTCGACTTCGCTCTTCGCCAACTTCTCCCGCAGCGCCTTCGCATCCCTCTTCGCGGAATCGAACTTCCCCTTCCACTGGTCCGCGGCCTTGCGCTGATCCTCCGCGGCCTTGCGCTGATCCGCTGCCTGCTTTTCTGCGGAATCGTACTTGCCCTTCCACTGGTCAGCGGCCTTGCGCTGCTCCTCCGCGGCCTTGCGCTGATCCGCTGCCTGCTTTTCTGCGGAATCGTACTTCCCCTTCCACTGGTCAACGGCCTTGCGCTGCTCCTCGGAAGCCTTCTGCGCAGCAGCCAACTCCGCCTCGCGTTCCTTGAGCCGCTGCTCGACCCCATCGGCCCTGGCCCTGGCCTCGGCCGCGACCTTCAGCGCATCCTCGTATTCCTTGCGCGATCCCTTGAGGCTCTGCTGCTGCTTCTCCTGCTCCTTCCTCAACGCAGCAAGCTGCTTGGCCAGCTCCGTGCGTTGCCCTTTCTCCGCCTGCGCCTCGACCACCGCTGCCTCGTGCTTCTTCTGCCACTTGCGAACCGCTGCCTCTTTCTCGGTGATCTGATTCGCAAGCCTGTCGCGGTCCCTTCGGCTGTTGTCCAACTCACGCGTCAGAGTCTTCGTCTGGCCCTGCACGGTCTTCAGCTCCTGCTCGACCTCTGCCTTCTGCTCGACCTGCTCCTTAAGATCTTTCTCAAGATCAGCCAGAACCGACTGCAGCGCTTTCGTCGCCGTGCTGTTCTCCGAGAGACGCCCCTCCAGCAATCGCTTCTGCTCCAACGCCTTGGCAAGCGAGTCGTCGTTCTTCGCCGCACGTACCGCTGCGTCCGCCTTCTTCAGATCGGCAGCGAGCTGCTTCGATTCAGCGGCCAGGCGGATTGCGTCTTTGTCCAGGGCCGCACGGCTCTTTTCCAACTCCTTCGCTTTCGTGCGAAGCTGGTCGAGCTGCCGCGTGAGGTCCTGCCTGTCTTCCTCGGCCGCTGCCGCCCGGGCGGACAGAGTGGAAGTCTGCTTCTGCAAGCTGTTGCGCTCCGCTTCCAGGGTCTTCTGATCCGCCTGTGCCTTCTTCAAGCTCTTCTTCAGCTCTTCCACCGCGGCCCTGTCCTGCTGCGACAGCTTGAGCGCCTGCTCCTTCTCTGCCAGCTTCCGCTCATAGCTGTCCGTGACTTCCTTGAGCTTCGCCTCTTTGCCGTCCAGCTCCTTCTGGAGAGTGCTCGATTCCCGCTCCAGCGCACCGGCCTCGCCGTTCAGCTCGCCCACACGGGAGCGCAGATTCTCGTATTTCCCCTTCAGCCACTCGACGTCCTGGGTGCGTGCGGCCAGCTTCTTCTCCAACGACTCTACCTTCTTCTCGCTGTCGCCGGCCTTGGAGTTGATCGTCTTGTATTCCTTCTCCAGGTCAGCCAGGCGACGCTGCACCTCGCCCAGCCGCTCCTCCCTCTCTTTGACCTCGCTCTCCCTCTTGATGAGCGCTGCCTTCAGATCCGCCACCTGGCGCCCCTGAGCTGCTACCTTGCCGGACTCGATGTCCGCGACCTCCCGGCGAAGGTCGGCCAGCTTCTCCTCCTCCTTCCTGCGCTCCGCCACCAGCCGGGCCAGGCTGTCCTTCTCCAGCTCGAGCTGTCCTTGCAGCCTCTCCACTTCCTTCCGGGTCGCCCCAAGCTCCGACTGGTTGCGAGCCACCTCGGCACCGGCCGCTTCCCGCTCGGCAACGAGCTGCTCCACCACCCGCTTCTGCTCCTCCCATCGCCGCGTCAGATCGTCCACCTCGGCCTGGATCCGGGCCCGCTCTTCGTCGCTGCGGGCCGCTGCCGCCTGCGCCTCGGCCAACGCCTTCTTGGACAACGCCGCGGCCTTCTCTGCCGCGACTCGCTCCAGCTCCTTGTCCGATGCCTCCGCTGCTGCCTTCAACCGCAGCTCCTCCTGGCGGTTCGCCTCCTCCAATGCTGCCTTGCGCTCCTCTTCCTTCTCCACCGCCCCCGTCGCTGCCGCCAGCTTGCGGTTGAGGGCTTCCACCCGCTCCGCTACCGCCTTCTCCAACTCCTCTTCCTTCAGACGTTCCTGCTTGGCAGCTTCACGCAGGGCCTCTTCCTTGCGGGCCGTTTCCCGGACCGCCTCCAGCCGAGCCTGCTCCGCCTGCTCCTGCTCCTTGAGCCTGGCTTCCAGGTTCGCTTTCTGCTCGGCTTCCAACTTCGCCAGCCGGGCAGCGTTCTCCTTCTGCTCCGCCTCTATCGCAGACTTGCGTTCCGTAGCCTGTGCGATCGCGTGCCGGGCGACCTCGGACTCCGCATCCTTGCGAAGCTGCTCGTTCAGTTTCGCAATCGTTGCATTCTCCGCTTCCAGCTTCCTTGCCAGCGCTTCTTCCAGCTTGCGGGCCGTTGTCGTGTCGGCCAGCAGTTTCTCTTCCTCCTGCCGCGACTGCCGTACGATCTCGACCTTCCGCTCTTCCTCCTCCCTGGCCTTCTCGACCGCGGCCTTCCGCTCCGCTTCCAGCTTCGCCTGTTCCCTTGCCAGCGCCAGCTTCTCCTGCTCCTTCGCCGCAGCCTGCTTCGCCGCCGCGGCCAGCTCCTCCGCCCGCTGCTTCTCCAACTGGGCAGCGGACGCGGCCTGTTCGGTCAGCTTCGCTGCCTTCTCCAGAGCGGCCTTCCGGCTCTCCTCCGCGGCCGCAGCGCTGCGTGCCGCTTCCCGTGCTTCCTCCAGCTTCCGCTGCTCCTCTTTGAGCGCTGCGACTTTCAGTGCCTCGGCCTGGGCCAACTTCTCCAGCGCTGCCTTCTCCTCCGACGCCTTCTTCCGTTCCTGCTCAATGAGGCCTTTCTCCGCCAACACCTGCGAGCGCTTCAACTCGGCTTCGGCACGCAGCCGCTCGGCCTCGACCTTGGCATCCTCGATACGGCGCTTCAGCTCCTCCTCCTCCAACCTGCCGCGACGGGCTTCGTCAACCAGGATCTGCTCCTGCTCCCGAGCCTGCTTCAGATCGTCCAGCACCTTGCGCTCACGCTCCACCGCCTGCTCCAGCTCTGCCACGTCCGCACTGCCGGAAGCTTTCGCCTGACGCCCTTCACCGTCAACGACCACGAGGATGTCGTTGCCGCGCGACGACACGTCGTAGGCCGCCTCCTTCTCGAACGTGATGATCACTCGGGCAAACTGCCCGTTGTCCTTGGTGAAGGCCAGCGTCCCCACCTGGGCCAGCACGCCGTTCGACACCTCCTGCGTGCCGTCCACCAGTGCGATGTCCGCCCCAGCGATGTCAATGAAGAGCCTGGGCGGGTCGGACAGGCGGAACACGTTGAAGGTCGGGGTCTCGCTTCCCTCGATCCTTATCAGGGTCGCAGCCGCCTCTTCGGTGACCGACAGCCCTTTCAACTTGTTGCGCCCGCCCTGCGCGAACGCATCGCCCGTTGCCAGAAACGCCATCACTGCGGCCAACGCCAACACTGCCCGTTTCATCGCTTCCCTCGCTCCGAAGGACACGTCACAGCCCACACCTCGGACCATCGCCGAGTCTAAGGCCGGTCAAAATCCCGCGCAAAAAACCGGACAGTGTCAGGCGACCGAATCAGGTAACGGGCCGCAGCTAAAGCTGTGAGGTAACCACCATGATGCACGCGCCTGCCACAACGTGATCTAAGCGCGTGCGGGCGTAAGAGACGAGCGCGTCGTCGAACGACCCCGGCTGGAACCAGACCACCCGCACGTCGTCGCGGGAGAGGCCCTCCAGCACTTTCCGCCCGACCGCAGGGGGCACGACCATGTCCACGATCGCAACCGGACCCGGGACCGCATCCAGCGTCGGGAACGCATCCAACCCTTCTATCTTCGGCTCGGTCGGGTTGACCGGGACGACACGGTACCCCTTCTTCAACAGGTTCCTCACGATCACGTTCCCGTACTTGGAGGGATTGCTGGAAGCTCCGACCACCGCGATCCGATCGCCTGCTGCCTTTCGTCTCAGAATTGCCAGGACTTCTTCAGGTACTGTGGGTTGAGGCTCGGTCACTTCCTTGCTCCGGGACGGCCCTTGCTCCGGGACGATACCCTGCTCCAGGACGCCACCTTGCTCCAGAACGCTACCTCGCTCCAGGGCGGGAGACCATCTCGGACACGGGGCGCCCGCGAACAAGGCAGAAGTCCACCAGGTCTCCTATCGTCGTCTTGGCCAGCTCGTCGAACATCGCACGCTCGCCCCTTGCCATGGTCACGCAGACCGGGCACGTCTCGATTTCGTTGCGGCACTCGCGGTTGTCGTGCTGGCACGCGTATACTGCCGGATCCATCTCGCAGGCGCGCACAACCTCGGCCAGCGACAGCGCCCGCGGATCCACCTTGAGCCGGTATCCCCCCTTCTTCCCTTTTCGGGATTCCAGGATCTTCGCGGACACCAGCCGCTTCAGCACCTTGATGAGATAGGTCTCCGACACCATCGCCTTGCGCGCCAACTCCGTCGACAGCACCGGCGCTTCCTGGGCTTCGAGCGCCAGGAACCACACTGCATGAATCCCCATCTCGCTGGACTGTGTAAGCTTCATCCGTACCCTCCAATCCCGTGAACGCGGGCCTCGGGCACTGCCTCGCTATTCTCACCGCAATGGTTGGCGCAGTCAAGCTTTCAGTTCGCACGCGGACAGCGGACGCGGGCGGGTGAGGAGCAACACGCTGAGAACCATTCCGCAAAACAGATCCTAAAGTCCCAAGTCCGCTGTCCGATAATGAGGGCGATTTGAAAATCGGCCCGAAGCAGAGCACAGGGGAGAAGGAAGATGAAACTCGCAGGAATGGCAATGGCAGCGGCGGCGGTGATGATGGGGGGATGCCTCACCGTCGAGCTGGAAATCCCGGTCGTTACCCCGGTCGCAGTCGTGGAGGGTAACAAAGTGCTCCACAACGCAGGTGCCACTCTCCACGGCGACCTGCTCGAACCCGCCCGCATCGACGAGCTGGATTCGCTGGCCGACTCGGGCTTCTCCTCCGTCAACCTCGTCTCCTTCGAACTCAACGTCACCACCGATTCGGTCTCCGACGCCAAGGACCTGGACGATCTCTCCTTCGTCGAAAGCATGACGATTTACGTCAGGTCGGTCAAAGAGGGCTCCCGCCTCCCCGAGCGATCGGTCGGCTGGTACTACGAGGACGATGACACCACCGGTGACTCTTCGGTCCTCATCTTCGACGTTGACGACACCATCGAACTCATGCCCTACATGCAGGAAGGCTTCGAGCTCTTCAGCAAAGCCACCTCCATGGTCCCCGGCGACGATGTGTCCATCGAGGGCGTCGCAACCTTCCTCGCACTGCCCGAAAGAGACTGAGCCAGCTACTCCATCCTCCCCGCCGATGAAGCCGGCGGTACTCCCCCCGCAGCGGGAGACGAGACGGGTGACCAGCCCAGCTTATCCTTCCGGTGCTCGGGTCCTACTTCTTCTTCTGTTCCGGGAATTCGAGGGGGAAGGGGAAGAGCTTGTCCCCGCGGGGGCCATACAGGTACTGGTATGTCCAGGCCGACCCGAGGACACGCTTCGTGTACCTCCTGGTCTGGTCGAACGGGATGGACTCCACGAACTCGTCGATCTGCCGGGTCCGGGTGCGGGCAAGCGCCTTCGCAACTCCGCCCGGTCCCGAGTTGTATCCTGCCACCACCAGCACAGGGTGGCCGAACCGGTCCCACAAGAACCTGAGGTACTTGGTGCCCAGCGGCACGTTGACCGAAGGGTCCTTCAGCTCCGCCGCGGTCATCTTGCGGCCGGCCATCTGCGAAGCCGTCTTCTCCAGGAGCTGCATGAGCCCGATCGCATGGGCATACGATTCGATGGTGGGAGAAAACCCGCTTTCCTCCCTGATTACGCCTTGCACCAGCGGCCACGGAATCTTCTCTGCTGCGGCACTCCTGCGCGCTGGGCCGGAGAAGGCGTCCGGGTACGCTGTTTTCCACCACCGATCGTCGCTTGCGAGGGGATAGGCGAACGCGAAGACAGACACCTTGTTGCGCAACGTGTGGTGCGACGGAGAGTACATCCCCGCAGCGTTCATGAGGAAGGCGGCCAGGAGCAGGGAACGCTGGGCGGTCCCGACGGCACCGGAGTGTGCCAGCGCATCCAGTTCGCGCCTCGCTTCCTCCGTCAACCCCATGCTCAGAAACAAGCGAGCGGTCCCAGCATGCCCTGGCAAGTCCAGCGCTCCCAGCACCTCGGACGCCCCCGGCAGGACCGGCTTCGACTTGCGACGTGCGCCTTGCAGTGTCCTGGCCCCCAGCTTCGCCTTGTGCTCCTCCAGCCTCAGGTACGACAGCAGCGCATACCATTCCAGAGGATACTGCTCCACCACTTGCACGAAGTACGGGACAGCCTCCTTCGGCTTCTTCAGCATCTGCTTGCAGCGCCCCATCCAGTACAACAGGCGCCCGTTGGTCCGGTAGTCCTCCCTGGCCGGGAGGACCACCTGATACCGCGATGCAAGGTCGAAAGCCTCCTGGTACTCGCCGTTCCGGTAACGATCATACACCGAAAGCCACGCGGCTTCGGACGCCATGTCCCCCGCAGGGTACGCGGCAAGCGTCCTCTCCACCACCTTGGCCACCTCCTCGCGCTCCCCTCTCGAATCATGGAGCCTTGCCACCCCCACCAAAGCGTCGTCGCACAGCGACGAAGTCGGGAACGTCTCGACCAATCGGTCGGTCCACGCCCGGGCAAGCTTATCGCGGCTCGCTTTCCGAGCCGATTCGGCCCCAAGATACAGCACCTCCGGCGAAAGCTGTCCCCCACACTTCTCGAAGAGCTTCTCAAAGTGCGGGAGGCTTCGAGTCTCCTCCCGGCGCCCGGCTTCGCTGCGGGCCGCAAGCTCGGTCGCACGGCACCACGCGTCGGTCCCCTGCTGCTGGGCCTTCGCAACAGCCAGCGCGATTTCCAACGCCTTTGTGTGCCGGAACCGCCTTATCAGCGAAGACGCCTGCTGGAGCGTCTCCTCCACAGAAAGCTGCGACGCTGCCGGAACGCCCCGCTTCTCCAGCTTCTTCAGCACCCCTGACGCCGCTTCGGCTTCCTCTTGCGCGGGAAATCGGACCAGGATCGCATGCAGCACCGCAACGCCCTCGTCCGTCCGCTTGAGCTGAAGCAGCGCTCTGCCCTCCAACAACAGCAGCGATGCGACCGGCTCGTACAGGGTCCGGTAGCTCTCGGCGCACTCCGTCACGCACTCCAAGTCGCCAGCGGAATCGTACGCGGTGCATTGCGCCAGCAACGCTTCGTCGTGAAGCGCTGACCCCGCCGCGACCCTTGCAAAGTCCTCGGCAGCAACCGATGGCTGGCCGTTCTCCGCCCGAGCACGCCCCGCGTAGTACCAGCTCCAGTCCTGCAGCTCGTCGGCTTCCGCCGCAACCGCCTCGAACCTGGCTGCCGCATCTTCCCATGCCCCCGCGTCGAACCTCACACGCGCCTGGAGAAACCTCACCCGATAGAGCGCCTGGGCGTCCGTCTCCGCCACCGCGGCCTTCTCGAACAGCTTGAGCGCCTTGGCATGATCGCCCTTCTGCCATGCCTTCCGAGCTTTCTTCAGCGTGTCCGTGGCATAGAAGCTCCTGATCCCCTCACTCTCCCGCGCATTCGCAGCCGCAGGCACGCACAACTCCACCGCGGCCGCTATGCACAGCGCTGCGGCCGCCACACCCAACGCTCCGATTCCTGGTCGCATCACGCCCTCCCCTCAACCACCGGCGCATGCCGGAGTTTACCTCATGTCCCCACCGGAGCAAGATAGCAGGATCCTCCCGTGGCATTGCACACCCGCGCAGAGGTCCCTCGCTGCTCGGCAGGAGAGCTCGGCCGGGTGCGAAGATGGGATGGCCTGCGCGCTCGGGATGACCTTGCCGAGCATGTTCAGCACCTCCCGTGGCATTGCACACCCGCGCAGAGGTC
>Ga0172371_10006598_pt1 | contig 16840 bp, 14 predicted proteins | sample Lak12m_FD_114543 | JGI IMG/M metagenome (GOLD analysis project Ga0172371, IMG submission 114543) | Freshwater microbial communities from Kabuno Bay, South-Kivu, Congo - kab_022012_12m | ecosystem: Environmental > Aquatic > Freshwater > Lake | place: Democratic Republic of the Congo: South-Kivu...
CAGGGTGAGGAACAGGGGGAGGGCCACGATCGGCGGCACCACCAGCACCCCCAGGCCCACCAGGGCAGAGCGCCCGGGCCGCTCCCGGGCTGCCCGCACCGCCCGCGGCCCGGTCCCACGGAACACCCAGAAGAGGGCCACCCCGGCCACGACGAAGCCCAGCACCGACAGCCACCCGAGCAGGCGGGTCAGCGCCTGAGCCCACACCGGGGCCAGCACCTGGGCCCGCACCAGGGCGCCGGCCACGTTGGCCGCCGGAGAGACCCGGACCTCGTCGCTGGCCCGGAAGGTGACGTCGCCGGTAATGCGGGCAGCCTCGCCCAGCACCATGTCGTCCACCCGGGCGGCGATGTCCCGGCCCACTTCGCCGTTCACGATCAGACGCCAGGCCTGGGAGCGCACGTCGCGCCCTACCCGGGCGGTGACCTCTACCTCTCCGCCGGTGACCAGGACGTCGCGCCCCACCTCGCCGCCCAACCGGGCCTCGCCCACGAAGCCGCTCACGTCGGCCCCAACGCGGCCTGCCGTCTCCAGCGACACCGCAGCCACCAGCACCGACTCCCCCACCTCGCCGCCGAGGCGAACCGGCCCGCCCACCAGGCCGATGATGTCGCCCTCCACCGTCCCGGTCACGATGACCTCGCCGGTCAGCACGATCAGGTCGCCCTGCACCACCCCTTCGACGATGGTGCGCCCGCCCACGGCGTAGAGGTCCTCGCGGACGACATCGTCCTCGGTGACGATCACCTGGTTGGCGGTGCGCAGGCTGCCCAGGACCGGCGCCGCCGGCAGGGCGATGCCCCCGGCGAGCAACGCAACAGCAAGGACCTTCCTAGAGAGGAAGAGCATCGCGCAGCACCTCGAGCAGCGGCCAGGGGGCGATGCCGAACACCAGGGTGGCGGCCGCCGCCACCGCCAGGACGATGCGGGCCCCCCAACCGACCGCCGGGCCGGCGAGCGCCCCGGCCGCCTCCTCCTCCGGATCGGAGAGGTACATGGCCACGACCACCCGCAGGTAGAAGAAGAGGCCGGCCACCGTCGCCAGCACCGCCACGATCACCAGCCACAGGTAGCCGGCGTCGATGGCCGCCCGGAACACCGCCACCTTCCCGGCGAACCCGGCGGTCAGCGGGATCCCGCCCATGGCCAGCAGCATCAGGGTCATGGCGGCCGCCAGCCAGGGGGACCGGCGGCCCAGGCCGTTCCAGTGCGACAGGGGCGACCGGCCGGCGCCGTCGCCCGACACTACCGCCGCCACGGTGAACGCCCCCAGCACCTGCAGGGCGTAAGTGGCCAGGTAGAACCACATGTCGCCGATGCCTCCCCGCCCGGCCACCAGGGCGGTGAGGATGAACCCGGCGTGGGCCACCGAGGAGTAGGCCAGCAGGCGCTTCACGTCATCCTGGGCCACGGCCAGCAGTGTCCCCACCACGACCGACAGGGCGGCCAGCACCGCCACCGCCGGCACCCAGTCGTCGGCCCGGGGCCCCAGGGCGGCGGTCAGCACCCGGGCCAGGGCGGCGAACCCGGCCACCTTGGCGGAGGCGGCGAGGAACCCGGTGATCCCTCCCGGGGCCCCCTGGTAGACGTCCGGGGCCCAGACGTGGAAGGGGGCAGCCGACACCTTGAAGGCCATCCCCACCAGCAGCAGCGCCAGGCCGGCGAGCAGCACCCCCGGGCGGAAGATGATGGTGCCGCCCAGGTAGTCGGCGATCCCGTCGATCCCGTAGATGGTGGTCGTCCCGGTGGCGGCGAACACCAGGGCCACGCCGTACAGGAACACCGCCGAGGCGAAGGCCCCGAGGAGGAAGTACTTCAGCGAGGCCTCGTCGGCGTCGGCCCGCTCCCGGGTGAACCCGGCCAGCACGTAGAGGCTGATGGAGAACACCTCGAGGCCGATGAACAGCATTATCAGGTCGCCGGCGGCCGCCATGAGGTGGGCTCCGGCGGCGGCCAGCAGCACCAGGGCGACGAACTCGGCGCCCCGCCGCCGCTGCGAGACGGCCAGGCGCCAGGCCGACATCAGGCCCAGCCCGGCGAGGGGGAAGACCAGCATCCCGGCGAAGGCCGAGAAGCCGTCAACGGCGATCATCTCGTGCCAGAACAACCCGGCGTCGGCCCCGCGATGGGCCACCCACTGCCAGGCCGACAGAGCCGTGGCCGCGGCCAGGCCCGCCCCGGCGATCGCCCCCCACACCGCCGCCCGCAGCTTCCAGGTGACCTCGACCATGAGCAGGAGGATCACGGCCGCCGCCAGGGCGATCTCGGGGGCTATCGAAAGGAAGGTGAGCGAGACGTTCACGGCTGCCCCTCCGCCGCCGGCAGGTCGGCCTCGGTGCCGAACTGCGGCACCTGGTAATTGGTGGTCATCTCGATGCGGTCCAGGATCCCCTGCACCGCCGGCTCCACCCGGTCGAGGGCCGGCTTGGGGAAGATGCCCAGGAAGAGGATCAGGGCCACGATCGGCGCCAGCAGGGCCACCTCACGGAAGCCCAGGTCGCGCAGGCCCCGGTTGGCCTCCACGGTGATGGGGCCGGTGAACATGCGCTGGTAGGCCCAGAGCAGGTAGACCGCGGCCAGCACCACCCCCAGGGAGGCGGCGACGGCGAAGCCGGGCAGCGACAGGTAGGAGCCCAGCAGCACCAGGAACTCACCGACGAACCCGTTCAGCGGGGGCAGGCCGATGGAGGCCAGCGAGACGAACAGGAAGGCCCCGGCGAAGAGCGGCATCACCGTCGCCAGGCCGCCGTAGTCGCTGATCTGCCGGGTATGGCGCCGTTCGTAGATCATCCCCACCAGGAGGAACAGGGCGCCGGTGGTGAGGCCGTGGTTCACCATCTGGATGACGCCGCCCTGCAGGCCCTGGGTAGTGAGGGCAAAGATGCCCAGGACGACGAACCCAAGGTGGCTCACCGAGGAGTAGGCCACCAGGCGCTTGATGTCCTTCTGCACCGTGGCCACCACCGCCCCGTAGATGATGCCGATCACCGCCAGCACGGCCAGCAGCGGCACCAGGTCCACGCTGGCCTCGGGGAAGAGGGTCAGGTTGAAGCGGATCAGGCCGTAGGCCCCCATCTTCAGCAGCACCCCGGCCAGGATCACCGAACCGGCGGTGGGGGCTTCGACGTGGGCGTCGGGGAGCCAGGTGTGCAGGGGGAACAGTGGCACCTTGATGGCGAACGAGAGGGCGAAGGCGCCGAAGAGCCAGAACTGGGCCGCCCGGCCGAGGTCCACCCCGAGCAGTTCCACGAAGTCGAAGGTGGGCCGCCCCAGCTGGTCGCCGGCGAGCAGGGCCAGGGCCAGGATGCCGGCCAGCATCAGGGCCGAGCCCAGGGCGGTGAACAACAGGAACTTCAGAGCGGCGTAGCGCCGCCGCTCCCCGCCCCACATCCCGATGATGAAGTACATCGGGACGAGCATCACTTCCCAGAAGGCGAAGAACACCAGGAGGTCGAGGGCGACGAAGACCCCCAGGATCCCCGCTTCCAGGAACAGCATCGAAGCGAAGAAGCCCTTCACCCGGTGGGTGATGGAGGTGCTGGCCAGGAGCGCGATGGGGAACAGTAAGGCGGTCAGCAGCACCATCAGAAGCGAGATGCCGTCCACTCCGAGGTGGTAGGAGACCCCCCAGGGCTCGTACCAGGTGACCTGCTCCTCGAACTGGAAGCTGGCCGGCCCCACCTCGAAGGAGGCCAGCAGCCGGCAGGCGGCCGCCAGGGTCAGCAGGCTGAGCGCCAGGGCCACCGGCAGCACCAATTCGCCCCGGCGGCGCGGCAGGGCCAGGACGATCAGGCCGCCCACCGCCGGGAGCAGGACGATGACCGAGAGCAGGGGGAAGTCCACCTAGAAGCCTCCCCTCGAGAGGAACCAGGCCAGCAGGGCCACCGCCCCGGCCACGATTCCCAGGCCGTACTGGCGCACGAACCCGGTCTGCAGGGGGCGCAGGCGCTCCCCGACGGTGCGCACCAGCACCCCGACGCCGTTCACCAGGCCGTCGACGCCCTTCTGGTCCACCGTGTCGGCGGCGAAGCGAGCCATCGCCCCGCCCCCGGCGGCGAAGACCCGGGCGTAGCCCTCGTCCACCCGGTAGCCCCGGCGCACCAGATCCCAAGCGGCGCCCTCCTCGGCGGGCCGGCGGCCCCGCAGGTAGGCGGCGGCGGCAAGCAGGATGCCCAGCAGGGCCACCCCGGCCGAGATCGCCGCCAGCACCCACTGCGTGCCGGCGGAGGGCAGGTGGGCCATCTCCATGCCCTCGAAGGAGGGCTCCAGGAAGTGCTCCAGACCGGGCCGCCACGGGGTGTTGACCACCCCGGCCCCCAGGGACAGCACGGCCAGGACCGCCAGCGAGAAGGTCATGACCCGCGGCGCCTCGTGGGGATGGACCCCTTCAGCCCAGCGCTTCTCGCCGAAGAAGGCGAGGTAGATCATCCGGCTCATGTAGAAGGCGGTGAGCAGCGCGGTGACCAGGCCCAGCACCCAGATCACCCGCCAGGCCCCGCCGCGGGCGAAGATCGTCGCCAGGATCTCGTCCTTGGACCAGAACCCCGACAAGGGCGGGATGCCGGAGATGGCCAGCCAGGCCACCACCATGGTGGCCGCCGTGATCGGGAGCTTGCGCCACAGCCCGCCCATGCGCCGCAGGTCCTGCTCGCCGGCCAGGGCGTGGATCACCGCCCCGGCCCCCAGGAAGAGCAGGGCCTTGAAGAAGGCGTGGGTGGTGAGGTGGAACATGCCGGCCACATAGGCCCCGGCCCCCACCCCGGCGAACATGTAGCCCAACTGGCTGATGGTGGAGTAGGCCAGCACCCGCTTGATGTCGTGCTGGGCGACGGCGATGGTCGCCGCGTAGAGGGCGGTCGCGATGCCGACGCCGGCCACCACCGCCGCCGAGGCCGGGGCCAGGTCGAACAGGGCCCCGGTGCGGGCCACCATGAACACCCCGGCGGTCACCATGGTGGCGGCGTGGATGAGGGCCGACACCGGCGTGGGGCCCTCCATGGCGTCGGGGAGCCACACGTACAGGGGGAACTGGGCCGACTTGCCCGCCGCACCCATGAGCAGCAGCAGGGTGATGGCGGTGGCCAGGCCGGTGGACAGCTCGCCGGAGGCCCGGCCCAGCACCTCCTCGTAGTTCAGGGACCCGAAGGCGGCGAAGACCAGCATCAGCGCCACCAGGAACCCGGCGTCGCCGACCCGGTTGACCACGAAGGCCTTCTTCCCGGCGGCGGCGGCGGCGGGCTTCTCGAACCAGAAGGAGATCAGCAGGTAGGAGCAGAGGCCCACCAGCTCCCAGCCGACGAACAGCAGGGCGAAGCCGTCGGCCAGCACCAGGATCAGCATCGAGGCCACGAACAGGTTCATGTAGGCGAAGAAGCGCCCGAAGCGGGGGTCCCCCTTCATGTACCCGATGGAGTACAGGTGGATCAGGGACCCCACGCCGGTCACCACCAGTGCCATCAGCGCCGAGAGCGGGTCCCAGAGCAGCCCGGCCGACACGCCGAGGGGGGCCAGCCAGTCGAACCAGGGCACCGGGGTGGCGTGGCCGCCGCCGGTGAGGAAGTCCCATCCGGCGATGGCGGCGAGGACGAAGCCGGCGCCCACGGTCAGGGTGCCCAGCAACCCGGCCCAGGGCTCGGGCAGGCGGCGGCCGACGGCGAGCAGCAGGGCACTCCCGCCCAGCGGCAGGAGGATGAGCAAGGAGACCATGACCTCGCTCGCTTCCATCGCCTATCCCTTCAGCCCGGACAACTCGTCCACCGACGCCGTGGCCCGGCGGCGGAAGACCGCCACGATGATCGCCAGCCCCACCACCACCTCGGCCGCGGCCACCACCATCACGAAGAACACCGCCGCCTGCCCGTCGAGCAGGCCCAGTTGCCGTCCGGCGGCCACGAAGGAGAGGTTGGCGGCGTTGAGCATCAACTCCACCGACATGAACATGACCAGGGCGTTGCGCCGCAGCAGCATTCCACCGGCGCCGATCACGAAGATCACCGCCGCCAGGGCCAGGTACCAGCCCGCGGTGACGGTCATGCCGCCCCCTCCTCGTCCTCGTCCTCGCCCCCGCCCTCTTCGCCGCGCCGGAACATCCCCAGGGCGATGGCGCCGGCGGCGGCGATGATCAGGAGCAGGGCGGTCAGTTCGAAGGGGAGCACCCAGCGGCGGAACAGGTCCGACCCCAGCCGTTCCACCGTGCCGATCGCCGCGCCGGGGAACTCCTCGCCGGTGACCCACACGAAGCGCCCCGCCACCAGCACCCCGGCGCCGAAGAGGGCCAGCAGGGCCAGGGCCAGTGGCCGCTGCACCGGCAGGTTCTCCCGCCGATCCTCGGATCGGTCCACCCCCACCAGCATGATGACGAATAGGAACAGGGTCATGACCGCCCCGGCGTACACGATCACCTGGACCGCAGCCACGAAGTGGGCCCCGTTGGACACGTAGAAGACGGCCACCGAGAACAGGGTGAGCATCAGGCCCAGGGCGGAGTAGACCGGGTTGCGGGCCCACACCGTGGTCACCGCCCCGAGCAGGGCCGCCAGGGCGAAGATGACGAAGAGCACCAGCTCCACCATCAGCCCTCACCCTCCTTCCCGGCAGGGGACGCCGACTGGCCCCGCTCCGCCGGGGGCAGGCCCCAGCCGGCGATGGGAGTCCAGGAGACGACCCCCTCGTAGGCGGCGCGCCCCGAAGGGGCGGTGGCTCGCATCCAGCCGTCGGGCCGGCGCAGCTCGTCGAGATCGACCAGCGGCCCGGCGGGCTGGGGGTGGGGAACGTTGCCCTCGGCATCCATGAGCAGCTCGGCCCGGGTGTACATGGCGTCGCCGCGGCTGGTGACCGACATCTCGAACAGGTGGGTCATGGTGATGGCCTCGGTGGGGCAAGCCTCCACGCACAGGCCGCAGAAGATGCAGCGCAGCAGGTTGATCTCGTAGACGTAGCCGTACCGCTCCCCCGGGCTGACGGGGGCATCGGGCGGGTTCTCCTTGCCGCGCACGTAGATGCAGCGGGCGGGGCACACCCCGGCGCACAGCTCGCAGCCGATGCACTTCTCCATGCCATCTGGGTAGCGGTTGAGCACGTGGCGGCCGTGGAAGCGGGCGGGCTTCACCCGCTTCTCCTCGGGGTACGACGTGGTCACCCGGCGCCGGAAGATCTGGCGGAAGGTGACGGCGAAGCCGGACCAGGCACCCATCAGCCCGCCACCTCCGTCCACGGCGCCCCCCAGGTCCGGAAAGCGGTGACCAGGGCGAAGAGCATGAGCCACACCAGGGCCAGGGGAATCAGCCGCTTCCACCCCAGGTCCATCAACTGGTCGTAGCGCAGCCGGGGCAAGGTGGCCCGGATCCAGATGAAGACGAAGACCAGGATGAAGGTCTTGAGGAAGAACCAGAACAGCGGCATTACCCAGGCGATCCAGGCGGGCAGGCCGAAGGTCGGGCCGAGCCAGCCGCCGAAGAACAGGGTCACGGCCAGCGCCGACACGTTGAACATGTTCAGGTACTCGGCCAGGTAGAAGAGGGCGAAGCGGAACCCGGAGTATTCGGTGTGGTAGCCGCCGACCAGTTCCGCCTCCGCCTCGACCAGGTCGAAGGGAGCCCGGTTGGTCTCGGCGATGGCGGCGACGAAGTAGATGACGAACGAGGGCGCCACCCAGAAGACGAACCAGCCGGGGATGAGCCAGCGGAACGACCCCTGCTGCAACTCCACGATGCGGGAGAGCGACATCGTGCCCAGCCCGGGATCCCCGGACGACTGGACGGAGGCCAGCAGCACCACCGGCACCAGGGCCAGGCCCATGGCGGCCTCGTAGGAGATCATCTGGGCCGTGGCCCGCACCCCGCCGAGCAGGGGGTACTTGGAGCCCGAGGCCCAGCCGGCGAGCACCACGGCGTAGACCGCCAGCGACGACATGGCCAGCACGAAGAGCAGGGCCACGTTGAGGTCGGTGACCTGCAGGGAGACCGTGGTCTCCCCGATGGTGAAGGGGCGCCCGACGGGGATGACCAGGAAGATCAGGAAGGCGGGGACCATGGCGGCGATGGGGGCCGCCAGGTAGATGCCCAACTGGACCTTGCGGGGTACCACCGACTCCTTGAACAGCAACTTCAGGCCGTCGGCCACCGTCTGCAGCAGGCCCCAGGGGCCGGCCCGGTCGGGGCCGACCCGGTTCTGCATGTCGGCCACGATCTTGCGCTCCGCCCAGACGAGCAGGATGACCACCACCAGCAGCAGGGCGAAGGCCGCTACCACCTTCACCGCGGCGGTGAACCAGACGTTGGCGAAGAGGCTCTCGAGCACGCTCACGGCAGGGCCTCCACGCTAACCCGCAGGCCGGCCCCGACCGCCACGCCCAGGTGGGCGGGCAGGTAGGCCGTGCCCGGGGCAAGGGAGTCGTCGAAGGCCGCCGGCAGGTCTGCCGAACCGACGCTCCCGGTGAGGCGCACCCTGCTCCCCTCGGCTACCCCGAGGCGAGCGGCGTCGGCCGGGTGCAGGCGCAACACGGCCTCGGGGGCCAGCCGCGCCAGGGCGGGGCTGTGCTGCATCAGGGTGCCCCGGTCGTACAGCACCCGGGCCAGGTGCAGCGTCAGGTCCCCCGCCTCTTCCAGAGGGGCTTCGAGGGGGAGGCCGTAGGGAGCCGGGGTGGGCAGGAGCAGGCCTTCGCGACCGGCGCCCCAGTCGAGCGCCGCCCAGGTGACCCCGGCGTAGGCAGGGGCGGCGGCGGCGACCTCCAGGAACAGGGCCTCCGCCGAGTCGGCCCCGATGGAGTGGCCCAGGTGGCCGGCCAGGTCCTCGAGAATCTCGTTGGCCGGGCGCGCCTGGCCCGGGCCGGGGACCAGGCGGTTCACCTTCTGCACCCGGCCCTCCAGGTTGGTGACGGTGCCCGCTACTTCGGCGAAGCCGAGGGCGGGAAGCACCACGTGGGCCCGGCGCGACGACTCGGTGAGGAACAGGTCGATGGCCACCACCACCTCGGCCTTCTCGAGGGCGGCGGCGGCCCGGCCCGGGTCGGGGAAGTCGGCGGCGGGGTCGGAGCCGAGCAGGACCAGGGCCCGGATTCGGCCCTCCTCCAGGCCGGCCATGATCCCGGCGGCGTCGTCGCCCTCCCCGCCGGGAAGGCCGTCCCAGCGCGGCTCCAGGGCTTCCCAGGCCGCCGGGTCGGAGACGGGCACCCTCCCGGGGAGCAGGTCGGGGGCCACTCCCATGTCGAGGGCCCCGTACAGGTTGGCGCGCCGGGCCACCGGCAGCACCTTGGCCCCGGCGAAGCCCTCGGCGAAGGCGGCCACCGCCTCGGACAGGCCCGGGTCCTCGGCGAGGCCGGTGCGCCCCACGATGGCCACCAGGGGCCCCTGTTCCAGGGCAGCCCGGGCGGCGGCGGCATCGCCCTCACCGTCGGAGAGGCGGGCCAGCATCTGCGCCCCCTCCCCCGGCCGGTAGCGCAGGGTGTGGGCGGCCACCGGGTCGAGGCCGTTGCCCCGGGGATGCACCACCACCAGGCGGGCCCCCCGGGTGGCGGCGCGGCGCACCCGCAGGTAGAGGACTGGCAGTTCCTCCTTGAGGTCGGGCCCCCACAACAGGATGGCCCCCGCCGCGTCGAGGTCGTCGATCGCGGCGCGGTGGGGCAGGCCGGTGAGGAAGCGGGCCCCCAGGGCGTCGTCCAGCCGGGCGTCGAGGTGGTTGGTTCCCACCGTGGCCCGGAGGAACTTGCCGAAGGCGTAGGCCTCTTCGTTGGTGCTGCGTGCCCCGCCCAGGCCGGCCACCGCGTCGGCCCCGCTGCCGTCGATCACCCGGCGCAGGCCGGCGGCCGCCTTGCCGAGGGCCTCGCCCCAGGTGGCGGGGTGCAACTGCCCGTCCTTCCCGCGCACCAGGGGGGTGGTGAGTCGCTCGGGCGAGGACAGGTGCTCGAAGCCGAAGCGCCCCTTGTCGCACAGCCAGCCCTGGTTGGTGGGGCCGTTGTCCACCCCGAGGAAGCGCACCACCTTGTTGGCGGTGGCCTGGACGGCAATCCGGCAGCCCACCGAGCAGTGCGGGCAGGCGCTCTCCACCGCCTCCAGGTCCCAGGGCCGGGCCCGGAACCGGTACGGGGTGGCGGTGAGGGCCCCCACCGGGCAGATCTGCACGGTGTTGCCCGAGAAGTAGGAGGAGAAGGGCTCGCCGGGGAAGGTGAGCACCTGGGTGTCGTTGCCCCGGGAGACGAACTCGATCAGGGGGTCGCCGGCCACCTCGTCGGCGAACCGGGTGCAGCGGGCGCAGAGGATGCAGCGCTCCCGGTCGAGCAGCACCAGGTCGCTGATCGGGATGGGCTTGGCGTGGTGGCGCTTCTCCTCGACGTAGCGGCTCTCCCCGGGGCCGTGGGAGAGGGTCTGGTCCTGCAGGGGGCACTCCCCGCCCTTGTCGCAGACCGGGCAGTCGAGGGGGTGGTTGGCCAGGAGGAACTCGAGCACCCCTTCCTGGGCCTTCTTCACGACGTCGGAGGCGGTGTGGACCACCATGCCCTCGGCCACCCGGGTGGTGCAGGACGTGGTCAGCGCCCGGCCGCGGGGCCCCTCGATCTCCACCAGGCACATGCGGCACATGCCCACCGGCTCCAGGCGGGGGTGCGAGCAGAAGCGAGGGATGTAGGTGCCGGCCCGCTGGGCGACCGCGATGAGGTACTCCCCGGCGGTGGCCTCCACCGGGCGCCCGTCGATGGTGAGGGTGATCCGCTCAGCCACGGGCGCCTCCGGTGATGCGGGCTTCGACCTCGGGCCGGAAGTGCCGCATTATCGAGACGATGGGAGCGGTGGCCGAGGGGCCCAGCGGGCAGATGGTGGTCTGCGCCGGCGGCCAGCGCAGACCCGGGGAGATGTTGTCGCTCACGTCGAGCAGCAGGTCGAGGTCGGCGGGCCGGCCCGACCCCCGCAGGATGCGCTCGAGCACCCGCTGCAGCCAGGTGGTGCCTTCCCGGCAGGGGGTGCACTGCCCGCAGGACTCATGAGCGAAGAAGCGCACGATGGCCAGCGCCGCCGCCACCACATCGGTGGTCTCGTCCATGACGACCACCGCCCCGGAGCCCAGCATCGTGCCCAGGCGGGTGGCGTCGTCGATGGTCACCGGCTCGTCCAGGTGGGCCGGCACCAGCCACGGCGACGAGGCCCCGCCGGGGACCCAGGCCTTCAGGGCGCGGCCGTCGCGGACCCCTCCGCCCAGGCTCTCCCCGTAGATCAGGTCGCGCCAGGTGAGGCCCATCACCACCTCGTAGTTGCCCGGGCGGCGGACGTGGCCCGACAGCGAGAACAGCCGTGTGCCCCGCGACCCCTGGGGCCCAATAGCGTCGTAGGCGGCGCCTCCGTTGGCGATGATCCAGGGCAGGTTGCTGATGGTCTCGACGTTGTTGACGATCGTCGGCTTCCCGTACAGGCCGGCCACCGCCGGGAAGGGAGGCCGGATGCGCGGCTCGCCGCGCCGCCCCTCGAGACTGTTGAGCAGGGCGGTCTCCTCGCCGCAGATGTAGGCGCCGGCGCCGAGGTGGACGGTGAGGTCCAGGTCGAATCCCGAGCCGGCGATGCCCTTGCCCAGGAAGCCGGCGGCGTAGGCCTCTTCGACCGCCCGCTGCAAACGGCGGGCGGGACGTGCGTACTCGCCACGCACGAAGATGAAAGCCTGATGGACGCCGAGGGCGTAGGCGGCGATGGCCGCCCCCTCGACGAGTTGGTGCGGGTCCCGCTCCAGCAACTGGCGATCCTTGAAGGTCCCGGGCTCCGACTCGTCGGCGTTGACCACCAGGTAGTGGGGGGTGTCCGCCGCCAGGAAGCCCCATTTGACCCCGCAGGGGAAGCCCGCCCCGCCCCGGCCTCGCAGGTTGGAGGCCTTCACCTCGGCCGTCACCTGCTCCGGGGTCATCTCGCCCAGTGCCCGACGCAGGGACTGGTAGCCGCCGGTGGCCGCATAGCGCTCCAGGGTGTGGCTGTCGGCGCGGTGCGCCTCCATGCGAGCAAGCAGGATGGAGGGGGTCATGCGAGACCCCCCGCCGTGCCGTAGGGCTCGAAGGCCGGCACCGGGGCCGCCGCTCCGGCCGCATCGCCCGGGCCCCAGTCGAAGGCCCGCTGCCCCCCGAAGCGCTCCTGCAGTTCGTCGGAGCGCACCACCGCCGGGGTCTCCGCCCGCAGCCAGCGGCACAGGTGCCGGGCCTGTTCGGGAGTGACACCCTCGACCGTCTCGTAGTTCACCTGGACGGCCGGGGCGCCGCCGCAGGCTCCCAGGCACTCGACGTGCTCCACGGTGAAGAGGCGCCCGGCGTCGGTCCGGCCGTCGGCCACCCCGGTCTCCTCCTCCACCGCCGCCAGGACCTCGCCGCCGCCGCACAGGTGGCAGGAGATCGAGGTGCACACCGAGATCAGGTAGCGGCCGGGGGCCTCCTTGTACATCGTGTAGAAGGAGGCCACGCTCTGCACCTGCACCGGGGTGAGGCCGGTCAATCCCGCCACCCGCCGCACCCCGGCCTCGGTGAGGCCGCCCTCGTGCCACATCGCCAGGTAGAGCAGGGGCCCCACCGCCGAGCGCGGCTCGGGGTAGCGGCCCAGCAGGGCCTGGGCCCGGGCCTCGAGGTCGGGGGGCCAGGCGCTCATCGGTCCACGTCTCCCAGCACCGGGTCGGCCGAGGCCACGGTGGCCACCGTGTCGGCCACCAGGGAGTCGGCCAGCATCACCGGCAGGGCCTGGACGTTGGCGAAGGAGGGGCCCCGGACGTGCAAGCGCCAGGGCTTGGCGCCGCCCCGCGACACCAGGTACATGCCCAGTTCGCCGCGCGGCGACTCCACCGCCTGGTACACCTCGCCGGGAGGGACCTTGAAGCCCTCGGTGAACAGCTTGAAGTGGTGGATCAGGGCCTCCATCGACTGGTCGAGGCGGGCCCGGGGCGGTGGGGTCACTTTGAGGTCGTCGGTGCGGTAGTCCCCGGCCGGCATGGCGGCCGCCACCTGCTCCACCAGGCGCAGCGACTGCTTCATCTCCTCGATGCGCACCCGGTAGCGGTCGTAGACGTCGCCGCCGCTGCCCACCGGGATGTCGAAGCGGTACCGCTCGATGCCCGAGTAGGGCATGGCCCGGCGCAGGTCCCAGGCCACCCCGGCGGCCCGCAGCAGCGGCCCGGTGATCCCGAAGGCCCGGCACTCGGCGGCGGTGATCACCCCCACCCCCACCGTTCGCTCCTTGAAGATGGGGTTGGCGTCGAGGAGGGCCTGGTAGTCGGCGATGCCCTTGGGGACCTTGTCCAGGATGCCGGCGACGTCGTCCTCCCAGCCGTCGGGCAGGTCGGCGGCCACCCCGCCGGGGCGGATGTAGTCGTGGTTCATCCGCAGGCCGGTGACCTTCTCGAAGAAAGCGAGGAACAGTTCGCGCTCCCGCCAGCCGTAGAGCATCATCGAGAGGGCACCGACGTCGAGGCCCTGGGAGGCGAGCCACAGAAGGTGGCTCGACACCCGGTTCAGCTCGGTCATCATCACCCGGATGGCCTGAGCCCGGGGCGGCGCCTCGATCCCCAGGAGCCGCTCCACCGCCAGCGAGAAGCACAACTCGTTGAAGAAGTGGGACAGGTAGTCCATGCGGGTGACGTTCGTGGCTCCCTGCACGTAGGTCAGGGCCTCCGCCGTCTTCTCCATGCCGGTGTGGAGGTAGCCGATGATCGGCTTGGCCCGCCGGATGATCTCCCCCTCCAGCTCCAACTGCAGGCGGAGCACCCCGTGGGTGGCCGGGTGCTGCGGCCCCATGTTGATGATCTGGGTGTCGCCCTCCCCGGTGGCCAGGGGCACCGTGTAGTCGTCTCCGGCCAGGCTCCCCATCTGGGCGGCCAGGATCGACGGCGCCTCCTCGGCGAGCATCTCCTGGGCGCCCTCGCTGGTGAAGCGGCCCATTTCCCCGGGCGACTCGGTCCCCGACAGCCAGAGGTCGTGGGTGCGCCGGCGGGCGTCGTCCCCCGACGCGCCGGGCGGCGCCGCTTGCGGGCCGCCGAAGGCCGGGGCCTCGGTGTCGCCGGTGACGATGTCGGGGGGATTGCTCACGGCATTCCTTCGATCGCCTTGAACTGCACCGGCACCGAGCCCATCGGGTGGTCCTTGCGGAGGGGGTGGCCCTCCCAGTCGTCGGGCAGGAGCAGCCGGGTCAGGTCGGGGTGCCCGTCGAAGCGGATCCCGAAGAGGTCGTACGCCTCGCGCTCGTAGAAGTTGGCCCCGGGGAACACCGCGGTCAGTGAGGGCACCCGGGGGTCGTCCCCGGGCACCGCCGCCTGGATCCGCAAACGGAGGCGGGCCTCCATCGAAAGGAGGTGCACCACGACCTCGAAACGCCCCTCCGGGCGCGACAGGTAGTCCACGGCGCAGAGGTCGATGAAGGTGTCCAGGCCGGCGTCGCGGGCGGCGGCCACGAAGGCGGCCAGGTCCTCCCGGGAGAGCCGCACCACCGGGTCGCCGAGCGAGGTGGTGAACCCGGCCCCCGGGAAGTGCTCTGCCAGGCCGCCGAGCAGCGCCCCGGCGGGAGTAGCGGTGTCGAAGGCGGCGTCGCTCATCGCACGATCTCCCCGGAGCGGATCTTCTCGTGGAGGGTGAGGATGCCGTGCATCAGCGACTGCGGCCCGGGAGGGCAGCCCGGCACGTAGATGTCGACCGGCACCACCTGATCCACCCCCTGGACGAGGGCGTAGTTGTTGAACATGCCGCCGGTGGAGGCGCAGGCGCCCATGGAGATCACCCACTTGGGGTCGGGCATCTGGTCGTAGATCTGGCGCAGGACCGGGGCCATCTTCTGCGAGAGCCTCCCGGCCACGATCATCAGGTCGGCCTGCCGGGGGGAAGCCCGGAAGACCTCCATGCCGAAGCGGGCCAGGTCGTTGTGAGCCGCCCCGGTGGCCATCATCTCGATGGCGCAGCAGGCCAGGCCGAAGGTGGCCGGCCACATCGAGCGGGTCCGCGCCCAGTTGACCGCCTTCTGCAGCGTGGTGGTGAGGAAGCCCTGAGGGGTGGCCGGCGCCATCAGGCGGCCTTCCCGGCCGCCGGCGCGTCGTCGGCCGCCCCGCGCTGGTAGCGGCGGCGCCGCGGCAGGTTCCAGTCGAGAGCGCCCCGCCGCCACACGTAGACCAGGGTCTCGATGAGCAGCAGGGTGAACAGGCCCACCGCCCCGAGGCCGTACCAGCCGAGGTCGTCGAAGGAGGCGGCCCAGGCGAAGAGGAACACGATCTCGATGTCGAAGATCACGTAGAGCATCGCCACCAGGTAGAACTTCACCGGGAAGCGCTGCGCCGGCTCCTGCAACGGGACGATGCCGCACTCGTAGGGTTCCAGCTTCTCCGGAGTGGGCCGATGCGGCGCCAGGAGGCGGGACAAGCCCAACGAAACAACGGAGAACCCGACCACGACCACGAACATCAGGGCTATGGGCAGGTAGGCGCTGAGGTCTGTCTGCGGCACCCTTCCCCCGGCCGGTCGGGAACGGGTTGAGGATAGACCAGCGCCGGTCGCCAGGTCCCCGGATGCTGAAAGGGCGGGCCGGGGGCCCGTCGGTCGCAGGCCGGCCGAGGGCCGGGCAAGCCCCGGGCCGGGAAGGTCACCCCCGGGGCAGCGCCCGGACGGTTCGCTCCAGCATCCGGTAGGCGGCGCCCCCGGCGCTGCGCTCCGCCGGGTCGAGCAGGTTGGACATCACCTTCAACGCCCATTCCATTAGCGAACGCGAGCGGAAGCCCGTCCGGGTCAGGGCTCGCATCACCCCGGGGCGCCCCAGGGCCCGCACGAACACCCGCCCCATCTTGAAGTAGAGGCCGAACTGGTCGTCCAGGTCCTGCCGGTAGGCCTGCAGCAGGCCCAGATCGCCGGCGGCCAGGGCCTCGTGAGCCCGCCGCGCCGCCAGGTGCCCGGTCTCGAGGCCGTAGTCGATGCCCTCCCCGTTGAAGGGGTTGATCGCCCCGGCAGCGTCGCCCACCAGCACCCAGTTCGGCCCCACCACCGGCCCCACCGACAAGCCCATGGGGAGCATTCCCCCGGCCGCCGGACCGAGCGCCTCATGGTCGGCCAACCCCCACGACGGCGGGGCTGTGGCCACCAGGGCCACCATCAACTCCCGGGTGTTCACCGCCTCCCAGCGGTGGAAGGTGGAGACGACCCCCACCCCGCCGTTCACCGTGCCGTCGCCGAGAGGGAACACCCAGCCGTACCCGGGCACGACCTTGCCGGCGGCGTCGTGCAGGTCCAGGAAGCTCTCCATGTAGAGGTCGCCCGAGCGCGGGCTGGGGTAGTAGGCCCGGGCCCCCAGGCCGAACGGCAGGCTGCGGTCGCGCTGCGCCCCCAGGGCCCGCCCGAAGCGGCTCAGTGCACCGTCGGCCACCACCACCACATGGGGATGCACCACTTCCACCTCACCGCCGCGGTGCAGGGCCACCCCGGCGACCCGCCCCTCCTCGCGGATCGGCCGGGCCTCGGTCCCGGTCAGAACGGCGGCCCCCTGCGCCGCCGCCAGGGCGGCGATCTGTCCGTCGAGGCCCGCCCGGCGCATCACCGCCCCCCAGTTCGGGTAGACGGGGTGCTCCGGCCAGTCCAGTTCCAGGGTGATGCCCCCGGCGTGGGAGCGGAGGCCCCGGCAGCGGTGGAAGCCCGGCAGGGTGAAGTCGAAGCCCATCGCCTCCAGTTCGTGGATGGCGCGCGGGGTGAGGCCGTCGCCGCAGGTCTTGTCTCGCGGGTACGACCGCTTCTCGATGAGCCACGTGGCGTGGCCCAGGCGCGCCAGCCAGTGGGCCGCAGCCGCGCCGCCCGGGCCGCCTCCCACCACGAGTGCTTCGGGTTCGGGGATCATCGGCCGGAGGCTAGGGAGGAGGCAGGGCA
>Ga0172371_10006600_pt1 | contig 16837 bp, 18 predicted proteins | sample Lak12m_FD_114543 | JGI IMG/M metagenome (GOLD analysis project Ga0172371, IMG submission 114543) | Freshwater microbial communities from Kabuno Bay, South-Kivu, Congo - kab_022012_12m | ecosystem: Environmental > Aquatic > Freshwater > Lake | place: Democratic Republic of the Congo: South-Kivu...
GGGAAGCATTTATTGACTCAATTGCCCACCATACACTTGGATCATTTGAATAAGGATCATAAACAAGAACAAATCCTGCAGATAAATCTGAACCTATTGAAACATTTATAGGCATGCCGGTTCCAATTTCATCACCATTTAAGTATAAATGACCTCCACTCATAAATAGCGAAGAATCACCTATAGTATTAAGTGTTTTGAACATTGGGATATAACCTGGAGTGCCCGGACCAACTGCTCCTCCGCCTCCGCTACCTACGCCAGTTCCTTCAAAGGCATATTTATAAAAGTCCCATGTAGAACCCCACGAAGGGTCATATTTGGTAGCGATAAATTCAATATACGCTGCTCCCGCATAACTTACATCAACTGTATAAGTGCTTAAATACGTAGAAGAATTGGGGTTTGAATCTAATAATATTGTAAGAGGATCTGTGCCAACTAATGATGAATCAAAAAATATACCAACTACTTGAGAAAGATTATTATTACTTAAAATTACAGGATACTCGTTATTTATTCGGTAATAAGGTTTATTAACATCGATAACTTTATAACCTGCAACATTTTCAAAGGGCCAGTAATTTGTAGCAGTGCAAGGGTCTCTTGGCTCAAAAACTGGATCAACCATCATACGATACCAGTTATAATCAGCAGTTGTATTATTATCGTATAAATTAGTGAATTGTCTCTTTACAATTAAATTATCTACGACTGCAGTAACAAATTCTCCCTTTGTGCCTTTTATTCTCCCAGTTGTCTCTAATGGAACAGTTAAAATCCCTAAACTACCATCAAAAAATACATCAATATATCTCTCAAATGATAAGAAGTTTGCATTTAAAATCTTAGGAAGTTGAGGTACTGGTGTATACAGATTTAATTGGGTCCAAATCATAATATTAGAGTTTTATTTATATATCCATTCTCTATCAAAACTTCCTCCATGGAAAAAATATATAGATAAATACTTAGTATTAACTCAAAAACTAAAATAAGTATGAATAATTTTGAAGATTTCAACTGGGCGGAATATGAGGGAACTTACGGTGGTAACCGATTAATTCCAAACGAAAAAATCAAAGGTCAAGACAATCACAACATCTGTTATTCAAGAGCTCCCTACGCTCAAAAGTTGTTTGACCTCCTCTCTAATAGCGATTCCAAAACGATTAAAAAAGATTTAACAAAAGGAGACTGTGTTGTCATTACTGACATTACAAATGTCAGACTTGATAAAATGTCAATAGAGCTCTCCGGTGACTTATCTGTAGATATAGATTTAAGTCGAGAAAAAAGATTCCTTCAAATATTTGGTTACAATACAGTTGATCAATTTGTTGAAGATATATTAAAGCCCGATTTTAAACAAAAATTCTTAGATCAAGGTATTTACGCGTATGTAATAGAATCTTTTCCAACAGTTAAGATTTCATTATGGCAAGGACATTTGAAGAAGATAAGAGAAGAATTTATGAAAGAAATAGAATCACCTTCTAAGGCTTATGTTGCGAAAGTAATGGAAGCAAACAAGGGTGGTTATTTTGTCGAAGTACAGGGAATAGAGGCATTTATGCCAGGATCTTTAGCAGCTCCAAATAAAATCATAGATTTTAGAACCTTAGTTGGAAAAGAAGTCATAGTAATGATTGAAGATTTCTTAAAAGAAATGAATTCATTTATTGTTTCTCACAAGAAATATATTGAACATGTTCTTCCTAAGAAGATAACTGAATTAGATCTCAATCAAAAGTACACTGGAAATATTACAGGAACCTCTAAATATGGAATATTTGTGGAGTTTGGAGATATATTCACCGGATTATTGCATAACTCTAAAATGAAAGAAGACACGTTAAGAGATTTCAGAAATAGAAAATTTAATCCAGGAGATCAAATAGGATTTTACATAAATGAAATAACAAAGGACAACAGAATAATTCTAACAGAAGAAAGTCCAGAAGAAAAACGTGAAAAATTCACCAAATTTATTTTAGAAAATAAAGAAAAGGTTGTTGAGGCTGAAGTTGCAGCAGTCATGAACTTTGGTGTTATTGTAAATGTTGGAGAACTTTCTGGTTTAGTTCCAAATAAAGAATTCAAAAGAAGAAAAATAGCCGTTAAAAATTATGTGGTCGGCGACAAGTTTCGAGTAAAGATTGCGGATTTTAAAGACGATAAGTTAGTATTCAACTTATTTAACGAAGATAAAAAACAAGAAGAGGGAGTTTAACACTCCCTTTTTTATTTTGAATAAATAAAATAAATTGTTGATTAATGCAAGCTAACTTTGTATACGAAGCTTTACAAGATATATTAAAACCTAAATCTAAGGAAGAAGTTGCTGCCACCTATAAAAAGATAGAAACCGATAAGGCATTAGAACTGGCAGTGGAACACAAGAATTTAGAAGGGCTTTTTGATGCTTTAAAAAGAGGTGCTTCATGGAATAAAAATGATTCTTGTCAGAGCTTAGAAGATAGTTTACTTTTATTTTTATCAAAAAATAAGAAAGATATTTTATCTAATAATCCGCCTAAGGAAATTATTTCTGTTCTATTAAAGAGGGCTTGTCAAAATGGATTTATAGAATTAGCAAAATGGGCATTAGATAAAGGGGCAAATATAAATTCTAAAGATAAAAATGGAAGTACTCCTCTTTATTATGCTGCTAAATACGGTCATTTTGAAACGGTTAAATTTTTAATTGATAATGGTGCTGATTTAGAAATAGAAAATAATGAAGGATATACACCGTTATTAGCATCATTAAATCCTATTCAAACTGGGATGAATCCTGAAATTTTTATAAATCCTGAAATAGTTTGGTATTTAATTGGTAGAGGTGCTAACATCACACATAAATTAAAAAATGGGTCTAGTATCTATGTATTTTTAAAAGGCAAAATATTAGATAGATTTTTAAATGAAACAGATTTAAAACCAAGTGATGAAGAAATGATTTATATAATTCATCGCGGATCTATCAAAAATTTAAAGAATTTAATGGATAAAGGATATTTGGATCTCAATAAACCTGTATACATGAAATATTCTAAATGGGACAACAAACCCAACAAACCATTATTGCCAATAGATCATGTTAAATTCGATGATGGAACAGGCCCAGGAAAAATGAAATTTATGTTACAAAATGGTAGTCCCTTTCCTAGCAAATTAACTATAAAGGCCATAAGAAATCAACTTAGAAATTCAAGATATAGTTATGGTCCTGACGAAAAATGGAGAAAACTTATAGACTATTTTATAGAAACCAAACAAATTGATGAATCCAAACAAATTGATGAATCAGTTGGAGATGTATTAAAACCTAAAGAAACAAAACAAATTATTCAAGAATTAGCTCAGGAAATGTATTTAAGTTTATTACAAAATAAAGCATTAAGTTTTTTTGAACCATTATTTACTGATGGTTATCATAGAATGACTAACACATGGGGCAATATAGATTATTCCTTTAATCAATACAATAAAAAATATGGTCCTGGATTATATGTTATGTCAATATTGGTAAAGGACCAAGATATAAATCCATTAGAACATATATACCCAGTTAAAGCAATTTATAAACAAGCTGGATTAATAGTTTATGATATTCCAAGAGGGTCATTGGAAACTGCATTAAAAGAATTAATAGCACAAGTTATTGTAGGTATATTTGGAAATGGTTTTCATGTAAAATATTTTGATCCTATTAATGAATCTAGTAACATATTTCAACCAAGAAAATATGAAGACATAATAGAAAGTGTTGTAGATAATATTTTAAGAGATTATTCTGATCATGCCATGTATTTTTCTAAAAATGAAGAATGGAGAGAACCACATGTAAAATTATCACATCATACAGGGGATGGATTTATGAAACAATTATATAAAAAGTATGGAAATTCAAATGGAATTTATATCCATATAGGTGATAATGATCCAACAGGCGCTGATATCGCTCATAAAGGAGACAATTTAAATGTGTTGCGAAAATATTTACATAATCTAAATGTACACTATATCCCTATCGGTTATAATACGATCATAGTTAAAGATGAGGATCAAGAAAAAAGAATACTTACAAAACTTTGTAGAGAAGTTTATAATAAGCAACTTCCTAACATACTGTTAAGAAAATTTGAAAGACCAATTAATAAATAATCGGATTTATACAAAACTGGTTAAAAATATACGTTTTTATACGAAAATATATGAAATTATATGAAAAGAGCAAAAACATACAGTTCAAAAGAGGTTTATGATGCAACAATGTTAGGATTCATTTTTGAATTCTATTGTTCAAAAGAGCCATCATTTATTGTTGAAGATCTTAAAAAGATCTCAGGAAAAAGTGTAGTTATTACAGATCAAACAACCATAAAACCTAGTTTTTCTACTTGTATCTTAGTAAAAGAATATGATGGAAAAAGACCACACTATCAATTTAAAATAGGTGAACAAAAATATAATGAAGTATCTACATTCTTAAATACTATTTTATTTTGGATAAATGAAAATGCATCATTAGACAAAAATACTTTAATGAAAGTAAATCTTAATTACAGTAGTGAACTTCAAACTCTTACAAATATTTCTCATATGGATGTTGGTAAACTCATTTTAAAAATGGACGAGAATTATGTTTATCAAAGATTTCCTGAAATGAAAGGCTGCCCATTTGCAGCATCTGTAAAAAAGATTGTTCCCTTTAATATGAGTTCTAATGCATCAAATGCAGTTAATTTGATTAACGAATTTCAAATGCCTGTTGATACATTTTATGGAATTGATTTAACTGAACAAACAAAGGGAGAACTGACATTTAATTATATAGGCGGATATAAGTATTCAGAAAAAGTAAAAGAGATTTATGAACTTCTTGAGTATTATGTTTTTACAACTTATCAAGTTTTAAATGCTGAAGAATACACATCTTCAATGATTAATGAACTAAACAAATTAACAGAAGAATATCGAACATTCAGAAAATGTTATTATAAGTACGATTTATTTGAGTCTACATATAAAGATTTCGTCATCTATATTGACCTAAATAAAAGACATCAATTGATTGAAACACAATGGTTCCAATTAAGAGATCATGTAGCCAAATTAATTCTTGAAAGTAATCTTAAGAAATGTAAGTTTAATTGGGACACCGAATTTGGAACATTTCAAATTAAAGATGCAGAAATAAATGCATCAAAAATAAAAGGATTTCAATTAGTCGACTGTACAATTAATGGCATAGTTGAGAATTGTCACTTATGGAGTACAAAATTATCTAATTCAAGAATTTTGAATTCAACACTCGTAAATGGTAATAAAGTTTCTGAATCTTATTTACAAAAAGTTAGAGCTGATAGAGAAAACAAAATTGAAGAATCGATGATTGTAAACTCTGGAGAAATTATAAATTGTGATTTAAATGGTTGTATAATCAAAAATGCAGGATTAGGAGATAAGGCTAAATTAGATGAGAATTGTTTAGTTATAAGTCCTAAAGAAAAATTTGCACAGCCATCTTTAAATGGAATAGAAGTCAAAGAGATACGAGATTACAAATGGATTAAATCTTTAAGAGATCCTAATTATACAGACAAAGGATTTGCTAATGAATATAAAGATGGATAATGATTGCCAAAAAAGTATATGAATCTTTAGATTATTTGGATAAATTGAAGGATTTCGGTTTTGATAATGAAACTATAATCCAATTTTTAAGAACACATGGAAAACCAATTACATTAGAATTAGAATACGAAAGACAAAGTTGGGAAGATCACACAGATTATTTGTTTCAAGATCTTCCCGAAAATGTACAATGGCATGCATCAAACTATGAAATTGAGGAGTTTGATTTAGGACGTTCAAAATATTTGTTATTTACAATATCCGGTCCTATAGATTCTATAATTGAAGCTTTAATTTCGTGGTGGTATGTTGATAAAAATGATGTCGTAAAATTTATTAACGACACAATGATAACATGAAAATATTAGTTAGACCTGGATTTGTAAAAACTATTACCTTCGGTTTCGCCGCAGCAATTACGTTGTGGCCATTTGGTATTTTTTTATTAAAAGATAAATATTTAAATACTGCGTCTCTTATAAATCACGAGGCGATACATTGGAAACAAAGTCAAGAATTATTAGGCATTTTCTTTTACATATTTTATGGATTAGAATGGTTTATTAAATTATTCTTTTATGGAAAGAACTCCTATTATAACGTATCATTTGAAAGAGAAGCTAATTATTACGAAAATAATTTAGAGTATACAAAAACACGAAAACATTTTAAATGGATAAAATTTATTTTTAAGAAATGTTAGTAAGAGAATCATTAGTAAATATATTGAAACCTAAATCTAAGGAAGAAATTGGTAAAAACTTAGAAGAAAAAATACGTAATATTCCTATAAGAGAAGACGCAATATACGAAGTAGTTGGTTTATTAGACGGAAACATACACGCAGAGCAATTTTATTGGGGTTATAATGATGTTTCTAGAGAGATTATTGATTATATAAGTGACAATGAATTTTATGATGCTCTTATATACATATTGAAAAACAACAAAGGATTAGAATAATATAAAAGAAAGATATGACCAGAGTTGATTTAATAAAGGAGGTCCAAAATGCTTTAACTGCTTGTGCTGCACTTCCATATGCGCCACCAGACGCTGAAATAGATCGTCTTATTGGCGTTGAAATGAAGTGGCTATTTCGTGAATACAGAACGTTATGGCAGGATCAAATTTATGTTTTAAATAAAAAATATTATACTACTAAAGAGTGGCGTAATACAAGAACCTTCCAATTACCCGAATGTGTTGTAGGTGTTAAGATTGTATGGGAAATGACACAAGGAAGCAGAGTATTTGGTATAAACGACCCTGATTTAAATTTTGACAGATTAATGGCATCAGATCTTTATTTGACTCCATTATCTTCAGATCAGATAACATACAGAACCATTCAGTGGTCATTCTGGGACCTTGCAAGGGCCTTTAACTTAAGAGATATAAATCACAATTTCAATTTGAACACAAAGCGATTGGCAATAACGGGTAGAACCCCTGTTGAATCTTTATTTGTTTTGAGTCAAGTACAAATTCCTGATGAAGATGCATTTGAAGATACTTTAGTTATAAAGTGGATGATTGCACAAGGAAAAAGATCTTTAGCAAGAATTCTTGGAGCATTTAACTATCAATTATTAGGAAATGTTACAATCAACTTCGAACAAATAAGAACAGAAGGAAACGAAGAATTAGCAGAATTAAAAGAAAAAATAAAAACAGACGACGTAGCCGACTGGTTCTTACTATTCCCATAATGAAAAAGGTCATAAATATTTAAAGGATTATGGGGATTATAACAGAGGAGAGCTCTTGAAATTAACATCAAGAATAAAAAGAGCCCAATGTTTTAAATACGTACAACAGGCCGAAATAGCTGCAAAAATGTTAGGCCTTAAATTTAAAGAAGGAATTACGAAGGTAATAAAAGTATGAAAGCAAAATTTGTTTATCAATCATTACAGGAAGTTGAACCTGACAAACTCGATGTCATGTTTTCTATTTACAAAAAGTGGAATCCTATATTTAAAAAAGAAATAAATCGTCCCGAACTATCTTCTTTTGGCGATAAAGTACGTGCGTTCAAAATAGATTTAGAAATCGAACAAAATAAAATAAAAGATCTTGGTTATCGTGAAGAAGGCAGTACCGGATTTCGCGGTCTATTACGTTTGATTGGTTGGTGGGAAAACGGCAGATATTCCATTGAAATGCTTGAAGAAATGATAATGAATTGGATGAATGCTGTTGAAGTAGCGTTAAAAGACTTTCGTAAAATGGCAAAACGTGAATATCATCCAATTAAAGAAGCTATAAGCGATCTATTAAAACCTAAATCGGAAGAAGAAATCAAAAAAGAAATACGTAAACTTTCTGGAGACTATTTATGGGATTTATGGAAAGATACAGGGCAAAAAGAATATTTAAGGTACGCGTTAAAGAAGAGAATTACTTTTCTAGGCCGTGAAGATATAGCTGATGCGATTCAAGAATTTCCAGATGCAGCCGAAACATTATTTCCTCTTATAGTTCAAAATTTTCCATATAATTTAAAGAAAGAAGGACAAAAATATTTTCTTTATACGGATTGGTATGACGAATTTGCCGATTTATTTATGGAAAGTAATGATTTGTCATCTGAATCAATTCAAAAAATATTATCGGGGGATTCTTGGGATTTATTTGAGAGATCTGATTACATGAATTTAGCAGATGAAATTTATACCATTCAAAAAATGGAGAAAGATAAAGGAGTATCTTATTTTAAATCATTAACTGAAGAATTAGTAGCTAAATTATTAGAAGATTTTGATTGGCTTGATTATGATAATACAATGGAAATCAAAAATTTAAAAACTCTAACAGATGTAGCCAAATATTTAGTAAAATATAAAGACGAAAGAGATCTAGAAGGATATGTTAAAGCTTTTGAAAAAGCTTTGAATGAAACAAGCGGGGTTGCTGATGAAGCTCAGGCATTTAATGAATTAAAAAATTCTTTAGAAAATGAATTAGGATTTAAATTCGATAAAAAATATTATAGTGAAAGTGACGAATGTTATAAAATTCCTCTTTCAAAGGATTCTATAATACAGCTATTCAAAAAAGCAACGATTGATGATGAAAAGATAAAATATAATGTTCCTTATTATGGTATCTTCCTTCGAAACATTTATGATCATCCAGATGTTTTTAATGATAGCTTAAGTAACAGTATTTCAGAAATAGATGAAGGCTAAAAAAGTATATGAGTCAAGTATTTTGAAACCTAAATCTACTAATGAAATAGTAGATGCATTTATTAATTTGTTGATTAATGAACAAGTTGAATTTTTAGATGATTATGAAAACAGACATATCATTCCATTTGAAAATTGGCCATTAATTTTACAAATAAAAGAACAATTAAAAAACAATCTGCAATTTGATAGTATGTTTAGAGTTACATCGAATGATCCACTTAATAAATTCGTTTGGTCATTTAGTCCTGATGAACAAATAGGTACAAAATTTAAAATCTATAACAGACTTAGTAATAATATTCAACCAATCAATGTTGAACAATATAATAATGAACCTGATACTATTCATGTTTACGAAGAGGCTGATACAGCAAATGAACAGGTAATTGAATCGTATGATGGATTTATTAAATGGTTGAATGATGATTATCTTTGGAAAAAAGAAAAAATTCAAATAATTTAAGTATTTTGAATCCATTCTCCATCTATTTTTTGTAATTTATAATCATCAATCAGACGATAAAGGGTTCTTTCGCTAATTTGTAATTGTTCAGCTGCACTTTTTAAAAATCTATTTCTATTTAAAGCTTTTAATATCAAAATAAATTTATTAAATTCCAAGTGAAAGGGACCTATTTCTTTTACATTTTTGGATTCATGTAAATAAATTCCAGCAGTTTCATTAACTAACGGCCCATTTCCTAAATCTATTCTTCCTATTTTATAGATCAATTCGGATTCGAATGAATAGGCGATGTCTACTGGAAGATTCTCTCTTATTTTTACTATTTGATAAGTGCCATTATTTATTTTTTCAAATAATCTTTTATTTTTAGTTCCATTCTGATGAGATAACATTCGATCTCCTCTTCCTTTTCCGATATAAAAAGGTTCATGTTCAAAAACAATTTTTCCCAATGATGATTCGATTTCATATCTACCATGAATTTCTAAATTAAGATAAACATAAACATAATATCTGAAGGTCATGTCATATTTTTGTTATATATATATATGACAAGATTGATAAAAATATGACAAAAATGGCAAAATTTTATCATTGGCATTTTATTTGAAATATTTAGCATTGATAATTTAATGTTAAACTAAATAAAATAAATGCTATGTTACCAGTAATTAGAAATTCAAGAAACAATCTATCTTTAGTTGACGATTTGTTTGATACTTTTATTAGAACTTGGGATGACCGTCAAGAATTATCATCTTATTACTATGATGAACAAACAAAAGATCATGTCATTATAGTTCAAGCCCCTGGATTTAAGAAAGATGATATTGAAATAGAAGTAGACAACAAAGGAATTTCTATTAAAGGAGAAATAAAGGACGAAAAAACTAAAGGTAAACTTCGCAGAAACACGTTCCATTATGCGATGACACATTATGGAATTGATTCTAAGACAGTAGACGCTACTTTAGAAGATGGAATCCTAACTATTAAATTCAAAAACGAGAAAGATAAATTCTCAAAAAAGATTGAAATTAAATAAGAAAGGGGCATTAAGCCCCTTTCTTTCATCTAAATAGGAGGTGAGATTATTTTAAATTCAAAGAACATTTCTAAGGCAATTAAAAAAATAGTCAATAAATATTCATCATCAATGTAACTTCTAAGTTGCCATACTCGTTGATCATATTCTTTAAGCCCCTATAAAAGCTCTTTCTGCAAATGGCAAAGATTTTAAATCTCTTTTAATGTCAGATTCAGATTTAGGTTTTAATATGTCATCTAAGGATTCGTAGACTAGCATGTTAGCCAAAGTATGGGTAATCTATCCGCATAAAATCTTCAAGATACCACTTATTTTCATTTTTATCTCTGAAAAATGCCTTTAATTCTCTTTCGTCTTCATCAGTCATTTCACTCCAATCAATTTGTTCATTATCTTCATCACGATAATCATATTCTATATCAGCACCATGAGGAATTATTTCTCCCGTAAATCGGTATTCAACCCCATCTCCACTCTCAACAACTTTTAATTCTATGCCACCTGTATTTGTTAAAGCCATTGCTCCATCAGGTTTCCAATCATTTTGATAAAAAGTTTGAATTATTTGGCTTGCAACTTCTGATGGAGGTGTTTTTTCTTTAAATCCAGCATCTACCAATTCACGGTATTTACTAAAAATTGTATCATCTCCAAACATAACTCTTTGACGATCAATCTCTTTATCAACCATGTCTGTGTATTCATCTTCTTCTGTATATTCAAGAGCCTTTTGGATTTCTTCTCTTGATTTAGGTTTTAAAATATCTCCAATAGATTCTTTGATTGGCTTTCTTTCTTTTAACCATGGAATCAATAGATCTAATGTAGCCTGATAACCAGACCAGGCAGATGTTCCCCAATCTATATCTACTAACTGAATGGCGTTGTGAACATCTTTATATGTAGTTTCTTTAAAATTCTCGAGAATCCATTTCATTACATCAGTCATACCCATATAAAGAGTTTTTTGCAAAATAGATTCTCTAAATTTTGGATATTTTTTATATAATTGTGTTATTTGTTTGGATTTCAACATTTCAATAATTAAATCTTGCGTTTCTTCAGCATCACCCATATTATAAGCCACCCACAAATTACCACTAGATCCATTAGTTTTAGGAACATAAGTATATAAAGGTTTTGCTCCGTGTCTAAGAGCGTATTTTGCGTATGAAACATTTCTTCGATTTATAGCAGACAATAAATGTTCTGTGGCACTTTTTTTATCTCCTATTTTATAATCAGGATCATTTGATAAATTCTGGTCTATTTCTTCTTCAGATTTAGGTTTAAAAACATCTTCTACTGATTCTCTCATAGGAGCAGGCTGTATGGGTGATCTTTTTGGTTTATAAGTAATTAATTCGATAAAATCCTTAAAATCTTTAACGACATAATAATCATATCTATTAAGTTTATTGGAAATTCCAAGTATTACCTTTCCTGTTTCGTAATGAATTCGATATTTCATATAATTGAAGGACACTTCTTGTTTGCTTGTATCAAAACGAAAATAATGTCGTTCTTGTCCTGAGGAAATCTGTCTGGACCAATTAATATAATGAGTGGATATGTACGCAACTATCTTTGCATACAAAGGATTAATATCTTTTAAACTATTATAGAGATCTTCTTCCGATTTGCCTTTAAACAATTCAGATTCATTGATGAATTTAGCCTTCATTAATCAAGTTTATTTTATATATCATTTTTCTAATCATTTCGAAGTTTAGAATATATAAATAAAAATCATTAGATGATTCGAGAAATATATAATCGAAGCCCTCAAGATCCTAATTTTAAATATGGCGTGTTGGAACACTCTGATCCTATTGAGAGCATCATTTCAAAAATAAAAATGATATTAGGAACGAGCCAAGGACAAGTCCTTGGCGATCTTAATTTTGGTGTTGGATTAGAGGATCTAATCTTTGAAACTCGTATCAATAAAATGGAACTTGAAGAAAGAATCAAATCACAGATCATGCAATATGTTGATGAATCAAAGGACTATCAAATAAGTCCAAGTGTTTCATTTGGAAAAGCCCCTGAGGGGTATGATTATGCTGTAGTTGATATTTTCATAAATAACCAAAAGATAATTGGAGTATTGGTACAATAAAGTATAAAAATTAATTAAAGTAATGGCAAATAGTAACAATCAAAGATTTGAATTTTTTAAGACATCACGAATTCGTTTTAGCGAGTTATATCAAGATGCTCTTAATTTCATAAAGGCTAGTTATGAAGATGTAGGTCAGTATTTTACAATGGCTTCTCCTATGGGGCAGTTATTGCAGATCACTCTTCATTTAGGCAGAATGATACTCTTCTATATTGAAGATGCTATCACCGAATTAAATATAAACACTGCATCTCGTCCTGCAAGTGTAAAAGGAATAGTAGCCATAACAGGTCATAATCCTTCAAGAGCTATGGCAGCAAGAGGAACTCTACGTCTTACTTATAATGGACAAAAAATAAACATGTATGGAAACACTGTAACCATTCCTAATTATACTCAATTAACATCTGTTACTAATGGCCTTATATACACTATAGTTTTACCAGGAGAAGAAATTAGATTGGACTTAACAAGTATAACAAACTACATAGATGTGAATGTTATGCAAGGAAAATTAGAATATCAACAAGCAACAGGAACTGGAGACCCATTACAATCATATAATTTCCAAAATAAAAAGGGAGCTGGTATTGATAACTATTTTGTTAACGTTTATGTTGATGGAAAAAGATGGGAAACAAGACCATCTATTCTTGATATGGGATTCAATGAAGAATCTGTATTAGTTAAAACCGGACAAACAGGAGGAATCGATATTTTCTTTGGAACAGGTTATAATGGTCAACCACCAAGAATGGGAGCAACAATACTTGTAGAATATCTTTTAACTGATGGGGAACCTGGAAATATTAAAAGCCCTGCAACCGAATCAGAAGCCAGTTGGAAATTTGTAACTCAAGGATATTCATTAAATGGAGAAGATATTGATTTAAATAAGATTCTAAAAGTTTCTATTAAGAATGATATTTTATTTGGAACACTTGAAGAACCTCTTTATCTTACCAGATTATTAGCTCCTCATATGTCAAGATCATTTACTCTTGCAAATGCCGATAATTACATTTATTTCTTACGCAAATTAAATATGTTCACTATTGTGGATGCTATTCCTGGATTTGCAACATTTGAAGACAAATACGCTTTAGACAAATATAATCAAGCAAAAGATAATTACGAAATAGTAAGCGAACAATATAGAGCATTATTATCTACTGTCGGAGCTAATTCTGAATTATCAATGACCAAGAAAACTGAATTAAATAATGCTCAAAATGAAGTTTATAAATGGCAGGGAATTCTAGAAGAACAAAAGAAAGATGACAATACGGTTTATTTGTTCTTAGTTCCCGATGTCAATAAAAGAATATCAGCAGCGCAGAATTATTATTCCTGTACATTGGATTCATTCCAACTTACTAATAATGAAAAGACGGCCATCCTGGACCTCATAGAGGACAGTGGTCAAAGAATTATTACGGTGGATAATGCTATTATGACTCTTAAATATCCGCGGTTCGTACTTAATCTAACATTAATAATTTATGAAGGCTTTGATTTTGATTCAATAAGAGAATCAATAATTTCAAAAACATCAGAATATTTCTTAAAGAATACGCGTAGAGACAGAATTCCTGTTTCAGATATTGTTCGTATTGTTGAAGCAATTGAAGGAGTTGACTCTGTATCTGCTTGGTTCGATGCAGACAAAAACAACCTAACTATTTATGGAGATCATTACGGATTAGATGATTATGGAGATATAATTCTCGAACGCTATGTTTATGATGCATTTGGTAACAAAGTACCAGTCAAAGATATTTACCCATTAATTCGTGGAGGATTTGAATCATTTAATAGTGTTTATTATGATGATTCGACTGAAAAGAATAAGCTATCAACTTTGAATATAAATCTAAGAGGAACAACTCCTGTAGATTTCAATTCAAAGAACAATAAAACTATTGTAAGTAATATCTAATGAGAGCTAAATTAGTAAAAGAAAGTATGCAAGATGTTTTATCCCCTAAAACAAGGGATGAAATCGTTAAAGATGTCCCATTAAATAAGGATGTTTTAAATTACCTATTAGATAATGGATGGACGTTTACCGATACCTTTTCAACCCCGTATATGGGAGATAATGAAAGAGACCTTGTATATCATACATTTGAAAAAGATGGGATTGAAGTATGTGTAAATAAATTTGATAATTTGAATGATTTAAAAAAATATATCTCTGATACTCATTTTTAATATGAAGGCCAAGTTTATATATGAAGCATTAGGTGATGTTTTAAAACCTAAATCTGCTGAAGACGTTGATAAAGAATTAAGATCTATGTCCGAGAAAAAGCTTCTTGACATGATGCATGCTTATGATATTGACAAAAAACGAATTAGAAGAATAGAAAGTATTTTAATTGAAAAATATCCTAAAATATTGAAGGGTTTAGAAAATAGTTCAGTTAAAGAATTATTAGAAAAAACAAGCAATGTTTATAGATTTAATGATATTGTAGATTTTGAAGATTATATAATTCCAATTTTAGCTAAAAAAATATCAGTAACACCTATCAAAGCTAAATCAATTTTTCGTTTGGCAAAAATGATTGTTGGTCAAGCTGGCGACAATGACAAAACTAGATATGAAATATTAAAAACTCTAAAAGAAGATGGATTACAATTTTTTAAATATTTTAAGGGGTTTGAGAAAAGAACGAAACAATATTTTGATTCTACACTTTTTTCTGCACTTCCAGTAGAATTACTCAAAGATGTTTTAAATAATGCAAATCCTTCATCAGACGAAGTTGATGATACCATAGAAAAATTGTTTTGGACTGATGATAAAACCAATCCACTTATAAGACAAAAATTAAATATATTTTTAGAATATCTGGATAAATACCCACCTGATAGTATTCAGCCATTAAAGAGTGCTATCGTGCAGTCTATTTATCACAATCAAAAAGATGTTTTTGATACATTAATATCTAAGGAATATCACAAAGATTTGGATTTAGAAAAAATATTTTCTAGAGTTTATACAGGAAAAATGACTCTGCCAAAATGGTTTAAAGAATATAAAGCACAAGCATCTGGAAGTTATTTGGCTAAATATCAAGATGATTTATTTAAAGTAATGAAATTGATAGCGAAAGGAGGTTCAATGTATTCAGCACATGATGAATTTGATCCAAATAGACTTACAAAAAACGAACAAAAAGAATTATTAGAATTGATGAAAAAAATAAGTGACGAAGATGGCAGCAAATAATCAAATAAACAATCCAAGAAAAGGTGTTTATGCAAGAAATACCTATAAAGTTCGTTTGCCTTATTTTTATCAGGCTAAACATAATAACGACCAATTTAAGAATTTAGGTTATAACTATCAAGGAAAAATCTTGAGAAGCATAACATCCCCTGAATTATGGGCTAACCCTTTACAAACATCTTTAATAGGACAAATAGAATCAATGATGACGTATGTGTTAGAGCAGTCAAAATCCATAAAAAAATGGTTTTCAATTGCTCATGATAAAGATACTCTCTCACTCAATTAATATATAAAATAAAAATGAATTTTGTATATGTAACAACTAATTTAATAAATGGAAAACAATATGTTGGATCACATGATGGAAGTGAAAACGACGAATACTTAGGAAGTGGAAAAGTTTTTTTAAAAGCCTTAAAAAAATATGGAAAACAAAATTTTAATAGAAAAATTTTGGAATATTGTGACCCCTTTTATAATGTTATATTAGAAGAAAAATATATTGAAGAATTAAATACATTAAAACCAAACGGATATAATTTAAGTCCAACAGGAGGACATGTTAGAGGAAAATTATCAAAAGAAACTATAGAAAAAATTAGACAAAGTAATTTAGGAAAAAAACGCTCCATAGAAACAAAACAAAAACTTTCAAAATCTTTAAGTGGACGAAAACTTTCTGAACAAACAAAGGAAAAAATGAGTAACTTTCAGAAAGGAAGAATTAAATCTGAAGAAGAAAGAAAAAATATTTCAGAATCAAAAAAGGGACAAAAAAATCCGATATATGGAAAAAATCCTTGGAACAAAGGAAAAACGGGATTTAAACATTCGGAAAAAACAAAACAAAAAATGAGAGAATCCCATAAAAGAAACTATAATTAATGAGACCAGAACTTTGGAGAATATACGATAAAAAGGGTAGCAATTTAAACTTAAATACCGACTCATATATCAATTTAATATTTGCTTCTGATATAGGTCAGGATGCAGAAGGTTATGCAGTTACAGATCCATCAGGAAATATCGTTAGAACTGTCATAACTAATAGTGGTTGGAATTATGACAATGATACTCGAGTTTTAATTGATTTTACATTTAGTGAATTAGGTACACC
>Ga0172371_10006601_pt1 | contig 16836 bp, 14 predicted proteins | sample Lak12m_FD_114543 | JGI IMG/M metagenome (GOLD analysis project Ga0172371, IMG submission 114543) | Freshwater microbial communities from Kabuno Bay, South-Kivu, Congo - kab_022012_12m | ecosystem: Environmental > Aquatic > Freshwater > Lake | place: Democratic Republic of the Congo: South-Kivu...
ATCCGAAACAAATTCGAAATCAGAAGTAATCAAATTCAAAAACGCCGACGAGTTGATCCGCGCCAACCGCAGTGCCGGATTCGGTCCCGAGGCCAAGCGCCGTATCATGCTTGGAACGCATGTTCTCAGTAGTGGCTACTACGATGCCTACTACAAAAAGGCCTCTCAGGTTCGCACTAAGATCATCGAAGACTATCAAGACGCCTTCACCTCCTGTGACGCTCTCATCTCTCCCGTCACCCCAACCCCTGCCTGGCGATTGGGAGATAAGGCGGACGATCCGCTTGCCGCCTACCTCTCCGACGCCATGACGATTTGCACTAACTTGGCCGGGTTGCCTGCCATCTCCCTGCCCTGTGGTTTCAGCGAGGCTGGATTGCCGATCGGCCTTCAGATCCAAGGCCCACACTTTCAAGAGGGGAGGCTGCTTACGATCGCCTACACTCTTGAAAAGGCCTTGGGGATTAGCGATCGTCGACCAGCACTCACCTAGGGAGGACACCATGAAGCTCACCATCCCTGAACATATCAAAACCCTTGTCCCTTACCCGCCAGGTAAGCCTCTGGAAGAGCTGGAGAGGGAGTACGGCATCACAGGTTCCATCAAGATGGCCTCCAACGAAAATTCATTAGGCCCTTCCCCAAAGGCGGTTCAGGCCGTTGCCGGGGCGCTTGCCAACCTGCACCGCTACCCGGACGGCAGTTGCTTCTATCTGGCTCAGGCACTTGCCGCCAAGCTTTCCGTGGCGAGCGAACAGCTTGTCTTTGGCAACGGATCCGACGAGATCATTGCCCTTTTGGCGGCGGCCTTGGTCATGCCCGGGGATGAGGTTATCTCTTCTAGCCCCTCCTTCTTGGTCTACCCCAAGGTCACCCAGGCCCAAGGCGGGGTCAACCGGGTGGTGCCGTTGCGGGCCATGCATCATAACCTGGAGGCGATCGCCGCTCAGATCACCGGGCGTACTCGGCTCATCTTCCTCGACAACCCCAACAACCCCACGGGCACCGTCTTCAGCGCCGAGGCCTTTGATGCCTTCCTCAAGCGAGTGCCAGAGGGAGTGGTTACCGTCCTCGACGAGGCCTATCTTGACTTTGTTGACCCTGACCAGCAGATCGATGTCCGCGCCTACCTCACAGGCCCCAAGGCCGTGGTTGGTCTGCGCACCTTCTCCAAGGCTTACGGTCTGGCTGGCCTGCGGGTGGGCTACGGGCTGATGCCGTCGCAGATCGCCGATTGCTTGCACCGGGTGCGCGGCCCCTTCAACGTCAATAGCTTGGCCCAGATTGGGGCCATCGCCGCTTTGGAGGACAAGGCTCATTATCAGAAGACGATCACCATGACCAAGGAGGGCATCGCCTGGCTGAGTCAAGGCTTGACCGCCTTGGGCCTGACGCCGCTCCCCACTCAGACCAACTTCTTCCTGGTCGATCTCCACCGGGATGGCCGTGCCTTCTATCAGGCCATGCTCAAACGGGGGGTGATTGTTCGTCCGATGACGGCCTACGCCCTACCGACCTATATCCGCATCACCGTCGGCACTGCCGTTGAAAACGAACGTCTGCTCAAGGCGGTATCTGCCACATTGACGGAACTTGCGGTATGAGCTCCCAACGGCTGGTCATTACCATCGACGGCCCCTCCGGTTCAGGCAAGAGCACCATCAGCCGTTTGTTGGCCGAACGTCTGGGGGCAACGTATCTCGATACCGGGGCGATGTATCGGGCGGTGGGTCTGCTCGCCCATCGCCGGGGGATCGACTTGACCGATAACGAGGCCGTCAAGGGCCTACTGACCGATCTTACCATACAACTCCTCCCTGGCGAGGTTGAGGCCAAAGTGTTGGTCAACGGTGAGGATGTCTCTGCCGCCATTCGCACTGCCGAGATGGGTATGATGGCCTCCAAAGTCTCCGCTCTAGAGCCGGTCAGGCAGGCGATGACCGCTCAGCAAAGGTTGATGGCCGTCAACCAATCGGTGGTTGCCGAGGGCCGGGATACCGGGACGGTGGTTTTTCCTGCCGCCGAGCACAAGTTCTTTCTCTCCGCCGCTCCAGAAGAGCGGGCCAGACGGAGGACGGAGCAGCTCCACGAAAAGGGGTTAGCGGCCGATTTTAGCGAAATTTTGGCTCAAATCCGCCAACGGGATCACGACGATAGCGTCCGCGCCTTGGCCCCTTTGCGGGCAGCTGCTGAGGCCATCACCATCGACTCCTCAACGGTCTCGATTGACGAGGTCGTCGAAGAGATGCTAGCCCTCATCAGGTAGTAACGATTACGTTCGGAGTTGAGATCAGACAATCATACGAGGAGTGGGAGATGGGCAGACAAGAGAACGTGAATGAACTTAGGAACTTGAAGCGACGGCACCTCATCTACTATCTTGAGGTGTTTGATCAGGAGACGGGGAGACTCCTCGGTCATTTAGTCGATCTGACGGTCAAGGGGATGAAATTGATCAGCAAGGAAGAGATCCCTGCCGGGCACCCCTTTTCGTTGCGCATGATCATGCCGGAAGAGTACTGCCCAGAACGGGAGGTACTTTTTACGGCCACCAGTACATGGTGCCGTGAGGACGTCAACCCCGACTTCTATGCCACCGGCTTCACCACTCCACACCTGGAGGAGAAGACCAGACGGCTGTTCATGATCCTGATCAATCAGGTGGGATTTAACGACTGAGAAACGGCGAGATAAAGGCAAGGCGGGTATGGGCTTGCCTTTATCAAATCGACACACTGTAACGCCGATTTGGCTTGGGCACCCTGGTCAACGCAGGGTGCCCAAGCCAACATGACATCAGGCGACGCTGGTGGCCTGATCAAAGAATTCGGTCACGTGCTCAGGATGATCGGACTCCATCAGGGCGATGGCTGTGCGTGGGTGCTGGTTCAAGACCCCGGTGATCATGTAGGGGATAAAATATCCCCAATCGATCTTCTTGGTCCATGGTAAAATCTCGTGTTCGATGACCTCGATCAACGGTCGCACCTTAAACTTCGGGTTTTTGAGGAAGGAGAGCAGCAGCTCCAAGGGACAGTTGCCTGCCCCCCGGCCAATACCGTAGAGGGTGGCATCGAGGTAGTTTACCCCGCAGATGATGGAGGAGATCGTATTGGCAAAGGCAAGCTGCTGGTTGTTGTGGCTGTGGATGCCGATGGTTTTCCCCGGCAGACTTTCCATGTAGCGCTTGGCCAAGGTCTCGACGTCCTCCGAGTAAAAGGCCCCGAAGCTGTCCACCAGGTAGATGACGGGGACTCGGCTCTTGGCCAAGTCCGCCAGGGCCTCTTCCAGATCGCGAAGACCAACTGTCGAGACCGCCATCAGGTTGATGGTTGTCTCATAGCCCTTGTCGATGCAGTGATGGGCCAGATCGATGGCGGCATCGATCTGGTGGACGTAACAGGCCACCCGGATCATATCGAGGGAGCTGTCCGATTTGGTAGGGATGTCTTCGTAGTTGATCCGGCCAATATCGGCCATAGCCGACAGCTTAAGTGTCTTCTCCCCCGGGCCGATAATCCGCTTGAGATCCTCCTCGGCGCAGAATTTCCAGGGCCCCATCTCATCGCGCGAGAACATCCCTTCCGAACTTAAGTAGCCGATTTCCATATAATCGACTCCGGCCTTGTCCAAGGACTGGTAGACGTGACGGACAAAATTGTCGTCAAATTGCCACTTGTTCATCAGGCCACCATCGCGGACGGTGCAATCAATCACCTTAATCTCTGGTCGGTACATGCTTCATCTCCTTTTTCAATTTGGTTGGATAGAGGTAATATTTTTTTTGACATTCTCGCCAAGTTGCCGCCAATCTCGCCTTTGTAAGGCCTCCTTGCCAAACAGGCTTGTCCCCATTCCCACGGCCTTCGCCCCAGCGGCAAGGTAGTCTGGGGCGGTAGTTACTGTCACCCCGCCTACTGCCATCAAGGGGATCTGGTCGAAGGGGCCAAGCAACTCACGTAGATACCCTGGCCCCAGGGGAGAGCAAGGAAAGACCTTGACCATCCAGGCGCCAGCAGCCCAAGCGGCATAGACCTCTGTCGGGCTCAAGGCCCCAGCGATCATCGGCACGCCACAGCTTTTGGCGTAGGCGATGACCTCGAGATCACAGTTCGGCGATACGAGAAACATGGCCCCTGCTGCCACCGCCTGCCTGGCTTCCGCTAGGTTGCGGATCGTGCCCATCCCCAAGAAACAGCCGGATGGCACCGACGGGCGGGCGGCGGCAATCATGGCGGTGGCCCCGACGGTATTGGTAGTCACCTCAATGGCCTGCAACCCAGCGGCAAAGGAGGTGGCCATAATATCGGGGAAGGCGTCCGCCCTAACCCCGCGCAGGATGCCGACAACGGGTACCGTAATGTTCATCATCAGAACTCCCTCTTCATGGCTGATCCTTGGCGAAGAGATACTTCGACCACCCCGCAGGCAGTCGCGAGTTATCGAAGCCGAGGCGGGTAAAGAAGGTCAAGAGCTCCTCCTCTGAGCAATTCAGACAGGGGCAGCGTTTTTGGTTGACGACGTCAAGGTATTCTCCCGCCAAAAAATTGCCAAGACAGAGACAGACCTCAGCGGTCAAGGTCGTGAGGTCTATGTCCTGCTTGGCACAGAAACGCTCGGCACGTTGAACGTTGACGATAGCGCGGGCGAGGCCGCGATAGCACCCTTTATCCCGATTGTCCAGGGTCAAATCGCGGATGATAATCTGGCGATAGCCCTCCAGCACCGCTAATCGTAGTCGTTTGGTCTCTTCTGGGGTGAGGGTAAGCTGGGGGCCATCCGGGTCGACGGTCAGAAAGAGGCGGCAGCTGTGGAAGGTGACCTCCGGCATCTCCCCGCCGTTTTCGATCATCAGAACCTCATCCTCAATAAGAGCCTGCCGTGTCGCCATGCCAAAAAACCAACGGAGAGGCCAAGAAATTTCCTCATCCAAACGAAAATAAATCAAGAAATTGACGACGCAGACCGATACAGAGAACAAGGCCTTGGACATCGTGTTCACCTTATGACCAGGCCCTTTAACCATGTCAGCCCCAAAAAGGGCAACCACAATTTGCAGAAGTCACGCAGTAAGTGGTCACGGGGTAGGCACGACGGCAACGCGCTACCCCAGTACTGGTAAGCGATCGTAGGGTGCCCCAGCCGGAGTCTCGCCAGCTCGCTTACCTGCCAGGAAGCGGCTTGCGAGCTATACTTTGGGTATGCGAGCAGGCCGCTGACACCGCAGATGGGGTGCCCTGTGATCGCTTACGTCGCGCAGCCTTCCTCACTTTGGCATAAGGCCCCCCGGTTATGAGCAAAACATATATCAATAAAACGACATGGCATCGCTGGTTGCCTACGGTGAGGACTGGCCTGTTGACACTCATCGCCTTGGTTGGTCTCTTTCTCCCTTCCGCTCAGGGTGGCTCCTCTCAATCGGCAGCCAGCCTTGCCCCCGGCGAGGCCTTTACCTCGGCAATCCATACCATGGCCGCAGACCTCTTCGCCCATGTTGGTGATCCGCATCCTGAGACAGGCGATTTGTCCGATGGGATCGCCTTCGCCAGTTTTGTCGAACTGAAAAACTTGACCTATACCTCTTCCTTTGGTCGCTACCTTGCCGAACAACTGATGTCTGAGTTCCAACAAAAAGGCTATCAGGTCATCGAGATCCGCAAGAGCACCTCGCTGACCATCCAAGAGAAGCGAGGGGAATATGGGCTTTCGCGCGACATCGCTGAAATCAGCCCCAGCTTGGCCGCCCGGGTTCTGGTGACTGGCACCTACACCCTGACTGGCGATCAGATCTTGGTCAACGCCCGCGCCATTGACAACAAAAACGCCATGCTTCTCTCTAGCGCTACCATGAGCTTCCCTCGCAACCAGGTCACAGATCTCCTGTTAGCCGACCGGATCAAGGCCATGCCCCGGCAGCGTGGGGTTGCAAGCACCATGGTGAAAAGACTGGAACGATGATATCGTATGACTTCCAGCACGGAGCGCAAAGACGAGTAAAGCAAATACCCTATCATCGTTCACCAGGAACGGAAACACGTGGCTAAATCTCAAAGCTGCGACCGTAACGCCCTTAGGAGTCTCGCATGACCCTTCCCCTCCCCTCTCGCCTGTCCACGAGGATCGCGCTCTTTCTTGCTCTGTTTATCCCCCTGTCCCCACTGGGGGGGGCAGCGGCCTCGGAGCAGCAGGCGCAACAGCCGCCGACGGAGGGCGATCTCTCCCGCCAACCGGCGATCAGACCATCGTCTCACACCGAGCAGATTCTCTCGCGGGTTGCCAAAGAGGTGGCGGCTAAGGTCGCAAGAACGATGCGGGAACACCCCAGCCTCTCCTCTATGACCGCCAGGATGGCGGTCATCTCTGCCGTTCCCCTCTCCGACCTCAAGCGCGGAACCGAGTTTGGTCGTATGGTGGCTGAGTACTATCTGACCGATCTGGCCGACCAGGGTTTGCAGGTTCAGGAACTTCGCCTTGGCAAGGATATCCACATCCTGCCGCAGAGTGGTGAGTTCATCTTATCCCAAAATACCGGTGAGCTTGCTAACGATTCTGTCTCCCTCGACTATGTGATCGTCTCTACCTTCAGCAACACCAAGAAGACCCTCATCCTGCAGGGGCGCATGGTTTCCTTGCAGACCGGGGTGATCGTCACTTCATGGAGGCATACCTTGCCACTCACCCATGAGCTTATCGCCCTGCTGGATACCCCCCCGCCGCCCTTCACCATGGCCGTGAAAGGGCCCTAGGGGGGGCGTGGGGCTACTTTCTTCCCCTTTGCCGATCCCCCTAACCATCACGCATTCGAAGAAATGACATGGCTGAACTAGAAAAAGATGATTGGCTCGATGATCCCATCGACAGCCCAGGCGACCAGGATGTTGTTGCCTCGGATCAATCGAACCTTGATAGCACTGTGCTCTTCGATGCCCCGACCGCCGCATCATCAGCGATGGAACCAGAGCCCAGTTTGGGTGCGGAGCTCGATCAGTCGTCGATCGACGCGCTGTTCTCGCAAGTGGATGAGCCGCTTTCCTCCCCTCCCCAACAGGCAGCCGCAGCCGAAACGATCGATTTAGGTCAATCCGAGATTGACGATCTGTTGGCGAGCCCACAAAAACCGGCAGCCGAGCAGGCGATAAGTGATCCCGATCAAGACGAGATTGACAAGCTTTTCTCCGACATGGGGGGGGCTAGCGGGGGTGAGAGCGATAACCCATTCTTAGAGGAAGAGAGTGCCTTTAAGGAGGACAGTCAACAAGGCCAGGAGTCCTCCCCGCAAAGCGCCAATCTCGATTTTGGTGGGGACGATTTTAAATTTGATGCGGATATCCCCCATATTCCAGATACCGTCTCCTCGCCGGCTGTTCCAGAGACTGATTTTAGCAGTCAAACTTTTGGCGAAGAAACCGTGGTGGCCTCACCTCCCGCCGAAGCGCCTGCCCCTACTGCCCCAGTTGCAGCGAAGGTGGCCTCATCCTCCGGGGAGGCCAAGAAGGGAGGGCTTGTCCTTGCCCTCCGTCAACTCGTTGCTCATCGTAAGCTCCTGGTGGGGGGGGCTGCCGGGGTGGCGCTTCTGTTGTTGACGACCACGGTCTTGTTGTGGCGGGGAGGCCAACCCCAAATCGCCGAGACGACGACCTCAACCACCGCCGTCCCTGCCGAAAAAGAGGAGGCCCCCGCCGCCCCCACCGCTCAGACGACAGAGGGCCAGCATCAGCCTACGGAGCCAGCGTCAGCCCCAGCGGAACCTGAACCGCCCAAGGAGTCGTCTGCCTCGCCGCCATCACCGCCAATGAATGGCCGCCCGACGGTGGAGAGTATGGAGCTCGCCATGCCTCCGGAAAATAGTCAGATGCTTATTACCTTGCGGGGGAGTGATCCCGAAAATGAACCGTTGGAGTACGAATTTCAATCGATGCCGGAACATGGTCAGCTCTCTGGTCATGCCCCCAATCTTATCTACACCCCTCGCCCTGACTTTAGCGGCTCAGACCGCTTCGCCGTCACCGCAACCGATGGCAAAAACAAGAGCATCCCCGCCTCGATTACCATCAACCGCGCCACCCCAGTTGTTGTCAAGGAGCCGCCGCCGGTTAAGGCCGAAGTGGAGGTGGGAGTGGCCGAAAAAAAGGCCCCCGTCTTCAGTACAGCGAAGACGGGGGCGAAAAGAGCTAAGCCACGAGTTGTCGCCCATCGCGCTGAGGTCAGCGAGCCGGGGCACCACCCAGCGCCCGTCAATCGGGCACCGGTCATCCATCTCCAACCCCTCGCCCACCGCTACGCAACTGCCGACACCTGTGTGCTCAACGCCAGTCAAACCAGCGATGAGCATCGAGAGACGGTGACCTTCCATTGGCAACAACTGGCCGGTGAGCCGGTGGTTCTCAAGTCCGTCTCTCGAGATCATGCCCAGGTCAACTTTGTCGTGCCCGCGAGCTTTAGCACGGTCAGCGATCCCACCCTTCAGTTTCTGGTGACCGCAACGGATCAGGAGGGGGCCACTGACGCCAAGGAGGTCACGGTTGTCACCCAATCACGGAGGCATTCCGCTCTTTGGCAAGGTCGTCCTTGATCGGCCTATGCCTTACTGGCCAAGGTCTTCAACTCGTTGATCACCTTGGCATAATCGGTTTGACCAAAGACCGCTGAACCTGCCACAAAGATATTGGCTCCCGCCTGGGCGATCTCTGCAATGGTTGTTGGGCTGACGCCACCATCGATCTCAATCCCGACCGCAAGACCACGGCTATCGATGGTGGCCTTCAGTTGCCTGGTCTTATCGATGGCGCTGGGAATGAATTTTTGCCCGCCAAAGCCAGGGTTGACGCTCATCAACATCACCAGATCGAGATCCTCCAAGATCCAATCCAAGCTTGACAGTGGAGTGGCCGGGTTGACCACTGCCCCGGCCTTTTTGCCCAGTTGCTTGATTGCTTGAATCGTGCGATGCAGGTGCGGACAGGTCTCGACATGCACGGTTATCCAGTCGGCCCCGGCTTCGGCAAAGGACTCCAGGTAGCGATCGGGGTGGGCGATCATCAGATGCACGTCGAGTGGCGCCTTGGTAATCCGGCGCACGGCGGCAACGACCAAGGGCCCAATCGTGATGTTCGGCACAAAACAGCCATCCATGACATCGATATGGATGACGTCGGCCCCGGCGGCCAGCACGTGCTGGATTTCGTCGCCAAGCCTGGTAAAGTCAGCCGAGAGGATGGAGGGGGCAATCATGAGACGCTGCATAGGCACTCCTTATCTTGTTGGTGGGTGAGTGTTCGGGTGTCGGCAGTTACGATGAGGTAATCGGGACGAAAGCCCCCATCGTTCAGGGGGCACCTACCTTGACCTGCACGTAGTGTCCGTCTTGGATGTACTTGGCTGCCGCCTGTTGCACGTCGTCGACCGTGATCTGTTGGATCGCCTGCACGTAGTGGCTGCCGAAATCAAGGCCAAGCCCATAGGTCTCGCAGAGGGCCATATCCAGGGCTTGGGCGCTGTTGGTCTGTAGGCTCAGGTCGTATTGGCCGAGCAGCAGGTTCTTTGCCTTGTTCAACTCTTCGGCCGTGATTGGCGTCGAACGGATGCGGTTGAGTTCCTGCCAGACGGAGCGAGTCGCCTCTGCCTCCTTGTCGGGGCTAGTGCCGATATAGATGCCGAACGAACCGGTATCGAGCCCCATGAGGTTGAACGAGGAGAGGCTATAGGCCAAACTCTGCTTGTCGCGCAACTGGCTGAACAGGCGGCCGCTTTGGCCGTTCAAGACGGTGTCTACCACCTCCAAGGCGAAGCGATCGGCACTGGTCAGGGTTGTCCCGAGAAAGCCAATGACGATGTGCACCTGCTCCTTATCGCGGGCCAGCGTCGATAGCTTGGGGCTGGCTGGCGGCAGGGGGAGGGAAGTCTTCGCCTTGTCCGCCTCTGCCCCGTGTCCTTGCCATGCCCCAAACAGCTTGTTGACGGCGGTATAGGCCTCCTGGGCTTTGACATCACCCACGATCGAGAGCACCAAGGTCTTTGGCTGGGCGTGGCGGGAGTAAAGGGCGTGGAGGTCCGCCGCGGTCAGCTTGGCAACGGTTGGCTCGGTTCCCAGGCTATTTAAGGCATAGGGATGCCCCTGAAAGAGGAGTTTGTTGAATTCGGTAAAGGCTACCGCCGTCAATGAATCCTGTTGGTGCTTGAGGGCGGCGATCCGTTCCGGCATGATCTTGCGCGCCTCATCCGGGTCAAAGGCCGGGGTGACGAGGATATCGTGGAACAGAACCAGCCCATCATCGAAAAAACGTGAGAGAAAGGAGGCCTTGAGTCCGAAGGTGTTTTTGCCGTTGAAGCCAGAGATTTCACCCGCCATATCGGCAAGTTTTAGCGAAACCTGACGTGCGCTCAAGGTTTCAGTGCTCTTCGGTAAGAGGTCGCTGATAAAGGCAAAGGCCCCGTTGGTCTCGGCGGTTTCTCCCAACAAGCCACCCGGGAAGACCGCCTGGAAGGCAACGGTTGGCACCTGTGGCTCCTCACGAACCAAGAGGGTCATGCCGTTATCGAGTTTGAAATGATGGACATTGCCCAGATAGGAGGGCGTCAGAGAGCTGGGGATGGTCTCCTTGGCGGTCTTCTCCGCCTGTTTGATCATCCCCGCCAGTTCTTCGCGGCGGAGATTGACCTTGGCGCCCTTGGGTGTCAGGTAGCCTGCGATGAGCCGATGTCCATCGCAGTATTTCTGGGCAACCCGCTTAATATCTTCAAGGGTTACGGCCCGGATCTTCTCAAGGTACTCATCCTCCCTGGGGTCTCCTGCCAGGGCCTCAAAGGATCCCAAGACCCTGGCCTGGCCCTCGACCTTTTCCAGGTTAAAGACAAAATCACTTTCCAGGCTATGCTTGACCCGCTCCAGCTCTTGCTCGTCAACAGCCATGTATTTCAGGGTGAAGAGTTCCGTCAGGCTCGCCTGCAAGGCCTCGCGGATATTGGTCTGATCGAGGGTCGCAGTTACCTCCAGCAGGCCGGGATACTTTGGTGTGAAGGCCGAGGCGTGGATATTGTAGACCAGCCCCTTTTTGTTACGCAGTTGCTCGTATAACCGTGAGGTGTCTCCCTGGCCCAAGACCCCCGCCAGGACATCTAAGGCCGGGGTGTCTGGGTCGTCAAAGGCCGGGATGGGGAAGACCAAGGCCATCTGCGATTGGTTGACCGCATCTTCGCGGCTGAAGAGGCGCGGCTCAGGCACCGGCGGCTCCTCTGGCACCTCATGACTTTCGATTATCGAAGTTGGCAGATTGGCGAAGACCTCGTTCACCTTGTGCATCGCCGGTTCGAACTGAACACCACCAACGATCACCACCGTGAAGTTGCTGGCTTGATAGTGCTTGGCCATGTAGTTCAGGATATCGTTGCGTGAAAAGGATGAGACACTCTCCTTGGTGCCGATAACCGGCAAGCGGTAGGGGTGCACCGTGTAGGCATTGTTCATCATCGTCTCGTAAAACATCACCTCTGGCCGGTCATTGCGCATGCCAATCTCTTCAAGCACGACCTTCTTTTCCCGCTCCAACTCGTCGCTATCAAACACCGAATTCTGCACGGCGTCGGTCAGCACCTCCAGGGCCGTGGCCCAGTCTCGACCAGGGAGGGTGGCATGGTAGACGGTGTATTCAAAGGAGGTGTAGGCGTTAATTTGCCCACCTCGCTCCTCAATCGCCGCTGCCACCTGGCCAGGGCCGCGATTCTTGGTGCCCTTGAAGATCATGTGCTCGATTAAGTGGGTGATGCCGGCCTCGTTGGGCCCCTCGTAGATACTGCCCGCCTTGACCCAGATCTGGACGGTGGCCACCTTCGATCCCGGCACCTCCTTGACCAACAAGGTCAGGCCATTATCAAGGGTCTCTTTATAGAGGTGTGGTTTTAACAGTTTGGCGTGCAGGGCGGTTGGTGTCATAGTCAGCCATAGGAGAAGGAGGAAAGGGAAATAGCGGGTGTGAGTCGATTTCATGTGTGGTTGGTCGTGGAAAGATTGAGCGAAAAAAGCCCCACCTCATTCCTGCGGGTGGATGATCACCTTGATGGAATCTTTGCCCTCGGCCACCAGGGTTGAGCCGGAAACGGTATCGGCCAGACCGAAGCGATGGGTGATCATCTCTTCGACTCGGATTCGGCCGTTGGCGATCAACGACAAGGCGGCGGCGCAATCGGCTGGGGAGCCGGCGTAGCTCGTGGTCAAGGTCAAATCCCGACGCCAGAAGAGGTCGTTCAACGACAGGGGCATGGTCACCCCGGCCGCCGGAGGGGCAAAAAAGAGGATTGTCCCCCCCCGAGCCACTGAGGCCAAGGCCTGTTGGCAGGCGGCCTCGGCGCTGGCACAGACAATCACCAGGTCTGCCCCCTGCCCATGATTGTCGCGTCGAAATTGCTCTGCCACATCGCTTACCGCCAGATAGGCGGCCTTGGCGCCAAAGCGTTGAGCGGCCTTAAGCCGATAGGGGGAGAGGTCGGTGGCGGCGATGAATCCTGCCCCGCTGACGGCGGCCAAATGGACGTGGAGGAGACCGGAGATGCCGCTACCCAAGACCAGGACACTGGCCCCGGCCTTCAGTCTGGCACTGCCTTGCCCACGCAGGACACAGGCCAAGGGCTCAACGAATGTGGCAGCGTCATAACTGAGCGAATCTGGGATCTTCCAGGTGCCACGCTCAACATTGACCGGGGCCAGACGCACGTACTCGCAAAAGCCCCCAGGGTCAAAATGAGTGCCTGAGAGCAGCAGATCACAGACCGTTTCGTGTCCACTCCGACATTCGTGACAATGGAAGCAGGGGACATGGTGGGTTGCCACCACTCGATCCCCAACAACGAAGTCTTTGACGCCCGCCCCCATCTCCACCACCTCGCCGGCGATTTCATGGCCGAGCACCAAGGGGGCCTTGCCGATGCGATACCACTCCATGACATCACTGCCACAGATGCCGCTGGCATGGATCTTGACCAGCAACTCGCCTGGGCCAATGACTGGGCGGGGCAACTCCTCAAGCCGGATATCGTGATTGTTGTAGTACATGGCCACCCGCATGGCATCCCCTCCTTGCTAACGATTTAGTCTCTATGCCGCTAGGATCCGATCAATCATGCCTTCTTCGACATCAGCCGTAATTTCGACTCGGCCAATCGTGGTCGGCAAGACAAAAAAAGGACGTCCCGCTACGGTCTTTTTATCGGTGAGGAGATACTCCTTCAGCCGATGACGATTGGCCGTGGGGGGGATGCTGATCGGAAGGCCATAGGCCTCAATCAAGTCCTTGACCCGCTCGGAGTCACCGGCGGGGAAGATCCCCTTGTCTACCGCCAGACGGCAGGCAGCGACCATGCCGATGGCCACCGCTGAACCATGGGCCAGCTGATAGCCCGAATCGGATTCGACGGCATGACCGATGGTATGGCCAAAGTTTAAGATGCGCCGCAAATTCGCCTCGCGCTCATCGCAGGCCACCACCTTGGCCTTGATGGCGCAACAGGTCTCGATGACCTGCTCGATCACCCCCGTCTCCAGGGCCAGGATGGCGGCGCGGTTCTCCTCTAAAAAGGTAAAAAATTGGTGGTCGTAGATCACCCCATACTTGATGACCTCGGCCAAGCCATTCAACACCTCGGCCTTGGGCAGAGAGAACAAGACCTGAGAATCGATATAGACGGCGCGGGGTTGATAAAAGGCGCCAACCAAGTTTTTTCCCTCCGGGATATCAACTCCCGTCTTGCCACCTACCGAACTGTCCACCTGAGCCAAGAGGGTGGTGGGGATTTGCACGAAGGGGATGCCCCGCATGTAGGAGGCTGCCAGAAAGCCGGTGATGTCGCCGGTTACCCCGCCACCCAAGGCAATCAGACCATCCTGGCGATCCAGACCGGCCTGGGCCAGTTGGCTGGCGAGGGTGGCAATTGTGGCCAAGGTCTTGCTCGCCTCACCGGCGGGGAAGGTGATAAGCTCTGTCGTCAGTCCGGCTTGGGCGAGAGAGGAGAGGGTGCTCGCGCCGTAGAGCTTGGCGGTGGTGGTATCGGCAATCAGCTGGAAGCGTTTGGCGATACCCAGTTTTTTCAAGTCGTTACCGATGGTTGGCAGCAAGCCATTCTCAATCAGAATTGGATAGGACCTTTCCCCCAAGCCGACCTGTAGGTGTTTCATGCTATTCCCTCTGAAGACCAACTCCATCTGAAAAAAAAAGGGGACACCCATGACAGGTGTCCCCTTTTTTATCTCTCAATACGAAACGAGAAAGCGATACAGAAAATTACATCTTGGCGCCGGAAGCGGCACCCTGCATCTTGACTTCAACCTTCTCGGTCAGGCCCTGATAGTACTCTTTCAGGATAACGAGAACCTCGTCGCGGCCAAAATGGTCGACGATCTCGGCGCCTTCAGAAAGGGCCTTGCGGAGCTTGGTGCCGGAGAGGATGACGCGATCTTCCTTGGAATGCGGGCAGGTGCGGAGTGAGGCCATGCCATCGCACTTCTTGCAGTAGAAGGTCCAGTCGATCTTCAACGGTGAGCACTTAAGCGCCTTGCCTTCCGGCAGGTCGGTGGGGATCTTGTCGAAGATGGTCTGGGCTTCGAATAGACCATAGAAATCGCCAACACCAGCGTGGTCACGACCGATGATCATCTTGTTGACGCCGTAGTTCTGACGGAAAGTGGCGTGCAACAGGGCCTCACGAGGACCGGCATAACGCATATCCAGCGGGTAGCCAGCCTGGATGACGTTGTCTTTGACGAAATACTTATCAACCAGACAATCGATGGCCTTAACCCGGACTTCGGCAGGGATATCGCCCTTCTTCAGGTTGCCGATCAGGGAGTGGATGAGGACGCCGTCACACACCTCGATGGCGATCTTGGCCAAGAACTCGTGGGAACGATGCATCGGGTTACGGAGCTGGAGGGCAGCGACATCGGCCCAGCCACGCTCGTCAAACATAGCGCGGACTTCAGCCGGGGTCAGGTAGACGCCCTTATACTTTTCAGGATAATCGCCCTGGGACAGAACCTTGACGGTACCGGCCAAGTTGAACTCTTTCTGGGCCATAACCATCTTGACACCTGGGTGATCTTCCATGGCGATCTTCCAGAACTTGTCATCGGCAGACTCTTCGCCTTCGCCCTTAAACACCTTCTCGCACTCCCACTTCTTGTCGGCCTCGGTCATCTCAAACTTCTCGGAGACCTTCATGGTGGCATAGATAATGCCGTCGTTATCGAGGGCGATCTCGTCACCAACCTTGATGCCATCGGCATCGGCCTTGGAGCAATCAAGGGTAACCGGAACCGGCCAGAAGGTACCATCGGCCATCTGGAATTTCTCACAAACGCCCTTCCAGTCAGCCTTGGTCATGAAGCCTGACAGGGGGCTGAAACCGCCGATACCCATCATGATCAGGTCGCCTTTGGCGCGAGCGCTGATTTTGATCTTCTTCAGGCCTTTGGCCTTATCCTGCTCCGCCTTCAAATCATTGCCATGCAACAGGCAACAGACCAAGCCCTTTCCTCCGTGTGGTGCTACTAATTTGGACATTTTTCGATCTCCTCTCTTGGAATTTTGGGAATAAGGATTATAGAAAAAAACAACTTCTCTACACGCTTTTCTATGAAGCAGGTGACCATAAAAACGTGCAGAGTAATTGTCAAGAAAAAAATATTGGTTCACATGACGCCTTGTCTGTTGCGTCGCGCTCGTCCTTAACACAAAATCTTTCCCTTAACCCCTTCCCCCGCGTGCCGCCTATGAAACTCTCCACCAGTGCTATCATCAATACCGTTTGGCTTATCACCCGTGAATACGGCACGTTGGCCGGTGCTGGCGGGGTCAAGGATGTGACTTGCCAATTGGCCCGTGCCTTGGCCAGATCCGGGCGAGAGGTCAGCGTTGTCTTGCCGCTGTACGGCAGCATGGCCCCAAGGCGGTTGGGTTTTTCGCGGCTTGACCTGGATTTTGATCTGGACATGTCCTATGTCGATGAGGAGCGGCGAGAGGGTGTCTCTGTCTGGCACAAAAAAACCGATGTTGATATCTACTTGATCGACAGCCCGCGCTTTCGCGAAAAAATGGGCATCTACACCTACACCTCAGCCGACCAAGGCCTTGACCCCAGCCATCGCCAGGGGGCAGGGCACATTGATTATTTTGCCATGAACGTCCTGTTGCAAAAGGCCGCTCTCTGTCTGATGGTTGAACTTGGGCAACGGCCGCATATCATCCACTGCCATGATGGGCATACCGCCTTGCTTCCGGCTATGGCCCGGGAGCTGGAGGGCCTCCGCCATTATTTCGCCAAGACCGGATTTGTCGTGACGATTCATAACGCCGGCATTGGCTACCACCAGGAGGTCCATGACTTACCTTTTGCCCGAGCCATTACCGGACTGCCGGCCAGGGTTATTTATGATAACCTCTTGCAGGGGGCCTTCGATCCTTTCCTGGCTGCCGCCCCCTACGCCGTGATCAATACCGTCAGTGAGAATTATGCTCGTGAGCTAAGGGAGACGGCGGACGACGCCCTGACAGGTTTTTTGGGACACACCCTCGTCTCTCGTGGGCTCATCCTGCAAGGGGTGACCAATGGCATCGACCCTGCCGATTTCGATCTCAAAAACCATGCAAAACTTGGCCTGCCCGCTGCCTTTCAACCAGGCAGTGGGCAGGGAGCAAAGGGCAAGAGCGGGAGCCGGGGGGAGGGTGGGGGCAAGGGGCTCTGCAAGAAAGACCTCTGTCGTGCGATTGCGAGCCGCGACCTGGCGGCCAATATCCAACAAAACGGCGACATTGACTACCAAGCGGATCAGCCTCTGCTGACCTTTATTGG
>Ga0172371_10006602_pt1 | contig 16832 bp, 15 predicted proteins | sample Lak12m_FD_114543 | JGI IMG/M metagenome (GOLD analysis project Ga0172371, IMG submission 114543) | Freshwater microbial communities from Kabuno Bay, South-Kivu, Congo - kab_022012_12m | ecosystem: Environmental > Aquatic > Freshwater > Lake | place: Democratic Republic of the Congo: South-Kivu...
ACGGTTTTCGAGACCGTCCGATTCAACCGCTCTCGCACCTCTCCGAAAGTATTATATCGTACTTTTATTATTTTCCGATAAATTTTCTTTGTTTAAATTATCAATTACTGTTCCAAGCCCGATAATCATCCAAAAAATAATGGCCAGGTCGTTCTTGAAATACGGCGTATCCACCAGGCCATGAACCAGAAGACAAACCATGGCGCCCATTACCGCATTATTTAGAATTATATCTCTTTTAACCGAATTTTTAAACCCCTGACGGAAAAAAATTATCAATATCAGAATAAAGGCAATCAGGCCGGCCAGGCCCATTTCTAACCAAATAGCCAGGAAAAGATTATGCGGATATGGCTGAGGCGGAGCATAAAAATTTCTTCCGTCACGGGCGATGAAACTATTAGCCTGATAATCGGGAATCAGTCTTTCATACCCGTCCAGCCCCGCGCCCAGCACTGGCGAAGTCTTCAATAATGAAACGGCGCCTGACCAAATATTCAGGCGGAACTGGCCGGACAAGTCGCGCAAAAGCGCCTTCCCCAGAAAATACTGACGGGAAACTGGCCAAATCATAATTAATAGAAAAGCGATGATTAGTCCTGTCAGGACGTATTTTCTTGTTTTCCTCGTGACAATACCTCCAAAAACCAAGCCAGCTAAAACACCGATGAGCGCGCCTTCTGAACGGGCCATGATCAGAGCCAGAAAAACGATGGACAAAAACAGACAACCACAGACGACAGAACGGATTTTTTTGCCTGAATCCATAATCCCGCCCGCGACCAGTACGATGAGCGGGGCCGAATACAAACCTAAAAAATTGGGGTGAAAAAAAGGCCCTGTCGCCCGCCATACTTGCGCCCGCCCCCAGACTTCAGTGCTGAAAATTCCGCCCCCCAGCCATTTCTGCGCAATTGCCCAAAGAGAACAGCAAAAAACGGAAAGCCCCAAAGCAAAAATTGCCATTCTTTTGTCCCTCTTGTTTTTTATCAAATCCAGAAAAACGAACAAAAACAAGAACGGCTCGATGAAATAAGCTCTCCAGACTCCGGCCGCGGCCCTTAATTCCGGCGCCACGAACATGGAGATGGTCGCCACAAGCAACCACAGGCAAATCAACCAGCGCCACCCGCTTAATAAATTGTTAAAATATTCAATTGTCAAATCTTTAAATCGTTTTATCAGCCAAACCGCGAACAGGATCAGAATTATTAACTCCAGAAAAGTAAAAGGAATTCCGCCAAGCGAGAATTTGACCTGATAGGCCGGCAACAGAAACAGGGCCAGATATAGGGCGTATTTTGGCCGAAACCAGGTAAAAAAAGCGTAGAAAACGAAAAATAAACAATAGAAAATCATTTATTTGAATTTAAAACATCCTTTAATAAACCCTTGTCTATCCCTTTGAAAAAGTAAAGGAAAGCTGTGTAAACCGTCGCTCCCAACAAAATTAAAAAAATCAGGTTAAAATTTTGGCACAAGACCAAAACTACTGACATCACTAAGCCGGCCATCAGGCTTTTGAAAAAAATCCCCGGATTAGGCAAGATTCCGGTAGTTTTCCGGAATAGAAGAAGAGTGAAAACGAACATCAGAGCTTCACTAAACACCGTTACCCAGGCCGCGCCCCAATATGAATACTTTGGAATAAAGATAAAATAACCGATTAAAGATAAAATCATGGTCAACAGATAAAAAGGGAGTATCTGTTTTTGTTTCCCCAGGCCGACGGCCAGATTTTTGAAAAGTTCGGCGACGAACAGGATACCGGCGGCGATAATCACCACTTTAAGAACTTCTCCGGCCGGACTGAATTGCCGGCCGCCGAGCAAAATCATTATCTTTTCTCCGAGAATGATCGTTCCTAAAACCATGGGTAGGGAAATGATGACCAAAAAGTCGAAACTTTTTTGCACGAGATTCTTTAGTTGCTGATGCTGTTTCTGTTGCCAGACGCTTGCTATTTTGGGTAAAATCAGGCCGAGAAAGAGCGGTGGTACCGTAATCAATACCTCTAAAATCCGGTAACAGGCGCCGTACAATCCCACTTCTTCGGGCGAACGATAAAAAGACAAAATCAGCGTATCTGCTTTGAAATAAAGAACGTTCAGGATGATGGCTAGACCAACGGGCCAGGATTGCTTGATTATTTCCTTCCAGAACGAAAAGTTGAATCCGAATTTAAGAGCCGTTTTTTCCGGAACGGAAAAAAACAATATCAGAAAATTCACTAAATGACCAAGACTGAAAACGCTCAAAACCGCATAAAAACCGAAATCGCGCCAGACAAAAACGGCCATCAGAGCCAGAGTAATTATCTTCCCCCAAATTTCCCCCCAAAAAATCTTTTTCGTCTGCAACGTCTGCTGATAAAAGGCCGAAAGCATCTGAATCAGGGTGCAAAAGAAAAAAGACCCGGAGAGAATCCCCACTGCCATTTTGACCATGCCGGAATAGGGGAGAAAAAGGCAGAAAATAAAAGCGCCGCCATAAAAAATAAAGGCAGAAAAAAATCTTAAAGTAAAAATATTACTCAAAATAAAATTCGTTCTATTTTTTTTCTCTCCCTCTAGGAGAGAGTCCGTTTCTCCCAGATAGCGCAGGGTTATAAGGTAAAGCCCGAAGTCGGCAATGATGCCAAAAATCTGCAAAAAAGCGACGGCAGTTGAATAATGGCCGTAATCTTTCGGTCCCAAATAGCGCATCAGCAGGGAAACTACAAAAAGACCCAGAAACAAAGCCAGGATGCGGCCGATTATCTGGATGGTAAAATTCTTGGCAACGGAACGAGTAAGGGTCATAAACCAATGATATCAGGAAAAGGCCGAATTATCAAGACAAGACTTGACGCTGTCTCGATTTTAAGTTAAACTTAGGCCTATGCATAAAATTCACGCAAAATTTTTTATTCTCATCCTGTTCTTCTTGGTATTCTTTGGTTCAATAAAGACTGCTCAAGCCAGTACCTATCAGGCAGAAAGAATTGATCAGAACTATGCCGGAATTCTCGAGCTAAATCCCGGGGAAAGTTTCACTTTTTGGGTTAAATTCAAAAATCTGGGACCTGATCCATGGAACGGAACGGGTTCCGAATATGTATTTTTACGGACAGTTTCGGGGATGAGAAGTAAATTAAGGCATACCTCTTGGTACAGCGATTATATTCCCAACCGCGTCAATCCCGTTTCTACTATTTACCCCAATGGCGAAGCCTTGTTCCGTTTTACTCTGCTCGCGCCTCAGGAAAATGACACCTATTGGGAAAAATTTCAGCTTTATGCCGGTTCTTCGCCCATCCCCGGAGGAGATCTTGAAATCGCCGTTCATGTTACAGGTGGAGCTGGGGAGCAAATCGTTACTCCGACGCCGGAAACGAGACCGGAACAAAAACCAGAAGCGACTCAACCGGCTGAAAACGCTTGGTGGCAGAACATTCCCGCTGATTTGAATATCGTCGATAATCCCCGCTGGGTTAATTTGGAAAACGGGCCGGAAATCGAAGTCGGTCTTCTTTATATCGAAGAAGAGGAAAAAAAAGACAATCTGCCTTTTCAAATATCTTCCCTGAACAATCAGTCATACAATGTTTTGGATGAAAACGGAAATCTGCTGGTAAAAAACACGGCTGGGGAAATAATCGAAATCGACTACGATTATCAACTGGACCGCTACTTTCTAAACGACAGCGGAGGAAAAAGGATTCTGATGTCTGATTCTTATTTCAGGCTCTCCGGAGACGACTCGACCATTTTCAAAGTCGACTCGTGGCAAAACGGACCATTTTGGGGGGAAAACGTCAACGACAATGAGTTTCGGGGAAAAATGGAAGTCAAATACAACATCTCTACTAACCGGTTATGGTTGATAAACCAACTCCCTTTGGAAGACTACATCAGAAGCATAGCTGAAGTCGGCGACGGATCCCATATGGAATTTTTGAAATCCCAGTCCGTAGCAGCCAGGACTTACGCTTTGTTTCGTTATCTCACTCCTAAGTATACTAATACCTCCGACGGTGAAGCATTCTTCACGGTCCAATCTACGCAAGCTGATCAGGTTTACCGCGGTTATCAACGAGAATTAAGAGCGCCGAATATGGTTCAGGCAGCAGAACAAACCCGGGGCATCATTGCCACTTATCAAAACGATCCCATTCTTGCTTATTACTTTGCTCAATCAGATGGAAAAACCAGAGACTCCTATTCGGCCGGAATGACTAGGGCGCCGGTTGATTATTTGATCGCTAAATCAGATCCTCCGTGTGAAGGAAGATCCCTAACCGGCCATGGCGTCGGTTTGTCTCAGGTCGGCGGCATCAATGCCGCTAATCAGGGCGCCAATTATTCCCAAATCCTGAAATATTACTACACCGGAATCGAACTGACAAAAATGTACTAAACAAAAATTGAAGATAAATAAAATCCCACTTTATCAGCGGGGTTTTTCATACAAAATCAAAGCGGGCCTGATAGCCGGCCCGCATGATAATTTCCTCCTGCTTAGTTGCTATGCCCATTATGGGACTTGTTTTTACAGGCTGTACAGTGCCTGGTATGTGGAACCTCTTCGACTCTTTCTCTGTCGATTAGATGTCCACAAATTTCGCAACGAACTGCTTTCTCAGGAGAAACAATCAAGATCTGTTTCATTTCCTGAGATTTCGTCCATACTTTTTCTGCTTGTAAAGTAATGGCGATTTGGTTCTCTTTTTCCCAACTATTCCCCCCGTCTAATGATCGGGGGTCCGGATATTCATTGCTGGCCATTTCGTCCGTAAAAAAAAGCCTTCCTCTCCGGGACCTGTCTTTCCTCATTATAGAAATCTTTTTGTCTAAGAAGATTGCCTTTAAAAGGGCACTCTCTCTTAGCTCCGGAGATAGACTCATGACATTAGTCATAAGTCTTTCTTTTTCCGTCTGACTGAAATTGACCAACAACATACCTGATGGGATGAGATTGGTTCCGAATTCCTGCGTACCTGTCTGAGACATAAAATCCTCCTTAAATTAGTTTAAACATCTGATTAGATTATGTCTTTTTTTCTGAAAATGTCAATACCCTATTTTTACTGTCTCAGAATTCCTTATAGCCGCGGAAATCATGTTTTCATTAATTAATCCCTGTTCTGTTTTCTCTACTTGTTTCAGATTGCCTTTTGTGCGCGGATGTTTGGGTAAAAACATCTGGCAGTAAAATCCCGTCGGGATGACGGAAATGTCATAAGTGCCGATCTCCTTGGCCTTTTTAATGGTCTCCTCCTTATCAAAGCCTATTAAAGGTCTTAAAACCGAAACATTTGCCGCCTGGTCTATTACACCCATATTTTCAATGGTCTGTGAGGCCACTTGCCCCAGGCTGTCGCCGGTAATCAGGGCATTGATGTGCTGTTTTTGGGCAATTTCTAAGGCAATCTTAAGCATGGTTCTTTTACAAATAAGGCAGCAATCCTTGGTCTCTTGTTCCAGAATGGATTTTTGGATTTCCTTAAAGGGAACCAGATACAAAATTGATTTATTCTGATATCCGTTCAAGATGGAAGCTATCTTTTTTACTTTTTCCAATGCTTCTTTTTCATGGTTAAGATAGGAATAGAAATGGATAAAAGAGGTCTTCATCCCTCTTTTCATCATCTGCCAGGCTGCGACAGGAGAATCAATGCCGCCGGAAAGCAAAACCAGACCATGGCCGCTGACGTCGACCGGCAAACCGCCCGGTCCGCTTATCTTCTCCGTGTAAACAAAAGCTTTATCGTCCACTATTTCTATGAAAAAAGTAACGTCCGGATTTTCCAGATCCACTTTTTTATCAAGGCTTTCCGCCACAAACCCACCGACGGCTTTGTTTATCTCCGGAGAAGTCAGGGTAAAATTCTTGTTAGAGCGTCTGGTAAAAATCTTGAAAGTTTCAAAATCGCGTTCCTTCAGGATATCAACGGCCGATTTCTCAATATCCTCTATTTCTTGCTTTGTCTCCCGGGAGAAAGAAAACCCGGCCAGACCGAAAATGCGTTTTAAACTCTCCTTTATGCCGGCCCTGTTTTCCTCTCCTTCCTGCGTCAGCGTCATGACCAACCGGCCGGAAATCCTTTTGAAATGACGATAAAAATCCCCGTCTATGCAGGATTTTATATTCTCCATCAGTTTCTCCTCAAAAAACCGGCGGTTATCTCCTTTTAACCCGATCTCGCTGTAATGAAAAACTATGTCCATATCGACATATTAACATTTAAAAGGTGAAATATCAATTATTTTCTCTTTATGTTCATAATTTTCTCATCTGTGGAAAACCCTCTTGCTAAAATATTATTTTCATGTTATTGTAAACATACTTTAATGAGTCGGCTATGGAAAACTGTCAATTCATGAAAAATATTCACTTTCCCAAGGTTATTGGTTTGGTTTGGATTGAAAACTCAAAAGCCGACTCCTCTTAATGAAAAATAATTGAAAAATATAATATAAATAATAAACAACGAGTCGGCTAAGAGTGGCCGAATTTTTTTGTAAAAACGCAAAATAAAATAAGGAGGTCTGAGAATGAATGAAAAAACAGAAACGACTAACTACAAGAGCATCCAGAGGAAAATCGAAAGGCTTTTTAAGAAACGGGGCGCCATAAACCCTGAGGCGGTGAAAGAAGAACTGACGAGGCTGATCATTCTGAAAAATTCCATGGTCGGGCCCGCGGAACTGTCAATGAGGAATTAGTAATGGAGCTACACATCACCGATTTGGATCGAGAATTCGAAACCCTCTCCCGCGAAAAATCAGCTTTGATGAAAAAAATAAAGCTGAATCATAATTCCGCGAAAAAGAGGGGAAACCTGGGAAAAGAAATCGCGCGAATTAATCGAAGGATAGCGCTGATTTCCAAAAAGATGAAAAATTAAGGAGGAAAAATTACATTGAAAAGGCCGCCACTAAGGCGGCTCTTTTCTTTATTTTTTCTTGATTTCCTTGGTCTTTCTGATAAAATTATCTCATCGTTTCTCTCTGATGATAAATATCGATATGTTATCCGGGACGTAGTGTAATGGCAGCACGAGTCTTTTGGGAAGATTTAGCGGGAGTTCGAATCTCCCCGTCCCGATTTTAAAATTAATATCATAATAATTTAGGAAAAGAATTTCCCGCCGGAAGCGGGTCCGCCTTTGGCGGAAGTCAGAGTTCAAATCTCTGTACCCCGACCAATCTAAACATTAAAAATATTTTCATTACCCCCTGATGATCAGATAAATGACATAAATTACGTACAGGGTAACGAAAATTATCCCTTGCCTGCGGGTTAGTTTGGCCTTTTCTCCAGTCAATGTAAAGACAAAAAGAAGCAAAGTGGCGAGAAGAACGACTAGAATATCCGCATTGATCGCCGAAGAAACAGGTAACGGCCTGATTAAAGAAGTGACTCCTAAAACCCAGAAAATATTGAAAATATTGGAACCCACGATATTGCCTACGGCGATGTCGCTGTTTTTTTTCACCGCGGCCACTACTGAAGTGGCTAATTCCGGCAAAGAAGTGCCAATGGCTACAATGGTCAAACCAATCAAGGCTTCGCTCACGCCCAGGCTCTCGGCAATTAAAACCGCTCCATCAACAATCCATTTCCCGCCCAAAACCAAACAGCCTATCCCTGCTAAAATCATCATGTTGGAAGCCGGATATGAAAAGGTCTTTGTCTTATCGCCAATGTCTACGTCCTTATGCCTGATACTCATGATGTAATACAGGAAAATAAGAAAGAACAAGATCATAACCATGCCATCCGCCCGACTAAGAATGGCCGTGAAAGCGTTATCCAGAAAAACATCGCTGGCAAGAATCCATAAAACCACTACGGCCAGAATCGCCAAAGGAATTTCTTTCCAAATGGTATTGTTCTTTACGATCAATGGCCGGACAATCATGGATAAACCGAGAATAAACAGGATGTTGAAGATATTGCTCCCTAGAATATTCCCTAAGGCGATGTCGGCCGTTCCTTTTACGCTAGCCAGGATGTTGACGACAAACTCCGGCATGGAAGTACCAAAGGAAACGATTGTCAAACCGATAACGATCGTGGAAATGCCTGTTTTTTTTGCTAAAGAAGAAGCGCCGTCCACCAACCAGTCTGCCCCTTTGACGAGGAGAAAAAAACCAATGATGAATAGAAAATAAGAAAGCATATTACTCATATCTTAGGGCCTCTATCGGACTTTTCTGAGAGGCTTTTTTTGCCGGATAAAGTCCGAATATTATACCGATAAAACCGGCTACTCCCAACCCTAAAAGAATAGAGGGGAAAGAAATGACAAATTGCCAATTTTGACTGACTTGATTGGCTAAAATTAAAGACATCAAATAGGACAAGCCTATTCCCAATCCAATGCCGATAACTCCGCCCAAGGCGGTTAAAAAAATGGATTCTATTAAAAAATGGATTAGAATGTCCTTTTCTCTTGCGCCGACGGCCTTCCTCAGGCCTATTTCCCAGGTTTTTTCCGTTACTGCCACTAACATAATATTCATAATTCCTACTCCGCCGACAATTAAAGAAATGGCCGCTACTGAAGTGAGTAAAACGGTCAAAACGCCGGTAATCAAGCTAATGGTATCAATTATTTCCGCCGAGGTGGTAACATGAAAATCGTCGTCCTCCGGGTCGTCAATATCGTGTAAATCTCTCAGAGTTATTTTTATGTCTTCTACCATATTGGGCACGGATGTTTCGTCCTTTGCCATAGCATGCACTTCCTGATAATAATCTATTCCCAAAAGATATTTTTGCGCCGTGGTGTAAGGGATAACAATGAACTTGTCTATATCCATAAAAGAAGAAACCTGCCCCTTGGACGGAAGAACTGCCGTCACTTTGAAATACTTATCCTTGATTTTTATTTTTTCCCCCAGAGCCTCATCGGTGCCGAAAAGGTCTTTTTTTACTTCAGCCCCGATGATCGCCACTGCTGCCAAAGATTTTATATCTTCTTCATTAAAGTATTCTCCCTCTTCCGGATAAATGTCATAAAGTTTGGCCAGCCAATCGGCCGTCCAACCGATAATGGTCGGTTTATACGTTTCCCCTTTGTAGGAAACGCTGCCAGGAACCATTAAGGAGGGAGTAATATCTTCCAGATCAGGAACGTTATTTTTGTTCTTTAAGGCCTTAATGTCTCTTTCTTTCAGGGAGTCGTTGAATAAAGTATCAGCCATGTCTTGTGGCCCTTTCATTTCCTTGCCGGGATTGATCTGGACAAAATTCCCGCCTAAAGATTTTACTTCATTCAAAATCAAACCCTCGGCTGATTGACCGATGGACATAATCAAAATAATGGAAGTGATCCCGATGACAATGCCTAAAATCGTTAAAAAGGAACGAGATTTATTCGTTTTCAGCCCGATTAAAACGGTTCTAAAAGTATATTTTATCTTCATCCCTCGCCCTTCAGCAATGCATTTTTTAAAATGCATTGCTTTTAATTTATTATCATTTTATTTGACTAAGTCCCTTATCCAAGAGCAATAAATTTATTCTGAAAATGCAAAGCATTTTATTGCCGAAGGGTGAGGGATTATTTAAGCAATCCGTCCTTGGCGTAATGACGATTAAGAACTCTCTCGTCGCTCTCAATCAGACCGTCTTTCAATTTAATGATTCTCTTGGCCATTTCCGAGGTATATTTTTCATGGGTAACCATAATGACGGTATGGTTCTGCTCGTTAAGATTCTGAATTATGTCCATTATCACTTGTCCTGATTTTGAGTCAAGATTTCCGGTTGGTTCATCGGCAAAAATGACATCCGGTTCATTAACCAGAGCGCGGGCAATAGCTACCCTTTGCCTCTCTCCGCCGGAAAGTTGCGAACGATCGTGCTTTAAACGATGGGAAAGGCCGACCATTTCAATCGCTTTTTTGGCTTTTTCGTCCCATAATGATTCTTTTACCCGCGAATAATAAAGAGGAAGCTTAACGTTATCCAAAACGTTGGTTCGGGGAAGCAAATTGAAGGTCTGGAAAATAAACCCCATTTTTTCGTTCCTGATCCGGGCCAATTCGTCATCGTTATATTGGCTCATCGACTTTCCTTGGAAAAAATATTCTCCCTTGGAAGGCCGGTCTAAAAATCCCAAAATGTGGAGCAGGGTCGATTTGCCGGAGCCCGAAGGTCCCATAATGGCAACAAATTCCCCTTCTTCAATAATAAAAGAATTCCCTCTCAAAGCCGGGGTTTTTACTTCTCCCTCTCCGTAAATTTTCTCCACCTTTTCTATCTTAATCAAAGGCATGTTTTAAGGCATTACTATTTTGTCTCCTTCTTTCAGCCCGCTAATAACCTCCGTTTTCCCTCCTGTGCCTTTTAATCCGGGTTTTATTTCTTGCTCCTTGATGACTTCCTTCCCTTTTTCTATTTCTAAAATCTTTATAAAACTCTTATCTTCTTTTTTAAAGATCATTCGGCTGGGCACAACTAAAACGTCCTTTTTTTCCGCCGTAATGATATCCATGTCCGCGGTCATTCCTGATTTTATTCTTTCGTCCTGGCTAACAAAACTGGCGGTCATTCTGTAAGTGGCCACTCCCTCGATTATTCTTTCCGCCGGATCAATGTTTATCACTCTCGCGACGAAAACGACGTCATTCCCATAAGCATCAAGAATGACGTTGACCAAATTACCTTCTTTAATCTTGGCAATGTCCGCTTCCGGCACATTGGCTTTCAGTTGAAAATTGCTTTGGGACATAACGAAAATAATCGGGGTATTGGCTGAAACGATTTCGCCCATTTTGGCTTCTTGTTTTGTTACTATGCCATTGAGGGGAGACTTCAAAATCATTTTTTCTATTTGAACCTGGATGTTTTTTATTTCCGCTTCTGCCTGCTTAATTTTGGCTTTTTGTGAAGTGATGTTCGTTTCCGCTTGATTGACTTTTGCCTCTTGAGCTTTAATTTGTTCATTGGTCGCCCCTGCTTTTTTTAAAATCAATTCTTTTTCCGCCAAATCCAAATTATTTTGAGCATTATTCACCTGAGCCTGGGCTGTATTGATATTATTTTCATTAGTGACTCTTTGGGAAGCAATCATCTGTCTCTGCGTATTAATGTCAGAAAGAGAAGTATTAATGTTTGTTCTGGCCGTATTAATATTGCTTTTATAAGTATTTAAACTGGTTGAAGATATGTTCACGGCATAATTGACGACGTCATTCAGGCGATTTAAAAAATCCCTGATTTTATTCAAATAAGTCTCTCCGTTGATTAAAAATTGGTCTGAATTGTCCAGATTGAGATTGTCCAGGTCTGATTTGAATAAGAATAGGGTATTCCCGGCGGTTAGACGTCCGCTCTCCGCGTCGATTTTTGCCTGAGAATCAGAGGTAGAAATGATTAATTGGGGAAATTCTGAATTGTCATTGACAAAAATATCGTCTATTTGCTTATTAATCGCGTCGTCGGCAGTTAAGTAGGCGTCGTTCAAAACGTCTTTCACGTCATCATAAAGATTAATCAGGTCTACTTCTGCCTTATTTTCGACGTTTTCTAAATTCATTTCCGCATCCGCCAAGGCTTTCTCCGCATTAGCCACTTTTGTTTCCGATAATTGAATATCTTCTGGTTTGGCTCCATTTTTTAATTCCGTTAAATTAGCCCATTCCGTTTCCCTGGCTGCCTCCGCTCGTTTTAATTCGGCTTGAATACTTTCCAAATTGGCCTCGGCTTGAATCAATTGCGCTTTCAAATCAGCGTGGTCTAAAATAACCATTGATTGGCCGGCAACGACTATATCGCCGACATCCACATTGACTTCTAATACTTTTCCCGGTTTTTCAAAGGCCAGATTGACGTTTTCCGCCGCCTCTACCCGACCGGTGACGTTAACTTCCTGGGTCAAATCGGCTTTTTCTGCGGCCACAAAACTATGCCCTTCTTTCTTATTTTTAAATAAAAAGGACGAAAGTATGAATAAAACGACGATAGAAATAATAATGTATTTTTTTTTGATTTTCATCCCTCACCCTTCGGCAATGCATTTTCTAAAATGCGTTGCTTTTAATTTATTATCATTTTATCCGACTAAATCCCTTATCCTAAGGCAATTGATTTATCTTGAAAATGCAAAAGCATTTTATTGCTGAGGCGAGGGATTTCCGTTATTATAACCATAAAGGGCCTTATTGTCAAGAAAATGCCAAATATGGCAAATAATGCTTTTTTTATTTGACAAAGATGATAAAAATGATAAAATCATTATAATGCGGGTATCGTATAGTGGCTATTACCACAGCTTTCCAAGCTGTTGACGGGGGTTCGATCCCCCCTACCCGCTCCAAAACAAAAAAACAGATATGGTCTGTTTTTTTTGTTTCAACCAATTCTTGCCAAAATATGATTTATTTGTTAATATTTGCTTGTATCTCTTACGTGTTCTTTTTTAAAAGCCGAGGTAGCTCAGTGGTAGAGCAAATGGCTGATTTTCGGCCCTTTTAATGGTAACATTAAATGCAAACCAGGTGAAATCGGGGAAACCTGAGGAAAAGGCAATCCCGAGCCAAGCCCTTTTAGAGGGAAGGTGTAGAGACTATCCCGTAGGGAGTACTCTAAATATTTTAGAGGAAGCGCCTGGAATCCTAATAATTTAGGATTATGATATAGTCCGGACCTTTGGGAAACCAAAGTAAAATTAAGGAAAACCATTGTGTCGGCAGTCCGATTCTGCCCCTCGGCATCTGTTAATGATTATTGACGTAAATAGAACTCCAGATTATAATTAATATATTATTATGTATCTGGAGTTCTTATTTTAATAAATCATTCTTATGCAAACCAAAAAACAAGAAGCGATTCAATTAAGAAAACTGGGTAAAAGTTATAATGAAATTACAAAAAGATTAGGGATTCCTAAGAGTACTCTGTCTACATGGCTTAAAGGGATTAAAATGTCTCCAATGGTCGAACAAAAAATTTTAAATAATGCTCAGAAAATCTGGGCCAAGAGCATCACGGATTACAATAAAAAAAGAGCATCTTTAATTGAAGACAAATGGCAAAAATTTGAGAAAAAAATCAGCAAAGAAATTAATAAATTATCAGCTGAAAAAATTAAATTGATTGGCACGGTTCTTTATTGGGCAGAAGGTTATAAAAAAACGAGATGGACTGCGATGTTTTGTAATTCTGATCCGGATATGGTTCATTTAATGATGAAATTCCTTCGAGAAATATGTTTGATACCGGAAGAAAAATTAAAACCACAAATACAAATTCATGTTAATATCTCTGAAAAAACAGCCAAACGATATTGGTCACAAATTAGCAATCTGCCGATAGAACAATTCAGAAAAACGCTGAGACAGACTAGTAGAAACAGTAAAAATATACGAGCAAAAAACACTTTACCGTATGGTGTTTTTAGAATCTATATTTCCGATGTAGAATTGGTCCATAAATTAAAAGGTTGGATTAAGGGACTTATAGAACGATCTGAAAATTAGTACATTATATAACAAAAACTCGTTCCTCCTAACGAGTTTTTATAAATTTGAAAATGGGCACTGAGGGATTCGAACCCCCGACCTGCTGGATGTAAACCAGACGCGCTACCACTGCGCCAAGTGCCCATTGATCGGAGATTATACGGTCAGATATTGCCTTTCTTTTCCCTGTATTTGTCGAATTTCTCTAAAATCTCGTCATAACGCTTGAAATATGACCTGACCCTTTCATGATCCGGATTGGAGAATCTGCCTATCATCTCGTTCATTTTCTCCTCGTAAGCGGCGATTAACTCATCTCTGCTCTTTATCTCTTCTGACATGATCCGATCATGTATTTCCTTGAGCAAATCCGCCAATTCTTCCAGATTCGCCTCAAATTTCTCGTTTAGATTTTTGTATTGCTCTTCTTTAAACATAAAATTTAGTTTATTTAACATGACGTTCTACTAAATAATACAGAATTTTCAGATTTAGTCAATAAAAAAGATTGGCAAATAAATCCCCAAAAACGTGGATAAGTGGCCGATTGAATCCCAAACCGCATATTCTTTTTGTTGGCCGGGTAGGGAAAATGTCAATATATACTGTTAGCTGATGTATTTTATTTTTTAAACTTTTTCCCACTTAACGCCTGAAGCAAAAACATTCAATGCTTGTTTATATTGTTCTTCAGTTGCCCTAATTGTCGCTGATCTTTTTTGCTTACCAAGCGCGCTAAAATCTTCCAAAAACGCTTTTAATCTTCTGGCTGTTGACACATCTATCCAGTCTATTGTTATTGATAAGGCCTGCTCTTTTCGTAATGTTCTTAAAAAATCGGCAAAATCAAACGTATTCATACTTAAAAACTCGGTACTGATGTCTTTTGGAACTGACTCATGTTCAATTTTTTGGTTTAGTGTTTCCATATCATCAAAGGTTTTAAAATTATTATTTTAGTTAACTAATTATTATGTATGATTATTTATTATTTTAAAAAGGGACTGTCCCCTCAAACCGTTGTTCTAAAACCCTTATCAATAAAGCGTTTCAGGATGATTTTTCAAATTTAGAACTATTTCGACTACTTTTTACTTTATCAAAAACATTAGCCCCCGACCTGTCAAAAAAATATTTTTTGAATTGCGTATAACGTCAGGGATATGAGAAGTTGCGACCAACGGGAGCAATTTGGGTGAAGAAGTCTGCAAGACTTCGTAACCTCATATCCCTTGTTATATTCCCCGTAGGGCTGAAATTTAGTGCAACGTCCCGAAGGGAAATTTCAGAGTCAGAAGGCCACTTTTTTATTTTTTAGGCGCGCGCTATACTCCTTTAAATTCTTTAAGTTTAAAATCAACTTGATATAAGAAAACTTCAATATTTTGAACAGCTCCTAATGCATATTCTAATTTTTTGTCAAATTCAGCAGCGATGATTATTCCTTTAACATTAGGATTATTTTTATTCTTCTTTATCCAGCCCATATATCGGGTAATCTGCCCGACAGTATCATCACTTGTTTGATTTTTCTTTAATTCAATAACAACATAATCGCCAGTCTTTTTGTCTTTAGCTAGAATGTCAATTGGTCCAATTTCTGTTCTAAATTGCTGACTTACTAATTCTCCATCTTCTATAATCAAACTAAATCTTTTTCCTAATTCTGTTTTATCCCAATTGTGAATAATAAAATCTTCAAGCTGTTTTTCCATATAAAACAAACCCTGACTTAAAACAGAATCTTCTTTTCTTATTTCTATAGATACGGTTTTTTTGTAGTAATTTAGTATTGTTTTTAGATCTGCTTCAATATCTTGCTCTGAAATTGATTGATTTTCTTTTGAGAGATATTCAACTTTATCATTTTCAACTTTGATGTTATAAGCCTTAAAAACAAAAGAATCTCCATACCTTGGAACATCTTTGTCAAAAAATGCTTTGATAGTTAAAGTTGAGTTCATTATTTCAGCGGGCCAGGTTTTATCAAATTCAGAAGTTTCACTTATACCATATGCTAAAACAAGAACATGCAGATCTTTGTAGTAAAGATAAACTGGATAAAACCCTTTGCTGACTTGCATTTCAGGAGCAGTAAAAGCTATCCATGGAACCCTGGCGGGCATACCCATTCCAAAAGAGACTTTCATCTTTAAATCGCTATACTCTTTTGGGAAAGGTGAAGTTTTTAACTCTCCAGTTTGAGCTTGTAATAAAAATGCGTCTAATATTTTTTTTGAAGTATCCATATTTGTAAGTTATTATATCTACTTTATTAAGGTTTTCGTTTGCGCGCGCCTTTCGTTAAAGTGGCCTTCTGATTGAATATAACGTTTGCGTGTATGAGAAGTTTCGCCGACCTCCTTATTATCTTATCATAGAGGAGGCGAAATTTGGGTGAAAGAAAAAGTGCAACCGCTGAAAATTATTAACGCACTTTTTCTTGAACCTTATACACGCTGTTATATGATGTTTTTATTTTTTTCGTACCACTTAACTGCTTCTTCAAGCATTGGACGATATTCTTCATATTCAATGTAATCAAAAAATTCATTTGGCTTAATTAATTTTCTCTCATTAATAACATTTGTTGCTGGGTCTATTGTTTGAGGTTTAATCCGATCAATTATTGCCGCATATCTTAGCTGGTAAATCGTGGGCTTATCAGAAACTACCTCAAAATATCCAATCATTATGTTTTGAGATATTGAAATGTCAACTTCTTCTTCAATTTCCCTTTTTAATGTTGTCTCTGGTGTTTCGCCTAATTCAGGACTACCACCTGGAATATTCCATGATTTACCAGGCGTTCTCATTATTAAAACATTTCCTGATTTATCAAAGCATACACCGTAAACCTGAGTTATTGGATTTAATGAGAGAAAATTATCCTTTTTGTGCCAAATGAATTTCATAGTTTTGAGAAAAAAATAAAAATTTCATATAACGTTTGCGTGTATGAGAAGTTGCGAAGTGAGCGTGGCGGTATAATTGGGCGAAGCCCCACCGCCTAAGCGAACGAGCAATTTGGGTGAGGCATTTGATATTATTCCTCTTTTTTCGCAACAACTTTCATTTTAAAGATATTTGTAAAAATTATTGCGGCGGCAATTATATTTAGCACCGACCAAGTTTCTCTATCAAGATGAATGGGCGCGATTGGGTTAAACAGAATTGCGGTAATTGCTAAAATCCAAGTCCAAGCATTTTTGCCTTGTTCATAAGCAAGATATGCCGAATAGCCGGTTACGCCAGCAATAACCCAACGCAAAATTTGATAATACCCATACGGATTATCTGCGAGCGCCCAAAAGAGCATTATGATAGCAATAATTTTTACAATCGTTATTGTCTGAATTTTCTTTTTCATAGTGA
>Ga0172371_10006603_pt1 | contig 16832 bp, 13 predicted proteins | sample Lak12m_FD_114543 | JGI IMG/M metagenome (GOLD analysis project Ga0172371, IMG submission 114543) | Freshwater microbial communities from Kabuno Bay, South-Kivu, Congo - kab_022012_12m | ecosystem: Environmental > Aquatic > Freshwater > Lake | place: Democratic Republic of the Congo: South-Kivu...
ACAATCCCTGTAGCGGGACAAGTGGGTGGTCGCCCGGATATCACCGACACGGCCGTCCTGACCCTGACGCTTGTACCGGAACTCTCCATCCACAACTTCCCGAATCCATTCACCGACCATACCACGTTCGTCCTCGGCCTGCCCGAAGACGGCAAGGCAAGCCTGTCTGTCTACACCCGTGCCGGCGAGCGAGTCTGCCGTGTCCTCACGAATGCCGACCTTCTGGCCGGAGTCCATTTCGTGGATTGGACCGGAGTCAACGACCACGGCCGCGCCATTGCGCCCGGCACCTACGAATACCTGCTCGACTACGTGCACTCGGGCAAGACCGATCGCATCCGCAAGAAGCTGGTAGTCAGCCCGAATCAGAGATAGATGGCGACGAAGGCAAGCACTGTCGGACAGGGGCCGCTGAGGCCAATACGGACAGAAACTGACATCTGGCATTCCGAACCCATCAGTTTCGTGTCTTTCGTGTTTTCGTGGCTCAATGTCGGGTCTGGAGTCCTGACGAGGCAGTAGGAAATGAGCATGTCCGACATGAGGACGCGGCTTCCGGTCACTGGCTGCCTTCTGCTGTCCGCCATCTCCCTCGCTACAATTGCCTCTGGCCAGACGAACTGGACGAGAACCTATGGCGGGCAGAATAGTGATAGGGGCTACTCGGTCCAGCAGACATCTGACGGCGGCTACATCATCGCAGGCTTTACGTATTCATACGGTGCGGGAGGTCGTGACGTCTACCTCATCAAGACCGACGCCCAGGGCGAAACACTATGGACCAGGGCATTTGGTGGTCCGAACGACGACGTGGGCTACTCAGTCCAGCAGACCACCGATGGTGGTTACATCGTCGCGGGCTACGCCGGATACCGGTATGACACAAGCTACTCTGCAGTCTATCTGGTCAAGACCAATGCTCAAGGCGATACGCTCTGGACCCGCACTTATGGCGGGGATTCCGGCGACGACGCAGCCCGCTCCATCGCCCAGTCGTTGGACGGCGGCTACATCATCGCAGGCAAGACCCGTTCCTTCAGCACCGGCCCCGCGGATGTCTGGCTCTTGAGGACGAACGCCTTGGGCGACACACTATGGGCGCGAACCTACGGCGGACCGGAATATGACGTAGGCTACTCGGTCCAGCAGACCACGGATGGCGGCTACGTCATCGCTGGTACTACTGGATCGTATGAGGACATCTATCTAGTCAAGACTGACTCACATGGGTGTGACCGCAGGGCGGATGGCGGCGAACCTGCCCGGGTATCTTTCCATCACTCAGTTGCTTGAACACTCCGGTCTTCGCGCTATAATCCCAGGCGTTAGTCCGCGGAGCGAACAAACTATCAGATTTCGGAGGAGTATGTGGCTGGCAGAACAATCGTGACTATGCCCGGCGACGGCATCGGCAAGACCGTGTTGCCCGAGGCCATCCGGGTTCTTGAAGCAGTCGGTTTCAAAGCAGACTACGTCCCGGGCGACATCGGCTGGGACTTCTGGCGCAAAGAAGGCAATGCCCTGCCGGACCGGACCATCAAGCTATTGGAGCAGCACAAGATCGGCCTGTTCGGCGCCATCACCTCGAAACCCAAGGACAAGGCCCTGGCCGAACTCGACCCGTCCCTCCAGGGCAAGGGATTCCAGTACTTCAGCCCGATCGTAACGATGCGCCAGCTCTTTGACCTGGACATCTGCATCCGGCCCTGCAAGTCGTTCCCGGGCAATCCCCTCAACTTCATCCGCCGCAAGGGAGACGGTTTCGAGGAACCCAAGGTCGACGCCGTGATCTTCCGCCAGAACACGGAGTGCCTGTACTGCGGCGTCGAGTGGACCAACCCGCCGGCCGATGTCCGCAAGGCTCTCGAGACCCACAAAAAGATGAAGGCCTTCGCGAGCGTGCCCTCCGAGGACCTGGCGATATCGCTCCGGATCTTCACCCGCAACGCGTGCCAGCGCATCGTCCGCGCCGGGTTCGAGCATGCGAAGAAATACGGCTACAAGTCGGTGACCATCTGCGAGAAGCCGAATGTCATCCGCGAGACTTCCGGGATGATGGAAGCCGAGGCCAAGAAGATTGCGAAGGAGTATCCGGGCATCGCGCTCCGGTCGACCAACATCGACGCCCAGATGATGTGGCTGACGAAGAACCCCGAGGACTATGGCGTCATCGTCTCCGGCAACATGTTCGGCGACATCGTGTCCGACGGGTTCGCCGGCCTCGTCGGCGGGCTCGGGTTCGCCTGCTCGGCCAACATCGGACGTGACGTCGCAGTCTTCGAACCTACTCACGGCTCTGCCCCGAAGTATGAGAAGCTCTCGCCCTCCATCGTCAACCCGATTGCGACCATTCTCGCCGCGGTCATGATGCTCGACCACATCGGCGAGAAGGCGATGTCCGAGCGTATCAGCGCTGCAGTCGCCAAGGTCATCGCCAGAGGTAAGGTTCGCACCTACGACATGCTGCGGCTTGCCGGCGGCCCGGACGTGTTCAAGTCCGGCGCCGCAACCACGCAGCAGATGACCGATGCCGTCATCGCAGAACTGTGAGGACGGCATGGTAACCGCGCAGGACATCGAGGAGCTGTTCCACAAGCAGCTCGCCGCCATCAAGGACGCGGCCACCCGTGACAAGACCGTTGCCACCTGGGTCGAGGCCGCCCGGCTCGGCGGCTGGCAATCGGTCGCCGACCTCAAGGCCATGCCCTTCACTCTGCTGACCAACACCCACGGCGTCTCCCTCGTGGACCACACCATCGCGGTCACCGAAGGCGCGCTGGCCCTGGCCCGGGCCCAGTCCGACGCCTACCAGCAGATGCCGTATGCCGTGAACACGGACCGCCTGATTGCCGGCGGGCTGCTGCACGACGTCGGCAAACTGGTCGAGGCTGAGAAGGACGACAGAGGCGGATTCCGCAAGAGCCGCAAAGGCATGTACGCACGCCATCCTATTTCCGGGGCGATTATCGCGGCCCGCTGCGGCCTGCCCGACGATATCGTCAACACGATCGCCTGTCACGCCAAAGAGGGCGATGGTGCGCCCAAGGTGCTCGAAACCGTCCTCATCCATCAGGCCGACTTTGCGACGTTCGACCCGCTCGTCATGATGGAAAAGGGACTACTCATTACCTAGCCATGGCCACCATTGTCGAGAAGATAATTGCCGATCACTCATCGGGACAAACGGTTCGTCCCGGCGACATCGTTGAGCTTGGTATCGACATCCGCGTGGCGCGCGACTTCGGCGGCGCGAACGTCGTCAAGAACATCGAGGAAAATGGCCTCGGCATCGCCGACCCGGCCAGGACCTTCTTCACCTTTGACTGCAACCCGACCGCGTCCGACCAGAAGTACGCCGCCAACCAGCAGGCCTGCCGCGTCTTTGCCCGCAACCACAGCATCAAGGTCTACGATGTCGATTCGGGCATCGGCACCCATCTGGCGGTTGACAACGGACTGGTCGGTCCGGGCGATACCATCGTCTCGACCGACTCGCACGCCAACATTCTCGGAGCAATCGGCATGTTCGGCCAGGGCATGGGCGATCAGGACATCGCTCATGCCTGGGCATATGGCAAGGTGTGGTTCGAGGTTCCCGCCACCGTGAAGGTCGAACTCGTCGGGCTACCCAGGCCCGGAACGACCGCCAAAGACGTCGGGCTCGCCCTGCTCCGTCACTTCGGTGCCAACGGCCTGCTCGGACTCTCGGCCGAAGTCTACGGCGAGTATGCGGAAAAGCTCAGTCTCGACGGCCGGCTGACAATCTCATCGCTGGGTACCGAGATGGGCGCGATCATCATCTTCTTCCCGCCGAATCAGCCGATCCTTGAATACTGCCGAGCCAGAACCGGACGCGAATTCACGCCGATTCTGGCCGACCCGGATGCGACCTACGAACGAACCGAGCGAATCGACATCACCGGCCTCGAACCGCTGGTCTCCCGCCCCGGCCACCCCGAGGACGTGGTCACGGTCGCGTCGGTCGCGGGTCGCAAGATAGACTCGGCCTTCATCGGCTCCTGCACCAATGGCCGCATGGATGACCTCAAGGCCGCCGCTGAAATTCTGAAGGGCCGTAAGGTAGCTCCGGGCGTTGTTCTCAAGATAGTACCGACCACTGACGCAATCTGGCACGAGGCGATGCGGAACGGCATCATCGAAGTCTTCAAACAGGCCGGCGCCCTGGTCGGCAACGCCGGGTGCGCGGGCTGTGCTGCAGGTCAAATCGGTCAGAACGGCCCGGGTGAGGTGACAATATCCACGGGCAACCGGAACTTCGCCGGCAAACAGGGCAAGGGCGAGGTCTACCTGGCCTCTCCGGAGACCGCTGCCGCATCCGCGGTTGCCGGAGCCATTGTGAACCCTGGCGCGATCCCGGCGAGACCGGCTCTGTTCAAGCCCAAGCCGATGGCCAAGGCTTCACATGAACACCGCACGCCTCCGGCAGCGCCGCTTGTGGTCGAAGGAAGAATCTGGCTCATCCCCAAAGACAACATTGATACCGACATGATCTTCCACAACCGCCACCTGACGATCACTGACATCCGCGAGATGGGCCAGTATACCTTTGGCAACCTGCCCGGCTGGGAGCACTTCAGCAAGAACGCCCAGCCTGGCGACATCGTGGTAACGGGAAAGAACTTCGGCGCCGGCTCCTCCCGACAGCAGGCAGTAGACTGCTTCAAGAGCCTGAGAATCGGACTGCTGATTGCCCGCTCGTTCGGAGCCATCTACTTCCGCAACGCCGTCAACGCCGGATTCCCGGTAATGGCCGCCGATTTGCTGGAGTCTAGACTTAAGGACGGAGACCACCTGCGGGTCAGTCTCGCAACCGGCGAGGTGGAAATCCTCGAAACGGGCGTGAAGGTTCAAGGTCGCCCGTTCCCGCCGGTCCAACTTGAGATCTATCGCAAGGGCGGCCTGCTGGGATCGTGAACAAATGACAAAGGACTGACTGATGCCCATGACTTTTGCCGAGAAGGTTCTGGCTCGAAAGGGCGGCAAGAAGAACGCCAGAGCCGGCGACCTGGTTACCTGCAAACCTGACCGGCTCCTGATGCACGACAACGCCGCCGCCATCACCGACAAAGTAGCCAAGGACATGGCCGAGTTCGGTATATCGGACCTGGAACAGCCGGTCATCGTCCTTGACCACGTTATCCCCGCCTCGGACGAAAAGACGGCAACCAGCCACAAGAAGATCCGCGAGTTCGTGAAGAAGTACGGCATCAAGCACTTCTTCGACATCGGCGATGGTATCTGCCATCAGGTGATGGTCGAGAAAGGCCTCATCCTGCCCGGCATGCTCGCGGTCGGCTCCGATTCGCACACCTGCTCGTACGGCGCCGTGAACGCCTTCGCCACCGGCATCGACCGGACCGAGGCTGCAGCCCTGCTCCTGACCGGCGAGACCTGGTTCAAAATACCGGAAACGATTCGCATCACGCTCCACGGCCGGTTGCCGGATATGGTCTCGGCCAAGGACCTTGTCCTGACAATCATCGGCAAGATCGGAGCCGACGGGGCCGATTACTGCTCGGTCGAATTCTGGGGCGACATCGCCGGCCTGACCATCGACGACCGGTTCACTATCGCCAATATGGGCGTCGAGATGGGTGCGAAGAATGCCGCATTCCCGGTGGACGAAGTCACCAAAGGCTACTTGCAGGAGATCAGCGTAAACCGGATATCATGGAACCCCGAGTGGGCAGACGAGGGAGCGACCTACCGACAGGAGCTAACCTGGGACCTTGGCCAGATAGTGCCTGCGCTTGCCGTCCCTCACAAAGTGGACAAGTACAAGCCCGTGACCGAGCTCGCCGGCATGGAAGTCCAGCAGTGCCTGATAGGCACCTGCACGAACGGCCGGGCAAGCGACCTTGCCATCGCGGCGCGCATCCTCTGCGGCAAGAAGGTGTCGCCGAACACGCGACTGCTGATTCTGCCCGCATCCCGGGCAGAACTCGAAGAGGCGCTTGATGCCGGCGACATCGAGACTCTGATTAGCGCCGGCGCGGTACTGCTACCGCCGGGCTGCGGTCCGTGTCTTGGCGCTCACCAGGGCTGCCTGGCTCCAGGTGAGAAGTGCCTGTCGACCTCCAACCGCAACTTCAAAGGCCGGATGGGCTGCAAGGATGCGGAGATATATCTCGCCTCGCCGGCGACCGTGGCTGCAACTGCGCTGACAGGCAAGGTTACTGACCCGAGAGAGGTAGCTTGAGGACCGACCGAAGTCAGAGGGCAGAAGTCAGAACTCAGAATGCAGAGGTCCGGACACTTCTGATCTCTGAGTTCTGGTATCTGACTTCTGATTTCGTTTGAGGAGATGCAAATGAGGATTTGGGCCTACGGCGACGACATCAACACCGACATGCTATTCCCGGGCAAGTACACATACACCTGTGCGAAGCCGGATGAGATTAAGCCACATCTGCTCGAAGACCTGGACCCAGAGTTCGCAAAAGCGGTGCAGCCCGGCGACATCGTCTTTGCGGGCAAGAACTTCGGCTGCGGCTCTTCACGCGAACAGCCGGTCGTCGGACTCAAAGCAGTGGGCATCGAGGCGATCGTGGCCAGGAGCTACGCCCGTATCTTCTACCGGGCCGCCATCAACCAGGGGTTGTTGCTGATTGAATGCCCGGAAGCGGTGGCCGCATACAAGCCCGGCATGCCGGTCCAGCTTAACCTCAAGGAGAGTTCCATCACGGTGGGCGAGCAGACCTACAAGTTCCCGACTCTGCCTCCGGAGATACTGGCAATCCGTGACGCCGGCGGCCTGCTCGAATACACCCGCGCCAAGCTCCGGGCCAAAGTCCAGAGTCCAAAGTCCCATGTCTAGCGTCACCTCAGGCCGCCGCGGACCGGACGTCCGCTCTGACCTGTGGGTCGAACTTGAGCTGCGTACGTCCGGCGGCATCGACCTCACCATCAAGAGCAAGGTCGACTTCATGTATGGCGAGTCGAACCGCAAACTGGTGCTGGACACGCTCAAGACCCTCGGCGTCGAGCACGCACGCGTGACAATCGAGGACACCGGTGCCTTGCCTTTCGTAATCATGGCCCGGCTCGAAGCCGCCCTCCGCCGCGCCAATGGGCAGTCGGGTTCAGGGGGTCAAGGGTCCGAGGGTTCAGGCCGGAACCCCAGAACCCCGGAACCCCCGAACCCTGCAGCCTGCCTGCCCCCGCCCGGCCCCAGCTTCGCTCTCCCCACGGCCCGCGACCGCTGGCGCCGCTCCCGGCTATACCTGCCTGGCAACGAACCGAAGTTCATGCTCAACGCGAGGATACACAAGCCGGACGCGGTCATCCTCGACCTTGAGGATTCGGTTCCGCCGGTCGACAAGGACGCCGCTCTTCTGGTAGTACGGAACGCACTCTACGCCCTCGACTTCGGTGACTGCGAGCGAATGGTGCGCATCAACCAACTCCCCGCCGGGCTGGCCGAAGTCGACGCACTGGTCCCTGCCGGCGTCAACGTGATTCTCATCCCCAAGTGCGAATCCGCAGAACAAGTCAGAGAAGTCGACGCCCGCATCTCCTCCGCCCTGTCCTCATTCGCCAATCGTCAATCGTCATTCGACACTTACCTGATGCCGATCATCGAGACCTGCGAAGGAATGTTCAAGGCCCGCGAGATTGCCGGTGCATCACCGCGAGTGGTCGCGCTGACGTATGGCCTCGAAGACTACATCCTCGACCTCGGCGGCGTGAAGACGCCGGCCGGACTTGAAAGCCTCTGGGCGCGTTCGCAGGTCGTGAACGCGGCCAAGGCAGCCGGAGTACAAGCCATCGACACCGTCTTCGCTGACGTCGACGATATGGAAGCCTTGCGGGCAAGCTGCCGGGCCGCGAAGGAACTCGGGTTTGAAGGCAAGGGCTGCATCCACCCGCGCCAGGTAGAAGTCGTCAACGACGAGTTCATGCCATCCCCTGTCGAGATCGAGAAAGCGCAGAGAATCGTCCAGGCGTTCAGAGAGGCTCAGGCGGAGGGCAGAAACGTCGTGTGCGTGGGCTCCAAGATGATCGACCCGCCGGTAGTTGAACGCGCTCTGCGCACGCTCGAGCGGGCAGAGGGTTCACGGGTTCAAGGGTCCACGGGTTCGGGCCAGAACCCCAGAACCCAAGAACCCCAGGACCCTTCGTGATGGACCTGGTCAAGAACGCAGCGGGCCGCCTCGTCCCGACCGAGGTCAACGGCAGACCCGCGGTGCCTTTCCAGGGCGTAGGCAAGTACCGTCCCGCCGGCCGCAAAGCCTGCCCACCCGTCCCGACCTGCCTCGACTACCCTGACGACGGCAACAAGCTCGTGCCCGACCTCAGGACTGGGCTTGAGAAGGCCGGCATCCGTAGCGGTATGACCATCTCGACCCACCACCATTTCCGCGACGGCGACACGCTATCGCTCCAGCTCTTTGACCTCTGCGCCGAAATGGGTCTCAAAGACCTGGTCTGGTATCCGTCGGCCGCATTCCCCTGCCATGCGCCGATCACGAAGCACCTCGACTCCGGCGTCATCCACCACATCGAAGGCAGCCTGAACGGCCCGCTCGGCGACTATTGCACGCAGGGAAAGATGCGCGGCCTCGGCGTACTCCGCTCGCACGGCGGCAGGGCCCAGGCAATCCAGGACGGCGAGGTCCACATCGACATCGCGGTCATCGCCGCGCCCACTGCCGACCAGTTCGGCAACGCCAACGCGGTCCACGGCAAGTCTGCCTGCGGCGTGCTCGGTTACGCTGACGCTGACCTAACCTACGCCGACCGCACCATTGTGGTCACCGACAACCTCGTCCCGTTCCCGGCCATCCCGATCCAGCTATCGGGCACGCACGTAGACATGGTCGTCCGGCAGGACAACATCGGCGACCCCAAGAAGATTGTCTCCGGCACGACCCAGATAACTCGCAGCCCGGACCGTCTCTACATCGCCGAACTCACGGCCAAGTTCATCCGCGACTCCGGCATCATGCGCGACGGATTCAGCTTTCAGGCCGGGGCCGGCGGCATCTCGCTCGCCTTTGCCCTGTACCTTGCCGACATGATGAAACAGGCCGGGGTCAAAGCAAGCTGGCTCCATGGCGGCTCGACCCGCTACCTCGTAAAGATGCTCGAAGACGGCATCACTCCGGTGCTCATCGACGGCCAGGCATTCGACCTAGACGCGGTACGCTCAATCGGCGTCAACCGCGGCCACATCGACACAAGCCCATTGGTGAGCTACAACTTCCACGCCAAGGGCAACTACATAAATCTTCTCGACGCGGCCGTGCTCAGCGCAACCGAGGTGGACGCGAACTTCAACGCCAACGTGGTAACTCACTCGGACGGCCGCCTCCGCCACGGCATCGGCGGCTGGCAAAACTGCATGCACGCCCGCTGCACCATCCTGGCCATCCCGGCGATGCGCGACCGCATGCCGGTCATAGTCGACGAAGTGACGACCCTCTGTGCCCCAGGCGAGCTGGTTGACGTCATCGTCACCGAACTCGGCATCGCCATCAACCCGCTGCGTCAGGACCTGCTCGATGCGCTCAAGGGCAAAGGGCTTCCCGTCCGGACTATCGAGGACATCAAGGCTGAAGTCGAGCGCACCTGCGGCGTCCCTTCGCGTCCCAAACACAGCGACAAGGTTGTCGCCGTCGTCAAATGGATCGACGGCACCGTGCTGGATTCGGTGTATCAAGTACCGACGTAGCCGGGACAGCACAAGCCCTCGGCCAGCCCAAGCACAAGCTCAAGCCGAGGCAATCGCATCCGGTCTGTCATTCCGAGCGAGTCGGACGAGTCGTGGAATCTTGTCTGAGAGATCCGTCGAATCGCTGCGCTCCCTCGGGATGACGGAGGCGGCCGACCCGAGGACCGCTGGACTGCGGCCCCGCTGAACGATACAATCGCTCCGTGCCCTCCTCGCGCAAGTTCTCTATCCGCATCGTCATCACTATCTTGCTTGTCGCCCTCGGCGTCCTTATCATCCTTCTCCCCTACATCGTCAGGCGGCAGCGTATCCCTGCAAACGGCGTCGTCACTACTTTCACTGACTCGACCCGAGTGCCAGCCGGAACTCCGCCGCCAGACTCGGCCACTGTGATGGCCGCGCTTGGGCGCGTGATTGACCCCGAGGTCGGCATCAGCATCGTTGACCTTGGACTGGTAAACTCTGTGCACATCGACTCATCCGGGAACGTCAATGTAGCCCTCGCCCTCACGACTCCCGAATGTCCGGTCATCAGCCAACTCGGAGAACAGACGTCGAAAACGGTCATCGGCGTCCCGGGCGTGCGGCGAGCCACGGTACGGTTGGACCCAACGCTGCCGTGGGATCCGAGCCGTCTCAGCTCCGAGGCGCGAGAGCTTTACCGCAAGCGGTTGGGACGTCCGTGAAACCGCGGATGGACACTGATGCTCGGACCGATTCCCGACCCCATATCTGTGTTCATCCGTGTAGATCCGTGGTTACCACCACATGATCTGGGCATTGGTCGGTAAAGCTCTACTGCTCGGCCTCTCGACCGGGCTCTTCTGCGCCGGGTTCTGCGTCCCGCTGGTTGGCCCGCTGCTGCTCGCGGACGACACGGGACTGGCACGGCTTTCCTCCGAGGAAAACCGTGCCTGTACCCAGCCTTCTAGCGGGGGCCGGCGTATCTGGCGCTCCGCTTCCCGCGTCCTGCTCTTCCTTGCCGGCCGGCTTGTCGCCTATCTGCTGTTCGGGCTGGTGTTCGGCGCGCTTGGCGGAATCCTCAGCCGCGTGTGGGGCATCAAGACAGTCCTGCTGCCGCTGCTCTACGCGGTTCTCGGCGTACTGATGATTGTCTACGCTCTGGTCCAGTCATTTCCTCACGTCGGATTCTGCCGCGCGCTTGGTCAGCCGGTTCGGTCCGGCTGGTACATCGCGCTTGTGGGCTTCCTTGCCGGCATCAACCTCTGCCCGCCTTTCCTCCTCGCAGTGACCACGGTCATGGACATCGGCGGCCCGCTGCCCGGGGCTCTATTCTTCCTGGTGTTCTTCCTCGCGACGAGCGTCTACCTGCTGCCGCTCTTCTTCGCCGGACTGGTTAGCCGCTTCTCGTCAGTCCGCTTCGCCGGCCGCGTGACCGCAGTCATCGCCGGTCTCTACTTCCTCTACCTCGCCGCCAGCACCGCCCTCATCCGCGCCCGCTAGCGATGAATCACGACGATGCGCGTTTCGCTTCTCGTCCTTGCGAAATAGGCATTAGTCCTCGGGCGCGTCCTCCTTCGTCGCATCGGGCAGGACGCCATCGCTTCCCGACCTTTCGACAAGTACTCCGCAGCTCCGCGACCCCTCTGACCAGTCAAGAGCGGACTACGAATCATCGGCTCCTCGACCCCGCATGACTGGTCTCTCTCGCCCCGTTCATCTGCGCACTTGAGGCCGACGTGGTACCTGGCTTGACTCGGCCATATGCCAACCTATGATACCGTCGGGCGGAACGAAGATTCCGATGGTCCTTGACGCAGGTAGGCGTACGGCAAGCATGAAGGTTCTCCGGGTGTGCCCGCTAGACGTTACTAGGAGGTGGTATGGCAAGAAAGGCCCTGCTCGTTGTGATGACGGCGACTTTGCCGTTTCTGCTTGTGTGCAAGAACGGTCCTATCGTTGCGGAAGGTGCTCTTGCTTGGCGCTGCAAACTCCCGGACGACTGCGGCGGGCACCAAGGCCCGGCGATGGCTGGAGCGGACCTGATACTAGTGCAAACTCTGGACTCGCTTTACGCAGTGGACAAGAACGGCAACGTAGCATGGCGCACCGCGTCAGCCGGCGGCGGATGGCGTGTTCCGGTCGTGTCTCCCGATGGCCTTATCTACATTAATCTGCGCGACAGCGTGCACGGCTGGACGTTCTTGGGCGCGGTAAACAAGTCCGGGCAGGTCGTCTGGCGAGGGACGTTCATGTCAGAGATCGTTGCTGTTGACAAGGATAGCATCATCTACGGCACTTGGCCGTCCTCCGTGTGGGCACGCCGGCGTGAGCAAAGCGGGCCCCTGTGGGAGACAGCCATAGCAGGAGTCTACCAACTCGCCGTTGATTCAGATCGGCTCGTCTTCGCGACCACGGAGGACACAGTGTTCGTGCTTGATGCCAAGGACGGAGCGGTGCTGCACAAGTTCAGTCCTGGCGGTCTCTGGATAACCGAGGTGGTGGATGCAGGCAATGGGCAGATCTGCTTCGTACGCACTGATACGTCTTTCTACACGTTCTTTGTGACGCAATTGGATGGGACGCCAGTCGTGCAGCTGGACTTTGAAGCCCCCTGGACGGTGACGTCTCCATCCGTGGATCACAATGGCGTGGCCTATTTCGGGCTTGGACGAGAGATGTTGGCAATCCAGGACAGGGCCATCAAGTGGCGATACGGCACAGAAGGGTCCATTATGTGTCAGCCTTCCGTTTCAGCTGAAGGGTGCGTGTACTTCACGACTTGGGATGGCTACCTCTACTGCCTAGGCCCAGCCGGCGAGCTGCGCTGGAAATACGCGGTCAAGGTTAGCGGATCGGCGCCGGCAATAGGCGACGACGGGACCGTCTATCTCGCAACGGCAGACTCGTGCCTGATAGCTATTTGTGGCAAAGGCGCCCTCAGCGACGGGCCGTGGCCGAAGTTCCGCTGCGACAACGGGAATACGGGCTGCGGGCGCTAGCCTCGATGCTATCGTCCTCCGCTGAGGACGGCTTGATGTCCCGAGGGCTTAGGGTCCGGCAAGAACTGGCTAGCGCTGTACAACGACCTTGCGGGTTCGGCTCACGTCACCCACCCCGCGTCCCTCGTTCCTGACGAAGTAGACCCCCGACCTCGGATTCACTACCCTCCGTCCCATCGCGTCGAACGCCACCGCGCCCTGCGGCAGGCCACGCACGACCGTCGACGCCAGCTTGCGGCCAAGGACTTGGAGCTCAGGCGTATCCCCCACCCCGACCACGTCCCTGCCCCGCGCACACCAGAGGCCGCTGTCCTGGGTGCTGTAGAGGATCACGACCTGTCCAGAAGTATCGACTTCGATGTCGATGCCGCCGATACCGGCCGGGCCCGGAATGCTCTCGACGTGCCAGCGATTGGTACTGAACGCGAAGCGAGCGTATGCCGCGGACTGCGTCGGCACCCAGGCCACGAGTGGAACGTCATCGGACGTGTAGGCCAACCCCGCCCTCGGGTAGCCGACTCCGGTAGCGACGATGTCGCTATCGCACATCAGCACGCTGCCGTCCGAGGCAACGGACACCGACCCTATGCTGTCGCCATGCGGAACCAGTGCAATCGGTATGGCGCTCCCGTGCGAGACTTCCGTCCATGTGTCCCCGTTGAAGTGCATCAACGCGCTCTCTTCTCCCCAGACGAAGTACATGTACCACTGCCACCACTGGTAGGCAGAGTACCATGGGCTGCCGTCGGCCGCCACGGCCATGCAGGCGGCATCGACCAAGTAAAGGTAATCGTCGATGACGTATAGACTCGTCGCGAGCCCTGCATTCCAGCCTGAGTCCGTCTCGTGACCAATCCAGAAATCGCCAACGTCTGGATAGAAGGCGGTGTACAGACGCCCGGCCGTGTCGTAGGCTACAGGGCCGCCACGATACTTGCCCGCGAATGGGTACGGCTCACTCTGCCATGAGTCTCCGTTTAGTCTACATAGCCATCCGGAATCCGCGGTGCCGCACGACAGACACAACTCGCCGTGCGAGCCTGCAGCGAGAAACGAACGCCAATCGCCAGTTGACATGTGCGCGGGGCGCACGTCTGTCTTGTCCCACCCCGAGACGCCGAGGCTGGCAGCCCGCAGGATCCCGTTCCTCGTCTCGTAGCACGTCCACAGTTTGTCGTCCGACGTCCTGACCACCTCGACCGGCCTCCCGTCCGCGGCAGCAGAATCCACCTGCTCGACAGTCCACGTCTGACCAGACGCCAGCGCGGTCAGAACAAGAAACGGCGCAAAGACGTACTTCACGGCACCTCCAAGATGCATGATTATCGGCCGCGAACGGGGCTTGTCAAATGACTTGGCCGGTGGGGCTACTTGCGGCGGAGGTAGCGGTCGAGGCCGGCGAGGGCGAGGTCGGCGAACTTGCGGCCGAGGTCCTTGTCTCAGGTCTTCTCCGGAGCATCGGCCAGCATCTTATTCAGCTTCGGCGTACCGGGCGGCTCCGGCTCATCACCCGGGGCCGAATATGCATGTGCCACATATTCCCCGGCCAGCCGATCCGCGCCCTAACTCCCCTATTCTCAATTCATTATTCACTATTGCCGCTCCGACCCCTCCTACGCCTCCCCCGTAGCTACCCGCATGGCTTCCGAAGTCACAATCCGAGGAACTTGGCGTGGAACGATCACGGCTATTTCGCGAGCTACGTCCACCGCCACTTTGCCCGAAGCTTTGCACGCTGCGATGACAACTCCTTGTCCGGTTCCTTGCCGGGCAACAATCGCAGTTCCTTTCCGAGGTCAATCCTGAGTCCCAGTCTACGCTCCCATCGAAGCTCCTTCCCGAGTTCCTATGCGGTGAGCGCCGTCACCAACTTGCCGGGCTTCTTTGCGAGCCGCAAGGAAGGTCCCGACGTGCGCCGCAGTCGGAGTCTGAACACACTCGACGCCGCTGGCACCGGGGCAAGCCAAAGAGAGCGGGAGTCCTGGAGGACTCCCGCTGGATGTCCGGTATCGGAACCGGTCCTAGACTACGCCCTGGTCGAGCATCGAGTCGGCGACTTTGACGAAGCCGGCGATGTTCGCGCCCTGCACGTAATTGACAAAGTCTCCGTCTTTGCCGTACCTGACGCACTGCTCGTGAATGGCCTTCATTATCCCGTGCAGCCGCTGGTCGACCTCCTCGCTGCTCCAGGACAGACGCAGGCTGTTCTGCGACATTTCGAGCCCGGAGGTGGCGACGCCACCGGCGTTCGAGGCTTTGCCCGGCGAATAGAGTATCTTGGCCTGGACGAAGACGTGCTGCGCCTCAGGCGTGCAGGGCATGTTCGCGCCCTCGCAGACGAGCTTCACGCCGTTCTTGATGAGGTTCGCGGCATCCTTGCCGTTGATTTCGTTCTGGGTCGCGCTCGGGAACGCGCAATCGGCCTTGTGGTCCCACAGCGGGTTCGAGTCGGCCCTGGCGTCGACCGGGGTATACACGGAACCCTTGAACTTGCCCGCGTACTCCTGGATGCGGCCGCGCTTGACGTTCTTGAGTTCCATCACAAACGCGAGCTTCTCAGCGTCGATGCCGGCCTCGTCGTAGATGCAGCCGCTGGAATCAGAGAGCGTGACGGCCTTGCCGCCGAGCTGGTTGATCTTCTCAACCGTGTACTGAGCCACGTTGCCTGAGCCCGACACGAGGCAGACCTTGCCCTTCAGGCTGTCGCCGCGGGTCGAAAGCATCTCGGCCGCGAAGTAGACCGAGCCGTAGCCGGTCGCTTCGGGGCGAACCAGCGAGCCGCCCCAGTTCCGGCCCTTGCCGGTGAGGACGCCGGTGAACTCGTTGCGCAGGCGCTTGTACTGGCCGAACAGGAAGCCGATTTCCCGGCCGCCCACGCCGATGTCGCCCGCCGGCACGTCGGTGTCCGGACCGATGTGGCGGAACAGCTCGGTCATGAAGCTCTGGCAGAAGTGCATCACTTCGTTGTCGCTCTTGCCCTTGGGGTCGAAATCGCTCCCGCCCTTGCCGCCGCCCATCGGCAGCGTGGTCAGCGAGTTCTTGAAGACCTGCTCGAAGGCGAGGAACTTGAGGATACCGAGGTTCACGCTCGGGTGGAAACGGAGCCCGCCCTTGTACGGCCCGATGGCCGAGTTCATCTCGATGCGGTAGCCGCGATTGACCTGGACCTCACCCTTGTCGTTGACCCAGGGCACGCGGAACATCATGTGCCGTTCCGGCTCGCAGATGCGCTCAAGAATCTTCGCCTTCTGGTACTTCGGATGCTTCTCCAGATAGGGCACAAGCGATTCGACGACCTCGCGCACTGCCTGGTGAAATTCCTTCTCACCGGGGTTTTTCGCGATGATGCCTTCCATAAAGGCATTGACTACATCAGACATTCTGTCCTCCTGTTAGAACTGTCGCAAACGATAATTGTCGGGCGAGACTGGTTTTCGTGCTCTCCGCCGGCTTTCACCGGCGGCCTATTATACCGCCCGCCTCGGGCACGTCAACCCTGCCGGTCGGCGACGCAGCCACCGGTGATGGTATCGAGAATCTCGAACCGCCCGCTCTTGGCCGTCATGGTGTCTGTTACTGCGAAGACCTGCACCCTAACGCGGGCGGATTCCGTTGCCGGCGCCGGCACCTCCCAGACATACTGGCCGGGCGTCGTTGCCCGGCCCAGGCGAATCCAGGATACGCCGTCATCGGTCGAGCGGCTGACCACGGTTGAATCGGCGCCGGCGAGGGCCGCGGCGTTGAACGTGCTTCCGCTCCGGCCGCCCGCACCGATGACTATCGGCGTTGCGCCCGCGGCACACGTCGGGCCCGGTGGCCCGCCGGTCCAGACAATCGTGTCGGTCGTGTACATCCGAAGCTGTTCACCAGTATCCGGAACGGCCACGATAAGTCGCGGAACCGTTTGAAACCGCCATACCGGTCCTGTCACGGTGTCGAAATCGTCATAGGCCTTGACCTGCCAATAGTACCGCGTCGAGCAGGCCACGCCAGTCGGCCGCAGAATCGTGTCGAACCCGGTCTCCTTGAAGACCAACGGTGGCGAGTCAGTGCCGAAGGCCACGGCGAAATATGCCCGGTCTCCATCGTCCGGGTCATGGCTTTCCCAAAACAGGGCCAGCCCGTCGCTCGGCCCGAAGCCGTAGTCGCCCGGGTGTGGATTGGCCGGCACCCCC
>Ga0172371_10006606_pt1 | contig 16827 bp, 9 predicted proteins | sample Lak12m_FD_114543 | JGI IMG/M metagenome (GOLD analysis project Ga0172371, IMG submission 114543) | Freshwater microbial communities from Kabuno Bay, South-Kivu, Congo - kab_022012_12m | ecosystem: Environmental > Aquatic > Freshwater > Lake | place: Democratic Republic of the Congo: South-Kivu...
CGACGCCGACGGCCAGGTGATCATGCTGCCGCAGGATCAGCCGCAGCAGTACCAGTGGATCGTCACGGCGCGCACGGCGGAGGGACGCTTCGCGTACCTGGGCTTCACGGGGGTGTGGTACAACCGGATCTACGACGCCGAGTACAACGCGGTAAAGGTGTTCACCATCACCGACCGTCCCGTCTACCGGCCCGGTCAGAAGGTCCACTTCAAGTTCTGGGTGCGGCACGCCAAATACGACCAGGAAGACACGTCCGACTTTGCCAATCAGGAGTTCGCGGTCGAAATCCACAATCCCAAAGGGGAGAAGGTCCTTCAGAAGGCGTTGAAGGCCGACGCCTACGGCGGCATCGAGGGCGACTACGAACTCCCGGCCGACGCCACGCTGGGGGCCTACGGCCTGTACCTCCCCAACCGCGGCGGCGGCAACTTCCGCGTCGAAGAGTACAAGAAGCCCGAGTTCGAGGTCACGGTCGACGCGCCCAAGGAGCCGGTCATGCTCGGCGAGAAGATCGAGGCCACGATCAAGGCCAAGTATTATTTCGGCGCGCCGGTCACCAAGGCCAAGGTGAAGTACAAGGTCACGCGGACCGCCCACACCGAGCGATGGTATCCGCTGGCCCTCTGGGACTGGCTCTACGAGCCCGGCTACTGGTGGTTCGCCTATGATTACCCGTGGTATCCCGGCTGGCGCGACTGGGGCTGCTCGCGCCCGTGGCCGATCTGGTGGCCGCGGGCCTCGCAGCCCCCGGAGGTTGTGGCCGATCGCGAGGTCGAGATCGGGCCCGACGGCATCGTGAAGGTCGAGATCGACTCTGCCGTGGCCAAGGCCCTCCATCCCGACCAGGACCACCAGTACACGATCACCGCCGAGGTGGTCGATCAGTCGCGGCGCACGATCGTCGGCGCGGGCAACGTGCTGGTGGCGCGAAAGCCGTTCCGCGTGTACGCCTGGGTCAACCGCGGCTATTACCGAGCCGGCGACACGATCCAGGCCCATTTCTCCGCACGGACCCTCGACGGGAAGCCGGTCCAGGGCCCGGGCAAGCTCACCCTCCTGGCCATTTCGTACCAGGACGGCAAGCCCGTGGAAAAACCGGTCCACAGCCAGGACCTTGCGACCAATGCCGAAGGGGTCGCCCACGCCCATCTCACGGCCGCCCAAGCCGGGCAATACCGGATCTCGTACATCCTCTCCCCTCTCCCGTTGGACGGGAGAGGGGCCGGGGGTGAGGGCAGCTTGAAGCCCTCTCCGTCCGCCCAATCCCCTCACCCCTCACCCCTCTCCCGTCCAACGGGAGAGGGGAACTCGCACGCGATTGAGGGAGGGTATCTCTTTACGGTCATCGGCACGGGATTCGACGGCTCCGATTTCCGTTTCAGCCACGTCGAACTCATCCCCGACAAGCGCGAGTACCAGCCGGGCGAGACCGTCCGGCTGATGGTCAACACCGACCGCACCGGTGGAACCGTTCTGTTGTTCCTCCGCCCGAGCAACGGAGTGTACCTGCCGCCCAAGGTGATCCGCCTGGAGGGCAAGAGCACGGTGGAAGAAATTGCGGTGGTCAAAAAAGACATGCCCAACTTCTTCGTCGAGGCATTGACCATCGCCGATGGGAAGGTCTACGTGGAGACGAAGGAAATCGTGGTGCCGCCGGAGAAACGGGTCTTATCGGTGGAAGTCACGCCGTCTTCGGAGGCATACCGGCCGGGGCAGAAGGCCCAGGTCAAGCTCAAGCTCGCCGACTTCCAAGGCCGGCCGTTCGTCGGCTCCACGGTTGTGGCGATTTACGACAAGTCGGTCGAGTACATCTCGGGCGGATCGAACGTGCCCGAGATCAAGGCCTTCTTCTGGAAATGGCGGCGGCACCACCACCCGCAGACCGAGTGCAGTCTGGATCGCGGCTCGGCAAACCTCGTCCCGCCCAACACGCCTGGCATGGGCAATATCGGCATCTTCGGGGCCACCGCAGTCGATGAAGTGCCACCGAGAGGCGAGAAGGGCATGGCGTTCGGGATGGGTGGCGGGCTCGGCGGCATGGCCCGCCGGGCGATGGCTCCCGGGGCGGGGCCAGCGATGCGCGCGAGGCAGTTGGGAGAACAGGCGGCCGAAGCGCTCGCCCCCCCCATGGCCGCTGCCAGTCTTGCCATGGACGGCATGGAAATGAAGAAGGCGTCGGGCAACGCTAGGGCCGACCGGGCCGCGGCAGGCCCGGGCGCCCCAGCCTTGGTCCAGCCGACCGTGCGCAAGGAGTTCGCCGATACCGCCCTTTGGGTCGGCGCCCTGGAAACCGCCGTCGATGGCACCGCCGAGGTGTCGCTCGCCATGCCCGAGAATCTCACCACGTGGCGGATCAAGGTGTGGGGCATGGGCCACGGCACCAAGGTCGGCGAGGGCCAGACCGACGTGGTCACGCGCAAGGACCTCATTATCCGCCTCCAGGCCCCGCGGTTCTTCGTGCAGAAGGACGAGGTCGTGTTGTCGGCCAACGTCCACAACTACCTGAAGACCAAGAAGAACGTGCAGGTCGTCTTGGAACTCGCAGGGTCCCCTCACCCCCTGCCCCTCTCCCGGAGCGGGAGAGGGGAGACGCCGGCCGGCGCCATGGCGGCCGACAAGCCGCTGGCCGCGCTTGACCCGCTCGCGCAAACCGTCGAGGTCGCCCCCAACGGCGAGGCCCGCGTCGATTGGCGGGTCAAAGTGCTCGATGAAGGCGAGGCCGTGGTGCGCATGAAGGCCCTGACCGACGAAGAGTCGGACGCCATGGAGCAGAAGTTCCCCTGCTACGTCCACGGGATGCTCAAGATGGAGGCCCGGTCCGGGGTCGTCCGGCCGAACCAGCCGGGCGGAAAGATGGCCTTCAGTGTCCCGGCCGAGCGGCGGCCGGCGCAAACGCGGCTCGAAGTCCGCTATTCGCCCACGCTGGCCGGGGCCATGGTCGATGCCCTGCCGTATCTCGTCGATTATCCTTACGGCTGCACCGAGCAGACCCTCAGCCGGTTTCTGCCCACGGTGATCACCCAGAAAGTCCTCGTCGACATGGGCGTGGACCTTGCGGAAGTCGAGAAGAAACGCACCAACCTTAACGCCCAGGAGATCGGCGACGATCAAGCGCGGGCCCGGCAGTGGAAGCGCCTCAAGGCGGGCCGCCCTCACCCTAGCCCTCTCCTAAAGGGCGAGGGGAGCGACGACAACCCGGTGTTCGACCGGCAGGAGGTCGAGCGCATGGTGAAGTCGGGCGTCGAGCGGCTGACCGAGATGCAGCTTTCCGACGGCGGTTGGGGCTGGTTCTCCGGCTACGGCGAACACTCGATGCCCCATACGACGGCCTACGTGGTCCACGGCCTGCAAATCGCCCAGCACAACGACGTGGCCTTGGTGCCCGGCATGCTCGATCGCGGCGTCGAGTGGCTCCGCCGCTACCAGGACGGCGAGGTCCAGAAGCTCCGGAACGCCCTTGCCGAGCCGAAGGTCAAGCCGTGGAAAGACCACGCCGATAACCTCGACGCCTTCGTTTACATGGTCCTGGTTGACGCGGGCGTGAAGAACCCCGAGATGCACGAGTTCCTCTACCGCGACCGAACGAAGTTGGCCGTCTACGGCTTGGCCATCTACGGGTTGGCGGTCGAGAAGTTGGGCGACAAGGAGAAGCTGGCGATGATCTTGCAGAACATCGGCCAGTTCGTCGTCCAGGACAACGAAAACCAGACCGCCTGGCTCAACCTGCCCGAGAGCAACTACTGGTGGTACTGGTACGGCAGCGAGTTCGAGGCCGAGGCCTACTACCTGAAACTCCTGGCCAAGACTGACCCCAAAGGGGAGTTGGCCGCTCGCCTCGTGAAATACCTCTTGAACAACCGCAAGCACGCCACCTACTGGAACTCGACGCGGGATACGGCGGTTTGCGTCGAGGCCATGGCCGACTTCCTCCGCGCCAGCGGCGAGCAGAAGCCGGAGATGACCGTCGAGGTATGGCTCGACGGCCAATTGCAGAAGGCGGTCGAAGTGACCCCGGCCACGCTCTTCACCTTCGACAACAAGTTCGTCGTCGAGGGCGAGGCGGTCAAGGCCGGGCCGCACACCGTGGAGCTCAAGCGCAAGGGCCAGGGCCCGCTCTACTTCAACGGCTACCTCACCAACTTCACCCTGGAAGATTCGATTGCCAAGGCCGGCTTGGAAGTGAAGGTCGAGCGCAAGTACTACCGGCTCAAGAAGGCCGACAAGACCGCCAAGGTGGCCGGCTCGCGCGGGCAGGTGGTCGACCAGAAAGTCGAGAAGTACGAGCGAGAAGAACTCGCCAACCTCGCCATGCTCACCAGCGGGGAACTCGTGGAGATTGAGCTGGAAATCGCCAGCAAGAACGACTACGAGTACCTCGTGTTCGAGGACATGAAACCCGCCGGCTTCGAGCCGGTCGAGCTGCGAAGCGGCTACAATGGCAATGCCCTGGGGGCCTACATGGAATTCCGCGACAACCGCGTGGTGTTCTTCGTCACCCAACTCGCCCGCGGCAAGCACAGTGTGGCCTACCGCATGCGTGCCGAAATCCCGGGCAAGTTCGGCGCGCTGCCCACCAAGGCCTGGGCCATGTACGCCCCGGAACTGAAAGCCAACTCCGACGAGATCAAGCTGCAGGTGAAGGACTGAGGGGGACGAGTGCGGAGATCGTCGGACTGCCCGCGGGTTACCGCTGCGCAATCTGAGGACTGACTGAGCCGGAAGGCCTGAAGATGGCCCACCTGGTATTGCCGCCCGCTGAACCAGCGTGTACATTCCTCGAGGCCAATAGACTGAAGAGACCGAGTCCGTCGAGACTAGGAGCGAGTCACCGGTTGCAGCGACCGTATGTCTCTTGGGACGCTCTCAGTTAGTCATTCGGCGTGGGCACGAAGGGGGACGCATCCATGGCTTACCGAGGACTCTGGCTTGGAATCCTGGCTTGGTTCGTGTTCGTTCTCTTGTCGCCCCACTCGGCTTGCGGCCGAGACACTGGTTTGTCTCTCTTTTGGAGAGTTGCCTCCTTTTCTCGGGAGCCCATCCTGGTTGGGATCTGCGTGATTCTACCGCCGATCGTCTTTCTGTGGGCGGTGGTCCTCAATCTGCGCCTTCTGCTTCGCTCCAAAACGGATCGGCACGCACGTGCCTTGGCTGGTCTTGGTCTCGCCATGTCAATTCTCCCGGTCGTTGATTTCGCCGTGCAGCTCGTGGCATGGGGACCTGGACCGTCGAATCCGAGGACCACCGCGCCTCCTCCTCGCGGTGCCGAGTTCCGAGCAGACCAGGGCGAGCCATTGGATGAGGAGTTTATCAAGCGACAGATGCACGGGATTAGAAGACCAGAAGATGTATTGCGGGATCTCAAGAGGCCCAAGAGCATAGAGGAGCCGGTGCCGGAGGAGCGGAAAGGGAGCAAGCCCGGTGTTCACGGCGCCAGACCAGTCAACCCTCCGTGAATGCGGAGGGTGGCATGCCGTCGCTCGGCGCAGCCGAGGGTCGGCATGGAAGCCGCCAAAGCGTCTTTCCTGTTTTTCGATCTTCCTGGCTACCAAGCTACGTATTGGCTGAAGAGTCCCGTCTTCACGGAACTCTGGCTCGACGCCCGCGCGCTGGTGCGCAATGACCTGGCCGTCGCGGCCGCCAACTGCGGCCTGGCCGGGCCGGAACATGCCGAGGTCGTCGCCAAGCTCAACGAGAAACGCGGCGGGCAGTAGGCATCTCGATTCGAGCGCAAGCCCAAGCGATACTCACGCCTCGATACGAATCTCGTGTTTCACTGCGCCGGCGTGCTCCGGATGGCCGCGGCCTGGTAACGAGTTCAGGTATTCGGCAAACACCTCGTTGTACAGCGAGCCCGGTCGCCGATCCTTGAGCATCGCTAACGCCTCGGACCCGCTCATTCCCAGGTGGACCAGGATCAGCCCCGCAACCAGCGCGGAACGGTTGAGTCCCATCAGGCAATGGCAGAGCACTTTTCGGCCACTGCCGAGGAGTTCCGCACCGAGGCTCGCCACCGCGTGCAACTTCGCGAGGTCGGGCAGAGCGTGGTCCTGGAACGGGAAGTAGACGTAGAGCAGGTAGTCGGGCTTGGTAGGCACGCCGATGTCGATGTCGCCGTCAAGGTCTATCACGGCCGAGATGCCGAGGGCCTCGATCGCAGTCCAATTGTCGATGTCGGGGGAGAGGAAGAGTCCGCCGCTCTTGTCGACGCAAATGACGTCCATATCAAGACCGCAAGTGTTGAAGGGGGAATTGGGGCAGGTCGCATTCTACAGCCGAAGCCGGCCTTCGTCGAATCGCATGCCCAAACAAGGGCGGCACGAGGCGGAACTCCAATAATTGCAACAGGTTGCGCCGAGTGGCTGAACGGCTCGCCGCCACGCTTGCCTTGCGGCGGGCGCTGGCCTGCGCCTATGCTGGTGCTAAACTCCCATTGGGGGCACGAGTGATTTCGTTAAGGAGCTGGAACCATGGCCATCTTGTCGTTCTTGGCGGAGCATTGGTACTGGACCGCCCTTGCGGTGTTCATCGTCGTCCTCGTGGCGCCCTCGATCCGGATCATCGGTCCCACGGAGATCGGGCTGGTGACAAAGCGGTTCTCCTGGAAGCGACTCCCCGACGATAACCCGATCGCGCTTTGCGGCGAAGCCGGCTATCAGGCCGATCTCCTCATGCCCGGCTGGCGGTTCAAGTTCTGGGTGTTGTATGCGGTCGACAAGTATCCCTGGGTGCAGGTTCGGGCCGGCGAGATCGGCGTGATCGTGGCCCAAGCGGGCAGGGCCTTGCCCATCGGGGCGAAATCGGCCGAGTCGGTCAGCGAGTTACGCCTGATCAGCGACCTCCGCGCCTGGCTCAAGGCCGGCGGACAGAAAGGCGTGCAGCGCCCCGTGTTGCCGCCCGGCAGCCTCATGCCGATTCATCCCGTGGGGTTCCTGGTGATTACCCGCGAACGGGTCTACGGCCTTCCCGTGGCCCACGAGTTCCAACGCTTGCAGGCACGGGGCCGCCTCACCTACGAATCGTTCGGACTGGAAGAAGACCAGCTCAAAGTGACGGTGATCGCGCCACGCTCGGCGAGCGGCGGCGGAATGGTCGACACCTGCGGGATCGTCACCTCGTTGGAAGGCCAGCCGTTGCCGGCCGGGGCCATCGCCAGCCGCCTGGGTGAGTTCGAGGACATCAAGAGGCTCGAAAGCGAGAAGGCCACCGACCAGGTGCTCATCGAGGCCCTGATCGGGTCGAAATCGGTCCAGCACAACAACTACCAGGACTTCGACGCCTTCCTCAAGGCCGGCGGCAAGATCGGCCTCCAGCACGACACGCTGCTCTACGGGGCCTATCTGCTCAACCCGTTCCTGGTCCGGGTGGAACAGGTCCCGATGCTCGTCGTGAAGCAGGGCGAGGTGGCCGTGATCAAAGCCTACGTGGGGCTTCCCACGGAAGACACGTCGGGAGCGGCCTTCAAGTTCGGCTCGATCGTGCGTCCCGGCCACCGCGGCATCTGGCAGGAGCCGCTGCGGACCGGCAAGTACGCCATCAACCCCCGCTGCTACGAAGCCGAGCGAGTGCCCACGGCCATCCTGAGTCTCAACTGGTCCGAAGCGGTGAGCCAGGCCCACAAACTCGACGAGCGATTGTCGCAGATCGTGGCCAAGAGCCGCGAAGGATTCGTCTTCAAGATCGAGCTGGTCGTGCAGATCCATGTGCCCGACACCACGGCCCCTCGCGTGATCAGCATGGTCGGCACGATCGCCAATCTGGTCAACGAGGTGCTCCAGGCGGCCGTGGGCAACCACTTCCGCGACAAGCTCCAGAGTATGCCGGCCGTCCAGTTCATCGAGACCCGCCAACAGGTGCAGCAAAGCGCCCTGGATCACATCCGCACGCAACTGACCCAGTACGAAGTCGAGACCCGCGGCGTGTACATCCAGGACGTGATTCTTCCGGAAGAACTGGTCCAGGTGCTCACGCAACGGGAAATCGCCAACCAGGAAAAGGCCACCTACCAGATGCAGCAGGAGGCCCAGCGCCTGCGGATCGACATGGAGAAGACCAAGGGCACGGCCGACATGCAGGCCCAATTGGCCCAGGCCCAAGTCGGGGTGGAGATCGCCACGCAGACGGCCGCGGCCCGCAAGAAACAGGCCGAGGGCGAGGCCACCTACATCGCCGAGACGGGCCGTGCCAAGGGGGCTGAGGTGGAAGCGGTCGGGCTGGCCCGCGCCAAGGGGTTCGAGGCCCAAGTCCGCGCCCTGGGTCAGGGGCCGACGGCGGTCATCAATGTCACCACCGCGCTGGCCGAACGGGGCGTGAAGATCATGCCGGAGGTCCTCGCCCTCGGCGGCGGGAGCACGTTGGAGGGCGTGGGCGCGAGCCTGATGAAGTTCCTGGCCGACCGCGCCAGCTCTTCGGCCGGACCGGCCGCGGCTTCAACCGCCGGCTCCGAGACGCACTCGCCCGCGTGACGTCACGCGTAAGGCCACGCGATGGTCGCAAAAGGCCCGGAGAACTCCGGTCGATCCTGCCGCCCTCACCCCCGGCCCCTCTCCCGTTAGCGGGAGAGGGGAGGAAGGGTGATCGCCACGCGAACGACCCAGACTGAGTTGGTCTCGGGCGAGGCCGCGGGAATGGCGCGCCATCCGGAGGGAATACGATCGTAGATGTACAGCAGGTGGGACTCGTCGAGCGGAATCACTTCTGTGTAGGAGGACGTGTTGCCCGGGCCCCTGATCGGCTCCTGGGGGCGATGCGCGTTGTGGTTCGCCAGCACGTCGATCTTGTGCCACGTGGCGGCTTTTCCATCCGGATTCAGCCAGAGGAACAAGCCGGGGCGCCCGCCCGAGAGCGCGACCAGCCCGTCCGGCAGCACCGCCAGGCTGGGCTCGACGGAGAAGCAGCCCTTGAGCACGGCCGGTTTGGTCCACGTGCGGCCCTCGTCGCTGCTGAAGGAGTGGCCGTAAGGCACCCCCGAATCGAGCCGGAAGACGCAGAGCAGACGCCCGTCCTTCAGCCGCGTCAGGGCCGATTCGCAGGGCCCCTCGCGGCCCGGCAATTCGCACTTCTCGTCGGCGATCACGGTGCGGACCTTCCACCGCACCCCGTCGGGCGACTCGGAGGCCACGAGGCTGTAGCGGCTTGTGTCGCGGAAGTAGCCGTAAAGCGTGGCAAGATAGCTCTTGTCCTTGAGCAGCACGATCTGCCCGTTGCACACGAAGCCCGACAGGCCGAGCTTCGGCTCAAACGACTTGTCGGGCCGAGGCCAGCCTTCGATCGTCACGCCCGGCTTGACGACCTTCAATGCCCGCTCAGCTTTGGGGCAGAGCTGGTAGGGCGATTGCATGACGCCCTTGCCCGCAGGACGCAGGTAGTAGGGCATGAACAACTGGTCGCCGTTGGGCAAGGCCAATGAGCCGTCGCCGTAGAGACCGTTGGCCAGCGGGCTCCACGTCAGCCCGCCGTCGGAGGACCACGCGATCTTGCTGGTCGACTCGGCCACGTGCACGTCGGCGTAGTCCGACATCATGGCGATCAGGTCGCCCGAGCTGAGGCGAACCACGGTAGGGAACCACAGGTAGCCCTTGCTGCGCCCGACGAGGACCGGCTTCGAGAGCGTCACGCGCAGGCCGGGCACGTCGACCGTGTTGCCGGCCTGCCAACTCCCGCCGGTTGCGCCGGCCTGGGAGCTTAAAACGGTCCCGCCGACAAGGAAGGCCACCCCAAGAAGCAGAAGAGACGCCAAACTTGCTATATGCTTCCGCATCGGCCGACTCCTTCTGGCTCAGGTAGGAATCACTTGAACTCGACGGAGCACGCCTTCCCGGCCTTGAGTTCGACCGTCACGGTTGCGTCGGGCCCGGCCTGGATGGTCACGGGCTGGCCTTCACACGCCCCGGCCGCGATCTTCTGGCCCTTGGGCGGACGGATCGTGGGGCGTCCGTCGATGGCCGGCTTGAGGACCGCCGCGGTGGCCCGGCCGTCCTTCCACGAGATCGACAGTTCCATCCCGCCCCGGGCCCGGAGCCCCTCGACCCGGCCTGTCGGCCAGACCTTGGGCAAGGCGGGCAGGAGGGCAATCTCGCCCGCGTGGCTTTGCAGGAGCATCTCGGCGATCCCCGCGGCGCCGCCGAAATTGCCGTCGATCTGGAACGGCGGGTGGTTATCGAAGAGGTTGGGCAGGGTGCTCCCGGCCAAGAGGCCCTTGAGGATCAGGTAGGCGTGGTCGCCGTCTTCGAGCCGGGCCCAGGCGTTGACCTTCCACGCCTTGCTCCAGCCCGTGCCCGCGTCGCCGCGGCGAACCAGCGTCTTCTTGATGGCGTCGCACAATTCCGGCGTGCCCCGCGGCGTGATCATCCGGCCGGGGTGAAGGCCGAACATGTGGGAGACGTGCCGGTGCTGCGGCTCGGGCTCTTCATAGTCGGCGACCCATTCCTGCAAGGCCCCGGTCCGCTTGCTCACCTGGAGCGGGGCCAAGCGTTTGAGTGCCGACACCAATTCCGCCCGGAACTCGGGATCGAACTTCCCGTCCGGCCCCAGGGTGTCGATCGCCTCGGTGCAGTTGCCGAACAGCTCGTGGAGGATCTCCAAATCCATGGTGGGCGCGTAGGTGAACATGGAGGTCTTGCCGTTCGACATGCGGAAGGAATTCTCCGGCGAGTGCGACGGGCAGGTCACGAGCTTGCCGGCCACCGGCGTGCCCGGCGGGGCCTCGACGAGGAAGTCGAGCATGAACCGGGCCGCGCCCTTCATCAGCGGATACGCCCGCTCGGCCAGGAACTTCTTGTCGCCGCTGAAGCGATAGTGCTCGTAGGGGTGCTGCGCCAGCCACGCCCCGCCCACCGGCCAGACGCCCCAGACGCCGTCGGCCGGCACGGTGAAGCCCCAGACGTCGGTCAGGTGGTGGACCACCCAGCCCCGGCAACCGTAGTGGATCCTAGCCGTCTTCCCGCCCGGGCCGACGAGCGACTCCATCAGGTCCATGAGCGGCAAATGGCACTCGGCCAGGTTGCAGACCTCGACCGGCCAGTAGTTCATTTGGAGATTGATGTTCGTATGGAAATCGGCGTTCCACGGGGCCTGCACGTGTTCATTCCAGATCCCCTGGAGGTTCGCCGGGAGGCAGCCCGGCCGGGAACTGCCCATCAGAAGGTAACGGCCGAACTGGAAATACAGGGCGGCTAGCTGCGGGTCGTCCGCGCCTTTGGCCACCGCGGCGAGTCGTTCGTCCATGGGCAAGGAGGGATTCGGGCTCTTGCCCAGGTCGATCTTCACCCGATTGAAGATCGCCGAATGGTCTTCGGTGTGGTTGCGTCGTAGGGCGTCAAACCCTTTCGCCGCCGCGGCTTCGATCTGTTTTCGGCAGACCGCTTGCGGGTCCTTGTGCTTGAGCGTGGTCGCGGACGCGACGAGCAGCGTTGCCGCATCGGCCGTCTCGATCACCAGGCGATTGCCTTCGGCCCGCACGGCGCCGCCCTCGGTAATGGCTTTGAGATGGGCCTCGAACTTCATCCCTTTGCCGCCGTTGCAGGCCCCGCGCAGGACGAGATGATCCGGGTCGAGGGCCCGGGTTTCGGCCTCCTGCGAGCGGTCGAGCGTCGTGGAGAACGAAATCCGCCCGGGCTTGTCGCATTGGAGGCGGATGACCAGGACCTGGTCCGGGGCACTGGAGAACACGTGGTGGACAAAGCGGGCGTCGCCGATCGAATACTCGACCCCGGCGATGCCCTGGGGCAGGTCGAGCCATCGGCGGTAGTCGGTCGCCTTCTCGATGCCCGGCACGTCGAGCCGCAAGTCGCCGAGCGTCTGGTACGACTCGATCCTCGGCGGGATGCCCATCATGGTCCGGTCGGCCACGGCGGTGGCCTCGTCGTTCTTGTCCTGGAAGAGGAGTTGACGCACCTTGGGGAGGGCCTTGAGGGCCTCGGGATTGTTGCGATCCTTGGGGCCGCCGGCCCAGAGGGCATCGTCGTTGAGCTGGATTCGCTCCCGGCTCACGCCGCCAAAGACCATCCCGCCGAGCCGGCCGTTGCCCACGGGCAGGGCCTCGCCCCACTGCCGCGCAGGCTTGCGATACCAGAGCGTGAAAATCCCGCAAGGCGGCTTGGTGCTGCCGACCACCTCGGCGAGGGTGATCGCCCCGCTCCGGCCGGCCTTGGCAACGAGTTCCCGGCCCTGCGGGCTGTCGGGATCGACCGGCCACTTGGCCCAAGCGGTGTCATCGCCGAGGTGAAACTGCCAGACGCCGGCCAGATCGAATTCGCCGCGCGGACAAGAGATCGCCACCGGGCCGCTCATGATCCCGCCCGAGCCGCCGGCGTCGTACACCCGCACGGCGATCAGGTTGTACTGGCCGGTCCGGACGAGGCGGGCCGGCACGTGGTAGACCCGCGACTGGCCGGAGAGCCCTCGGTAATTGGGCGGCATGTGGCCCGTGCTGCCGACCTTCGTCCCGTTGAAAAATGCCTCGTCGGAGTCGTCGATCCTGCCCAGTTCCAGTCGGAGCGGCTGCCCCTCCCATGCCTTGGGGATCTCGACCATCGAGCGATACCAAGCAAACCCGTCGTATCGGCCGGCCTCTTTGGGGAGCATTTTCTCCCAAGCCCCTGGCACACGGATGGAAAGCCATTCGCCGGCGGATGACTCGGCGGCGAAGACCCGCGGCAGATCGGCCAGGAGAACGACCCCCGCGGCTAGCAGGCATCGCCTTGCAACGGAAAGGGCGTGACGAATTCGCACTGGAACCTCCTTGGAAGAACCGGGTGGCGGGGATCGGGCCTTGGACCGACTGGCATACCGTCGCGCGAAGACGGCGGAAGACTCGCCGGTTCGACGGCGGCTACCACTGCCCCAGCACGACATCTGACGGGCGATCACTCGAGGTTGAATTGGAAATCGTTCGGGCCCTGAGCGGTGACGTCGGCCGTCAGCTTCGACTTGCCCACGACCGAATACTGCTCGGGGAACATCTCTACCAGCGGCGGAGGTTGCTTATCGGGAGCCACCGCGACGCCGGTCGCCCCAAGCTTGTTTGCCGCATCGACCATCGCCTGGTACTGGCTCTCCGAGACTCCCTTGGGAGGAATGTGCTTCGAGACGGTTACCTCGTACTGGCCCACGGGGGCACCCTTCGCATCGCTCTCCGAGCCGAAGTGGGTGGTCAGGGTGAAACGTCCTTCGGCATTGCTCTTGCCCATCGCAACCTCGCCCGCGGCGATGTTCCGCGAACCCCGGCTGAACAAGACGGTCGCACCTTGCACTGGCTTGCCGTGATAGAGCACGATGCCGGTGACGGGCCTCGTGGCCGGGAACTTCGAGCCGCAGCCGGTCAACCACGGCATGCCCAGCAGGCACGCGATCGCCAGGGGCACGCACACTCTCGTGGGAACACGCCTCGTTTCCATGATCGACTCCCCAGAAAAGGCCGGAACAACTTACGCGACAACGGCGAAATCGGCCAGGCGTACCCGCCGATTCCCTAGTTGAATCGCTCACACCTAGGTCAGGCTTTCCAGTCTGACGGCCGAACGGTCAGGCTCGAAGGCCTGACCTACCACTCAGGGAGCGGCGACCGACTCGCCCCCATTCCTGCTCCCCAACGCGCCCCACACGCCATAGGGGCTCACCCCGGTGGTGACCTCGGCGGAGGTCAAGGTGCCCGTGCTGATCGTCTCGCTGATGAAACGGACCGAGGCGTCGCCCATCAGGACGTTCACTCCGCCGGGGTGATAGCTGCTGGCGCTGAACACCCCCCAGCTATCCCCCCAGTTGTCCGCGGCGCACGACGGACTGTTGGGCGGCAGCACGGTGCTGAACCCGGTGAATGCCGAAGCGCCGTCGAACCACTCCACCCCAACGGCCCGGCTCTCCATGACCGACTGCGTCGACAAATACGTGTCCCCGCTCGCCGTGGCGAGGCAAGTGACCGGCGACGTGTTGAGCCCCGAGACGTTGTTGGCGAAGTAGCCCCGCGTCTTCCGGGTACTGCTGGTGCCGAACGCCCGCTCACCCATCAGGATGGTGTTGCTCGTACCATCGGTGATATCACTCATGCTGATCTTGGATTCGATAATGGGATAGGCAGTTACCGCGAACACCCCGCGGTTGAACGTGAGGAGATTCGTGACTGCCCATGCAGGCGGGCTGATGACGCTGATGGAGTCCCCCACGCACACCGCGTAGCTCCGCGGGGCGCAGATCCCCCATAGCGTGGCGCCGGGTAACGGGTTGGAGGGACATAGGAAGCACGGGATCTGCGCCACGTAGGGCGGGTAATTCATTGGAGTATCAAAGCCTCGAATCGGTCCCCACGGCAAGGCGGCGGGCGGCGGGCTCATCGCAGCATACGGCTGCGAAAGGATGTCGAAGATCGCCTTCTGCTCGATATAAGGCAGGACCAGCATCAAACCCGTGTTGCGGTTCTCGTTCCCTTGGGGACTCGTCGTGCGATCACCCCCATTGCCATAGGTCAACGGCGGGAACTGCTTCCGCACATCGTGGCAATTGTGCAGACCGAGTCCCAGTTGCTTCAAATTGTTCGTGCAATTCGAGCGGCGGGCCGCTTCACGGGCCGCCTGCACCGCCGGCAACAGCAGTGCAATGAGGATGCCGATGATCGCAATCACCACCAGGAGCTCCACCAAGGTGAAGCCACGCGAACCTGAGTACTTCATGGCACCAACCTCCCAGGAAAGAACCGTGACAGAAAAAAAACGACCTGCCGGAGCAGGTTTCGTCGGCCAACACCCGCAGACACGGAATGCGCACCAGTTCAATATCGAGAGTAGGCGCGATTATTGAGGTTCAGAAAAGGAATACAACATTCTCTCTCGGAGCCGGGGCGTGTCGCCCCGGTCTTTCCGGGCCGACACGGCCCGGCTCGGCTCGGATTTGTCGTTGTTGCACTAGTTCTCTGAGGATCAATAGCTTAGTATCTGCAGTGCCCGCGCGTCAACTGGAAGCCACGAAAAACGGCCCCGGACGAGACCATTCGCGTCCGTATTGGTACACTGGGGGCCTGTGCGGGGGAAACTCGGCGAGGAACGGACCAACAGGGACGTGGCCGCGTCGGACCTGCGGCGCTACGTGGCCCTGGTCACGTACCTGGCGGGAGCTCGGGGTGGTGATCCTATGGATCGACCTTCGCGCGGGCTTGCCCTGGTTCTGGAGCGCAAGCGAGGGGCCGATGTCCATCGGCATCGGCCTGGCCTCGCTTTTTCTCCCATGGCGGGCGTCCCGGGCTAGAAGCGCCGGTCGAACTGCACGATGAATTCGGAGTCGAACTCCCGGCTGAGTCCGGTGGTGAACGGCACCACACCCGCAATCGTGAGGTCCGACAAAGGCCCTAACTGCAAGTGCATGCCGAAGGTACCATTCAAAATGTCGCGCCGGCCCGTACCGCCGCTTGGGTCGCCGATGGAGCCCGTTGCTCCCGTCACAGAATCCATGTTCTGGAGCGTGCTCGCATAGTGCAGCTCCATCATCGGAATAACGCCCGTCAGATACCGAGCGGACGGATTCTGGTACAGCCGGTAACCGACGCTGATATCGAGTAGCGCCAGATTCTGCTCGCTGAAGAGGCCAGCGTAGGCGAGTGGGCTACCCGCGGTGTCAGGTGTCCGCATCAGCACCGTGTCGCCGTAGGTGTCGAAATCCAACTGCCCAAAGAAGAGGAAGAACAGGCGATCGGTGGGCGTCCAGACCGCGCCGAGGAACGGATCGAGGTGTACGGACTGGTTCCAAACTTCGACGACCGTTTCCCCGGCGCTCACGACCTTCCAGTCCGGCCCGGTGGGGAAGACAACTCCTAATCCCGCGGACAAGGCGAAACGCTCCCGCTGAAGCAGGATCTGTTTCAACACCAAGGTCATGTCGCCGAACTCGGTGCCCGAGAGCCCGCCGCCGACGACCTGCGTGGCGTTGTAATCGGAGGAGAACGGGACCCGAAGCTCAACCGAGCACGATCCATCAAGGAAGGTCTTCTCCGCGCCGAACGTGAATCGCTCCAGGTTACGATTCTTGCCGGCAATGTCCATCAGGGGATTCTGGAAGTGGTTGTAGTTGACGAAGACACGATCGACAGGGAGGGGATTCTCGTCGTCGGCGATCTTGAAGCGACGGTCGCCACCGGAAAGGCCAACCGAGGCGCCCTCCCCCACGACGTAGCTGCTGCTGAAGAGCTTCGCTCCTCCAAAGCCGCCGCTCAAGGAATCCCCGATCATGTTGGGGACCGCGGTTTCCGGCCCAGAGGTGGCGCCGACCGCACTGGCGAAAGCGTCCGGCGGAATAGCGGTTTCGCCGGTCGCAGCGCCCGGGGCCTGAGCTCCGGTTGCTGTTTCGCCGGGCGTGGTTTCCACCCAACCCGGCGGGCACGGGCAGCGTCTGCCCGTCCGGAACGCCACAGGCTGCACCGCGTTGTCGACGCTCACACTCGTGCCGGCTGGCTGTCCCGACCAGTAATCGGTGGCCAACAGAGAATCCGCGGTGGACGCCAGTCCAAGCAGGACGGCAAGAGTAAGGGCTTTCGCCAAAGTGTGGTAACTGAACATGGGCGAATCACTCCCGAAAGAACAAATGGTTGATGGGTACCCTGGCTATCCACCGCTGTAATCGTCGTATCGGATGTAACAACTTTAGCGTTGGTTGGCCCAATTGGAGGGGATTTGTCGCCTATCGAAGGATGTGGTCTCATGGTCTTATACTACTCCAGAGGCAACAACACCCCGATTGTGGTGGTTCCTCAAGACAGCGCCTCACAAGAAGGCCGCTGTGACACCCCCCTTCCGGAGTTTCCGTGGCTGTTCTGCCAACGGTTTCGCGGATAGTCTATGAGTACG
>Ga0172371_10006607_pt1 | contig 16822 bp, 14 predicted proteins | sample Lak12m_FD_114543 | JGI IMG/M metagenome (GOLD analysis project Ga0172371, IMG submission 114543) | Freshwater microbial communities from Kabuno Bay, South-Kivu, Congo - kab_022012_12m | ecosystem: Environmental > Aquatic > Freshwater > Lake | place: Democratic Republic of the Congo: South-Kivu...
AAGACCTTGTCGATCTCCCCGCAATCCCCGTATCGTCTGTAGAAAGCTTTCCATTCCGCCAGGCGGTCCGGGCTTTCCATCTCCAGTCGCACCAGGTCCGCCGGCTTGCCCCGATGGTCTAGGGGCGCTTTGGAACCGTCCAGGCGAGGGAATACCGCGCCGTCCAGCCGGTACCTCAACCCGAGTCCTTTCGATAACTCCTGGATTGCTTTCACGTTGTCCATGTTGCCGCGCATGGCAACGGTCTTCAGGGAAACCTTCACACCTGCATCAAGCATACGCCTGACGCCCGTCATCATGCGATCAAAGGAACCTTTCACGCCCGTGAGAGGGTCATTCACTTCGGGCGATGCGCCCAGGACCGTTACTTCTACTTCCTGCGGAGGCAGTTCCCGGAACAGCTCAAGGTGGCCTGTGTCGACCAGCGTGGCATTGGTGAAAACCGTGGTAAGTATTCCGCGTTCCACCGCGTGCCTATAAACGTCCACGAAATCGGCGCTCAACAGCGGCTCGCCTCCCGTCATAACCAGGAAGAGACAGCCCGCATCGGCCACTTCGTCGAGAAGGTGATTCCAGCGGGTTGCTGACAGTTCCGGACCTCCTGTCGAGCCCGCGCCGTAACAGTGGCAACACCGCAGGTTGCAGCGATAGGTCAGCGCAAGGTTTCCCCCGAACGGGACCCGCTGCTCATCCAGCCTGGCGCGAAAAACACTGAAAGGGTCCGTGTCGGCCGGCTGGTTCTGGCACTGCGTCTGCACGATCAATCTTCCTTTTCGACAAGCTGAGCGGCATTCAGATCCTCAAGGAATGCAGCTGCATCGCGCGCAGCCGTATCATGATCGACTTCGTATGCGGCTTCGACGCCGGCAACCAGTTCCGCAATGGAGACAGGTTTCCTGAGGCTCTCCCACATCACTTCCCCGGATCCCTCAAGCATGTATATCCGTCGCAGGTCGGCCAGCCGCCCGCGTATCGGCACAAGAATGGTCTCGCCGGCAATGGTCCTTGATACAACGTTGGATGCCTGGCGGTAGCGAGTCGTCGTATCGTCTCCAAGTTCAGCTATCACCATACACCTCCCATGTCAATCGGACGTTCCACGCCTGACCTCCATGCCTCCGCATCCCAGTCTTCCGGTGCTGCTCTCCCGCCCCCAGACCATGCAAATCTGGCTTCCCGATTGGAACACCACCGGCATGTTTCGACAGGCCGGTTCAGCATCCGGAGAACCTGCCGACCGGAGATGGAGTCGGCATGGATATCGATGCCAGGATCAGCCGTAACGCGGTAACCGAATCTGTCGTTGAAATAGTGAACCTGTGAAGGCATTGCGCACGCATAGAGGCGACCATCCTGCAGGTAGCTGCAAACGGCTCCGATTTGGCACCGTCGAAAGGTACTCCTCATCGGTGAGTCACCTTTCAGGTTGCCGCGAGCACAGAACGTTTCAGTGTGTTTCACCAGAAGGCTGACTCCTTCACGCTTGCACAGTGAACGGTACTCTTCAAGGCGGTCATGCAATGGAGGGTAGGACGTCCAGTCAATCTTGGCAGCAGTGCTTCGACAGGCGGACCAGAAGGCCACCGCAGCCTTTGGAAGAAGGATTCCGTTGGTCACCACCCGCAGATCGGTCCTGGGGAAAGCCGACCTTGCGACACAGATAAACTTGTCGACCTCCGGATGCAGGAGCGGCTCCCCTCCCATGAGCCTTATCATCTTGATAGAACTGAACAACATGGCGAGACGACGCATGTCTTTATCGAACTGCCGCAGACCGGCATATCGGACAGACGCAATCGAACTGTAGTGAAGGCATCCCCGGCAATTGAGATTACAGTGGTCCGTCAGGTGCAGTTCCAGGTAGGCAAGCCTTCGAGTGAGCAGCGAAAATGCGTGCTTGAGCATGCGCTTGAACGAGAACGGAACCCATTGTTTGAGTGCTGTGAGCAAAACTCTCCTCCACAACGGTCATGGTACCAGCGCTTCGCACGTCAGTCAGTACTGATTTTGGACACCGCGTGGCAAGTCAAGGTGATGACAGGAAGCTGCCGTTCCTGCATGAGTTGAGCAGACCAGACCGGGGCTCATGCCGCTTTCAGCGGGAACGTCCAGGACCTTGCCGCGGGTATTCGGGTCTGGCAGAAGGAGCAGATCTCAGAAACTCCTCGGGCGGGTACGCGTGTTTGAGGCTCTGGCCAAGGTATTTCTCGATCTCCGGGATCACGAAAGACTCATCCTCGCATGCAAACGATATGGCCTCTCCATGGGCCCCGGCGCGTCCCGTGCGGCCCACGCGATGGACATAGTCCTCCGCTTCGTAGGGCAGGTCGTAGTTGATGACCGTTTCGATATCGTCAACGTGCAGGCCCCTCCCGGCCACGTCCGTTGCAACAACAACACGGATCCGGCCCGACTTGAACCCGTCCACAATCTTCAGGCGGACCTTCTGATCACGTTCACCAGAAAGGTATTCACAGGGAACCCCGTGCCTCTGGAGTTCCCGCCCCACCCGCTCCGCCTCGTAGCGGCGGTTCACGAACACAAGAATACGGCCCTGTCCGCGCTGCTTCAGGAAGTTGTACAACACGACCGGCTTCTCGCGCGACGATACCATCCAGACCTTCTGGTCCAGCGTCGACACCGTTACCCTTTCCGGCTCTGCCTGGATGACCACCTGGTCCGTCATCCACTGCGATGCAAGGTCAAGGACGGAGCGGTCAAGCGTCGCGCTGAACAGCATTGTCTGGCGGCGCTCCTTGGACGGGAGGAGCCTGATGATACGGCGCACGTCGGGAATGAAACCCATATCAAGCATCCGGTCGGCCTCGTCGATAACGAGCACCTCGACCTGGTCAAGCCTGAGCGCCTTCTTGGATGCGTAGTCCAGCAGGCGGCCCGGTGTTGCGGCCACGAGATCAAGCCTGCCAGACCTGAGCTCCTGCTGCTGCCTGCCGTAGTCCATGCCGCCGAACACTGCCACCGTGTGGAAAGGACAGTACTTTCCGAGTTTGCCTGCATCGTCGCAGATCTGCAGCACCAGTTCCCTGGTCGGTGCCAGCACAAGGGCACGGGGCGCACACGGTGGTGGAGAAGCCCTGCCCGGATCGCGTAGCCACCGCGTAAACATGGTCACAAGGAATGCCGCCGTCTTGCCGGTGCCCGTCTGGGCACGCCCGGCCACATTGCGCCCCTGCAGGGCGTGCGGAAGCAACATGGCCTGAATCGGCGTACAGAACCGGAATCCGAGGTCCGCAATCGCATGCATCACTTCGGCCGGCAGGTCCAGGTCCTGAAACCTTGTTTTCCCCGCCTCGGGAGCCACCTCGAACTGGTCCGGCGACCACCGCCTGGTTTCCTGCTCGCGCCGCTGATGGCCGGGATCGCGTTGAGCGGGTGCAGGCCTGGGCCTGGTGTGGCCGGACTGGTGTGACGGGTGCGCCTTGTCCCTCGCATAGTCCGGCTGTGCCGGCCTGGACTGGTGGGTTGACTTCGACGGCGCGGCTACCTCCGACGGTTTTGCCCGCCGCATGAGTCGCCGGCCAAGACGCTTGAGAAGACGCATTACCATGAACAGTACTCAGGGACGGAAGAGCGCTGGATCCACTGGTCCCGCCCCGGGGCCATGATGAACAGGCACGTGAGCCACACCGTAGCGGCCTAGCGTTTGGAGAACTGGAAGCGCTTGCGGGCGCCCGGACGACCGGCCTTCTTGCGTTCCTTCATACGGGAATCACGAGTAAGGCAGCCGCTGTTCTTCAATACTTCACGCAGTGACTTGTCTCCCAGGACCAGCGCGCGCGCGATACCGTGCCTGAGAGCGCCGGCCTGCCCGGTAATCCCGCCGCCGTAAAGGCGCGCGGCGATATCGAACTTGCCGAAAGTGTTGGTCAGCTGCATCGGCTGGGCGATGTAGTTGCGGAGGGCAATGCTCGGAAAATATTGTTCAAAGGTACGCCTGTTCAGCGACCACTTGCCGTCGCCGGCTGTCATGTTCACACGGGCAACCGCCGTCTTCCGGCGACCTGTCGCGCTGACTACTGTTGCTTTTTCCACTGCCTGCTCCCCTGCCGCACTCACGCGGCTGTGTCTGCTACGCAATACTCATCGGCTTCGGGTTCTGCGCCGCGTGCGGATGCTCGGCGCCCGCATACACCTTCAGCCTGCCGAATGCCTTCCTGTTCAGATTGTTACCGGGCAACATGCGTTTCACGGCAGATTTGATCATTCTCTCCGGACAAGTCTGGCGCACCTGTGCGGCGGTCATTATCTTCAAGCCGTCCCGGTATCCCGAGTACCGCTTGTAAAGCTTGTCCTGCTCCTTGCTCCCGGACAACCGTATCTTGGCGGCATTGATGACCACCACGAAATCGCCCATATCGACATGAGGCGAATAGACGGCTTTGTTCTTGCCGCGCAGGGCATTCGCGATATGCACGGCCAGGCGGCCAACTTTCTTACCTTCGGCATCGACCAGCAGCCACGCCCGGTTTGCCCCGGGATCCTTCGGCAAATATGTCTTCATCAGATCAGTTTCCTCGTCAAACGCAACAAAGGCGGCGAACAATAGTCAAAAGAGGGAACAGTGTCAACTCCTTCTCACTGGACCGGCGGACGATCTTTCAGGTCCTGCTCTATCTGCTCGTCCACGCGGCGGGTGGATTTGCCAAGCTTTGTCTCCTGCTCCCTGATGTATTCCACGAGTTCAGGGTCGAGGTCCGCCATCGGGTCAGCCACCTGGATGCTCTTACGGGTTCCGGTCTCGGCATCTGGAACAACTTTGACAGCCTCTGCCCCGCCATCAGGCGCCCGCACTGCCCGGGTACGCGGCGGCCTCGGTTCGCCCTCGGCCAAGTCGCTGTCCGACCAACCGCGCTGCCACAACCCTCCCACGTCGAGGGCATCCTTGCGCCTCTTCGACTCGGCGTCAATACGTTCGGAGGTATCCAGGACATAGGGAGTTATGAAAGCCACGACTTCACCGTTCCGCACGGTATCGCTCTTGTAGCTGAACAGCCGCCCTATCAGGGGGATGCTTCCGATGATGGGAACCTTCTGCCCTTCCTTGCTGACATACTTGCGCACTAGTCCGCCAAGGATGATGGTCTCCCTGTCCATCACGGCAATCGACGCTGTAAAACTCCGCTTGGTGGTTGTCGGCCACTGCCCCTGGTCACCTATGGACTGCGGAGGCCCCTCATCACTGATCTCCTGGTCAATCTCCATCATCACGTTCCCGGTCTTGTTGATGTGCGGGGTAACGTTCAACGTCAGGCCGATATCCTTGATCTCCGTCTCGGGACGGACGTTGCCGAACTGGTCAACCGTGCTGCCCTTGAGGAAGTACCTCTGCTCGGTGGAGCTTATCTTCGCCTTCGTGTTGTCAGTCGTCGAAATGACCGGCGCAGAAAGGATCCGTGTTCGCGAATCGCTCTTGAGGAGCTTCACTATGACATCCATGTTCAAGCCGAAATGGGTGAAGTACGTCGTCAAGCCGGCGCTCTGGTCCCATGTGCCGAGCGAGGTCAGACCGACAGTGTTGGCGGGGGCCGGAATGAATTTGTCCGTGCCCAGGCCGCCGCCGGCGGACCCTGCAACGGAGCCCTTCAACTGAACGCCACCATTTGCGCCACGTTCCTGGATAAGCAGGGCCCGCTGTACCCACTGGATGCCGGACTGCACCCTGTCGTCCAGCTGGACCTGGATAATGACCGCTTCAACCATGACCTGCGAGAGCATGATGTCCATGCTCTTGATGATCTCCTCTATGGCCGCCAGGTCCCACTTGCTGGCCATGATCAGGATCGCGTTTGTCCGCTTGTCCGAGAGTATCTTGATGTTTGTGGCGGACAGTTCGCCGACCTTTGATTTCTCCTTCTGACCCGCCGTCGATGTCTGGTTCAGACGCTCAACATAGTCCCGCAGTGCCTGGCTGCGCGCAGCCTCCACCCCTTCTTCGCCGCCCTTCGCAGGGGTCGTGCCTCCCTGTGCCCCCGCCTCATCGGTCTTCTTGCCGCCGATGAGCGAGTTAAGCGTGCTCGCAACCTGCTCTGCGTCGGCAAACTCGAGCCGGAATATCTTCACCATGACATCGGGAGCGGTCTCAACATCAAGGACCTTCACGATCTTGTCGAAGAACTTCATGTTCTCCGGCCGCGTGATGATAATCAGAAGGTTCGTACGTTCATCGGCGATGATCTTCACCTTGCCGGAAATGATCCCGCGCTCGGCCTGATCGACAAGGGTCTGGTCCGCCGCGGCCTGGTCACCGGCCTTGCGCGGGGCCCGGATGATCCCCGGGATGCCCGGGGGCTGCGCAACGGCTCCGGGAGGACCGGCATCAGGCTGTTTCGGTACCGTGGACTTGGCGGCGTCCTTCTGCGAATCGGCAATGATCTCTTCCAGCTTCTTCTTGATGTCGGCTGCCTTGGCAAACCGGATCTCCAGTACGTTCGCTTCTTCCGGGGCCTCGGTCGGCTGGTCAACATACCTGATGATCTGGAGTATGCGATTGACGACGGCCGCCGTATCGGTAACGAGGATGCAGTTGGTTCTCTCCAGCGGCGTAACCTGCCCGAACGTGTGCTTCAGCGTCGTGATGACTTTCTGCGCCTCGTTCACGTCAATGTGCTTCAACGGGATCATCTGCGTCACTAGTTCGGCACGATCCGGCTGGGCGCCTTCTGGCAGGTTTTCAAGGATGAGCATTTCCTCCTGCCGCACCTGGCTCACCTGGACAACTTTGAGGAACTTGTCTCCAACCTTGACCAGACCCAGACCGTTCATCGTCAGGACCGCTTCAATAGCATCCAGGTACTCGTTTTCCGTCAGCTCCCCCTGGCTTCTCAGGGTGATCATCACCTTGGGCAGTCCCGGGCCCTGCAGGACGGTCCGGCCGGTGACCTCACTGTACGCATCCAGCACTATGCCCAGATCGGCATTGTTGAACTTCAGCCTCAGCGGCATCGACCCGTCTGCCCTCGCGCTCGTACTCTCAGGGCGGGTAGCGGGAGGCGGAACTGCCTGGGAATAAGCTTCTTCCACAAGGCACGAGGCACCGAGAAAACAGGCCGCAAGGCATGCACCAATTCGAACCATCATATCGGATTTCGTTCTTCGCATGGCCTGTCCGCCGGAGATTCGCCCGGGACTCTGACCCGCTGTACCCTATCGCCGGTAGGCGCAGTACAGCATGAATCGACCCCTCAGAACCCCTTGGCCCTTGGGCTTTACCAACAACTGGCGCAGGTCCAACATAGCACCGCGGGATTGCAGATCAACCAGGAAAAGCACAAGGCTATCCAGTGTACCTTCCCACTCCTTGCATTCGATGGGAAGCTCGAATACATCCCCCAGAGCCTTCTCATCGCCAACCTGCCGCTTTATCACTTTCAGACCGTGTGTCGTGGCCATCTGGTCCATCATCGACAGCCAGTAGACGTCCACGTTCTGTCCCTTCGGGATCGGGGGAAGGTTCCTGCCGAGCGCCACGAATTCCTTTTCCCACTTGTCCTGCTGCTGGAGGATTTCGCGGTCCTTTGCGAGGGTGTCCCTCACTGCCTGCTGCTGGACCTTCAACTCCCGCCACTCGTCGAGTTTCGGACGCGCAAGAAGCAGCGTGCCGCCAAGCAGCGCCGCCCCGGCAGTCGCCACGAAAAGAACCGTCTCGCGCCGGGTGATCTTCATGTCGCATCCTCCCCGGGCAGGCGGACCTCAATCTCGAACATGTACCGACCCTTCCTTGCATCAAGACTTGGTCCGGTAAGACTGTTCTCCTTCAGGAGTTTCGATCCGTCCAGTTTCCGTTTGAAATCGTACACCTGTTCGACGTTCTGGGCGTCGCCCGATATCTTCAAGGCCTCACCCTTGCGGTAGGAGTACTGCGTCATGTCGATGCCGATCGGTTGGAGCTCGCAGATTTCCCGCAGGCACTCGATGGCCGAATAGCGTTTATCCAGGTACCGCCTTATGGTCCCCACACGCCGACGCGTCTCCCGCACCACCTTGGCCGGGGCTTCTATCTGCGCGGCATCCTCCTTGAGCCGTCCGAGCATCCACTTTTCAAACGCGGTGCCACCGAACACGACCAGCACAAGCAGCGCCCACAACCCGGCAATGGAAGCCACGGAAAGAATCAGCCTGTGCTTGAAAGTCTTCGCTTCCCCGGCAGAACGCCACGCCTCGGGCACGAGGTTCACACAGGACTTGTCCGCGGCAGATGCCCTTAGCGCAAGTCCCTGGGACACAGCAGTTAACTCATCCATATCGCCTGTCTCAAGGCCATCCGGGAAGAGACCCTGCAGTTCACCAACAGGCAGCGAATCCTTTCCGCGCAGCCAGACGGAACAGGAAAGCGATTCGGCTGTGCCGCGTTCCAGCTCAACAGACATCAACGTGTGCCCCACCTCGGCAACGACCTCGGCTGCGAACTCGGCGCCCTTCAGTTCGGAAGGCAGTTCCGTACTGCGGAACAGGACAGGCACCTGGTCCTGCTGAACAATCATTTCGATCATGCCGCCGTCAACAAAGAGTATCACCTGCCGGCCACTGGCGGCGGTCTTCCCGGCCGCACGGAGCAGGCTCCACCTGGCAAGAATCGCCGCATCGACATGGTCGGGCACCTTGCCTTCGTTCCTGAGCGAGGCCGTAAGTGCATTGAGAGTGTCTTCCCTGATCCCGGCGACCAGGACACGCATCGACTCGGCGCTCTTCTGCAACACCTCGTGCGAAATAACCATGGTATCGGTCGGGAAAGGCGAAAACTTGTCCGCCTGGAGACGAACGGCTCCGTCAAGCTCTTCATCTGAGACCGGCGGGAGATCTACGACACGGAGGAGCAACTGGTCCGACGGCAGCCCGATGGCAATACTGGCCGGAAGATGATGCGTTGCCTTCCGCCATGAATCCGGCACCGGAACAGGTGTCGGCTTCCCCGCGCCGCCGTCCGCGGCCTGGAGCTCCGCCCTCGACTGGCCGGCAACGCTCCAATGGTCCCGGTTGCGGGCCAGGATGGTCCACTCCCATTCACGCTTGCCGAGCATCAGGCCGACTATGGTGTCCCTTGCCATCACCAACCTTCAATACAATGACAACCGCACTTAAAGCTTATATAAACAGTCTTCAGTAAACCCGGCCAGTGTTCAACCTGTTTCTTTGTTGCAGGGCAGATAACGGCATCCCCTGTTGTATGGACTGAACCCATGGACGGCATGGACGTCGTGCCTCAGTACTAAAGAGAGATCGTTTTATGCACGGCGGAGGGTCGGCCTCTGTGCCGACCGGCAGGGACACCCTACGACTGCACACGCGGCTTGCTTTCCTGCCATGGTTTGAAGTCGGCATTGCGCTGAGGTATCTTTGCTTCAACCTTCCGCTGCCACTCCTTCAACAAGTCGTGCATCCTTTTCGCGCGGCTCTTGTCGCGGCCCGCAAGATTGATCCGCTCACTCTCGTCATTCATCAGATCGTACAGTTCAAGGTGCTCGTCTTCGAAGAACTCGATGAGTTTGTGATCGCCCATGCGTACCGCCGCGGCCGGGGTTCCGCCCTGGTTTCCATAGTGAGGATAGTGCCAGAAGATCGGACCGCGATCGAATTTCGTCGACCCCTTCAGCAACGGTATAATACTGATGCCGTCGGTGTGCTGAGACGGGATGGGATCCAGGCCCACGGCCTCAAGGAAAGTGGGATAGAAGTCGGTACCCGTTGTAGGGGTACTGCATATTGACCGCGGCGCAACAACTCCAAGCCACTTGACTATCTGGCAGACACGCGTGCCGCCTTCGTACATCCACCCCTTGCCTTCCGACAACGGCGCGTTGCAGGTCGGCGAACTCTCGGCGGTGGACAATCCCCCGTTGTCCGACGTGAAGACCACTATCGTGTTGCCGGCCCGGCCGGTTTCTTCAATGGCCTGCAGTACACGCCCGATGTTCCAGTCCAGGTTCTCAATCATTCCGGCGTAGACGGGATCGGACTGCACGATCCTGCGGATGATCCGCTGCGTCTTCTTGTGCTCGCACGGGAAGAAGTCTCCTTCCTCAAACGCCTTCACCTTGTCAAGGCCCGTGGCTTTCACCTTTGCCTCGTACTTGCGGATGTCGTCTGGTTTCGCCTCAATCTTCTGGTGCACGGCGTAGTGGCACAGGTTCAGGTAGAACGGCCTGCCCGCGTCGTGTCGGCGGATAAGCTCAACGGTCCTGTCCGTGAGATAATCCGTAATGTAGGTGCCACGCGGCAGGTCCTCACCGTGCAACACAGATATCGGCCATGGACTGAAGTAGGTTCCGGGCGCCCCTGCTTCACAACCGCCTATGTTCACGTCAAAGCCGTGATCTTCCGGCCTGTGGTTCGGCCCGCCGAGATGCCACTTCCCGACATGCCACGTGGAATACCCGCCATCCCGCAAAGCCTGGGCAAGCGTGTGTTCCCGCGAAGGGAGTTCCTTCAAATACGGCACATCCACCACCCGTCCCCTGCACGGATGAAGATGACCGCCCCAGTCAATCCAATCGGTGATCCCGACATTGGCAGGGTACTTGCCCGTCATGATGCTTGCCCGGCTCGGCGAGCACACGGGACATGTCGCGTATGCATCGGTGAACCGCATGCCGTCCCGGGCAAGCCGGTCGAGAACCGGGGTCTCGTAGAAGGTACTGCCGTAGCATGACAGGTCCTTCCACCCGAGGTCGTCAATCAGTATGAACAGTATGTTCGGCTGTTTCATGGATCGGGCATGCGGGCCTGGCGTCGGCGTCCTTCGGCATGAAGGCGCCAGTCACTTCGGAACTGTCCAGGCTGAAAACAACAGGGCTCTCAATCCCTGGAGAAGAGACCGTTCTCTTCTCCAAGGAGTAACGGAAAGGCGCGCCATCAATCGGATCGGCCGGGACAGCATCAATGAAGTCCGGAACAAGTGCGCCAAGATCCGCGAGCAGCTTGCCCTGGGCTTTCTCATACGCCTTACATGCAAGCACCAGCCTGGTACCGCTTACCAGTATCTCCGCGAGGTACCGGCTGTCGTGGAACTCGAGAATGGCCGGCAGAGCAGCAGCACAGAGCTGTTTCCCCCGGGAGTTAGGCAGACAGGCTTTTCCCGCTGACCCATCCTGCCCCATGGTACTGAACCTCGTCGCAAGTCGTGCCTTCGCCGCACGGTCATAAGGCCGCACACCACGACCGTCCTGCAGAGTCATCTCCATGGCGCCGGTGATCATTTCCGCAGCCATGCGCCGTGTCCGGTTCGGATGGAACGAGTAGCGTGCGGCGGACGAGTCCAAGCCGGCTTCGACGCGCGCTATGTCGTTGTCTATCCGGCGGTACTCGCCTTTCATTGCCCTTGTCCATCCTTCGCTGATTCCAACCTTCGCGGCCAGGGTACGTTCCATCCCCCTCAGATCATCCCATGTCAAATCCTGTTCCATCGCCAGGGCGCGCATATGCGTGAGTCCGCGCTGAATGGCCGTGAAGCCGGTGAGATAGGTTCGGATCGTCTCTGCGCCCGAGCAGGTCATGTCGCCGAAGCGTACGAGATTCTCGCTGGACTTCATTGCCCCGCGGACATTGCGCTTGCCGGTTTCGAATGCTGCGCGCAGTGACAACAGTTCCCCTGCGCGTTCCCACCTGTCCATCGACAGATCGAGTGCCTGGAAATCAGTGCCTGGCGGCACGCGGCAGGTTGGTCTTTGTATTGCGCTTTGCACAAGGCCGAACAGTGCCTTGTTCGAGGCGAATATTTTGACCGTGGTGGTCTCATCACCGATTATTCCGGCAGGGAGATCACCGGTGGCAAGGCAGCAGCAGCCCGTGGGGAGGTGTGACGCTTCGGCAGCGCGCTGGAGCAGCGGAAAGGCGTTGTCATCCTCCGGCACCGCGGCGGTATCAAGCGCGAGCCCGGAAACATCGGGCGGCGCAGCATCGCGGGTGTTGAGGACCAGCCAACCAGCCGCGGCCAGCACGAGTATCCCTGCTGCGACGCCGATCCCCACAACTCGTTTCTGTCCTTCAGTAGTCATGACTCCATGGCTGGTTTTTACGGTTCGTCATATTATCGGGAGGGATTACCCCGGGCGCGGCTCGAACGCGCGACCTGCGGTTTAGGAAACCGCCGCTCTGTCCACCTGAGCTACCGGGGTATCGAGGCGCAATACTCGTTTACCCCGATTCCCCTTGGCAAGCGGATAATACGGATCCGTGATCCGTATAACCCCGCAGTCTCGACAAGGCCAAGTTGTAGACGCCCCGCTCCGTCGGGGCGTCTTTACACGGCGGCAGAGCGCCGTGGCTACACCCCCGTATCAGTTAGTCATTACATCAACGCGTGGGGACACAACGCCGACGGCTTGAACCGTAATAGTCGGGAGGAGGAAGCAACTGAGAGGGTTCCCTTGAGCGTCCAAACGATGTGCGGCGTTTGATGCGCTCCATTCCAAACTCTATAGCTTGGCATGGGAGGGTGGTATGCATACATTTCAACTTCTTTCGGAAATCCGTCATCTCCGCTGCTTTAGAATCACTGGAATAACAGCATCGCCGGAGGTGGCCGGTCTCGCGTCTCGTCGGTTCCATACGTGGCTTGGACAGGAATGCGACGGTAGTGTTCTAGATAGCAGAAACACAATAGTGGACACAATATGTCTACTTATGGTACTTTAGTAGCCATGAGACCCCGGATTTCGATGCTGGATTATGTCAACGGTCTTCAGAAGACGGCTCGCTATGCCTTCGCGCGCAGCGATGCTGCCGGCCTGAATATCAAGAAGCCAACCCTCACCAAGGCACTCCAGCGCCTGGCCAAAGCCAGGCGAATCTGTAACGTCCGGCGCGGATTCTACGTGATAGTGCCCCTGGAATATTCATCCGCAGGGATCCTGCCGCCCGATTGGTTCATTGACGATCTCATGCGGCACCTCGCGACCCCCTACTACGTGGGACTTCTCACTGCAGCATCTCTGCATGGGGCGGCAAACCAACAGCCGCAGGAGTTCCAGGTTGTGGTCCCATCCCGCGAACGCGATATAATCAGAAAGAACCTGCGCATCAGATTCTTCCGTAATCTTCAGGCGACCATGATGCCGACCGTTCGGATCAAGACCTTCACCGGTACCATCCCCGTCTCAACCCCGGCATCCACCGCCCTTGACCTGTGCCGGTTTGCCAGACGGGTTGGCGGTCCGGGCGCCGTACTCGCTGTCGTTTCGGATCTCGCCGCAAAGATCGACCTGCCGGCACTCATGGCTTCAGCTCGCGCTGAAACAGAAATCGCCCAGATTCAAAGGTTCGGATGGCTTCTCGATCGTGCTGGATTCTCCAAACTGGCGGATCCGCTGGCTGACTGGCTCGCCGAGCGCCTGCCGTCAAAGGTTCGCCTGGACCCGTCCAGTGGATTCAGGGGACACAAGAAGGACGCACGCTGGCAGGTTATTGTGAATGCCAAGCCGGAGAAGGAACCATGATTCCGCGAGCCGAGATCATCTTCTGGCGCGTTGCGCATCCGTGGCAACTGGACAACCAGGTTGAACAGGACCTGATCATCAGCCGGGCTCTTGTTGAACTCTTCCGGGACGACCATATCCGCGAGACACTCGCATTCCGTGGAGGCACCACCCTTCACAAGCTGTTCCTGGCTCCCGCCGCAAGGTATTCGGAGGATATCGACCTTGTCCAGGTGGTGGCGAGCAGAATTGGAAAGACGCTTGATCACATCCATGCCGTCCTGGATTCCTGGCTCGGCCAGCCGGAATATGTCACCACGAAAATGGCATCGAAACTCCTCTACCAGTTCGAGTCCGAGTCAAATCCAGGCGTCATGCAGAAGGTAAAGGTCGAGATCAACACCCGTGAACACGCCGCCAGGTATCCCCTTGTCACCGTGCCGTTCAAGGTTGATACCCGCTGGTTCACTGGAGATTGCCAGGTCACCACGTACTGCCTCGAGGAACTGCTGGGCACAAAACTCCGCGCCCTCTTCCAGCGGAACAAGGGAAGAGATCTCTTCGACCTGAACCATGCGCTCCGGCAACGGCATGTGGACTGCGAGAAGGTAGCCGCTGTATTCGTGCATTGTGTATCCTTGCAACAGAAGAAGATCACCGCGAAGCAGTTCCGGAACAACCTCGCCGGGAAGCAGAAGGATCCTGCATTCGGGACGGACGTTCTGCCGCTCCTGCGCCCTGGAGTCCGGTTTGACGCCCGCGAGGCCGTACAGATGATTGACTCGCAGCTGATCGCGCTTCTCGACGTAGCCTGGCGCAGGGCAGCTTCACGCAAATAGCGCAGTTCATTCACCAATACCGAGCATTTCCAGGAAGACCGGTACGGTCGAGGAGACGACGCAGAACATCATACCGTCACTCGCATCCACGGCCGGGGTCATGACAACATCGAATCGCCCGGTAACCCCTATCGCCGTGCCAGGGGCATGACGCATTCCTGATACTGTCAGGACGGCCGTTGTTCCGTCGACAATACCCTTTGCGCGTAAACACCATGAAGTGGAAGCCGGTGCAGGCAGCATGAACTGCCCGCATCCCCGCAACCAGCGCCCCTTCAGGCCGTCATGTTCCAGTGGCAGACTCCAGCCTTCGCCGAACAACTGGCTGTGAGCCTGACTCGTGTACAACGGAAGCTCAGGCATAAGCCCCTTGTACCAGTCCGCATCCGCCATACAGACGGCAGGGACATTGGTGCCCTCGATCGCCCTGTAGAGATTGCCGGCCGCGTAATAGTTGGCAATGGCGTTGGGGTGACCGTCCATCGCAACCCAGCTCCATTGGCCGTACCGGTTTCCTTCCTGCAGGTCCACCAGGGGGATCCCGGCATCAGCCAGCATCTTCCTGAGGTCACTCACAGCTTCTGACGGGTCTTCCCCGGCAGCGGTATCGGTCCCCACCAGGAACCGTGCTCCCCTCGCCTTGCAGAATGAGTCCATGTGGCGAAGGATCGAGAAGACGCGTTCCTTGTTGGACTCGTACAGGTCATCAAAGCCGGGGTGAACTCCCAAACAGCCCATGTCCCACACATGCCTGTTCCCGGATCCGACCTCCTCCGGAGCCATGGCCAGGCGGCGATTCGGAGCAATCCCCTTACGGCGATACCGGGCATCGTCCACCTTCTTCTCAACCATGTCCACCAGGCGCCATAGCCGCAGCCAGCCCAACCCCCGCTCTTTCATCCGCAGCGAGAATCGCATGGGCACCGGCCTGTTGAGGATCTGGTTTCCCCTGGTGTCGAAGTACGGCCGGTAGACACGGAATTCGGGCGTAGCCCAACAGAAAGGAAGAGCCGCGTCCCCGGTATCATTGACGCAATACCGAAACACCACGACGTCGGGATCTGTCGTGGGCGCCACGGCCTGCAGGGCAAGCCATGCCTGGTCGGGACCGAACGCGGCGATCCCGGCATTGAAGCACTCTATTTCCCGTCCGCCCTTGCCGTAGAGCCAGGCCAGCTGTTCGCCAATCCTGCAGTTGGCTTCGATTTCGTAGCCGTAGGTAGTTGAGTCACCTATGAAGAGCACCCGTGTCAGTTTGCCGCGTTCGGCCCGGGCAATTTTCTCACCCCAGTCAGCGTCGCGAAATCCGTCCCCGTTGATGGATATGAATGACCCGGTGAGCTGGTAGCGGCCCCGGAAACCAGGCTGCCCCTTCCATCCAAGCACCGGATCGTGGATGAACTCAGGTGACATGTGCACAGCCTGTCCGCTCGCAGGCAGCATCACCCGGCATACCAGTTCCGTCCCTGCAATCAACAGGACCACGTTGACCGCAAGCACTCCGCACCACCACAACATCCGACGGCGACGAGCCATGGTTATTCCTCAGGATTAACGGTGATAATGGCGTTCAAGGGCGCCCCGGTCAACATACTCCAGTGCCATGCCCTGTCCAAAAAAGCTATAGACACGGGTTTCGCGGTTGCTATAGTACGCACATCCCAGTGTGGGAAAGGCAAGTGATTCCAACAGGAGGTCTTAGATGAAGAAGGTTGTAATGAGTCTGATGGTAGTGGCAGTGATCGCGGTTGTCGCCGGCTGCAAGTGCACAAAGGCTGCGAAGCCTGCTGCCGAAGCGGCGAAGCCCGCTGCTGCGGCCCCGGCCGCTCCTGCGGTTCCGGCTGCTCCTGCGAAGTAATGCGGGAACACCAAACGCTGATTTAGATTAGCGGGTTCAGGCCACCCTCAAACGGTGGCCTGAATTTTGCCCTTGTAACTGAACTCTAGTTCAGTTACCGTATTTCCCCTATGAACACGCCCCTTATGACCCATTCCTTCCCACGCGCCATCCTCCATATGGACGCAGACGCCTTCTTCACGTCCGTAGAACAGGCGCTTAACCCGGCACTCAAAGGCCGACCTGTGGTTACCGGCAAGGAACGCGGTATAATCGCCTGCGCCAGCTACGAGGCCAAGGCTCTCGGCATCCAGCGGGGGATCACCCTGTCCGACGCAAGAAAGCTCTGCCCCACCCTCACCATCCTGCCCAGCGACTACGAAACTTACGGACTCTATTCACGCCGGATGTTCAATATCCTGCGAACCTTCTCCCCAACCGTTGAAGAATATTCCATCGACGAGGCATTCGCCGACCTCACCGGGCTTCGACGCATTTATCACGGCGATTACAAATCCATCGCCCGCAAAATCCAGGAAACAATCCACGCGGACCTCGGGTTGACAGTTTCCGCGGGTGTAAGCCTGTCCAAGGGACTGGCCAAGCTCTGCTCCAAGTTCAGGAAGCCAAACGGCCTCACCGCACTCCCGGGCAGGGAGATTCACCGGTTCCTCCCCCTCATCCCGCTGGACAAAGTCTGGGGATTCGGCCCAAAC